>ERZ772979.72-NODE-72-length-86641-cov-21.055494_pt1 | contig 86641 bp, 64 predicted proteins | sample MGYA00511130_ERZ772979 | MGnify/ENA primary metagenome ERZ772979 (study PRJEB29015, sample SAMEA2738103) | human oral metagenome | biome: human oral; feature: human-associated habitat; material: saliva | place: China | collected 2186 ...
CCTAAAGACACATACGCCCTTAGCGTTCTCGAAGCTTCCCCCAGCAACACACAAACCCCTAATCACTACAACAGTGAATTGCTGGGGGAAGCTTTTCATTACATAACTTCTCATAGTTTTATAACTTAATTACATTTTCTAAATATTTCGCTCGCGGAATTCTGCGCCAATCCAGATATATTTATACACGTCTTGATACGAGGTTTTGCCATGCCTTCACCAACTCCGAACCCGGATTCTCAGCCAGTTACCGGCAAAATTGTGAGTGACAGCGCAAACAATGCACATGTACAACGTGATACGTTGGCACCTGATCAGGGAAAACCTGATCTATCACAGCATGAGGCATGGCAGAATCAGCACTCCACCTCATTTCCCAGCCCTCGCCTAAATTCGGACGCCTCATCTACGACATATGGGGCACAACCGGGAGAGAACGGCGAGACACCAGTTTCTTCATCCTCTATAACGGGACATCACGAACGTGCAGACCTGCCACAGCCCGATCCGAACGTTCCACATCAGTTTCCAAACCCCCACGAGAGTTCTGGAACCCTGTCTTCTCACCAAGTGAACCCTGACCCCTCATTACAGACCAATTCCTCAAATAACACACATGTACAGAGCGGAACATTCTCCGGCGGAGGGCCGGGCCAGCATGTTGACGGTCTAGGCAGTTCTGATACCACGGCTGCATCTGCTGTTTCTCCTACTGCAAGCAGTGCTATTTATGGAGACAATGGCACACCCATAGAACAAACGTCAGGCACTACTTCGCCTTCACCACAGAACTATGTAAGCGCACCTGCATCAGCAGGAGACGCTAGTAGCGCTGGAAGCAACTCTGAAGGATTCCCGGAAAACGAACCTTCAAATTCTTCTGATGGCCCTCCTCTTTCAACAGAAGGGCACTCTCAATCTGATGGTGTCAGCTCTGGCTCAGCTTCGTTTCCTAATGCCAGCGGGGCTAGTATTGGCGCTGCCTTTGCGGCAGGCGCCACTGAAGAAAAACCCCCTACTCCTCTGTACAAAACCCCAGGACATGCCCAAGACAGTAATAACGGGTGGAATAACTGGCCAACTTATACTCCAGAGGGCACTTCCGCCAGTAACGATAGTGGTGAAGCTCCTACTGTGGGGGTATCTGGTGCAAGCAACCCTACTACGTCTGTTGATTTTTCGAAAGAACCCAAAGCACAAGAAAATGTTAAATTTAGTGATGCTGCTGCAGACACTTTAAGGCAAGCTCTTAGGACTGCGGGCAATAATCTCACGAAGTCCTATGGACAGGCAGGTGGCGGTGGATCTTCAGGCGGACGCGACCAACAACTCACTGAAAGCTGCGCCAGCTTTACTGGGAAATATTCAGAAGATTTTAAAGATAGGCATGCACAGCTTAAAGCAAACGCTACTAACGTTGCCGCGATGCTCTTATACGCAGCAGACCTTGTGGACTATTTCAAGGAATGTGTAGCCCGTGAAAATCGGAACCGTCAACATGCTCGTGATTGGGAAGATCGCTGGTTCTGGCAGAGGTGGGGCGACTCCATAGAAAGCACTTGGAATGACGATGTAGGCCCTGGCTATGAAGGCGCACCTGCCAAACCTGTAGCACCCTCAAGTGTTGCCGCTCCTGCGCCTCCCGCGCCAAGCTCCGGGTCAGGGACTTCTTCGGCTATGCCAGATAACTTGGATGTGTATGTTATCCGCTGTAACGATGATACCAATACGCACATTAACGAATACAGGGCTATCAATAGCGCCTTTACGGCTTTTGATTCAGCACGTGATACCTCCTTCGGAACTCTAGACATCTCCCCAGCTATGAGTGGTCTGAAGACTCTCAATGAGCAGAGTAACCTCGTCACAGATTGGCTCCATAAGGTTGCCCAAGCATTCCGTGATGCTGGTGCAAGTTCCGGAAACCCAGTTGCTCTTGCTGACAGTACCTTGGACGCCCAGGTAGGTCCGCAGATTTCTCTTACGCATATCGATGTCACGCTTCCCCAAGTTTCTGGTGCGACACCGACCTCTGGGTTTGCAAATGATCCAGTCAATGTGGCAACGGGCAACTTTATCGAACCCGAGACCGACCTAATCTTTGCTGGAACCACCAGTGCCATGACGCTGTCGCTAAAGCGTATGTATAACAGTCTGGCGGTCACACATACCGACGAAGTTCCTTCAGGCGTGTTCGGGCTTGGCTGGTTCTCGACCTTGGATACCCATCTGAGCTTTGAGGACGAGCAAGCTTCGTGGTTTATGTCTGATGGACGTGCGGTGCTCTTTGACCGGGAGGGCGAAGGGTTCGCCCGCGCAGCCCGGGAGCCATGGTGGCTGACCAAAGTTCCCGCCACGGATGAGTTGTTTACCCGAGTGCGCGATGCGCAAATGCGGGCTTATGAGCAGGCTACAGTCACAGGTGGCTCTGCTGTGGTTCCTGAGGTTCCGTTCTTGTGGATGACGCATAATAACCAGCATGAGGCGTATTTCTACGCCCCCTCTGGTGCACCGGTGGCACACCGACAGGGGCATCTGAGCAGTTTGACCGTGTTCGTTCTGGATGCTGAAAACCGGGTGACGGATCTGGTACATCCAGTAGCGCATCGCGGTGTTCATGTGGATTATGAGCCTGCTGAAGAAACCGGTAGTGTGCACCCGGCAACGGCATTCACGTACAACACCGTTGGTGAACGTGCCGGGAAACCGGTGCAGAACGTCGTCTATTCCTATACCGAAGCCGCTGAATCCAGTGCCTCGGTGCAGGTATCTAGCTTGCTCACTGAGGTAACGACTGGTGCTGGAACACGTACCTATACGCACACTGAGCGGGGTTTGATTCACCGAGTGATTAACTCGCGCGGTGATCTTGAAGTCACTAATACCTATGATGATTCCGGCCGTGTGATCGGGCAGATCAGCGAGTACGGACGGGATATTTCCTACAGGTATACGCCGAACGTCACGACCATCATTGCTGATGCTGATACTGGCGAAAATTCAAACCTCTGGGTCTCTGACGCTAAGGGGCGTTTGCTGAGCATTACAGCAACCGATGGTACGCGCATGTCAATGAGCTATGACCGGTTCAGCAACCGGGTGAGCATCACTGAACGTGACGGTTCACGTCTGGTACGTACCTCTGATGCGCGTGGCCATATTAAGCGTGAGCGTACCCCTGAGGGTGCTGATTACACGTACACCTGGGATGAGCAAGATCGGTTGCTCTCAGTGAGTGTGCGTGATGCCCGAGATGTGAAAAACCTCAGCGAGCCTATGCCGGTGAGCTCGTACCGGTACGAGGAAGGCTCCTGGGTGGTGAACCCAAACCCAATAGCTGTTCTCAACGGTGCCGGGGAAGCTACCACGTGGGAGTATTCCCCCGAAGGCGATATCCTGAAAATTAGCGACCCAACAGGTGTGTACATCACCCTGGAGTATGATGAGCACCACGATATTGTTGCATTAGGTGATGTTGCTGGCAATACTACCCGATTTACCCGAGATATCGCTGGTCAGATAACCTCTGTCACAAACCCACTAGGGGCCACTACCACGCTTGAGTACAATGAAGCGGGTGTAATTTCTGCCGTGATAAATCCGCTGGGTGCCAAGTGGTCATTTGTTTACCCCGAGTCCCCTGTTGGCGATGGCACCCCCTATATGGCACGCGAACAGTTACAAGGTCGTACCCGTAATTCTGCAGTTGGCACATTGCCCAGCGCAGTCATTAACCCTGATGGGGCGACTGTTGAGTTCACTTATACAGCAGGTGGGGATATCGCGACCGTCACAGATGCAGCCGGAGGCAAGACCCATCGTGAGTACAATACTTTCGGAAACCTGGTGAAGATGGTCACCGCCGGAAACCGGGTGTGGGAGTATTCTTGGGACGGTTTGTCCCAGTTGATTAGCCTGACTGATCCTACTGGGGCCATCACACGGTTCGAGTACGATCATGCTGGAGAAATCACCCAAATCACGGATGCGACGGGGGTTATTTCCCACCGGTCGATCGATCGGCATGAGGGTGTTGAGTCTGTTGCTGGTACCGGTGAGGGTCTTTTCTCGTCGGCGTTCTGCAAGGTGGATGTTCTTGGGCGGGTGACCGAAATCGGCCAGCAGGACGGGGTGCCCAGGAAGCCTATCTCCTCCTCACACGGCGCTTCTGAGGTACCTACGGGAGCTGGTGCTGCTGGTGCAGGTATTGCTGGTACTACCGGGACGGGTATCCCGCACGGAGTATCCTCTTCCGCTGAAGCTGCCGGTGCCCCCTCGCATCCGACGGGTCGGCAGATGTTTACGTATGATGCTGCCGGGAATATCGTCGAGGCCCTGGACGCCAATGGCGGGCTCACACGGTATGTACGTGATGCCGCTGGACGTGTCACCCGCATTATTAGTGCGGCGGGCCGGTTTACCGATTACACCTACGACACCTGCGGAAGGCTGTCCTCTGAGCGTGTTGGACTTAATGAACCGGTGCGGGTGACCGATCCCGTCACCGGGGCGTCCTCGTGGGAAGAACCGACCCGGTGGGCTGTAAAGACGCTGGTGTATGATGCTGCCTCACAGGTGATCGAGCGACACACCCCTGACGGGCTTGTGGAAAAGATGACTTATGATGCCGCCGGGCGGTTAATAAAAGTTCAAGCAGGACGCCGCGTTGCCACCTATGCGTGGGATGCGTGCAACCAGCTGGTGCGGGTGCAGGATTCCACTTTTGGTACCCGACGCTACGCCTATAATGAGCTCGGCCAGCTGGTGCGGGTTACCGACGGCTTGGGAAATAGGACATTCTTCGCCTACGACGCAGACGGGCTGCTGACCTCAGTGACGGATCCGACCGGGGCCATCACCGAGTACGAGTACGATGCCGCCGGGCGCATCCTTGAGGTTGCGAAGAAGCCTCGCCCGGATAGCGTCGTTACGACTCCGGCTATTCGCACCACCTATACGTGGGATGCCGCCGGGCGCCTGCTGTCTGAGGATGACGGGGTTCGTACCCGCTCCTTCGAGTACGATGCCCGCACGGGGGATCTGACCCGCACGCTTATCGACGGCTCCTTAGCTGCTGAGTACGGCACAGATAAACCCGCGCTACCGGGATCAACAATTACGTGGATGAAGGATCACACCGGGGATGCCCCGGTGACGTACCGGCGTGTCTTTGATGCCACCGGAAACCTGATCGAGTACACCCGCCAGGTCGATGGGACCGAGAATACCAGCGATCCCGGTACGGCTGAGGCCCTGGAGACGTTCACCAGTACAGGTTCGTATACGCTCACCTATGCGTATGATGCCGATGGGTTCCGCACGATGATGCTCACCCCCTACGGGTCTTCCCAGTGGGTGCTTGATGGTACCGGACGCCCGATCCGCTCAATCAACACAGCTTCAATCGCTGACCCTGGTGTGCGTGAGCGTGAGTCGGTCATTGGGGAGTTCTCCTACGATGTGATGGGGCACCTGGTGCGTGCTCAGGTCGGCGAGACTATCTCGACCTGGGATTTCGATCAGGACGGGTTGGTGTCCTCCTATGAACACACCAGCGAGCAGGGCGATGAAAACACTGCTGAGGGTGTGCAGGTGATCCGGGACCACACCGGCCGGATTATCGGGCTTGATTCCACGACAAGTGGGTTGGTGATGTACTCCTACGACGAGGCCGGACAGCTGACCGGTGCTCGCACTGACGGGTATGAACTCGCTTGGGTGTATGAGGGTGGGCTCATGGTTGCCGAACGCCTTTACCACCATGACACCACCGAGGATGAGACGACTCAGGGCAGGGTTCTGCTTGGTGAGCGTCAGTTCATCTATAACGGGCTCAACCAGCTGCTGCACTGCACCACGATTGAACGACCTTACACGGTGGGTGAGGGTGTTTCTGCCGCGTGGGTGGGTACCGAAGTGTCCTACACCTATAACGCAGCCGGGCAACGCACCGGGCAGAAGAGCATCACCTCGGATGGTGTTATCCAAGAACGCACCTATACCTGGGGTATTACCGGTGCTCTGGCTAACGTCAGCGATACAACTACCGACGCTCATGGTGCCGAGGTTCCAGGGCTGTGCTCACGTCTTCGGGTGCACGCCGACGCTGCCGGGGTTGCCACCGCGATCACTGGTAACGATCAGGTGACGGTGCCGCTGCTGTGGGATCCGACTTCTTCGGCCCCGCAGCTGCTGGGGGCCGGGAGTATTCCGGTTGCAGGGGCTGACGGCGGGTTCTCCCAAGCGGCAGTACCGGGCGGGTTTGACCCCTGGAGTGTCCCCGGGGTACCCAACACCGGGGTCGGTTTTGGTGCCCTAAGCACCCCCGGCTTAGGAACCATAAGCGCTACCGGTGCTGCTGCGTCGCAGACCCCAGGTTTGCCCAGTGCGCTCGGTGCTCCCGGCATTTCGGGTGCATCCGCGCTGCTTACCAGTGTGGGGCTGCCCGAGGGTGTGTCCTTCACCGGCTCCGGCACGCTCGCGGTGGGCGGGCTCGCACTGATGGGCGCACGAGTGTTTGACCCCTCGTCGAAGAAGTTCCTTTCCCAAGATCCCCTGCCGCCCATCATAGGTGCGGGCTGGTTCGCGGACTCGTACTCTTTCCTGGGGCATGACCCTATCGGCATGATCGACCCTTGGGGAACAGCTCCATTAAGCCATGAGGATTTCAAAAAATACGTTGATACACAGAATACACAGACTTTGTACCATATCGCTGGCTCAGCTGTTATGTTAGCAAGTCTTGCTTGTGGTCCCGCCGCCCCATATGTTGCTGTCCTAGGGGCAGGTCTTTATGGCGTGGGTGACGGCACCAAGATGAAAGCTGACGGATCATATGATATAGGCTCGATGGTTAAGGGCGGAGCCATACAAGCAGTATCCCAAGTAGCTACTATGGGACTTGGAAAAGTAATCACTGCTACGGGCGTAGGTACCATGATTGGTAATGGAACAAGTAAGGCAGCTACCTATGTCGGCTCTAAACTTCCAGCAGTTTCCGGCGTTACTACTAAGCTTGCCTCTGAAACCGGTAAAAGGTATGCCTCTGAAGCCTTTGCGAGTGGTGCAACAAACAGTGTCACAAATACTCTTGGCTATATTAAAGATGCTGATCACCCTACTGTGGCGGGGGCTACTGCAAACATGGTAACAGGCTTTGGTTCTGGGCTGCTCGCCCATGGGATTGAACAAAAGGTCAGCTCTGCTGTCCTGCCAAAGCTGCCGACCCCTTCAAACCGCCCCAAGCAGGCTCTATACGCCGGTACGCAGGAAGTTGTATCTCGTGGATCAAGCCTGCCGGGAGCAAGCTTACTGGAGCAGCCAGTTCAGGATAAGACGGTTGCCCACGATCAATACGGTAAGGACTACAGCTATGTGGACAGCGTCGTAACTGGCGCGAAAAATAAAGTCATAGGTACTGGCATAGACAACGTAGTAACCGGAACAGCAAACAGGTACTCTGAAAATACTGCTAATGCTACTCACGGGGCTCATGCTAAATATGGAGAAACTAATTATGGGCCTGAACCCCACACCCCACGACATAAGGAGGGTGTAGAAGGTCCTAGGCATCGTAAAGAGGGCCCAGCAAAATAGAGTAAAGGTACCTTGCTCACGTAACCTAACCCATTACCGGTTCTAAGTTGGTTTCCTGGGATATTCGTTCGTAAGGTACGAATTCCATGTATAGAGTTTTCGGTCTGTATATACCCTGTATTGTGGGTGTGTACAGACCGAAAACTTAAGGTGGTTGTGATGCTTTGTGAACGCCCCGTATTTATAGGATAAGAATAATGCCTGCATTCCTGATATATTTCATCTGCTCATTCTTCTTTATTATCTTCTACATTACCCGGGACGAAATACGCCGCGCACGGGACAGACACAGCGGAGCTAATGTCAGGCGCCTCCATCGGATTGAGGGAGTGGGCGAGCATACTGGTATTACTTATATTTGCTGATATAGCAGCTCTTCTTGCCACCATAGATATCAGCCCTGAACCAGTTGTTGCGCTCGTCGTAACTCTTCTACTTACTGGACTCGTTATGAGACACCGTTACGAGATGACATACTTCAGCATCAGCCCCAACGGCAACAACCTCGCCACCGAAACCCTCACCCTCACACACCCAAAAACTAACCATCACACCCCGCAAGGAGATTACCTCTCACCCTGTTCCTAGAGGTACGGATATGGACACACCAACAGATATTATTACAACAGCCCTCATAGCATCTCCGATAGTCATACTTTTTTACATTATTTATGACGAATTACGACGTGCTCGTTTTAAACGTGAAAAGAAAAATGTGAAGCGCCTTCCTCGGTTTGATGGATGGATAGGAATATTCACACTGGTTTTCGCATTTGATTGCTCTGTTGCTTTATGTGTACTTATGCCAGGTGTTGAACTACCACATATTCTTGGGATGGTTACGTTTGTCTTAGTGGCCGCATCTCTCGTATACCGATATGAGGTTAAATACCTCAGCATTAATCCTGATGCAACTATTACTCATCGTTCTTTTCTGGGGAAAACCAAAACAACATCTGTTACCTCAATTAATGAGTACAAATATACCTCTAGGACCGAAAGCCTCAATAGCGATATACCAGATTCACCCGATAACCTTTGGCTCTGGGATAACGATGGTAACACTATCGCCTCTTTCTCCCCACAAGCTTTTAAAGAGTATTCTATTGGGGCGCACCTATACTTCCGCTGCACCCAAGACCGCTGGGCAGACCCCAACAACCCCCACGACATGCAAGAAATCACCTGGGCCATCGAACACTACCCCCGCGTCATCGACTTCCTCACCGCAAACCCCCGCATCACCGGCATGGCCACCGGAAACATGGAGCCAAAACTCAACTAGGCACACGCTGGTAACTGCAGAAATATCCCTGACGGTAACGAGTATCGTGAGGGATATTTTCTAGAAGACGCTCCACACTATGAGGCCATCTTTGGCTTAATTTCAAGGCCGTCGGGGCTCATCGCCTGCATTAACACCGGAATACCGCCCAATACCGCGTATCCGCGCCCCGAAGTGAGAGCCACAGGTGCGCGGCGTGGCAGGTTCATTGAGAACATGTCCCCATCATAGTCAACATGCGGTTGCAGAAGTACACCAGTACGCGACTTACGCACCATCTTCGTCCAGTGCGAATACATGGTGCGTAGCTCACCCGGCTTGCCGGTAGCAATAACACGAATCCATGGGGACTCCGCCTTCAGAATATTCGTAATGCCTTCCCCCGCATCGTCAATGCGTTCAGCGTCATCAATGAGCAGAAGAACCGGTTCCTCGGTAATCTCCAGCTCGGCCGCTAAAGCTGTGATCTCTTGCGGGGTCACTGCCTTACGGTCAAAATCACGGTGGGCCAGCGGCGAGCGCCTAGTACACATAACCCACACTTGGGCGTTGTTTTCACCGCGTTCGCGCTGCTGTATGACAGAGTCGGCAATAGCCTGGAGCAGGGTCGTTTTTCCGGAGCGCGGTGATCCGCCAATGAGGGCGCTTTCACCCTCATACAGCTCTATCGCCACCGGTTTAAGGTTGTGCTCTGCTATACCGACCGGGATAATCCAGTTCTCGCCGCCGATAGAGGGCTCCACTCCCATCTTTGAGAGCGGCACAAGGGACGGCAGCTGACCGATAACATCGGGTTTGTCGACGGTTCCCCAGCGGTGTATGACGTTCTGCACGGCGTCAGCGAAACTCATCTGTGGGATTGCGACCTGGATCTGCCGGATGGTGCTGCCGTCGACGCATCGTCCAGGCACCTGCGCGGGGATGTCAGGTCCCTTGATTTTGTAGGCGGAGTAGTCGTAGGGATCTGATAGGTGGAAGAGCCAGCGTTGCTGGGTAACATCATTCACGGCGGAGGGGATGCCTTTGAGACGGGTTGTGGCCATGATGAAGTGCATGCCCAGTGCGGGCCCTTCCGAGTAGACGCGGTGGAAGGCGCCTAGGTAGTCGGTACCGGAGTATTCCATAAATTCATCGCGGAGGGTTCCGTAACCGTCGATGAGGATGATCAGGTCGCGGTTTCCGGCGGGGTTGGAGCGGCGGCGTTCTAACTCGTTAATGAGGTGTCGTAAGAACCTGGTCTGCCGTTCTTTGGCTCCTTCGCCGGGCCCCACATAGGCGCTCACGTGCGGTAGGTTCTGCAGGGGTGCGAGTGTTCCGGCGCCTAGGTCGAGGATCAGCATGTCGAACTGTTCCGGGTCGGTGTTCAGGCACAGGGTGAACGCCATAGATGCTAATGCTGTACTGGTGCCGCTGCCGGGGGTACCGATGAGGAACATATTGCTGACTTTGAAGTCCCATCCGACAGGTACCTGACACTGACCTTCAGGGATGTCTGCAAGCCCGAAGAGCACGGTACTACCGTTTAGGGTTCCGACCGGCGGCGCGTCTGAGTCTACTTGCGGCGCGGTCTGTGCAGTATCGGGCTGGAGTGCACCAAAATTGTTGAGGGGCAGGTTATTGCCCAACGCCTCAGGCCAGACTTTACGCGGCGGGGCGTAGCGCTGCTCCTGATTTGCCGCGATAATGGCGTCAATGAGGTTGTCCAGGTCGTTGGCGTCACTGTTTTTGGGTTTGGGGAGGGCACGCGGCGCTTCAGGAACCCCGAAAATACTGGTGGAACGCAGCTCAATAGGTTCGTGCTCAATAACACCGCTGAAGCCGGTTACCAGTGCGGTCTGGATGGGGGTAATATCGGTTTGCCCCAGTTTGATGTAGGCGCGGCCCATCTGCGAGCGCTCAATAGATGCGGCGTCCGGCACCTCAATCACGTTCGAGGAGTCTTCTTTGGACTGTACACGCAGCGCTACACGCAGGTTGGTGTTTGCCAGAATATCGTTGTTCACCACGCCGGCGGGCCGCTGGGTTGCCAGGATCATGTGCACGCCAAGGGTTCGGCCCACAGCGCCAACACTCACTAGTGAGCTGAGCACATCGGGGAAGTCTTTGGCGAGCATGGCGAACTCGTCGATGACCAGGAGCAGGCGCGGCATGGGTTCTGGTGGGTTGGTGGCCAGGTATTCGGTGATATTGTCTACGCCTTCACCGGCGGCGGCGAAGAGCCGCTGCCGCCTTTCCATTTCAGCTTCGAGGCTGATGAGGGCGCGGTTTGCCAGCTGCTCATCAAGGTTGCTGATGGTGCCGATGGTGTGCGGCAGCCGTTCACAGGCTTTGAAGGCCGCACCGCCTTTGAAGTCGATGAGGATGAAGTTCAGGCGGGTGGGGTCGTTATGGGTTGCTAGGCCCGCCACCAGGGAGCGCAGGAATTCGCTCTTACCCGAACCCGTGGTACCGCCAACGAGGCCGTGCGGACCGTCTTTGACGAGGTCGAGGGTGTACACGCCTTGGTCGCCGACGCCGATTTCGGTGCTGTATCCTTTGGATTTCTGCCAGGTACTAATAATCTTCTGGGCGGTGGGCGGGGTGCCCACTCCTGTGATTTCTGGCAGGCGCACCAGTGAGGGTAGACCCGCGCCGGGGATGACGAGTTCGGGGTCTTCGAACTCTGCGAGCAGGTGGGCGCGCTGAACGGCGTACTCTAGATCGATGCCGCCAATGATGACGTCCTCAACGGTGCGGCGTTTTTCGGGCTCGAAGAATGTTGCAGCGGCGTCCTCCCCTACGTCAACCACTACGGTGCAGGAAGCTGGCAGCTGTTCTTCAGAGGTGGCGATCACGATACCATACACCTTGTGGAGGTTTTTCTCACGGCTGGATGCCCGGTTAGGGTCGCTGCCTCGCCCGTGGGAGAGGAGTTTACGTGCGGGGGCGTCGTGACCTTCGGTGAGTACTTCGGAGTCTATAACGAGCATTAAACCGGGTGAGAGCAGCCCATCAATGCTCTGTTGTAGGTTTTTGAGCATGGCGGTGGATTGTTCGTAGTTGTGTGAGATCCAGCGCCCCCCAGCAGCGGATCCGCTTTGTCGGGTGTGCGGCAGCCATGAGGTCCACGCCCATTCTTCCTCTTTGCCCTGGTCGAAGAAAACACCGAGGGTAAGGTCTGCGGGCCCGCAGTGGGTGACGGACTGCATGAGGAGACTACGGGCCAGCGCGAGCGCGCCTTCACGGTTGCCTACGATACCGATTACCCCTGAGTCGGTGAGGTCGGCGATCATTGGTGCCCCCATGAGCATGGAGGAGTCTAGGAGTTCTTGGATTTCTTTTTCGGGTTCTTGGCTACTTGTTAGGTCATTTGTAGGAACCCATGAATAGTTGCCGTACCCCACGTGAAGCGCCATGAAGTCAGCGGCTTTGAAGCGGCGCTGCCATAGTTCCACGCTGGGTAGTTCAATGCGGCGCATGACGCTGACAGGGTCTGGGGCGAGCTCCTGAAGACGCATACGCTCGTGGTTGTAGATATTTTTGAATTTTTCTTTGGTTTTGTCGAGTTCCTGTTTGAAGCGTTCTTCTTCTTCGCGGGTTTCCTTTTTGAAGCGCCATTTTTGTTCGAGCCACATGCCGAGGGCAGCTATCGGGCTCAGTATTGCGAAGAGGGCGTAACGGATTTCACGCATCATTGCGACCATGGCGCCTGCGAAGATGAGGGGGGCTAGAACCGTTGCAATACTAAAGCGGGATGGTTTTGAGACGTTTTTCCGTTTGGGTATTTTGACGGTATCTGGTGCTGGCATGAGCGCAACCCGTGGCGGACGGTTATAGGGTGCGGTGTATGCGGGAGTGAGGTTTGGGAGCATCCCGGGTTTGGGGGCGGGGGTCTCAGCCAGTTGGGGCCGTAGCAAAAGCACAGCACCACCAGTGTAGATAACCGCGAATTCGTCGGTTTCTGTGCCTTCTTCGGGTACTTTTATACCGTTGACGAAGGTTCCGTTGGTGGAGCCGGCGTCAGTAATTTTCACGCCTTCTTCGGTGCGTTCAATACGGCAGTGTTCCCATGAGGCGCTTTCGGTGGGCAGCACAATGTCGGCTTGTGGTGAGCGACCTACGATGAGGGGCCTACCTTTCGCCAGGGGCACGATGGCTCCGGCTCTGGTACCACCAGCAAGAGTGAGGTTCCAGCCGCGTATGGGGCGGGCCATCGGTAGAGGGCGCTGACTGATGACGCTCCCCTCCAGCAGTGCCACCGACCCCAGCTGCGAGGCGCCCTGTAGCGGCTGAGAGTCTAGGTACAGGGGGTCGTCGGGGGCGATATAGGGCCCACCGGCGGCAAGAATAAGGTCGCTCAGTGTAGTATTCTCCTGCCAGTGGTCCAGCTCGAAGGTGCGCGTGAACCCGTGTAGGTCAACTAGAATTTTCACCCTGTAACTTCCTCTCCGGTGATTTGTTTGGCGTGTTTAATACCACCCGTAGAGTGGCTGGGGCAGCTCATCTCACTACCTTATTATCCAACCTCATTCCGTTTCTCACACTCCAGGTTACTTAAAGTGGAGGGTGATTAGTCGTAAAATAAAAGAATTACGTTGAACATCACCGAAACTAACTGGGTCCGCGCATACGCGTGCCCTTCCTATCTCAGGAGTGTAACTATGACAGCCCGCCAAGCGCCTAACAGCCGCGATATAGTCGGCCAAACGTCGCAGAAACGCCGCGCATCTAGATTGCTCAAGGCACCTCTGGCGGCGGGGGTAGCGTTAATGCTGCTGCTCGCGGGGTGTTCCTCCGACTCCCCTTCGGCTGATGATAGCCCTACAGAGACTCGCAGAAGCGAACAGCAGGTAAGTGACCCCACAAATATCCTGCAGAATGTGAACGTTAATGTTGACCACACCGGGTCGGTTAAAGCAATCAATAGCACCAATATTTATGTGAATGAGCACACCCATCAGAGCTCCACTAAAGACGTGAAGTATAAGGTGAGCGATGTGGTGAACGATGTGCCCGTGCGTGTGTCGGTGCAGTACCAGAGCAATAAAGGCAACGGCACGGACTTGAATGAGCTTAAGGGGTATTCCGGGCCGCTAACCATTAAAATTTCGGTTGAAAACCTGAGTGTTAAACCGCAGGAAATTACCTATGATGCTGGCGGGAGCAGCCATAAGAAAAAAGCTCTTGTGGGTGTGCCGCTGACTGTTGCCGCTTCCACGGTGCTGGAAAATTCAACCCCCAATCAGGTGGTTGCCGGCAGCAGCCTTGACGCTAAGGACCCTAACGCCACTAACGGTGTGATTAGTTCCAACTCGGACGGCAAGGCGGTGGTGCAGTGGGGTACTATCATCACTCCGCCCACCACTGAGGCGAACGCGTCCCTGGTGCTAAAGATGGATGCGAAGGACTTTAAGGTTCCTAACTTCGATATCGCGGTGCAGCCGGGGTTTGCTGACTCTTTGTCCAGTGAAAACGTGCTCACTAACGGGTTCAATAAGAACGACCAGAACCAGATGGCGTTGCTGCAGCGCACCATGAAGGTTGTTTCGGATGTGAACGGCACCCTGCTCTCGGCTAGTGACCAGATTAATGAGCTGCGCAAAAACCTGGATTCCACCGCTGGTTCTTTGGGTAATGGCACCGCCGAAAACCTTAAAGGCAGTAACGAGAAGCTCACCAAACGCATGGAGGAGCTCAGCAACCAGATCCGTGATCTGAAAACTGATCTTTCCAAAACCGCTCAGACCAATAATTCTCAGCTGATAACCCAGCTGGAGCGCACCGTGGGCTCCCTCGACTCGGCACTGGGGGACACCTCCGTGCACCCTTCCGTGAAGGTTAACGCCAGCGGCAACTCCTGCACGGTGGATCGGTCCACCCCCCATGGCGGCAGCTCTGTCTATTCCAATCTGGTGCAGCTTGCGGATGTGCTTGGCAGTTACGCCCAAGCCAACGCAGGATGCCAGCGGGAACTGTCTGGGACCCTTTCGCAGATTATTGGTCCGAAAGACCCCGGCCCCGAACAGTGCCGTGATCACGGTGGGGATTCGGTGACCTGTGCCCTGTACGGCACCTCAGCCTCTGTGCAGGCTAATCTGATTGGTCTGACCGTGGCCAGCGACTCGCTGCTTAACGATATGCGACCGGATTATCTGAGGGGCGCCAACAAGAACTACAGCGACCTGCAGGCGTCTATTCAGCAGCTTTCTGACTATCTGAACTCGCAAAATTCAGGTAGCGCAGACACCGCGAAAGTTCAAGAAACCATTAAGAATATCCGTGGCAACGTGAACTCGCTCAAGGAGTCCTCTAACAGCCTGCAGGAAGGTATCGGGCGCATCTATAAGACTTCTCAGGAGGCTCAGGCAGAGCTCACCGGTGAAGGGTCTGCCCAGGAGCAGAATCAGAAGCTCGCAGATCAGTTGTGTGAGCTCTCTACCGAACGCGGCGGGCATTTGAGCCCCGATGAGGTGGCGCGGTTACGTTCCTACCTCACGGCTACCCCCTGCGGTGCAGGTGGTGGGCAGCAGCCGCAACCTGCGCCCGAACCTAACACCCCCAATACCCCCAACGATCAGCCTTCGGCTGAGCCTTCAGCGGCACCGAGCACAAGTGCTGAGCCTTCAGCATCCGCAAGTACAAGTGCCAGCGCAAGCCCTTCGGAGGGGGCATCCGGTGAGGCCACCACCCCCGCAGCGGTAGTGGAGAACGCTAACGAGGTGAAGCCGCACCACGGTAAGCCTATGGATCAGCGTATCGTTGAGCAGCAGGGCCGGTGGAGGAGCGTCTCTGCTGAAACCGACCCGAACGCGGAAAAGGGCCTGGCCGCAGACGCTAAGCGGGTTAACGCTCGGGTGAATGATCTTGATGGGCAGCTTAAAGCCTTAGAGGATGAAGCGAACAAGCTCGGCGACACCAACCGTGACCGTAACGGTGAGCAGGAGAAGAACATCAGCGCCCTCAAGCAGAAGGTGGATGCTCTCACCCGCAAGAGCGACGATTTGGGGCAGAACCTCAAAGATCTGGCGGAGCAGCACAATAAAATCTCGGAGACCGTGAAGGCAGCCTTCAAAGATTCCTCTGATAAGACCGCGCAGCAGGTGAACGACCTCATTGGCAAGCAGATCCGTGTGATCTCGGACCGTGGGCAGAGCGGCAACCGTGCTGTTGAGGATGCGTTCTCACGCTCCATTAACCAGCTGGTAGAGACCTCCGACAATATTGTGGTTGGTGCCGGCAATTCGGTTGAGAACCAGCGTAAAGACCTGTCGGAGCGTACCAATAATGTGCGGGCCGCCCTCGACGGGGCCACCCAGCAGTCGCTGGGGCTGCTCGATCAGCGCACCTCTGCAGCGACCCGAGACTTGGAAGGCTCCTCCGCTCTGCTGTACAGCGATTTGAATAAGATCATGCTTGACCTTGGCGACAGTAAAGTTGAAGGCGCTGGCCTGCTTGGCTCACTCAAATCGAATTCTGCGAAGGCGGGCTCGGCCGACTATCAGCTGGCTTTAGCCTCCCAGAACGCGCAGGGGTACACGAGCATCCGTTCTGAAGATATTGCTAACATTCAGCTGCGTCAGGCGCAGTTCAAGGAGTCGCTCAAGTCCCTGGAGAAGATGAAACCGTTCCACCTTTCGGATGCTGGTAACGCCGAAGTTCGGGTGCTGTACACCTTCCGCGTGGGAGAAGCACAGAATGGCTAACCCCGAAGGGCAGCAGACGCCTCGGCGGTCACGCGTGAAAATCGTGTTGACCGTCGGGGCTGTTATTGCGGGGGTGCTGGCGCTGGTTGTGGCCACCAGCATGTGGCTCACCTCGGGCCGCAGCCCCTTGCCGACCTTTAAAAACGAGTCCCCAAAACCCGGTGCCGCCGCCGCTCCCAGTGTGCCGTTAGATATTAAACTTCCCACGCTTGGTAAGTCCATTAAGCTCGGGGTGATTGTCACCTACGGTGAGGAGACTGAAGGCTCGGAGTGGCTGCAGCCCGCTCAGGGTGCGGCGGTGGCCGCGTACCGTCTGCACATGGGTAATGCGCCTGTAGAGCTGGTGACCCTCAACGATAGGGGCACTGAGACGGGCGCCCGGCAAGCCGTGGAGCAGATGAAGGCCGAAGGGGTTGAGGGCATCGTCATGGCCTCTTCCGGAAGCCACGTGCAAGGCGCTGTGACAGCGGCGAAAGAGTACCATATCCCCATGATTGAGGTGTATGACAACGTTGGAACCGGCGATGGAGTGTGGTCGTTTGCGCCCAACGCTGAGGCGTCACTCGTGGCCCTGCAGTCCGGGGTGGAAGACCCGAATAAGGTTGTAGCGGTTGAGGCCCAAGGGTACAGCACCGGTATTCTGGCAGCCCACACTCTCACATATAAGCCTGGGGACGACCCGGCTGCGCTGGCCCGTTCTGTAGCAGAAAAAACTGCGGAGCTTGGCCCCGGGACGACGGTGACAGTTGCCGCGCCCGCCGCTATGCAGGCTAGCCTTGTGAAGGCGCTTCAAGAGGCCGCCGTCAAAACCACCATACTGCTCTCGCCCCAGGCGATAAGCCCGGTCTTTAGCACAGAGCTGGTGAAACAGGGTGGGGCCATCTCCTCGTCGCTGGCCACTAGCGGAGTGGATACTTCCGACTCGGTGGCGCTGCAGTCCACAGATGAAGGGCGAAGCATGTCTGCCTTTTTGAAAGCGGTGGGGATTATGAGCGCAGACTCCAATGTGCAGACCCTCAGCGGCGACCAGGAATTCAGTACCGTGGCTGCTTATGCGGATTCCCGCTCCCATGATGCTGTGGTGGCCCTTGCCTACGCCTCAGCGCTGAACCTTGATATGAATAACGAGTCGGTGCTTAAGACTCTTGCAACGGTGAAGATGCGCTCCGGCGAGGGGCTTGCGGGTCCGGCGCTAGACTTTACGCGGCCCAATGCGGTAACCGCCCAGCCCGCGCTTCTGCACGCCTCCGAACAGTCACTGGGGCTGCGTCCGCAAACGGCGGGTTCTGCAGCTGATGCTTCTATCACCTGGTTCGCAGGCTAGCCATACACAATAACGCATAGTTATAAAATATGCTGTGAGGTCGCCACCCTGCCATACCGCAGCCCTGCGGATGAGAAGGAAGACCACTTCAGCCCCCCAGTCGCCGCGGTACGCATACCGCGGCTTCTGGGGGTTTCCTATGCCCCAATAATGAGGGCTGCCGGTACTACCCGATCTTAGGGTGCGCCATATTCGGGGCTTGGGGCGTACCTGGCCGGGGTGCTAACGGGCAGTGATACTGAACTGGTTACTCCGAATATCCGTATAATTACCCACCGTCGCGGTGATAGTACACTGCGGAGCAATCGATAGGGTCGTCACAGTCTTACCATCCGCGGAGACCGAAATATGCCCCGCACAGCTATCCGTGAAACGCACCGCCGACTGATCCGGGGCCACCGCCTGCACCACCTGTGACGGGTCCCCCGTTGCTGGCGAACGCAGGATGGGGTGCACATCGTCCTGCCCGCTGGGCCACACCGGCACCACCGTAATCGGCAGGGCACTCTGATTAACCACCTTATCCGGCACCTTCACAGCAATCGCTTGCAACCGCTGCAGCGGGTACGAGGTGGACTGCACCTCGCGGTCGGTGATGGCCTCCTGGGTTTTACGCTCAATCTCAGAAACCCACTTCTGCAAGTCCTTCTGATCCGAAATTGAGACCTTCACTGTGGCAGTCATCGACACCGTCGAGTTTGCGGGGATCTCCACCTCCGGCAAAGACCACGAACATTTCTTATCAATACCGGTGATTGTGGCGTGGTTCTTCTGCGCTTTCTGGCCTTTAGAGGGGCTCCACGTCGTCTCGGGGCAGGTGCCGCCCTCGGCAGTGCCGGGGATAACCTGCAGAATATCGCCTTTCAGCGCCGACTTCTGCGACGAGAACTTAAACGTAAGAGAAGCACTCTGCGAGGATGAATCGTATTCCGCTGAAACCTGTGTGCCCAGCCCCGAGGGCAACGGTTTAGAATCGTTGCCCTGCGCAGACCACTTCTCGTGGGTGGTTTCGGTCTTCTTCGGAGCCACAGGGTTCCAAATCACCACGCCGATCACAACCACAATCAGCAGCACGCTCAGGATTGACCCCCACACGATCGGGCGGCGCAGCTGCCGCGTAAAGCCGCCCGTTGGCTCTTCCTCTTCTTCCTCCTGTGCCTGCTGCTCAGGTTCGGGGCTCACACGCACCGGACGCAGCACCGTCTGGGATGAGGCCTCCCCCAAGTGGGGCAAAGGCTCAACCGGCATCTGGGTGCCCATCACGGTGTCTTGGGAGGCAGCTGAAGCCCCACGCACAACCGTCGCCATCCGCTCCCCCGGGCCGGTGCCCGGCGGGGTGTGCTGGGGGCTGCTGGGAGGATTCACCGGCAGCATTGGCGGGGCCGGGGCATACCGGGCTGCTAGGGCGCGCAGCGACGCGGCAGCCTGTGCGGCGGTGGGGCGCGCATCTGGGGAGGTGGCGAGCATCGCCTCAAGGGCAGTGCGCAGGTCGTTTGGGATGCTCTCGTGCACACCGGCGGGGTTGCCGCTGTTCGGTGTGGGCGGGTAGGCAATCAGAAGCTCATGGAGCATCACCCCCACCGAGTACACGTCAGCGGATTCTGTGGCGGTGCCATAGTGTTTACGCTCAGGCGACATGTACATGGGCGTGCCGTAGCTGCCGCGCCCGGTGGTACTGGATGCGGGGCCGTCACCGGTGAGCTCAGCGATACCGAAGTCAGCTACCCGCACCTGCTCAGGAAACGTCTCGGTGGGGTTACCGGAAAGCAGCACGTTATCAGGTTTAATGTCCAGGTGCAGCACCTTTTTACGGTGCGCCTGTTCAAGGGCCAGCAGCACACGCTCCATCATTGCCAAGGCCGTGCCGGGGGCAATCGTGCCCAGGGTGCGGAGCATATCGCGCAGAGTACCGCCGTGCTGGTACTCCATAATAATCGCCAGGTTACCGCCCTCAACGATCATGTCCACTACCGGCACGATATTCGAATGCTGAAGCTGCATGAGCACGGTGCGTTCCCGGACAAAACGCTCCAGGAATTCGGGGCTGTTCGCGTACTCAGGTTTAAGCAGCTTCGCAGCGAATAACGCAGACGTATCGGAACGGGTGGCCGTCCACACGGTACCGACCGCGCCCTCCCCCACGGGCTCCACCAGCCGGTAGGACGAACCCAGCGGCGCGCCCTGATACGCTGCCTGCATTGTGTCTCCTCACCCCGTACTGCCGGTGTTTTTGTGATTACCGTGTAACTGCCGTCTTTAAGTGTACCTAGGATGCCAGGAAAGTATGGCTGCAGTTATGAGGAGACTCACCACACTATGCTGACCTATTATTGTGTGACCCTATAAACGAAAATCTGTAAACAATTATTGGGCAGGCACCCGCACTATGTATGTATTTCGTGAAATTTAAAGAGTGTTTTCGGATATTTTTTAGCACGCACCTGCGTGAGGGTTCCATACAATAACCCACATTTATCGTTCACCGGACTCTAATACATTCAGGTTCATACGTAAATAGCCAGATATTGCTCAGAAATATGGCGTCCCGGCCTGTCAGTATTGTTCTACAGGCCGGGACGCCATATACCCCTAGAGGAACGCTATTCACTCGTGGGGCGAGTATGCTGCTGCCAAGAATCAGCGTGAGCTGCTGCGGCGGCGAATGACAACTAAAATAATGCCGCCTGCCAGGGCAGCCGCACCCACAGCAGCCACACCAGCGGCCGCGAACCCTGTGTGCGCCAGCGCCCCAGCCGAGGAGCCCGCACCGGAAGACCCGCCGGATGCCGCCGCGTTGCCGGAACCCGCCCCAGATCCGCCAGAGCCGCCGACGTACGATCCGGCCGCGCCAGCACCACCATCAGCTGAGGCACCGTAACCGTCTGATGAGCCGCCATCCGAACCGGTGCCGGCCCCAGTATAGCCATGAGCACCGGCACCGTAGCCATTATTCGCGGGTGCAGATGCGGCACCGGGTGATGAGTCACCTGCCCCGGACGAGGGTGCTGTGGCCTCAGGTTCATCAGCGGAGGAGGGCGCAGAAGTGGTGTCGTCGGTGGTTCCGGCGCCGGGGGTGGCGCGGTCAGAACCGGAGGGTACAGCGGTGCCGCCCCCAGACGCGCCGGGGGCTGCAGATCTGGTGGAGTCGCTGGTTGAGCAGCCGTTCGCGGCCTCATCCCCCACCGCAACCTGCATGCGCTGCACCTCGCTCTTTACCTCCGTACCGTCCTTGAGGGTGGCGGTGTAGTACACGTCAAACCCGTACCGGCCGGGTTCGGTAAACACCCAGTTCGCGTGCGCGTGAGTGGCGTACGCAATATCAATCGTGTCTTTGCCGGTGGTGGAGTCAAGAAGCACATCCGCTCCGGTCAGCGACTCTGTGAACACCCCAAACCGGGCGCCGCGCGGCATGGTGCGCGGCACCACGTGCAGTTTCACCCCGCCCGACAGCTGGGAGTAGTCAATATTCTCGGTGCTGTACCCCGGCCAGGGCAGCCCCTTGATCTGAGTCTGGGGCAGCCCGTAGAAGGCGGTGCCTACCGGGCCGATGAAGTTCAGAGCGGGGCTGCTCATGTGCTCATTACGGGTGCGGCGGGCCCGATCGCTCACGGTGAGCACCACCGAATCAAGGGGGCGCACGGTCGAGTCCGGGTCGATCAGCCCGCTATCGTCTTTCAGGCCCACGTGAAGCTGCTTGTCGCGCAGCTGCCCCTGAATGTCGAGGTGCCCGTCGTGGATTTTGCGGCGGCCATCAAGGGTGCGGGCATCACAGGTGGGGTGCGACGGGGCGGGTGGGGGCGCTGCAGCCGATGCGGTAGGCTCACCCTGGGCTGGCCCGGAGGCGGCTGGTGCTGGGCTGGTTGGTTCTGTGCGGGCCGGGGCGGGGGTAATAGGCGCAGCGGGTGTGGCGCTCGGGCTGGACGATGGGGCAGGCGTTTCACCGGCGGGGGCGCTGGGTGCGGGGTCGGCGGGGGCCTGCCCGGCGGTTCCCTCCACGGTGAATGTGCCGGATGCGCTATAGTCGCCGCCGCGCCGGTAGTCACCGGTGAGTTTCACGCTCGAGGCGCGCGCGTTCATATCTGGGTGCGGCAGTACTTTAGCGATCAGTTCACTGTTCTCAAAGTAGCTGTCTTCCCGGTAGGTAAAACGCGCCACCCCGTTTTCGACCGTGGTTTCAATATCAAATTTGGGGTATTCGTAGTCGTTGGGGGCGTAGAACCCGCCGCGAATAAACCCGCGGAAGTTCGGGTCGGCAAAGGTCACCTCAATCGTGCGGTATCCTTCCTGCGTGGAGGGTACGGTACGCACCGTGTAGTCGCCGCTGGCGGGGGTGTAGGTGGCGGTATTGAGGGTAGTGTTGCGCTCTTCGGGGGTTTTTACGGGCCATTGGCCGTTGCCGTCGTCACTGTACACGCTCTCAGCCCGCCCGTGCTCATACGCGAGTTGATGCGAGATCCAGCGTGCACCGCTGTCACCTTCAGGGGTGAACACCGCCTGCAGGTGGGATGATTCGCCGCCCATCATTTCGCTCCAGGTGGCGGTGCCGTTGGTGACATCAAGATCCGTCAGAAAGTACCCGTTGTTGTACAGGGTGAGCTTGCCTTTGAGGTTTTTATCGCCCGCTGTGAAGGTGATGTCGCTGAGCTTATCGTCGGCGTCTCTCCTCTTGGCGGGGTCCGGGTCTGGGGTGTGCGGTGCCACAGAGAGCACATATTTGGCGGTGTCCAGGTTCCCCACATTCGCGGCGTTATAGCGCTCTTCTGTGGGTACGGCGGTGGGGGTTCCGTCACCAAGAATAGGCTTATTACCGCCCACCTGCCACACGAGTTTCTGCGGCGCGGACTGGATGATTCTGCCGTCGGTACCGCGGGCCACAGTGCGGTAGGTGACTTCGTACCGCCCGGGCCGGGTGAAGGTGGTGGTGTTGTGGGTGTGGCTGCCTTTGCTCAGCAGCCAGGAGTGCCAGCCGGTGCTGGTACTTGAGAGAATGCGGTTGATCTGAGCGGGGCCGTCGTCGGGGTTGTACCGGAACAGCTCCATACGCCCGGGGCCGTCCACCGAGAGGATGTCGGTGGCGAACACACCGTCACGGAACTGTTCGGTAGGGATTTTGACGGATGCACCCAGACCCGCCCAGATGGGGTCGTGGTTGCCCCAGGTGAGGGTGGGCGCCATGTAGAGGGTCTGCCCGGGCTCACCTAGAAAACCTAGGCTGGGTGAGTTGGGGAGGGTGAGGGTGTATTGTGAGGCGCCGTTACGCCCGTCCCAGCCTTTGCCGACCCAGTTGACGGTTTTGTCGAGGTCGTAGAGGTCTGCGCCGGTCTTGTAGGGGTTGGATTCATTTTTGAGAACGAACGTGCCGTTTTCCCAGTAGGCTTTGGGGGCGTCCACGTGGCCTTTGGTGGTGATGATGCGCCCGTCGTCAGGCCCGGCGTGGGCTGTGATGCTGGGGGCTAGCCCGGTGAGGATGATCAGCGCCGCGACGGAGAGGCGTGCTAGGGGTTTTCCGGGTGCCCGACGTTGGGTTCGGAGGTGCGTGTTCATGCTTGCCTTTCTAATTTTTACGGGCAATAGCGTAGCATTTTTGCGAATAATTGTCATTAACAAAAATGCTCTGTATAGTGATTCCCGAATACGCCAACGGCGCGGGGGCGAACGGACTCCCCCGCGCCGAACCGCGCCCAGTCACCGCATCACGCACCTGGAGGAACACATGCAACGAAGCACATCCGCCCTGACCCTACTCAGTGCCGCATCGCTCACCTGCGGGCTTGCCCTCACCCCCGCAGCACCAGCCCTCGCGCACGAAGAACACGGCACCGCGAGCGCATCGGATACCACTGGCGATCAGAGAACCCGCCGTATTGATGGGGAAAATACTGTTGCCGGGGTGCACGCCAACCTGGTAGATCTCTCCCTGCGCGACGGTGCACTCACACTGGGTTCAAGGGCCAGCACACACGACGGTGAAGGTATTTACGATCCCGCACGAACTGTTTTCCACCTGCCAAATACTGACTCCACCCGCAGCACTGTGGCTGCGGGCTATGAATTTATTGCCCCCAAAGGCACCCCTATCTGGTATATTCCGCACACCGGCACCGGCGGAGTTCTTCACCCCGGCTTCGGGGCTGATAATATCCCCCGCGACGCACTGAAAGAGAACAAAATATCGCTCGAACTTGTGCGCACCCAGGCCCCTGATGGTGGCTCCGTTGAGGTTTTCCGTGAGGACCCCAGCGGCCCCACGCGCCTGTTCAGTTCACGCGAGAATCTGCCCGCCCACACCATAACCGTGGGTGAGCAGGCGCACCCCGGGTGGGCATTTACCGCACCGGGTGTTTACCGGCTTACTTTCCGGGCGACAGCTCAGCGCGCCGACGGCACGCCGATCAGTGCCGAGCAGACCTACACGGTGGCGGTGGGCGATGTTCCAGCCAATATTTTTGAGCAGATGCGCACCCAGGAGGGCGAGCGGCACGGCGGCGCACCCGAAGCCGCTGACCATTCGGCAGCCGCGAGCGCGGCCTCCCCCGCCGGTGCAGGTGCCCCGAAAACCCCGGCCAATATTTCGGGGGCCAACACCCATAATGTGCGGCAGGCAGGTGCCCCCGCCAGCGGGGGTTCGAACGGTGCACCGCAGCAGCCGCGAGCCGAGCACCCTGCCGCGCAGGGGCCCACGCCAGAGCCCCAAGCGCAGCAGGCTGGTAACAGTGCCAGCCAGGGGTCGGGGGCTGCCGATCGCAGCACCCCGGAGGCGGTCAACGCGGCGGAACCTTCTGGGGGTAATGGTGCCGCCAGTGCCGCCGACTCAGGCGGCACCGGAACGGACGGTACTGTACAGAGCATCACCCCGCCAGCGGGTGCATCCGGCGGTAAAAGCGTGCGCGGCTCCAATAGTGCCAATGTGGCCCCCGGTGCGTCTCATCAGGGTGCAGCAGCCGGGTCGGGTTCCGCCGGGGGCGGAGCGGGTTCCAGTGGGGCTGGTTCGGGCGGGTCGGATTCGGCGGGGTCAGGCAGCGAGAAATGCTACGCCACCGAGGTTCAGGTCAAAGACGCCAAACAGTCCCTGCGCAGCCCCGCATCCGTCCCGAGTGTTGAGCCCGCGCTGCACACGGCAACGGTTCAGAATGTGGCCGAATACGGCGGGTCAGACCGCGCCACTGAAGGGCACTTCGATGTGGGTCCGGTGCTGAACGGCTCCACGTTGAGCTCTGCCGTAAAAGATGACCGGTTCAGCCCGCCCAAGCATGTCTCCCCCGGCTCACTCAATTTCGTGTTGGGTGATGCTGCGAAGCTGAAATTCCCGGCGGGCATGGAAGATATTGCCCCCGCGGGAAGTACCGTGCACATGATTGGGGCTACACAGCAGGCGGGCGTGCCGTGGCTGGGGTGGAGTACCCAGGATCCTGAGCTTCTCAAACAGGCCGACGGGCCGGTCACCATGAGCCTGAAGGGGTTCGACGGCCCCGGCTCAATGTCGGTGTTCCTCTCGGGCAACTTCGGTTCCGCCGGGCAGAAAGTGTTCACCTCCCGCGGCGGCTCATTTCAGGTTCCGCTGAATACGCACCAGCACAGCAACTGGGTGTTTACTGCGGAGGGCCGCTACCGGGTGACGATCGGCTGGCAGGTGCGCCTGAAGAACGGGCAGACCGTTGAGAGCACCTCCACCCTGAACTTCACGGTGGGTAACGGCAACGGGGAAAACACCTCCGGCGGCGATAAGCAGCAGGGGGCGCAGAAACCCGCAGATAACGGCGGCCACCGCGGAGGTGCGCACAATGATACGCCCGCTGGCGAGAGCAAAACCCCCGATAAGCAGGCGGGGCGCGGCACCGTGGATGCGGCCAGCGGTATTGTGACGAAACCGGACGGCACGAAGGTGCGCATCGTTGGTAAGACCGCCTCGGGTAAGGACTGCGCCCTCACCAACCAGGAACTTAAGGATGCGCAGCAGGCCGCTGCTGCTGGTCAGCTGGCCAGCACCGGGGCCGGTTTTAACCCGTTTATGGTCAGCACCTCCGTGCTTGCTGTCGCTTTAGGCGGCATGATCGTGTACGCCGTGCGCCGCCGCAAGCGTCATGCCGCGTAATGGGCTCAGCCGCCGCGCTTTCCTGGGTTTTCTGCCCGTTTGCGCGGCGTTAAGCGCCTGCACCGCACAGAATACGTCCTTGGGTTTTGATGCCGAGGGGCGTCTTCAGGTGGTGGCGACAACCCCGATTTTGGCGGATGTGGCGCGTGCTGTTGGCGGCGAGCGTGCGCGGGTACACGCCCTCATTCCTAATGGTGCAGACCCGCATTCCTATGAGCCGAGCCTGCGGGATGTGCGCGATGTCGCCTACGCGCGGCTGGCGTTCACCAACGGCCTGCTGCTGGAACAGCGCAAAATGGCGGCGATGGTGAGCTCTAACCTGCCGCAGGGTTCGGCGCAGGTGGCGGTTGCCGAAAGGATTGAGCAGTACGGCGGCAAGCTTGAACCCGTGGTGGAGGATGCCTCGCTGGATTCTATCTGGCTGGGGCTGCGCGTTGAGGGCGCCGAGTCTTCGGGCGTATCCGCCACCCATTCCGCTGAGTCGCCCTCAGATTCGGATGCTTCGGTCGCGTTTTCGGTTACCCGTGTGAAGGGTCCCGGGCAGGTTGCGGCGTTTATTACGCAGACCTTCGGCGCGGTCGAGATGATGTGCGATTCTCAGGCGCGCGGCACGCAGGAATCCGCTCAGGATGGTGTGAGGGTGCGTACCGGCGATATGGGGTCGCTGGAGCTTCCGCTGCAGGCGCATACGCATCTTTCGTGGGCTTTTGCGGATGCCGGTGTGTACGAACTTGATGTTCTGGCAACGCCCCGCAACGCGCCCGAGGGGGTGCACCAGGCGCAGGGAACACTGCATGTTGTGGTGGGTGAGGACCCTGCCGAGGCTGCCTCTCGTCTGGGCGAAAATACGACCGTTTTAGCCTCTGGACATGCGGATATAGCCTTTCAGGCATATACGGGGCGGCTTGTGATTCGCACCGATAGCGGCGGGAAAGTCACCGAACACGACCTGGCTCGCACGATCATTGCGGTTCCTTCGCGCACTCTGCAGGAGGTTCCTGCGGGTGGCCAATACGGGTTCTTGAGGGGGTCTTCGCGCGAGCATCGGGGGCAGGTGTATTTGCTGGCGCAGGCGGTGCTCGGCAAACATGTGCACGGCGAGATAGACCCGCATATATGGCATTCGGTGCCGAATATGAAGGCTGCCGCGCAGGTCATGCGTGATGCTCTTACCGAGGCTGACCCGCCCGGAACCAGCCTGTACACGGCGAATACCGAGCGTGTTATGCGTGAGTTCGATGAGCTGGACTGGGAGATTCGCGGCATCTATGCGTCTTTGCCCGAAGCCTCGAAAAACCTGATTACCACCCATGACGGGTACCGCTATCTGGCGAGTACTTATGGGCTGAGCGTGGCGGGGTTTGTGACGCCGGTGGCGGGCAGTGAGCCGAGCATCCAGCAGCGGCAGCGGCTGCAGCGCACTATCAGGGATTTGCGTGTACCGGCCATATTTCTTGATAAGAATACCCGCGCGCGAAGCCCGGTTTTGGGTGAGGTCGCCCATGAAAACGGGGTTCAGGTGGGCGCCCTGTATTCTGATTCGCTCGACGATGAGGCGCCCCACTATGCGGATATGATGCGCGCTAATGCCCGGGCTATCCAGCGGGCTATGGGCGGCTTGTAGACGCCCGCAAAATGCACTTTTAGTACTGTGAAGGAAACACACTTGAAAAATTCTATTTTTAGCATAAATACTGGTCAGAAGGTTATTTCAGCTGCCCTTAGTGCCGCCCTGCTGGTTTCGACTGGTGGTGTTGCCCATGCCGACCCGTCACCGGCGGCCGCCTCGTCAAGACCGAGCGGGGATAACCTCAGCAAAGAGCAGAAGGCTCTGCAGCAAACACTCTCACCCGAGCAGCCGGTGGGCACGGGACGCACCGAAATTTCGAGCGGGCATGTTGATATGGGCCCGCGTTTTACCGACGGTAAGTTTCAGCTCATGATCCATGACGATCATGCCGCTACACCCATCTGGCGCAGCGTGGATGATGTGATGTACCGCGGCTCCGATGCGGCCCTGCGCCAGGTTCCTGATGATGACCGGTATTCGTTTGTGAGTGCACAACCCGGCGAGCAGGTGTATGTGATTCCGCAGACCGAGACGAAGGGGGTCGTCTGGCCTGGCTGGACCACTCAGGACCCGGGGCTTGTGCAGAAAACCCCGCGCGGGGTCACCCTCACCCTAGAGCAGGTTCAGGGACCGGGGCAGTTCACGCTGTACCTGGAGAATGGGAACTTCTCGAAGCCGCAGGTTTTGTGGGATTCGTCCAAGCACGAGCCGCAGGATATATGGGTTGAGAAGAACACGCATACCCACGCCAATTGGGTGTTTACCAAGCCCGGCGCCTATCTGCTGAAGGTGACTGCCCGTGCGGAGCTTGCGGATGGTTCGGTTGTTTCCGATACCCGCTATATGAAGTTCGCCATCGGGGATTCGGTGACTGCGGACGAGGTGTACGCTCTGGCACAGCAGGCCCCGGATCAGGCACCGGCGGGCGAATCGGAGGGCGCGCACTCTGCGGCGGCTTCCGATAGTCCGGGGGTCTCATCCGGCGGGTTCCCTGTCCTTCCGGTGGCGCTCAGCGCTGGGGCTGTGGCGGTACTTGCCGCAGCGGGGCTCTTCATGATGCGCCGTAATAAGACCGCACAGGCGCAGGCCGAGCGCATCATGACGAGCGGAAAGGGCGCGCGGGATGAGTAAAAGTACCACCGCGCTAGGCTCCAAAAACGATCCTGCGCCGGGGAGAGAAAATCCGACGCTGAGCATCCAGAACCTCTATGCGGGGTACGGGCGGCGGGCGGTGCTGCGGGACTTTTCGCTCACCCTGAACCCCGGCGAATTTGTGGGTCTTCTCGGGGCGAACGGTGCCGGAAAAACCACGCTGTTACGTGCCATTATGGGGCTGCTGCATCCTGCTTCGGGGAGCATTCGGGTGCTGGGCAGTACTGCGCGCACCGCGCGGGCGCGCATCGGCTATGTGCCGCAGAAGCACCAGTTTCAGTGGGATTTCCCGATCACCGTCAAGGATGCGGTCATGACCGGGCGAACCCGCGAGATCGGCTGGTTTCGTCGCCCTAAAACTGCGGATTGGGTCAAGGTTTTTCACGCCCTGGAACGCACGGATTTAATGCCGCTGAAGAACCGTCCCATCGGAGAGCTTTCCGGCGGGCAGCGGCAGCGGGTGCTTCTGGCGCGTGCTCTCGCGGTTGAACCGGCGCTCTTGCTTCTTGACGAGCCCTTCACGGGGGTGGATGCGCCCACCCAGTCCGCGCTCACTAAGCTGTACCGGCAGCTGGCGGGTGAGGGCGTGACGATTCTGATGTCTACCCACGATATTGTGGCGGCGCAGGAGTCTTGTTCGCGGCTGTGCGGGGTGCGCGGTTCCTTGAGTTTGGACGGCAAAGCCGAGGATTTTTCGCCGCAGCAGCTTTACGCCTGGGTGCACGGGCGCGAACTTGCGGGCGAGGGTGAAAGCACAGGTAAAGGCGGAAACGCGGGCACAAGCCCATCGCCCGAGATACTTGTACCGGGCGCAGACGGCGACTCGACCGGCGGCACCCGGCAGGGGCATCCTGCAGGTCATCGTGTAACCCCGCAGGAGGCAGCGGCATGATTACTCCCCTCGATTTCCTGTTTGACCTTTTTAACCCTTCCCTGGCGTTTCTGCCGCGCGCCCTGGCCGCAGTGACGCTGGCTTCTTTGGTGACGGGTGTGGTGGGGTGCCATGTGATGATGCGCGGCATGGTTTTTATTGGCGATGCGGTGGCCCACTCGGTGTTTCCCGGCTTGGCGGTTGCGTTCGTTATCGGCGGCAACCTGGTGTTCGGGGGCTTGATCGCGGGCGTTATCACGGCGGTTTTGGTGGCTATTTTCAGCCAGAACCAGAAGCTGCGTGAGGATTCGGTGATCGGTATTTTCTTTGCCGGTTCGTTCGCGTTGGGTATTGTGATTATTTCGCTGGCACCGGGGTATTCGGGGTCGATTCAGGATTTCCTGTTCGGTTCGATTGTGGGGGTTTCAGGCAGCGATATTGCCCAGGCGGCGGCTATGTCCGCCGGGATTCTGCTGCTTCTGTGGCTGTTTCATCGGCAGCTGGTGACGGTAAGCCTGGACCGTGAGAGTGCCCGGGCGCTGGGTTTGCCGGTGCTGTGGCTGGATATTTTGCTGTATGTGCTCGTGACGGTTTCCGTGGTGATTTCTTTGCAGACGCTCGGGAATGTGCTGGTGCTTGCGCTCATTGTGGTTCCGGCCAGCGCATCGCGGCTCGCATGCCGCCGTTTAGGCACTATGATGCTGTTCTCACCGGTTTTCGGCGTGCTGTGTTCGACCGCGGGGCTGTACTTCTCGTGGGCGTTTAACCTGCCGACTGGCGGCACGATTGTGCTGACGATGGTCGCCGCTTTCGTGCTGGTGTGGGCGTTCACCTGGATGCGCCAGCGGGCCAGGCGCATTCCTGAGACCGCCCATTCCCTGCCGGTTTAGGCTTTGCCGCGCCCGTCTCAAGGTTCTCACCGTCGCCTGTCAGGTCAACGAGAAATAGTCTGCGATAACATCCCACCGGCGTCGCAGCACGTGCTGATCCGCGAAGAGCGTGGCGCTGCGGTCGGTAAGATGTGCGTGCACGTTCCGGTAGAGTTCATCGCGCAGGTCGTTCATCGTGTTTACGGACAAATACCCGAGCACATCCGGCAGCACGGTATCGAGGCGCTGCTGCTGCAACTCCTGCTCGGTAAGTGCCACATAATCCGCCAGATCAAAGGTTTCCATGAACCGATGAGCGGCGGTGCTGAAACGAGTGAATGCTTCTATATTGAGCGTCCCGCCGGGCCTCAGGTAAGTCATTCTCGCTTCGTGATCCACAAATTCGTGGTAGCGGGGGTGGCCAACGCTTATAAAGTACATATCGCCGTCATGCGGGGAGGGCACAGATTTAAGAGGCTGATCGAGGTGTGCCGATATTTTTCGCAGGGTTTTACGCCATTTTTTAGACATCACATAAAACGCCGGGATACCGCTGTAGTTCCCCGGCGTGTGGTTGAATGTTGCGTAGAGAAAAGCGGCCCGAAATATGAGGTATTCACCGTATTCTTGGGTGAATACGGGCCGATTTTTGCGTGGTTTCGACCAGCCCAGTGAGCCCAGGTGCTCGCGGAATGCTTCACCGCTGGCAATATCCCGGTATGTGTAGTTGTCCGCCATGCTATCCCCCATATGCAGCCTATTTTTAGCAACCACCCTACCATTTACGGGGCGCGTGGCCATGCGTTTATCATCGTGTTTTTCTGCCGCCCATGAGGGCTTTTACCGGCACCGCGCGGTGATGCTGTGGTCGTATTTGACCTGCTGGAGGGTGTGGGTATTGGCCTGGCAATCAGTATTTTCTTCGTGCTGCAGGGCAATATGAAGCGCGCCTACTACCTCAGCCGTGAGGAGCTGGCGGAGGCCGACGAAATCACGCTGGATTTGGCGGAGGAGGTGTCGTTCCTGAATAAGGCGGCTATTAAGAAGACGCTGAAGAATATTCGCCCCGGCTCGAAGGTCACGATTAATGCCGAGAACTCTTCGTATATTGCCAGTGATGTGCTGGAGCTGATTGAGGACTTCTCCAATGTTTATGCGAAGGAGAACGATATTGAGGTGGTGCTCAAGGGCTTCAAGTCGGATTATCACGATGCGGAGCGTGACCGCCACAGCCACGTGAAAGTGGGGCACGCCGCAAGTATCTAAGCGATGAGGCGGGCGGTACCCGTGCGGTATCGCCCCCCTCGTGCGTATACGCGAGAAGCGGGTTTTTGGCCGGAAAGGTGAGAAAATATCACCTTTTTGGTCAAAAATCCGCTTCTCGCTTTTAAACCTGGCTTAATAATGTACCGCCACCGCCTCTTACAGTCACCACAACCTTAAATGTAATCTGCGTAACATCTAGGCAGCTGAGGTGTTTTAGTGTTTAATAGACATATAACTTATAAACATATATTTATAAGTTTATAGGAGTGGTGATGACATTATCACCGCCGCTCCCCCCCCTCCATAGAACTCAACGAAGGAGTCATTATGAAGGCAGTTGTTTACCACGGCGCAGGCAAGCGGGCGTGGGAGGATGTTCCGGATCCGACCATCCTTGAACCCACTGATGTGATTGCTCGCGTTGATACCACCACCATCTGCGGCACCGACCTGCACATCCTCAAGGGCGACGTTCCCGAAGTTGAAGAAGGACGTATTCTGGGCCACGAGGCTATCGGCACGATTACCAAAGTCGGCTCTGCGGTCACCGATTTGAAAGTTGGTGACCGCATTATTATTCCGGCGGTCACGAACTGCGGCAAGTGCTCATACTGTAAGGACAATAAGCCCTCACACTGCCAGACCGTAGGCGGTGTCGGCTGGATTTTCGGGTACATGATTGACGGCACCCAGGCCGAGTATGTGCGCATTCCTTACGCCGAGACGTCGGTGCACATGGTTCCCGAGGGGCTCACGGACGAGGACGTTCTCTTCCTCACGGATGCGCTTCCGACCGGTTTCGAGATGGGTATTCTTAACGGCAACACCAAACCAGGCGATACGGTGGCGGTTATTGGTGCCGGTCCGGTGGGTCTGGGCGCGATCATGACGGCGAACCTGTGTGGTGCCGGGCGCGTGATTACCGTCGATATGGACGATAACCGCATGAACAAGGCTCTGGAACTGGGAGCAACCGATAAGGTAAACGCCGCCGATCCAGACTTTATCGAGAAGATTAAGGCCCTCTCCCCCGACGGTTTGGGCGTGGATGTGGCGATTGAGGCCGTGGGCGTGCCGCAGACCTTCGAGACCTGCACCAAGATCGTTCGCCCCTACGGCAACGTTGCGAACGCGGGTGTGCACGGCAAGCCGGTAGAGCTGCCGATTAACACCATGTGGATCTCGAACGTGAACATCAACATGGGTCTGGTGAACTGCAACACCGTGGGCAACCTGCTGAACATGGTGCGTTCGGGCCGCCTGAACGCAAAGGCAATGGCAACCCACTACTTCACCTTCGACCAGTTCGAGGAAGCATACGACCTGTTCGCAAACGCCGCCGAGCATAACGCGGTGAAGGTTGTGATCTCCCGCGAGCCGATTAAGCACTAGGGAGCCGGGTAAAAACCCGCATAAACACTAGGGGCCTCTGCACTAACCCACGTGCAGAGGCCCCTAGTATATGCTCAACGCCCCCGGAAGGGAACCTATGGGCTACGAATAGCCTTAAGTATCCCGCCGGGGGCGCCGCGCGTTCACATAGTACTCAGTTTAGGGGTAGTTGCTGCTAAGGAGCTTACGCTGCAGCGCAACAATAGCCGGTGAAGGCGCATCAAGAACCCCGTCTGCCGTCTGGCCAAGGTAAGACTGCAAGGCGCTGATCGTGTTGGGGCCGATCAGACCGTCAGCGTTCACGCCCAGCCACCGCTGCAGGTCTTTAATGGTGTCTGAGCCGGATGCGGCATCATCAGAAACCCACTGCCAGCCACCGGTCAAGCCCGGGTTCGCACTGGACTGCGAGGCAGGCTGGCTGTCGATCCGCCCGTCAAGGGGAAGACCACCCACAACAGCGGAATTCGCGGCAGCTACACTGTTAAGATGCTTCTGCAGCTCAACCGTCGTTTCGGAGCCCCAGTACCCGTCCTCTGCCAGAGCGGTTGCCGCCGGGGCAGTCGCCAGGCTAGCGCCAAAGGCCACGGCGCCCGCTGCGGGAACACCAATGGCGGCGGTGCGCAGCAGCTTACGGCGGGAAACACCGGAATGTTCGTTCGTCATATAACGTCCTTCCTCACGTATTTTTAGGTACAGAAGTTGGAAAAGACCTCAATGAAAGGCCTGGCAGGGTCTTATAAACTAACCAACCCACTGGTTAATTTCGTTTTGCAGACCTTTAATAGTTTTGGAGGAATCATCCAGTACCCCGTCAGCCGGAATACCGTAATGCTTTTGTAACGCAAAAATAAATGAATGGGTAATATGATACTTCGCAGTGGAGCTGTCAAGGCCATGGCGTATATCGCCCAGCCACTTATGCATCCAATACATAGTAGGCGAACCAGCCGCCTGATCGTCCGGCACCCATTCCCAACCGAATGTAGCAAGGCCCGGCTGTTTCAAACGTGATGGCTGAGAACTGATGACACCATCCACAACAAGCCCAGCCTGGGGGTACAAAAGATTCATAAGACGCTGGACACCAGCCGAGGTTTCCTTACCCCACAATCCATCAATAACCTTAACCGTAGCCGCATTAGCGCTCGGTGCGGTCACAAGAGTTGAGCCGAAGGCGAGCATACCCGCAGCAGGTACGCCAATGGCGGTGGTACGCAGCAGCTTACGGCGGGAAACACCGGAATGTTCGTTCGTCATTTTTATCATCCTCACTTTACTAGAAGGTATATCCAGAGCTTGGTATGGATTCTGAAGCTCTGGATGCTGAACTAGTCGTAAGCGACCCGGTTGAGCTCAGCCTGGAGCCTCTTAATGGTGGGAGACTCCGCGCTCAGCACCCCATCCTGGGTGAGCTTGTAGCGTGCCTGAAGCGCGGAAATAGTGCCCGGCCCGATGAGCCCGTCCTGGGTCACTTTGAGCATGCCCTGAAGGGCACGAATGGTTTGTGAGCCGTTAGCAGAAGCATCAGACACCCAGTCCCAGCCGCCTGCCAGCCCGGGGTTAGCACTCGCACGGGATGCGGGCTGACTTGAGACGATACCGTCTACCACATCAAGTTTGAAGAGTGTTTGAAGCATCCGTGTGGTCTCGGTTCCCCAATAACCATCGGCGGCAATCATGGCCGCATTAGATGCGGGGGCGGTGACTAAGGTAGCCCCCATCGCAACCGCACCTGCGGCGGGTACACCAATGGCGGCGGTGCGCAGCAACTTACGGCGGGAAAGTCCGGTGTTTTCGAGATTCATAATATTCCTCCTTCACCTCACCACATGCACGAGGTGAGAAAATGTCACACTATTTGTGCGATAACAACTTATCCTTTTAGGCCTCAACTTCATGAGAGTTCAGGTAGTTTTGCAGGGCCTCAATAGTCGGTGAGGGCCCATCAAGTACGCCATCAGCGGGCTGCCCAAGCCAGGTTTGCAGTGCACTAATCGTTTTAGCTGACATGCTGATTAAGCTCGTTCTGCAGGGCTTTAATGGTGTCTGAGGGTCCATCCAGGCGACCGTCTGCGGTGATGCCGTAGTGGGTTTGCAGAGCTTTAATGGTGTTGGGCCCAATGAGCCCGTCAGTTTCTACGCCTAGCCAGCGTTGCAGGTAGTAGATGGTGAAGTCGTAACCCTGCGTACCGTCATCGGCTGCCCAATCCCAACCGCTGCCTAGACCAGGGTTCTCTTTTTTGCGTATGGCTGGCTGGAATTTTATGATGCCTTCCTCATACCCGTAGGTGGGCTTGCCAAGTTCCTGCGCGTAGAGGGTAAAGATGAACTTTTGGAGTTGCACCGTGGTTTGTTGCCCCCACCAGCCGTCGGCTTCAAGCGTTGGCTGTGCTACGGATGCGGCCGCAAAGTTCGCCCCTAGACCCAGCGCGCCTGCAGCGGGCACACCAATGGCGGCGGTGTACAGTAATTTACGGCGAGAAATACCAGAATGCTCATTCGCCATAGCGACACTCTTCCTTCGTGTATTTTCAGGCTCAGAACAATGGGAAAGACTACGTCAGAGCGCGCTCTAAGCCACAAATAATACGCCCCGGCTATGTAGTAGAGAGGGAATCGTGGGTTAACCAACCCACTGGTTAATTTCGTTTTGCAGCCCTTTAATAACTCCGCCACCACCGGGCAGAGTACCGAGTTTAATACCGTCTTTCTTTGCCGAAACCTGAGTGACGTGGGTGTAACCGTAGTGCCTATGCAGAGCAGTAATAAGCGAATTACCAATCCAATGCGTATTTGCCCAGATCAACCCTTCATGATACTTATGTAGCCAATCATGCATGCAAGAAATAGTTGGCGATCCCTCTGCATGGCCTTGATCTACCCACTCCCAGCCACCAACAATACCTGGGCAATCCGATGCCATAAAAGAAGGCTGAGAGCTTATTACCCCATCAACAATAAGATTTTTCGATGGAAAAACAGCATTCATTAAACGCTGGATACCCGCCGAAGTTTCAGCGCCCCACCAGCCGTCAACCTCAACAGCGTTCGCGCTTGTTGCGGTCACGAGGGTAGAGCCGAAAGCGAGCAGACCAGCGGCAGGTACACCAATGGCGGTAGTACGCAGTAGCTTACGGCGGGAAAGACCAGTGTTATCGGTTGGCATGGTCTTTAGTCCTTTCACATGATTGCGGATGCATGTCTGAGGAATAAACAGTCAAACCTCCGCACTCTTGAGCGAGTTCAGAATGTTTCCTGTCAAAATCCCTCCATCACCTACCCTAGAGACACTGCCCAGAACTTTCAACCCTTAGTAAAGATTTTTCTATTTCTCACTCAAAGGTTTACATATTAACTAGGTGCGTCCCTGAACCTGCCATAAATATGCTTCCCACCCCGAATATATTGGCGTGCAGCCACGCAAATAAGGGGGCGTTGCCCCCTCTTATCACACAGCTATTCCATCAAGATTCCGCCGCCAATTACCTCTTTCTGGCGGGGCCTCACCCCCATACCCCGGAGCCTTGCTGTGTTATGACGAGCTGCTGCTCTCTCCTGAACCTTTCCTGCGGTCCAAGATATAGTCGATTGCCAGGAAAATTGCTACAACAATATCCTGACACCTATCGTCATATACCATCACCACATACTGGTCGCCGATTGTGAAGTACTTTTTATTGATGGTTGCAACAACGGCCTCTTCAGTACGTACATTAAACTCACGCCCCAGGTACCTGTCCCTCACCTGCATTGGCGGGGCACAGTTGGAGTCCACATCAAGCTTTAGCTGGAAGAACGCAAAGTATTTTTTAATATTCACCAGGGCACCGGTGGAGAATGCCACATAGAACTCGTTCGTGAAACCTCCCTGGCGGGTAAACATAAAGCTCACCCCAGTTTCTAGGTTGAGTACGGTGATCTTCTTTCCCCTCATCTGGAACTCTTCATCAACCTGGTACACCCCACGGCCTAAATCATCATAAATAATGTAGTGGTCGGTGATTTTAAGAGCCTGCTGTTGTATGTAAAGGGTGCGCATGCGGTCTCTCCTGACTCATATCGGCATCCTTCCAACAGTAGCACCACCGCGTGCGACCAATGAGGATTAACCACATATGTTTTGCTAAGACCGGTGTCTGAGTGCTTTACGTACAGCGATAATCATGATCGCACTGAATACTATTTCCCCCAAAAATATGAGAGACATTAATGTGTCGTATACAACAGGAGACGGTTCACGGTTTATCGGAAGTATTACAGCAAAAAGCATAACCGACATCATGGGAGCCACTAATATGCTGTATATATTTATCCAGCGCACACTGTGCAGATTCACCCCTTTTCTGCACTGCATATACGCCCTGACCTGCAAAGCAATATGGATAATATATGGAATTGTGAAAAGGGTTAAGGGGCCAAGGTGCTCAAGTACTGTGCTGTAGTCGCGGGTCGTTCCGCAGGGATAGGTGGGGGCATTGACCAGGTTTACAGCCCAATACCACGCAAAGCCAACCACAAGAGCGGAACCCCAGAGGATCCTTAGCAGGTGTGCCCTGAGGAGGAATGTACGGAACGGGATTTTAGGCACGGAATCACCGGGTGCGGCCATTTGTGAAAGGGCTCTACGACCATTCATGAGAGTTCCCTTCAGGTGTTTCATATTGGTCTTGTTTTAAAGGCTGGGCGGTCTTCTTAATACTATTTGACGTAACAACAATCATCGAAATGCACATAGTGAGCTCATAGGCAGCTATAATAGTGCTTATCGCTGTAAAAAGTGGCCCTATATAATAATATGAACTTTCGTAAATCATAAATGACCCGAAAAGACCCCCTATAAGAGCTGGAACATAAAAAGCCGCAGCAATAGGGCCAATAATGAGACTGTAAATATTGACGCCCCGTATCCACCGGAACATGACTGATTTCCTGAACCGCTTCAGTGCGGTAATCTGCAAAATAACATAGATGTAATAGGGTACTGCAATAATAGTAAAAATAAGCACAAATCCCCATGCGAGAGACCCGTATTCACCGTTTGTAGAGGCGATAGCCACAACTACCGAATAAACATATGCAACGAGGGTAATGACCGCGGGAATAATAATCAGAATATTCCTCACAATCTGCGCCACTAGAAGACCCCGGTGGGTCTTGGGGTCTATATAGAACTGCCGGGGCGGTACGTCAGCCTGCTCCTTTGGCTCGGACAGCTGAAACTCCAGGGCGGCCTGAGGCGCTGAGGGAGTCTTACCGCTACACCCTTCGTCGTCATATAGCTGTGTGTACTCGGGCTCTTGGCTTGAGCCTTGCGGGTTATTAATCGATGTGCCCTGTTCCCCCTGGGAAGGTTGAGGATTGCCGTGGTCGGGTGTCGAGGGGTTCCTATCAATACTCATATTTTTATTCTAGGCTTCTGCCCTGAACATCCTATGAAAAGCTTCTGAGTGTTCTCAATAAATAATATTTAGTTATTTTCTATATCTGCCCAGGTGATTCTTCTGGAACCGCTATACATAAACTCCTATATATTACTGTAGTAAATTGCTGCTTTAGCTACAGTACGATTATTCAAAGTTTTCTGCGCCGCCACAATCATAATGACACACAGGGCAACTTCAACGGCTAAAACAGCGACAGCAGGCAGTACTGCGATTTCTTCTCCATATCGCCGAGATTGCCCCAGAAGGAACATAAACCCCATAAACATATATACATAAAAAGCCATAATAGGCGCTAATACCAGACTACAGATATTAATATTCCGCACCCACGATAACCGTACTCCGCGGATAAGCTGCGGGACTGCTATAAATTGTAGAGCAAGATGAGCCTCATAAGGGATTAAGATTATAAATATTAGCAAGATGATGTTTGCCTGAGGAGGACCGTACGTTTTGAAAAATGATGAAACTATCACCACCACCAAAAGCGCAAGCGGGAGCGACTCCAGAATAACCCTGATCAGCTGAATAGCCACTAGAGTACCCTGATATGGCATTAGTTTGTTTGAAGCAGTTTCCGGCGCCCCAGGAAGTCCCGGATACTGTTGCGCCTGCGTCTGTGCCTGCGCCTGTTGCACTGATTCCACCTGCGGCGGCGGTTGGGTATCCTGCCGGGCCAGCTGCATGTACTCCGGCTCTTCCTGCCCCGGCTCCTGAGCATGATCATTCGTCGCTGAATAGTTCTTATCGGTGCTCATAATGCTCTCCTCATCCTTTCTGCTGCCTGAGAATAATCCGCTGGCCCGGGATGCCTACGATCAGCTCTTCATGATGCTTCTTTAGGGGTTTGAGCTATCACCCGTCCCGTATTCACAACATACGCAGGAGCTGAAGGGTGAGTCTGGGCCGTTCCATGCTCATGTTTCATAAAATCCTGATTAGTAGTACTCATAGTTTCACTCTAGGCTTCTGCCCTGAACATCCCATGAACAGCCCCTGAACGTTCACGATAAAATAACGCTTCGCGGCATATTTCTGATACAAAAATCTCTTCAGATAAAGCGCTGCATACACGCTCTACCTGAAGAGACTTTTAGTATTTGGGGTGCTGGTTTTTACTCCGCCGTGTTTTTCGACTGAGGATTTGAGGGGCTGTGCTTCGTCCCTGCGGGGGCATCCTCGGCAGTGTCCACCGCCTTATCGGGCGGTTCCGCCGAACCGTCCGTGGGTGGGGTAGCCTTCGGCTGGGGTTCTGCGGCTGCAACGGCAGAGCCCTGCCCCGCCGCATCATGCGGCTGTTCGGAGGGTACGGGTATCGTCTCCGTCGCCGGTTCAGCCTGCATGAGCACCCGGCCTTTCTTCCGCTTCCGTTTGCGGCCGAACCGTTTCTTCTTCACCGGCTGCTCCTGCGGCTGGGGGTCTTCGTTGAACCCCGGCTGCCCTTTATCTTTCGGGGGCTTACGTTCCAGGGAGTAGATAATGCGCGCTGGCCTTGGCTCCATACCAATCTTGGCGCGCCCCCAGTTAATGATGCGGTCCAGCCAGTTATAGTCGGCGGTCGTCTCAACCACCTGGTGGTTGCGCGGAATCATGCCCGCATCGCTGAGCACACGCGGGTACTCGTCAATCTCCTGAATGCCCGCCATGTACATGTTCTCGCGGAACTGCTGGGCGAACTCGTACTGCCCAATAAAGAGCAGATCGGAGTAGGTTTTCGCGGTCAGCCTCTCAGCGTACGCCTGCGCCGAGTCGCGGCTTCCCTTACGCGCGCCGTACGTATCCCAGAAATAGAAGTACACGTTACTGGCGATAATCGCCGAACGAATCTTGTTCTGCAAATACCAGAGCCCACCAATAGCGAGAAGCCCAATAATGATAATGACAAGCGACCCAACAGGCATTGAGTAGTCCACATAATTGTCGGTGCCGCGCGTTACAAACATACGGTACAGATACGCCCCGAACGAATACAGCACCGGAATACCCAGGAAAATAGTGGCTATGGGAATCCAAATAAATGCAAAAAGCCACAGAATAAGACGATAGTAAATAATGGAGTCGCCAAACCCGATGGGGGTAGGTTTTACGGGAGAATGAGCGCGTTTCATCAGAAGGTTGAACAGGCGGTTATTCTCAATACCCACCTTCCGCAGCTTCGACTCCAGGGATGCGCGTTTGAGGAATACCCGGTAGTTCTCCAGAATCTCGCGCTGTTCAGCGGTGATTTTATCGTCAGGCGGCAGATTACCAACATCGACTCCCGACTCTGAAAGCAACTTGCTCCACAGCTCCAGACGGGCCAGCTCGGAGGGCTTCGCCTGGGTTTGCGACTGGTAGTTCTTATAGGAGATAAAAATGGTGCTGGCACCAATTGCCAGCGTAACTATAGGCGCAATCCAGTCTTTGGTGTCCACAGTGTCCCTCCCGTCCCCTCACGCCCCACCTGCTCTCCCTGCCCGCCCCTCGCCAGCATGAGGAGCGGCACACATTCAGGTGCCCGGTGGTACCCGTGGGGCGCGTGCTTGCTGAAGCTGATGCTTCTACCGTAGCACCCGCGGGTGTGAGGGCCGGGACGGTTCTCAACCTGCGAAAGGTGTTTTCCTGGTGCTTTGTTTCCCCTTCGGTGTGTTTCCGGCACTTACCTCCGCGATAAAAAAGAGCCTTTATGCGAATAAAGAGTATTTTTTACCGCTTTATTCATATAAAGGCTCTTTTTAGCACCGAAGTTTTTCTAGTGCTCTGCTTTCTCCAACTCGGCGGGTGCTGATCGGAGCATCCGGTAAGTGAAGACCGACAGCACCGCCAGAAGCACGGCGCTAAAGGTTGCGGTTACCAACACACCCGAATCGAACGCGGCATGCGCCGAATGCAGCAGTTCGGCACTTAGATCCGAGGGAAGCTGCCCGGCAACTGCGGTCGCACCGCCGAGGGTTTCGCCCGCCGCATGGGCCGCATCCGCATTAAGACCGGCGGGAACCATTACCTGTGCACGGTAAATTGCGGTCAGCATGCCACCGATCACCACGGTACCCAGCACGGTGCCGAACTCATAGGCGGTCTCAGAAATCGCCGACGCAGCACCCGCCTTATTCGCCGGAACGCTGGAAAGAATTAGGTCATTCGAGATGGTCTGAGCCGCACCCACGCTCAACCCTAGGAACATGAAGGAAGTCATGAGCAGAAGGTCGTTGCGCGAACCGAAAAACACCACGAATAGATACCCGAGCGCACCCAAGGCAAGCCCCGAAGACACAATCACCGCCGGGTGGAACCGTGAAACGAGCTTAGCGGCGTACAGGCCCGCAATAATGGTGCACGCCAGCCCGGGAATCAGGAACAGGCCCGCCTGCATGGGAGAGTACCCCGAGACCAGCTGCAAATGCTGCGAGACGAAGAGCAGGAACCCAACATCTACGAACATAGCGAACAGGTTCGCCAGAATCCCCCCGGTGAACACGGTGTTTTTGAAGAGGCGAACATCGAGCATGGGGGTGGTGCCCGCACGCCCGCGGCGCAGCTGACGACGCACGAAGAAGAAACCGAACACGGCGCCAATAAACGCGGTGCTGACTGCGAGCACATCCACGCCCGCCTCAGAAATATGGGTGAGTCCGAAGGTTATGCCGATCATGGCGATCATAATCAGCAGGATACTCACCATATCGAGCGGGCCGGGGTTTGGATCTTTCGATTCGGGCACGGTCATGGGTGCGAGGGCGAGGAACGGTACGAGTACGGGTACCGCCATGAGGAACACCGACCCCCACCAGAAATGGCTCAGCAGGAGTCCGCCCACGATGGGGCCGAGCGCTGCACCGGCGGAGAAGCCAGCCGCCCACACGGCGATTGCGGTGCGGCGTTCTTTCGGGTCACGGAAGATGTTGCGAATGAGTGAGAGCGTGGCGGGCATGAGCATGGCGCCGAAGAACCCGAGTACGGCGCGGGCGATGACAAGCAGCAGAGCGGTGGGTGCGAATGCGGCGAGCGCTGAGATAACTGCAAACCCGACGGATCCGATCAGCAGGATTTTACGCCGCCCGATACGGTCCCCCAAGCTTCCCATAGGCACGAGCAGCCCAGCGAGCACGAGCGAATAGGCGTCTACGATCCAGAGCTGTTCGCTGGAGGATGGTTCGAGCGCCTGCGCGATTGAGGGCACGGCGAATGCGAGCACGGTGTTATCGACCGAGACAAGCAGCACCGGCAGCATGAGCACGGTCAGGGCAATCCACCGTTTGATTTTCTGATCGGGCGCGTGAATAGGCAGCGCCTCGGTGACAGGGTATGAGTTGTTCATCGTTGTGTTCACACGCATCTGGGAGATTTCGGCACTTGCGGCAGATGCGCCGGGCGGCAAGTGCTCATAGCCCGCAGACGGGTTGCTGCCAGAGGCTTTGTTTAGGGTAGTAAGGATGCGCCGCACAGACAACCACGGACACACTAACTATACCAACTAGACGGTAAAGTTTCTAATCCGTAGAATGGTGATTATGACTACCCCAGCCAGCGCATCCGAACCTCGCACAACCCGCGCCAACAACTCGCGCGAACAGATTCTAGACGCTTATGAACATCTGCTGGTACAGGCCGGTGAACGCGCCGCCACCCTTGATGCGGTCGCCGCCCAAGCGAAAGTTTCTAAGGGCGGACTGCTCTATCATTTCGGCTCGAAAAAGGCGCTCTTTGAGGCGCTTTTAGACCGCACCCGCACCTACGCAGACGAAGACCTTGAGAAGATGCGCGCCGCGCCCGAGGGGGCCAGCGCCTATTACATCAACACCTCAACCTTTCAGGGCACCCCATTCGATATATGCCTGGTTGCCCTCTCGCGGTTGGCGCAGGATAAGAACCCGGCGGCACGCGAACTCATGGACGAGATTCAGGGGCAGTGGTATGAGCTGATTCGCGCGGAGATTGGGGACGATAAGATGGCGCGCACCGTGCTTTTGCTGGGGGACGGCATGTATTACAGTGCGGCGTTTGCGGGAGGCATGGCGAACCCGGCAGCGCGCAAACGCATCAAGGCCGATCGGGATATTCTGCTGGACGTGCTCGACATTCTCAGGCGCGCGGCGCGGTAGTGTTCACATCGGCATAACACAGCGAGCAGATAGTATTTCGACGAGCAGGTAACGGATTGCTATCTTTTCGTCGAAATATTATCTGCTCGTGGGGAAGAAACAGCCTCTACCCCTCGAAGGTGCGATGCAGTTTCGCCAGAGACAGCGCAATATTACGGCGGTTACGCGCGAACGCACCAACCGTACGGAATACGGGCGCAGCGGGGATGAACCCAAAAATTTTCGCTTCGGAAGCATCCCAGGTTTCACGCACGGTCACGGTGCCGTCGTGGTTATCTGAGATCTCCCAGGTCCAGTAGTGATCGGCGGGCATACGCCACGAGAGGGCCTGGTTCTTCTCGGCACGCACGACCGTGGGAAACATGCGGTATGGGAAACCCAGGAACATTTTTTCGGTGAAGGTATCACCCTCACGCAGTTCAGAAGTCTCAGCGGATACCAGTCCACGCACCGAACCGCCTCCGTCAAGCTCGGCGTGGCGGGCGGGGTCGGCAATCAGGGCATACACATCGCTCGCAGCCGCCCGCAGAACCGTTTCGGCGGAGATCATGGCGGGGTCCGTCTCAAGGAACTTTATCTGTGCAGTAGTCATACCTTTAACCCTACGCCGAACCCACCCCACAGTTAACCGCGAGCAACGGGGTTTCGCCCGAGAAGAGGTATTTCTCCGCTTTCAGGCAAAATACCCGCTGCTCGCGCATCCTCAGTACAAGGTGATGCTTTAGGCGCTGCCCGCGCAGGCGCATCTTGTGAAAAAATAGAGGTGTCCCTGAATATTCTAATTAAGGAGTCCACCGTGATTTTTATTGTTGTGAAATTCCCCGTCAAGCCCGAATACGCCGAAAAGTGGCTGGATTTAACCCGCGACTTCACCGAGGCAACCCGCGCCGAACCCGGCAATAAGTGGTTTGAGTGGTCGCGCAGCGTTGAGGACCCGAACGAGTTCGTGCTGGTGGAGGCGTTCGAGGACGACGGCGCGGCAGCGCACGTGAACTCCGCGCATTTCGCCCAAGCCATGACCGATATGCGCCCGGCTCTGCGTGCAACCCCGAAGATCGTTTCCCGCCAGATTGACGGCGATGGCTGGGACGCCATGGGTGAGCTGACCATCGACTAGCCCACCGGGGCCGCCCCTGGTTCATGTAAGTATCGATGTGCCGGGCGCGCTATTGCGGCAACACCGGCGCTCTCACACCGTAAAATAGAAAAGTATGTGCATACCAGATCAGGAGGCAAGGATGAGCATCTCACCCGACAGCACCCCCGCCGTCGAACCGTACGACGACCACACTGAGGGTGATCACAGTTCGGTTTCATTGGCGGTTTCAACTGTCATCCTTGCCTTGCGCCCTAAGGAGGGGCAGCAGCACCCGAGCCTGTGGCTGCCGCTGGTGCGCCGCCTGCGCGAGCCCTATAAGGGTCAGTGGGCGCTTCCTGGCGGCCCCTTGCAGTCCCAGCAGTCCCTGGAGCAGGCGGCGGGGTACACGCTCAAGCGCGCGACCGGCCTTGAGCCCGGGTACCTTGAGCAGCTGTATGCGTTCGGTGATGTTTTGCGTGCCCCGGAGGCGCGGGCGGCGCGCATTAACGGCGCGCCGGTTCCGGTGCCTGGGGCGGATCATGAGCGTGTGGTTTCGGTGGTGTATTGGGCTTCGATCCCGGCGACTGAGGTTTCGCAGACTCGCGTACACGAAAATATTCGCTGGTTCCCGGTAGATGAGCTTCCCGAGCTGGCTTTCGACCATAACGAGATTGTGGAGTACGCCCTGTACCGCCTGCAGAATAAGGTCGAATATTCGCGTATTGCGCACTCGTTCCTGGGGGAAGAGTTCACTCTGGCGCAGCTGCGTGAGGTGTACGAGGCGATTCTTGGCCGCCCGCTGGATCCTGCGAATTTCCGCCGCCAAATTGCAGCCTCAAAGTCGATTATTGATACCGGCCGGCGCATTGAAGGTACACGCCACCGCCCGCCGCGCCTGTACCGTTACAACACGGCGCAGGCTTATGCGGATGCGGGACCGCTGGGCATGTACCGCGAACGCCACGAATCTTAGGCAAGCTCCGGAAGCGGCAACTTTGTGCCGCTAAGAAGTTGTTATTTCGATCGTGTGGAGTGCTGGTACCAGGTTTAAAACTGGTGGACTATCAGACACTCTAAATCCGGGGGTGTTTTCTTCATGCGGGAGCACTTTACTGCTCCTGCATGAAGAAAACGCCCCCGTTTTTGTACTCTCCCTTGTTGCGCGCGAAGGCGGCCAAGGAAACCGGAATACGACCTATCGCGTTGCGCAATAAACACTATGTGAGGAAACAATGACAGTCAGCAACAGGTATGACGCGCGGGCGGCGGAATACTGTGAGGCGCTGGGGTCGCTCGATCAGATGGAACCGACTGATATTGCCCTGATCACCTCGTGGGGTGCTTCCGTGCTAGGCAGTATTCTTGATGCCGGATGCGGCCCCGGGCATTGGGCGCGCCTGCTCGCCTCCGCAGACCGGCCCGTCACCGGCATAGATGTAACCCCCGAATTTATTGCCCATGCCCGCGCCGCCTCTAGCGCCCCAAATCTTAACTTCGAGGTCATGGATATGGCACACACGTCCTATGCTGACGGGTCTTTTGCGGGAGCTCTCGCCTGGTATTCGCTCATTCACACGCCGCCTGCTCACCTTACCGGCGCACTCACCGAGTTCTATCGGCTGCTGATTCCGGGAGGAAGCCTTCTTCTGGGGATGTTTCTGGGCGAGCACGGTTTGCCCTTCGCGCACGCCGTAACAACCGCCTATTATGTGAACGTCCCAGAGTTTTCCGCGCTGTGCGAGAAGGCCGGGTTTACGGTGGAAGAAGTTCACACCCGCCGCACCGGGAGGCACCGCGACCACCTGGCGATAGTGGCGCGCAAGCTGAAAGATTAATGCGCCCCATGATTGACAGGCGCTATCGCCACTCCCTACACTAGAGGTTATCCGGGTCACATTCCGGATTGTTCCTATCTATTCCACCGAGGCGCACGGAAGCGCATCGGCACACGAGGAGGCACCAGCACATGAACGGCTCCCGAGCATAGCCCGGATCAAAACACCAGGTCAGAGCGCTTTTATGCGCACACCCACTACCCGGGCTTACGTGTATCTACACACCATGCTCGGGTTTTTTCATGCCCTCACACCTAACGCGCGCTGCGCTGGCGGGGACCCGAGCACCGATCCGAAGGAACTCGGCCCATGCCACACATTACACTCGACCATATTTCGTATGCGCATCCGGGTGAACCCCCGCTTTTCACCGACCTCTCCGCCGTATTTTCCGCCCCGCTCACCGGGCTTATTGGCGATAACGGCACCGGAAAAACTACCCTCTTCAGGCTTATTCTTGGCGAGATAAAGACTAGTCAGGGCACAATCAGCGCCCCGCCGCGCATAGCGTATCTGCCGCAAGATTTAGGGTTGAGCGAGCATCAGCATCTTGCCGATATTTTTGGAATTACAAAAATTTTGCGAGCGCTTGATGCGCTGGAATCGGGCGGCTACTCCCCCGACCTTTATGACACCATTGGCGACGCCTGGGATATTGAAGAACGCACCTTTGCAGTCCTTGCCGAGTACGGTTTTAGTCCTGCGCTCACCACGGATGCCGCCGACTCGCACGCCATTCGCGACCTTCTGATACGCCCCCTTAGCACCTTTTCGGGCGGTCAGGCTGTCACTGCCGCCCTCGCCGCGCTTCTGCGCTCGAACCCCGAGTTTATTCTGCTGGATGAGCCCACGAATAACCTGGATTCCGCCGCGAAGAATCGGCTTTATGCCGCTCTTGAAACCCTCGCCTGCCCGGCGCTCATCATCAGCCACGACCGCGATCTGCTCGCGCACATGAAAGCGATTGCCGAGCTGCACGCCGACCGTGAGGGACGGGCGCATCTGCACACATATGAGGGCAACTACAACACCTACCGGGCGGTGCGGAAGGCTGAGGAGAGCGCCGCGCATCGCCGTGTGAGTGAGGCAAAAAATGAGATGCGCAAGGCTGAGCGCGAGCGCATCGAGAACCAGATTAAGCTCGATCGCAACGTTCGGCGAGGCCGCGATTTTGAGCGGTCGAAGCGGAAACCTGGGCTGGCGATGGGCCTAGATAAGAACAGTTCAGAGCGTTCCGCAGGGAAACTTCGCGCGGCACACGAAAGCATGGTGGCGGATGCGCGTGCGGCAGTTAGTGAAGCCCAAGAGAACCTGCGCGTGCAGGAACGTATCTACCTGGAACTCGCTCAGGATGCGCTCCCGGCGGGGCGTAAGGTACTGGAATTACAGCGGGTGGAGAAGGGATTTTACTCGCCTGTACAACAGAGTGCCGAATTTAAGAATGCACACACCCAAAATACTGTTTCACATGAAACACAACCTTATGAAGTTGATTATTCGTCCCGTCGCCAAGACTTTCCCGAGGCTCTAGTCCTGACCGGGCCCGAACATTTGCGCATTACGGGAGCGAACGGCAGCGGCAAGACCGTGCTTCTCAACGCGATAGCGCACGCGAATGACCCCGACTACCGCTCCCCCGTGCTGCCCGCTTACCGGGTGCTCTACCGCCTGGGCAACGCCGCGTATCTGCCGCAGCGCATTACGCTTGATCCTGAACGCACCCTCCTTGAAACCGTGCAGCGGGCGAACCAGGGGGCGAGCGAACAGCATCTTCGCGACCAACTGGCGCGGCTGTTGTTCAGGCGCGAGAGCGTGCATCAGCGTATTGGTGAGCTTTCCGGCGGCGAACGTTTTCGTGCCGCGCTGGCGACGGTTCTGCTCACCGACCCGGTGCCGCAGCTTCTTCTGCTGGATGAGCCCACGAATAACCTGGATATTTCGTCGGTGGATTGGCTGGTGCAGGCGCTCGACGCTTATACCGGCGCGTTGATCATCGTTAGCCACGATGAGGATTTTTGCGAGCGCATCCGCATCGACCGCACACTCAGCCTTTCGGTGAAAACCCTTGGGGAGGCACCGTGCTAAACATTCTTCGTTCTATTCCGTGGGCATTCCGTATAACCCTTCACACGGCGTCCGTTCCATTCCTTGCCGCGGTTTGTACGGCCCTGCTTCTCACGTTCATGCCGAGCGCGCAGGTGGTGCTGGTGAATGCTGCGGTGGGTTCGGTGGCCTCCGGCGATACTGCAGCATCACTCACGTGGGCCGCGGTAATCGGTGTCCTCGTGGCGGCGTACCTTCTGGTGCAGCGGGCGAGCATGTCGCTTTTCACCATGACGAAGGCGCGCGTGAATGCCGCCGCGCATCAGAAACTCAATACCACCCTGGCGCGGGTGAAGCCCGAGGTGATGAGTGAACCCGAGATGCAGAAGCATCTTCGTGCAGCCCGTGAATCTCTTACGAAGCAGGAGATTCCCACTCAGGCAAATTCCGTGGTGACTCTCTGTGCCGCCGTGGCGATGGTTCTGCTGCTGTGCGCAACAATTGCAGGCACGAACCTTCCGGCTGCGTTCTTTGTGGCGGGGTGCATGGTTCCGCTCTCTGCCGCGATGGTTCTGCTGGCGAAGCGTGACTACCGTATCTACGGGCAGGTTTATGAGGACCGCCGTGAAGAGGCATATTTTCTGGATGCGCTCACCCACCCCAGTACAGCCCGGGAGATCGCGACCCTAGGGGCCGGTGGTTTCTTCGCTGACGGTGTGGCGCGGGCACGTGATCGTGCTACCGGGCGGGAATATCATCTGGAGGCGGTGCGCGGCATCGTGGTGGGGTTCGCCGGGCTCATCTGCTCGGTGTTGCTGATGGGTGCGCTCTACTGCCTGATTAGCTCCGGGGCGAGCGCGGGCGAGATTGCCGGTGCGCTGGTGGGAACGCTCACCTGTATCGCGGCCACGCAGGACGTTGGCTACGCCTTCGGGCAAGTCTCAAACGGGGCAATGTCAATTGCCCAGTATCGCGCGTTTGTGGATAATCCGCGCTACGTGCTTGCTTCAGAGACAACGCATCATAATCCGCCCGCAACCGGTGATTCTCCGCGCGAACTCACTGTGCGCAACCTGAGCGTCACCTATCCCGGAGCGGATGCACCCACGCTGCACCATGTGAACCTGCATATACAACGCGGGCAGATGGTGGCTTTGGTCGGTGCCAGTGGCGCGGGGAAAACTACGCTGGTGCGCGGAATCCTTGGGCTGACTCCCACCACCGTGGGCAGCGTGTTTTTCGATGATACTCCGGTCGAATCGCTAAATGCGCAGCAAGTTTTTAGGCACGCCACTCTACTCAGCCAAGATTACGGGCGTTATGAGCTGACTGTGCGAGAAAACCTGCTGTTGGGCACTCATACGCAGGACCAGGAGCCACCAAACGATCAGCGTCTCTGGGATGCGCTCAGCAAAGCCCGCGCTGCCGAGTTCGTGCAGGCTCTGCCTGCCGGTTTAGACACTCAACTCGGCGAAGCCTGGGGTGGAGTTGGACTTTCGGGCGGGCAATGGCAGCGTTTAGCATTGGCGCGTCTGATCCTGCGTAACACTGCCCTATGGATTCTGGACGAACCCACCAGCGCTATTGATGCCCACGCCGAAGAGCAGATTTTCGCTACCCTGAGCAAAGTTGCGGCGGATCACATGACGATTCTGGTCTCGCATCGCGCCTGGACCCTCAAACACGCGGACGTCATTCATGTGGTGGATCACGGAACCATCGTCGAATCAGGAACCTACACCGAACTATTAGGCGCTGGCGGGCGGTTCGCCGAAATTTTCTCCTCGCAGATAAAGGATGCGCCGGAACACACGCCGTCGGACTTGCCGGTTGCTGACGGCATCGAATCCGCAGATGACACCGGGTTCACGAAAGAAGGAACACCATCGTGTTAAAAACGATTAGACAAACTCTCTGGGCCCTGCGGTATGCGCTGCGGGCGCATCCTATTCTTGTACTCAGCTCGTTCACCCTTCTCACAGTGCTCTCGTTTCTGCCCAGCGTACAGATGCTCCTCATAGCCGCAATCACCGACTCGCTCAGCGCCAGGGATACGCACACTGCACTCACGTGGGCGGGCGTAACCGGGGGCGTGCTGGCGGGTAACCTTGCCCTGCAGCAGGTGTCTAATTCGCTGGATATGTCGCTGCGGGCGGGTATGGCGCAAACAGGTATCCGGGCGATCGCCCGCAGGCTCGCCTCCCTCACCCCCGAGCAGATTTCGCGCGGCTCATTTTCGCAGCGCTCGCGTGCCGCCCAGGATGCGGTCGCCAACGGTCACCTGCACACCCAAGTAACCAGCACCGGAGTACTTCTCTTCACGTTTCTTATGGTGGGTTCGCTCTGCGTCATGGTGGCTCGCGTCAGCTCTGCGGCAGCGGTATGCCTTCTACTCTGCCTGATTCCGGTGGCGTTCGTAGCGGGACTGTACACACGGCACAACGAGCAGGCCTGGGATAGCATTTATGCGCATAATCACCGGGCCTGGTACGCTACCAACCAGATAGCCTACCCTAATACCGCTGAAGAACTTTCGACCCTGAAAGCAGGCTGGTTCTTTGCGGCACGGGCTAACCGGCAACGCGGCCTGGCCGCTGACGAAGAGGTGAAACTTACCGCATATGCCCTGCGTTTGCAGGTAATATCGGGGGTAATGTGCGCAGTCTTCCTGGTGGGTGCGCTAGGTTTTCTGGTGTCCTCCGGGGCGAGCGCGGGTATCATCTCTGGTGCGATAGTGGGCGCACTTTCCGCCATGATGTCGCTGACTGCAGCGAGTCACGATATGAGCTCGCTCGGCGCCGGAGCTAACGGAATTACACGGTATCGAGAGTTTCTGGAAGGCTCCGAAAACCCATCTCGCAAGGTGGCCGCCTCTCTTGATGCACCGCTTAGCCGCGTGCGCATCGAGAACCTTTCCATCACCTACCCCAACGCTGAAAAATCCGCGGTGCGCGGGGTATCCTTCGAGATTGAGCGCGGTCAAACAATTGCGCTCGTGGGGGCAAACGGTGCGGGCAAGACCACGCTAGTACATGGGATTCTGGGCATGCTCGCCGCTCACGAGGGGCGTGTTCTTTTCGACAACACCCCGGTGAATGCTCTAGATCCCGTCGAACGGCACTGGCTGGCAACTATTCTCACCCAGGATTTTGGACGCTACGAGCTGACGGTTCGGCAGAACCTCCTCATGGGGATTTCCGGGCGCTCCGCAACCGACGAGCAGCTGTGGGATGCGCTCGACAAAGCCCGTGCCGCCGAGTTTGTTCGCACCCTGCCTGCCGGTTTAGACACTCAACTGGGTGAGCAGTGGGGCGGGGTCGGGCTATCGGGTGGGCAATGGCAGCGGCTCGCGCTGGCACGTCTGATTCTGCGCAATGCCGACCTGTGGATTCTGGACGAACCAACCAGCGCTATCGATGCCGAAACGGAGGAAGATATTTTTGCCTCTCTGCGCGAGATTGCGGCGGATCATATGACGATTCTGGTCTCGCACCGCGCCTGGACCCTCCGCCACGTCGACAGTATTTACGTGATGGATCACGGAACCATCGTCGAATCCGGCACTTACACCGAGCTAATGGCACGCGACTCCTATTTCGCTCGGCTTTTCGCCTCACAGACGGGGTAATTACTCGGCCACTTCAGCCAACCCCACAAATCCGGGAGAAGTTTCTTATTCCGGAGCGATGAGAATATTCCCGCTTCTACGCCTCCCGCGCACAAGGTCAAGAATCGGGTCGTTTTCCGCCCAAAACATCCGTATTCTCTAGTGTTAAGACCTTGAACTAGGAGAATCTTTGAGCATCACAGACCGTTCCGCAGTGAGCACAGACCCGATCGAGCAGACCGTCCAGTTCGGGCGCATAGCCGCCGCTATCGAGTACCTGTATGACCACGCCGCAGATCAGCCCACGCTCGCGCAGGTATCCCAGGCGGTTCATGTGAGCCCCGAATATCTGCAGCGGCAGTTCCAGCAGTGGGCGGGGGTGAGCCCCAAGAAAATGCTGCAGCATATCAGCCTTGAGCGGGCGAAGGCGGCGCTCGCTGGGCAGCAGAGCACGCTCGATGCGGCCTGGTCGAGCGGGTTCAGCGGCACGGGGCGCTTGCACGATGCGTTCGTCACCATTGAGGGCATGACCCCCGGCGAGTATAAGAACGGCGGGGCGAACCTGCGCATCGTCTGGCGTTACGCCGCGTCCCCTTTCGGCACGGTGCTGATCGCCGCAACGGATAAAGGCATATGTCATATGGCCTTCGCCGATAACCCGGATGCGGCTCTTAAGAATCTGCGCGCCGAATACCCGAATGCGCAGCTGCATGAGGGCGAGCATCCTTTTCACGAGCAGGCGTTAAGTATTTTCGGTGGCGGCGGGGAGCGCATCGCCCTGCATTTGAAGGGTACGTCGTTTCAGGTGCAGGTGTGGCGTGCACTTTTGAATATTCCGCAGGGGTCCGTGCAAAGTTATGGGTCTGTGGCTGAGAGTATTGGTCGCCCCCGTGCCGCGCGTGCCGTGGGAACCGCTGTGGGGCACAATCCGGTTGCCATGATTATTCCCTGCCACCGAGTGATTCGTGAGAGCGGCGTGATCGGGGATTACCGTTGGGGTCGCGGCCGCAAAATGGCGCTTCTCGCCCAAGAACTCGGCGCGGCCTAGCGAACATCGGCCCGTTCCAGTTTTACCCGCTTTTACGCTTGCGAAAGCATCCCGCGAGTTATGTGTACTCTTCGGAAGTCCGCAAAGTTCAAAGGGGACCCGTTTGACTCCCCGGTGAAAGTTACACAATTGCCATCGAGAGTTACATTTTTGTCACGTTCACTCGCGTTTTTCATGCCAAAGTGACAAAATCCCATCTGGAAGTTACATTTTGTCACCCAAAATCACCAGATTTGTAACTTTCAGCCCAGTCAGACGTCCACATTGTCACTCTCGGAGTTACAACATGTAACTCGCAGTCAATCGCAGATAAAACAAGTGCCCGGCACCTTCGTTAGAAAAGGCACCGGGCACCCGCCCGTAAAAGATACGCCCTGAGTGCGAGCGCATCGTTAATCTTTGAGGACTACTCGGGAAGCACCAGACCCTTGGTCTGCGACACTGCGCGTGCGAAGCGCTCAGCAACATCTGCCCAGTTCACGATGTTCCAGAATGCCTTCACGTAGTCGCCCTTCACGTTCTGGTAGTCCAGGTAGAAGGCGTGCTCCCACATATCGAGCTGCAGAACGGGAATCAGTGCAACCGAGATGTTGCCCTGCTGGTCGTACAGCTGCTCAATGATGAGGCGCTTGCCCACGGTGTCCCAGGCGAGAATTGCCCAGCCGGAGCCCTGAATGGTGAGGGCAACGTTGGTGAAGTGCTCACGGAACTTATCGAAGGAACCGAAGAACTCGTCGATAGCCGCTGCGAGCTCGCCGGTGGGCTTGTCGCCGCCCTCGGGGGAAAGGTTCTTCCAGAAGATGGAGTGGTTGGTGTGACCACCCAGGTTGAAGGCGAGATCCTTGGACAGCTTGGAAACGTTGCCGTAGGAGCCGTTTGCGCGTGCTTCCTCAAGCTGCTCTAGGGCTGCGTTTGCGCCTGCAACATAGGCTGCGTGGTGCTTATCGTGGTGCAGCTCCATGATCTTTGCGGAGATGTGGGGTTCGAGCGCCGCGTAGTCGTAGGGGAGCTCGGGGAGAGTGTACTTTTCAGCCATAGTGTATGCCCTTTCATTCAGAAGATGGCGTCGTTACAAGGGTACCAGCGTTTGCCTGCGAGTTCAGTGGATTCTGGGCATTGTGCGGGGATGCTGTGCATAGGGTGGAGAAAGTTTTCCACAGGGGTGGATAAACCCGTGGATTTTATTTCAAATTCATCACGATTTCGGAGTATTTGCCGGATTTTTGCGGGGTTCAGACCCGCAAATAACAGGTATGTAAGTTATCCACGCTGTGGATAAAGTCTGTGGATACTCGCTGTGGAGGGTGCGAAGGGGCCGTTTTATAGCATCTCAACGCTTAATATGCGGGCAGTATATTACGGCCAGCAGGAAGAACTTTTGGCCGGTTTCGCCTTTCTGCTGCGAGCTTTCTTTGGGGGGCGGGGCAAACGGTGGGAGGTAATACATGCGGTGAATATTATGCACGGCGCAGAGGGTGGACGGTGGATATTGTGCACAGACTTTTCCACAGGTGTGTATAACGGGCGTGTTGTGGATGGGATGCACCACCTGAACCCGCCTGTATATTTTGGATGGTGAGATGAGCCGCGTCCATCTGATGGAAATCCCCCGGTATTTCAAGGGTCTTTATGCCATCTCGTTATCACACCGCACGTTATTAAGATCCTATGAATAACACACCTGTAAGTTTTCCACGTTGTGGATAGCACCTGTGGATACGCCAGTGGCGGAGTGACATAACCGCATGTTGTTGGCGCGTCTTCGGCGGCGATATTACACACACGCACTCCCGCAGATGTTCCGGTATACCCCACGCGTCAGAAGGCACCTCTCCCCCACTGCGCTGCTTTTTGGTACCTTCTGCTTCTGGAGTCGCCCCACGTGTGCACGTATTTTTGCATCCCCAAACCAAGCATCCCCGAATCCTTCACATTCACCCCATACACACATGTACTTTTGTCATTTTCTGAACAGTTAAAGACTTTTTAGATACGGCGGCCTTTATCTCATCGCTACGCAGCCGATCACTCTCAGTACCTCACGCGGGTGGTCGCTGCCCGGGTGCGACAAGAAAATATGGGACTTTTCCGCGTGTTTGCAGGGATGCACCGAGCGGAGAAGAGATTTAGATGCTGTATTACTGATAGTTCATAGAATGATGGATGTTGCAGCCTGGTTCGGGCCACCCAACAGCCTCTATGGCCTGTATTTGCAGGGATTGGCAGGGTAATTCCTGCATTGCCTAGTGGGTGTACCCACAAGTTTGCTCCGCGGTTAGAAGTGATAACGCCTGACAGGGCACGCAGGGGTACCAATAGGAAATCTCTAGAGGTTGTTCAGAGCGAGTGGTTGAGAGTGCCTCAGAAGGGGCTGGTTAAAAAGATACGGCGCGGAATGCAGCCCAACCACGAACTGCATCCGCACCGCACATCCGTCAGTAGAAATGCGGGTTACCCGCACACTGACGACAATCACCGATAAATAGAGAGTCGAACCCATTCGGTTTGAGCTTCCGGTCTCGCCCCGCGGGCTTCTTTCGACCCCGTTACGTATACCAGTGTACACGGTCTTGGGCCGGTTGCAAACCCAAAATGGTACTTTTTCAGAAAAATTTGTAATCGTTTTGTTATCTTCCCCTGAAGCAGAGTTGATAAAAGCGTACCAATTTTTTTATACCCCAATTTACCTTGATATTACGCGGTTCTTCCTCAGCTTGAGGGTAGCACTCCTAGACAACACGCTCTCGACTAGGGGCGAAAAATCACCCCTCAAGCGTTGCTTTAAGTGACCTAAACCCCAAAAAATCCGTATTTTTGACCTTCATCACTCTAAAACCTTCAAGTACAGCTCGGCTTCTTAAGTACCAATTTTTTATCGATTCGGGAAGTAAACACCCAAAAATACTCGCTCCCTACTTTTCAGCGGTGAATAATAAGGAAACGTTTACTATAAGCTGGAACCTATTACATATCCGCGCACACACATTAGGTAAACCAAAACGTGTGAATGCGCCGCATTTACTGGTGCCGTTACCGGAATATGAGAGATGATACATATACAATGGGGAATTAATACAACCTTATATCTCGATTACTACTACGACAACATACAGCTCACTAAGACGACGGACCCGGAAGGAGCATCCTGTGTCTGACTCACCGCACGCCGAAGAACCCCGGTGGCTTACTCCCGAAGAACGGGAGGCGTGGCTATTTATAAGCTCTATTATTTTTAACCTCACTCGCAGGCTAGAAAATCAATTACAGCGTGAAGCCGACCTAAGCTATGTTGAATACATGGTGCTTGCCATGCTCTCCGAGTCACCCGAGCTCAGCCTAACCATGACAGAGTTGGCACTGACCACAAATACTCTTCCTGCGCGTCTGTCTCGTGTGGTGGCGCGCCTTGAGAAAGATTCCCTCGTTGAACGCTCCATTAGCCGCGAAGACCGTCGTGTAAGCATCTGCCATCTGCTCCCGGCAGGGCTTGAAAGGATTCAGCAGGTGGCTCCCGGCCATGTGGCTGAAGTTCGCCGACAAATCTTTGACCATCTCAATGAACAGCAGGTGTACGACCTCGCCAATATTGGCACCAGCGTACTGGGAGACACTCCTTCGAAGCTTATATCAATCGATAGTCTTCGCCGCGGCTCGTACCCAGAGTAGGCCCGTATTACGCCGTACTGGCAGCCCCGCAGCTCGCGCACCCTCAACATAGGTTGTGCTCGGTTAGTACACACCGCAGGAGGGCCTAATTCTCGGTCGAGATTAGCCTGTTCTGCGTATACACACGCTGAATCGGCACATACTATGGACTGGTCAGGTTGAGTTACGCCCACTTTTTGGGCCCATAAACCACACCCCAGGAGAGTATGATGACCAAGTCTTTCTATGAACTGCTGACCGAGCAGATCGGCCACGAGTTTGCCGCATCCCACCAGTACCTTGCAATGGCCATTTGGCTTGACGGCGAGGATCTGCCGCAGCTGGCCCGCTACTTCTACCGCCAGTCACTGGAGGAACGCGACCACGCCCTGATGATGGTTCAGTACCAGCTCGACCGCGGCCACAAGGTTCAGATCCCGGCGATTCCAGCAGTACAGAACGATTTTGCCGATGTTCAGGAAATCGTTGATATGTCGCTGGCGCAGGAGAAGGAAGTCACCACCCAGATTGAGGCAATTTTCGCTGCCGCCCGCGCCGAAACCTACCCGCTGGGCGAACAGTTCATGCTGTGGTTCTTGAAGGAACAGGTTGAAGAGGTCGCCTCCATGGAGACCCTGGTGACCATTGTTAAGCGCGCAAACGGCAACCTGTTTGACATTGAGAACTACGTTGCCCGTGAACTGGATGAAAACCACGGTGAGGACGATTCAGCCCCCGCAGTTGCTGGCTCCTAAAAACATATAGCGCATATTTTCGCATTCCCCATCGCCTTTATACCGGCGGTGGGGAATATTTCTTAAGAGTGAGTTTCTGCATTTTATGCTTTATTTTTGTGGGTTTATATCACCATATACAGGGAAATATTCAAAGCTGTCTATTTGTTTATAAAAATTCACATACTGGAATAAAATAAGTTTTTGCTGTGGAAAGACGTTACACTGGTATAAGGAACGCCGCACAAAACCCCTGAGGAGAACATGAGTCAGAAGAGTGACGTACAACCCAACAATACGGCTTTCGGGCGAGGTTCTTACCGCGAATCGGTGCGTATTGCCGATATTCTACGCACAGAATCGGTGGGCGGCTCCATCCTTCTCATAGCGACCGTCCTCGCCATTATTTTTGCCAACACCCCCTTAGCAGCCGCATACTTCGGGGTGCGGGATGCACAAATCGGCCCGGAAATCCCCGGATTCCACCACCTTCACATGAGTGTTGGCACCTGGGCGGCCGACGGGTTACTGGTTGTCTTCTTCTTCCTCACCGGCCTTGAGCTCAAAAAAGAATTCGTCATTGGCGATCTCAAATCCCCTGGCACCGCGATCATCCCCATTGCTGCGGCGTGCGGCGGCGTCATCACCCCCGCCATCCTCTACTTCATTGTCAATCACGCCAGCGAAACAGCGGTGCACGGCTGGGCTATCCCCACCGCCACCGATATTGCGTTCGCGGTGGCCGTGCTCGCGGGTGTGGGCACCCACCTGCCCTCGGCGATGCGCATCTTCCTGCTCACCCTCGCAGTGGTCGACGACCTGATTGCCATCTGCATTATCGCCATCTTCTACACCAATAACTTTCGCGGCGAATACCTGCTGGCGGCGGTTATTCCCATCGGGCTTTTCGCGCTCATCGCCTATAAGGGCGAGAAAATGTTCCATCTCAAACCCGCCGCAGCCTGGATTATTCTGCTGCCGTTGGGGTTCATCACCTGGGCGCTCTTCCTCGAATCAGGTATTCACGCCACCATCTCGGGCGTGGTGCTGGGCTTCTGCGTACCCGTGAAATTCAATAAACGCACCGAAGCCGCTGGTGCTGACTCCGGCCTCGCGGAGGTCTTCGAGTACCGGTTCCGACCCATTTCCACCAGTATCTGCGTGCCCGTTTTCGCCTTTTTCAGCGCGGGTGTAGCCCTGGGCGGTTTCGACGGGCTGGGCCGGGCCCTCTCCGACCCGGTAGCAATCGGCATTATCTTCGCGCTCGTGGTTGGTAAGACCCTGGGTATCACAGGCACCACCTGGCTGGTCACCCGGTTCAAACACGCCAACCTCGACCCGGACGTGAAATGGATCGACATTATTGGTCTGGCGGTCACCGGCGGTATCGGTTTCACCGTCTCGCTGCTGGTGGCTGAGCTGTCGTTCCCGCACGGCTCCCCGCACACCGAAGACGCCAAAATCGCTATTCTCTTCGGCTCCATTACCGCTGCCATCCTGGGTGCGATCATCCTCTCACGCCGCAATAAGCACTACAAGGCAGTCGCAGAAAAAGAAGAACTGGACGAAAACCACGACGGTATTCCCGACGTCTTCGAAGGAAAAGGCGACTAGCCGCCCGCGCAGTGCAGCCCTGTACCAGGTGCCGCCTACCGTATGTACGGTAGGCGGCACCTAGCGTTTCATAAGGGGCACCCGGCAGGGTCTGAAGCTGCTAACGCATCCCACCGGGTTTAAACCACTGATATTTTCCCAACCAGGCCAGGGCACGCCAATCATTCGGGTGCCACACATCAAACCTGTGCCCACCAGCCGGTATGGTCACCACGCTGAGCATACCGGGCTGACTAATACCGCGCGTCGCATCCGCAAGCTCAGCGGTAACCGTCGTATCGTCAGCGGCGGTAAAGTACCACAGCCTCACGGCAGGTCGTTTCTCACGCAGGATGCGGGCCAGATCGTATTCGCTATCGTCCTCACTGCGCCACTGCTGCCCCGGCTCATACCGGGGCTTAAAATACCCGGCGAACGAGACTCCCGCCCCCACCAGATCGGGGTGACGCACCGGCAGCATTAATGCGCAATAGCCGCCCGCACTATACCCCCAGGTGGCCCACCCGTCGGCGGTAGTAGGCACCCGCAGGTTCCTCTTCATAAACGGGATAAGTGAATCAGTCAGAAAACTCTCCGTGTGCGGGGTGGGGCTGGTATTAGGATCCCCATCCACGCATTCGGTGTCTACCCCCGCATAGAACACATCTGGGACAACGAGGATCGTCTCTCCCACAGTGCCATTAGCGACCGCCCGATCAAGTGCCGGAACAAAATTCTCGTACACATCCGGCATGCCCGGGTACCCCGGGAACGCCAACACCACCGGGTACACGCGCTCCGGCGAATCCAGGTAACTAGCAGGAAGCCACACCAGCGTGCGGATACTCCGCCCGGCACTATCGGGAATATACAGCTGCAGCGGACCGTTGCCCCCGCTGGCGCGGCGCTCCTCAAAGGCCGCCCGCAGCGCCGGGTTAGTGTACGCATCCTTCTGTTCACCGCTGAGCTCGATCGTGGGCGCATGCGAAGGGTTACCGGGGAAAAACCCGTACGTGCTCGTTGAGGCAGAGGCGTGCGGATCCGCGAAAATACTCTCAAGCGTGGGGTACCAGCGGTTTTGCAGGTTCAGGTAAGCGCCCACCGTCAGCAGGGTCAAGAGGGCGGCTAAAAACATCCCAACAGCCTGAACCGCGTATTTACGCGCACCGGGGCCGCGCATGCGCGGCAGCACCCCAATCACAATGCCGTAACAGAACACCGTGAACACGCCAAACAGAAGCACCGTACCCCAGTTTGAGATATTCACCGGCTGCCTCCCCTACGCGTACTACCCTGGCGGTCAGTACCGTTGAACGTACTTTCCTGTGCCTAATCATACGCAGATTTTTTAACGTTCACTTCACCTTTGCCCCATACACACCGTACAGTTGAGGCATTAAGGCAAAGCTGCGCGGGGGCGGACACGTGTTGTACTCACGTGGGCGTGTTGAAGTGAAAGCGCGTATCTAGGGTTTAAATGGCGCCAGGTAGGTGCCTGCCCACTGGAGGGCGGCAGGTTCGCGGCTGAACCACACATCGTACCTGTGTCCACCCGCCGGGACGGTGGCAAGCTGCACACTGGTGGGGGCCTGAACGGCTTGCGTGAATGCGGGCACATCATCTCGAATACTCAGGTCGTCTTCGGCGGTAAAAAACCAGATTTTTACCGGAGGCTTTTTCTCCCGCAGCAGGCGCAGCAAATCATATTCGGTGTCTTCTGCGGGGCGCCACTGCTGACCCTCAAGGTACTGCGGGGCAAAATAGCCAGCGAATGAGACGGCAGCACCAATAAGATCCGGGTGCCTGATGGCGAGCATCGGCCCGCAGAAACCACCGGAGCTATACCCCCAGGCGAGCCACCCATCAGCTTCGGTGCTGACTCTCAGGGTGGTTTTAAGCAGCGGGATGAGGGACTCAACAATGGTGCTTTCCACCTGCGGCCCCTTGGGGTTGGTGCTGTCCACACACTCGGTGTCGATACCGTTATAGAAAATATCTGGGGCAACAAGAATGACATCACCAATGGGGCGGGAGGCACCAGGTTTAAGTTTGGCGGCAAGCTGCTCAAACCCTAAAGGCCAGCCGGGGTACCCCGAGAGCCCAAGAATAACCGGGTAGGTGCGTTCCGGGTGGGAGGCGTACCCCTCGGGGAGCCAAATGAAAGTTTTCATATCCGGTGTGCCGCCCCGCCCGGGTACCGTGATTTCCAGGGGTTTGCCCGGTTCGGCGTGAGCCAGTGCCTCCTTCACGGAATCAGCGCCTCGCGCATTTTCTTGCTCCGGGGTGTGCTCAGAGACCTGCTGTGAGACGGGGGTCAGGGGCGCGCCGTAGTGGCTGTCTGTAATAGGAGCATTGGGGTCGGCAAAGATACTTTCCAGGGTGGGGTACCACTTGTTTTGAAGGTTCAGGTACGAGGCAACACTGGTGAGGGTCAGCAGGCAGGTGAGGGTAAGACTCACCGCTTGCAGAACATATTTGCGCACCCCGTCGGAGCGCATGAGCCTGGGCAGAATAAATATCATCCACCCGTAGCACAGGATGGTGGGCACGAGCAGCAGGATCACTACTCGCCATTTCACGATAATCATGGTGTTTTCCTTAGGAAGACTTCTCTGTCTAAAAGCTTTAAGTGTGTTTGAGCGTTTTTAATATTTAAGCTTAATTTTATATAAAGTATAAATATTCACATAAGGTATACGATGTATTTCTGTATATATATTTGGCTCTATTATATCTATAAGTCATTTTCGTTTTCTCAGCACGATCACAAGCAAATTACCCGTAACTTTTAAGGTGCACACGCCCAAAAGATTTATAGAGTTATAGGTAGGGAGTACAGCCCGAAGGGGGATTCATGACAGGCCAGAAACGAAGCCGCGACGCGGCGGATACAGCCTCACGATACGCCGAGGTGTCGGCCCGGTGGCTCATTGGCGCCTACTCTTTCCTGACCGTCATCACAGTGTTCTCTTGGATTATCTCGCCCCTGCGCAGCGGGCGCGGCTTCCGCTGGTGGGAGCTGGGGGTGAGCCTCCTCAATATCCCCGCCACCCACTCACTGGCCAGTGCCGTCACGATGCTCGTCATCACCTGGGGTCTGATTGCCCGCAAACGTCTGGGGCTGTACCTGGCGATTTTCTTTCAGGCAGCGGGTATTGTGCTGGGTATTGACAGCACCCTCGTGGTGTTCTTCCCTGACCCGATCATGGGCCCCAAACAGTACCTCATCTCGTGGGTAGACACAATTTCGGTGGTTATTGGGCTAATCGCCATCCCCTTCCTGTGGTCTATTCGTAAAGCGTTCCCTGCCCGTATTGGGCGTATCTCGTGGGCCGTGGCGGCCCTTGTGTTCGTGGGCGGTTTCACCGCGACCACACTCATCACCTGGTACTTTGGGCGGCACCTTCCCGGAGTCACCCCACAAAACCTGGTACTGCACGGTCTGGGGATTGACATCGTCCCCGAACTTAAAGGGCCTCATGCTGCGGCAGTCGTGGGCACTATCGCCTCGGTGTTCTACGGGATTTTCTCGGCGATCGCTGTGTACCTCATCCTGCGCGGGTACCGTATGCCAAACACCTGGACAGCTGAACACGAGGTGCGGCTGCGTGAGCTGCTCCAAGAGTACGGAGGAAACGATTCCCTCTCATACTTCGCCACCCGCCGCGATAAGCAGACCGTGTTCTCCCCAGATCATCGGGCCGCCATCACATACCGCATGGTGGGCTCGGTGTGCCTGGCATCCAGCGACCCGGTGGGGGATCCGGCCTCCTGGGGCGCAGCAATCCGGGCATGGATGCGCGCCGCCCGCACCTACGGGTGGGTTCCGGCCGCTATTAGCGTGAGCGAGGCGGGTGCGCGTGCCTTCGCCAAAGAAGGACTGAGCATTACCCGCATGGGCGACGAAGCGGTACTCACCACCGACAGGTTCAGTCTGAATAATACGTCGCTGACGCAGGTGCGGCAGGCCTGTCAGCGAGTGCGGAAAGCGGGGTACAGCCTGCGCATCCGCCGCCACCGTGACCTCAGTGACCAAGAACTGAAGCAGATGCAGCAGTACGCCGACCAGTGGCGGCACGGCAGGGTGGAACGCGGTTTCTCAATGGCTCTAAACCGCCTGGATGACCCCGCCGACGGCCGGTGCCTGCTGGTGTCGGCACACGCCGCCGACGGGCAGATGGTGGGCTTACTCTCGTTCGTGCCGTGGGGCCGCACAGGGGTTTCCCTGGATGTAATGCGCCGCTCCCCTGAGGCCCCCAACGGGACTATCGAGTTCATGGTGGCCGGGCTGATGGAACGGGCTGGCGAGTACGGCATCACCCGTGTCTCCCTGAATTTTGCGATGTTCCGTCACGTGTACGATAACGCCGAGCGGTTTGGGGCCAGCCCGTGGGAGAGGCTTGCCTCCCGTTCACTGGGGTACCTGGACAGGTTCTGGCAGCTGGAACGCCTGTACCGGTTTAACCTGAAGTTCGCCCCGGAGTGGGTGGGACGGTATATGGCATTTGAGCCGACACTGGCGTTCATTAATACGGTGGTTGCGGCGGGTGTGGCTGAGGGGTTCCTGCCGGATATTTCGATTTCGGCGCGGAGGCAGCGATCCCAGGTGCTGTTATTGGGCGAGGCTGATTGTGAGCGGGTGCGGGAGATTGAACGCCGGTCTCTGGCAGACACCCCGCGAGTGCAGACACGCCGCAGTGAGCAGACTCGGCACCGCATCCGGCACGCTGAGCTATTACGCAGCGCAGGTATGGAGCCGTATCCGTTGGGTGTTCGGTGTGATTACTCGGTGGAAGAGCTCACCAATATATTACATTCAGGAAATATTTCGGTTGAGGAATTTACTCTCTCGGGTCGGGTGCGGTTTATCCGCAATCATGGCGGGGTCGTCTTCCTCACCCTCATAGAGAACGGCCGCACCCTCCAGGTGGTTATTGAACGCGCCGCTGTGGGTGCACAGGCGCTGCGGCTTCTCGGCCAGACCGTCGATACCGGAGATATTCTACTCATCACCGGCAGCATGGGAACCTCACGTAACGGCACCGTCTCGGTGCTGGCCAGTAACTGGCGGATGGCCTCCAAGTGCCTGCATCCCATCCCGTTCGACTCATTCACCGACCCGGAGGCACGCCTGCGCCGCCGATCCACCGATCTGCTGGTTAACCCTGAACAGGTGCAAAACCTGCGGATGCGCTCGGCTATTATTACGTCCATCCGGCGCACCCTGGATACGGAGGGTTTCACCGAGGTTGAGACCCCAATCCTGAACACGGTGCACGGTGGCGCCAGCGCCCGCCCCTTCAAAACGTTCATTAACGCCTACGGGGCGGATCTGACACTGCGTATTGCCCCGGAGCTGTACCTCAAACGCTTGGTGGTGGGCGGCATGGGTGCCGTATATGAGCTGGGCCGTGACTTCCGCAACGAGGGTGCAGATAACACGCACAACCCCGAGTTCACAGTGCTTGAGGCATACCGGCCCTACGCCGACTACACCGATATGCGCCACCTAACGGAGCGGATCATTAAAAACACGGCGCAGGCGGTGTACGGTCAGTGCGTGCTGCCGTTGGGGGCAAAGGGCAGCACAGACCGTACGCTGGATGACGTTTCAGGTGCCTGGCCGGTGGTTTCGGTGTGTGAGGCACTCTCAGCGGCGGTGGGCACCACCATCACCTTAGACACCGATTTTGAGACGCTCCTGGCCCTGGCGCGTGAGCATGAGATTCACGTGCGGGACGATATGGGTGCAGGGGCGGTCATTGAGGAACTGTATGGTGAACTGGTGGAAGCAAAAACCGTGTTCCCCACGTTTTACACGGATTTCCCGGTGGAGACATCCCCCTTAGCTGGTGCGCACCGCAGTGTTTTGGGACTGGTGGAGCGCTGGGATTTGGTGATTAACGGTATGGAGATGGGTACCGCCTACTCCGAATTAGCCGATGCGCTGGTGCAGCGTGAGCGCCTGGTAACGCAGTCACTGAAAGCGGCCGCCGGAGACCCCGAGGCCATGCAAGTGGATGAGGATTTCCTGTACGCCCTGGAGACGGGGCTGCCGCCTACCGGCGGGCTGGGGATCGGTATTGACCGGCTGGTAATGCTCATGGCGCAGACCCAGATTCGCGGGGTGCTTTCGTTCCCCTTCGTGAAACCGTTAAAGCACGATACGCGCTACCAGTGAGCCTTCTCCCCCGCTTCTAATTACTGCTAAGCCGAGGGCGCTTTCGGCGGGGGATGGCACGCACTGCAGTGTGCGTTAATTATTCGTTACAAATTCCCTGAAACCACTTATTGAGCTTGCTCACACGGGTACTGTACCGCAACAATAGTTACCTGTAGCTTCCGGAAAAATATCTTTTTCCGTATGCGGGTGCTTAAGCCCCGCCCCTCCCCCGCAGTGACGCCTCGTACCGGGGGATTACTGTGTTCAATAACCCGATGGGAGCGCCCGTGGAGGGATTCGTACATTTTATTCAAGACGTCAACACCTATACCTCTGGCGCCACCAGCGTGGTTGACTCTATTCAGCAATGGGTATGGGAGAACTTCCTCTTCGTGGCGCTGATTGCCGCTGGTTTGTTCCTGACCATCCGCACCCGTGCGGTGCAGTGGCGTTCTCTGCCCGAGATGCTGCGCGTGCTCACCGACCCATCCGGTCACGAAGCTGACGGCCGTAAGAGCATTTCCTCATTCCGTGCGTTCACGGTTTCGGCGGCATCCCGTGTGGGTACCGGCAATATTGCGGGCGTGGCGATCGCTATTGCGATGGGTGGTCCCGGCGCGGTGTTCTGGATGTGGGTCATTGCTGCCGTGGGCGGCGCATCCGCTTTCGCCGAGTCGCTGCTGGGTCAGCTGTATAAGGAGCGCGGCAAAGACTCCTATATTGGTGGCCCCGCCTACTATATGCAGCGCGGGCTGAACGCACGCTGGCTGGGCCTGATTTTCGTGGGCTTTATTGTGCTGACCTACAGTTTTGTGTTCTGCGCGGTGCAGACCAACGCGATTGTTGAGGCGGGCGCGAACTCGTTCAACATCAGCATTGAAGGCACGGACGGTATGGGGTTCCGCATCCTGGTGGGTGTGATTATTACGGGCCTGACGGCGGCCATTATTTTCGGTGGTATTCGTGCGATCTCCTCGGTGACCGAGTTTCTGGTGCCGTTCATGGCGGTGCTGTACATGGTTCTGGGCCTTCTGGTGGTGGGTCTGAATATTGGAGAAATTCCGAACGTTCTGCTCATGATTTTCGAGGGCGCTTTTGGTCTGCGTGAGTTTGTGGTGGGCGGCACGATGGGTGCCGTTATTTGGGGTATGAAACGCGGCCTGCTCTCGAACGAGGCCGGTATGGGTACCGCCCCGAACGCGGGCGCAACCGCGACTATCTCGCACCCCGCCAAACAGGGCTATGTGCAGGCGTTGGGCGTGTATTTCGATACGATGCTGGTTTGCTCTGTGACCGCGTTTATTGTGCTTCTGTCGAATCCTGTCTATGGCGATAAGACCCGCGGGGCGGGGCTGACTCAGGATGCGTTGGCCGCCCAGTTGGGTGGTTGGGCCACGCACTTCTTAACCTTCGCTATTTTCCTTTTCGCGTTCTCCTCGGTCATTGGCAACTACTATTACGGTGAGTCGAATATCCGTTTTGTGACCGAAAAGCGTTGGGCACTGACGGTGTTCCGCCTGGTGGTGCTGGGGTTTGTGTTCTTTGGCGCGATTGCATCGCTGAGCCTGCTGTGGACGACGGCGGATATGCTGAACGCGGGCATGGTGATTGTGAACCTGGTGGCGGTGCTGTGGCTTTCGCCGAAGGTGGTTGCGGTGCTGAAGAACTATGAGACGCAGCGTAAGGCCGGACTGGAGCCTATTTTCATGGCCTCCGATATGCCCGAGATTAAAAACTTGGCCGCCTGGGACGGCACGGATGAGGTGACCACCCGCGAGTTCTGGGCTAAACGAGACTCGGATGCTGCCGCTAAGCGGGCACAAAAGACGGGTGTTTAATGTTCCGCTAGGTATGGTGCAGAACTGAGGCATCTAGGTATTGCTACAATCTGCCGCACGTTTCTAAAGAGGTGTTTTAAATAATCATCTCGCTCCAGAAACGTGCGGCAGCCACCTTTTATATGATGTTAATCGTTTATTTGGCTCTTATGGATGTGTATCGACAAACTTGGGTTACAGCTCCTCGCCCTCCCTTATTGGGGATTGGCGAGATTTTTATATCTACAGTGAAGACTTTAGAGCTATAGGTCATATTGTGTGTCTATCCTGGACCATTTCACCTTGCCGTGACAACGAACCATCCCGTCTAAGATACTCATCAAACACGGTTTTCCTGATCAGCGGGAGTCAATATCGGCGGTCGAGACGTGGAGGACCTCATAGCAGGTGGTTTTCGGTTGTGCGTGGTCGGGGTTGGCACTGCTGAGTTCAACCTGGATGAGTTTCCAGGTTGTGATGTCGACTGCGGCCAGGCGGCAGAGCGTGTTAGCATTCTGTTCCTTCAGGAAGTCCGCAGTCAGGGGCTCTATGATTTCAGACGGTACGGCAAACTCGGGCAGGGTGACAGTTTGGATGTTAAGGCTGCGTGCTTGGGTGAGAGGTGTAGTTCCTTTGACGAGTTTGTGGACTGTCCAATCTTGGATGGGGTGACGGCCGAAATCGCGCACAATTGATGAGTACCCAGGCTCTCCCCAGCAGAAAGATCGCATTCCCTCTGTATCGTTCCAGACGTAAAATGGTGCGTAGCAGTTTTCCATGGCTCCTTTGGCTTTCTCCTGGATAAGGTACGCCTTGAATTCCAGTCCCGGATATCCATCCATCAAGTGCCCAGTGCGACGGACGCGGTCCCTGATGATCTCCATGTCGTAGTCCGCTGGAAGCTGGATGCAGTACTGCATTGAATACATACGTATTTCCCCATTTCTTCTTAGTCCATGTGGTCACTCACTCAGAATGATCCGACACCTCGGTAATCAGAGGTTCTGTGGCCTTACGCAGGAGCGCAGCAGCCCCTTCAACCGCCGCATCAAAGGCATCCACATCTCGTGTGGCACGTGCTAGCACATAGCCTCCTTGCACTGTTGCTACCACCAGTGAAGCCAGATTGCGGGCATCAATATCTGCGGCAAACTCACCGTGGTCTCTGCCCCGCTCAAAGAGTACTGTGAGAGCTTCAATCAGCCACACAAACGTGCGTGTGACAGGCTCAATAAGTTCCGGGGTGTTCAAGACATCGGCATCGAATGTCATTCTTCCCATGCGGCACCCCTTCAGAACATCGCGCTGTCGACGCAGATAAGCTGTTGCTATTTCGCAAGCACTACCATCTGCCGCAAGCAGCTTTTCGGCATCGTGACGCATGGATAAGGCGCTACGTTCTAGCGCCTCTACTGCCAGTTCCTGCTTATTGGTGAAGTGATGGTACATGCTGCCCTGACCAGCACCTGATCGGCGCATGATATCTTTTGGGCTGGTCGCTGAATACCCTTGTTCCCACAGGAGATCCTGGGTTGCCTCTACAAGCCGAGTCCTGCTGTCCATAACCACAACTGTACATACTAGTAGTTACAATTTTCAAGCTCAGCGTCTTCATGCTGAATTCCAGTCCACACATAGGTCTCAGCCAAACACCGTAAACCTTTTGACGGCAACCAGCAGCGAAGCCCCCCTAACAAGGCGTTGACGTCATGACTGCTTTGGCCTGTATACACCTTGCGGTATGGGAGGATATTGATGCTATATTCTGCCTCACGAGATAACGACATAAACCCTGCTCTAGAAGATGCACAGGCCAATAGTGACACCCATATAGAAGCCGTTAGTTGGTACAAGCCAATGAACCGTACTACACACTGGGGCAGGTAAACAATCAAGTATGGAATACTCGTCTTGATGAGATATGCTACCGGCGTGCACTTGACCTTAACTCATATTCCTAAGACCTACAAGGCATATAGTCACGTCTCAGGGTGAAGACGCCGAATACCATCACCCCTATATCATCCTTACATAACAATTATTTGGAGGGCCCCTCATGCCTAGCGGCGTGCTTGATGTACTGTGGACCGCGGTGTTTCTCGTGGGTATCGCGTTGGCGCTGTACTGTCTGCTCACGATTCACCGCAGCCCGTACTTTAGTGAGGTGCAGAAGCTCAAGTGGCTCCTGTTCACCTTGGCGCTACCGTTTCTTGGCCCTATCGCCTGGATTTTACGTTCACGCGCCGAGAAGCGGGAGGCTGCGCAGCGGCCCTCACCCGATACGCAGAATACTCAGCCGCCCAGCAATGACGCCCCATAGGATGCTAAACGCCGCAGGGCGTACACCACTGTTCGGTCTTGCTGGATATTTATGCTGATGTTTGGCCCGCCGGGTGCTGCAGACACTCAGGAAAGACGGGTATAAAAAATCCCCGGTTCAACTGAACCGGGGATTAGTTGGTGCGCGAGGGGGGAGTTGAACCCCCACGCCCTCACGGGCACACGGACCTGAACCGTGCGCGTCTGCCTATTCCGCCACTCGCGCAAGTGTCTTACAACCTGTGGGTTGCAGGCAACATATAGAACTATACGCACCCCTTGGCCCCCTGTCCAATCCAATTTTAGTAACCTTATTCACATCACATGACGGATTTTTACGCCCTATTATCGGGGTGTAAAGGTATGGAACATCCACGCATGGTGCGCCAGAATTCACCGTAGTGCCTCTTCAGCCCCCGGTTTTACTGCGAAAATAACCCCGATTCTGCATTAATCACCGCCTATCGCATAGAATAGCGTTGGGTGTGTGTATCTAACGCACGCACAGCATATGCACAGTTAAAATCGCTAGACTGTACCTTTCGCGGGCCCGCGCGGGCTCACGGCAGTACAATCGGCACGGATCGTTAGGAGGAGGCGGCAATGAAGTTTATGGACAGGCTTGAGCGGCTAGAACAAGGCATTGGGCAGGCCGTTGGCTTCTCCAAAGGCTTCGGCACCTTCGAAAAAGCAGATATTGCAAACCGTATTCGCACGGTCATGGACGATGAATCCTACATCGATCCCAACGAGATGCTGATGGCCCCCAATATTTATGCGGTTAATTTCTCCCCCGCAGATTTTGACAGGATACGGGAGTGGGGCAACCCGTTTGCTATTGAGCTCTGCGACCTCGCCATTTCACACGCGCGAGCGCAGGGATACTCGCTCATTGGGGCGGTGCGCATCACCTTCCATTCCTTACCGGAGGTTCACCCCGGTGATTTCCAGGTGGTGCCCACATTTGAGTACTTTTCCACCCCGCCCGCTCAGGGTGCCCTGCCGGTGCAGACACCGGTCAATGACGCCCCACCAAGCCCGCACGGGGCGCCCTCCTACAGCCCGGTGCGCCCGCCGCGTGCACGGTCGCTACCGACGCGCATCACCAAGCCGCAGGCCGCACCGGCGCAGCAGCCTCCGCAGGCTCCGCCCGCCCCCGCCCCGCAGCCGCTGGTACCGCACCTTGAGATTGACGGGCAGCCCATTGAGCTGACCTCGTTCCCGGTAGTTATTGGGCGCGGCAGTGTGGCTGATATCCGTGTGGATGGTAAGAGTATTTCCCGCCGCCACCTGCAGATTTCGCACCAGAGCGGGGCGTACATTGTGACCGATTTAGGCTCCACTAATGGCACGATGCTCAACGGCACCGCCCTGCGCACCCCCGCAACTTTGCACGACGGTTCTCTCCTGCGACTAGGCGATACGAGCATCTTCTTCCGTATGATGCCCGCCGGGGGTGCTCTCTAGTGGCCTCTGAGCTTACCGTCATTATCCTGCGCTTCGCGTTTTTGGCGCTGCTGTGGTTCTTCGTGTTTCTGGTGTTGGCCGCAGCACGCCGCGACTTGGGGCTGGGGAAGAATTTCCGCACAGTCTCGGTGGATGCGTTCGCCTCCCCTGCCCTGCCGGCGGCTGAGCAGGCCCCTGTGGCTGCTCCCCCGGCGCGCCCGTCCCAGTTGGTGATCACTGAGGGCGCGCAGGCTGGTGCCATGATGCAGCTGGGGGATGAGCCCATCACGATTGGACGCGCAAACGATATTGAGGTTTCGCTTCAGGATGACTACGCCTCGGGACGCCACGCGCGCCTGTTCCCGCAGGGCTCTCGCTGGTTCCTTGAAGACCTTGGCTCAACGAACGGCACCTATGTGGACGGCCAGCGCCTTAGCCGTGCCACCGTCATTGAGCCGGGCACCGAATTTAGGGTGGGTGGCACCACCATGCAGTTGAGGGGGTAGTCGGTGAAGATTGCCTTCCGTTTCGCGGCACGCTCCGATGTGGGTGTGCGCCGCAGCAAAAATGATGATTCCGGCTACGGGGGCCGGTATCTTGCCGTGGTTGCCGACGGCATGGGCGGGCACGTGGGCGGTGACGTCGCGTCCGCCACAGCTGTACTTAACCTGACCCCGCTGGATCACCCCGATTTTGACGGCACCGCGGGCGTGTACCTGGCGGATGAGATTCAAAGCGCGAACAGCATCATTAACGATCTGGCGCATGAGGATTCGCGGCTGGCGGGGATGGGCACCACCTGCACCGCCCTGCTCATTGACGGTGACAAGATTGAGCTGGCGCATATTGGCGATTCCCGAGCCTACCGTTTGCGCCCGGGCCCGGACGGGCAGTTCGAGCAGATCTCGACAGACCACACGTTTGTGCAACGCCTGCTGAATGAGGGGCGCATCACCCCGCAGGAGGCTGTGCACCACCCGCACCGCAACGTCATTATGCGTGTGCTTGGTGATGTGGACGCCTCACCTGAGCTTGAGCTGCAGACCCTTGATGCGGTGCCGGGAGAGCGCTGGGTGTTGGCTTCTGATGGGCTGGACTCGGTTGTTCCCGATTCCGATATTGAGGCGGTTTTGCGCTCCACCGACGATCTGGAGCAGATTGCCGATGTCCTCATCCAGATGACCCTGGAGCGCGGTGCGCCCGATAACGTGACGGTAGTGGTCGCCCAGGTGATTGACCGCAGCGTGCTGCCTGAGGATGAGCCGGTGGGCGAGTCTGCCGTGCCGGATGCACCCAGCCTGCCAGCTTCTATTGCCCCGGCCGTGCCCAATACCACCGGGGATGAGGATACGATGCGTATCCCTCCTGAAGACCCCACCGAGGTGAACCCTGCAGGTGGCGACAGCCCCGGTTCGGCGCATATTCGCCGCCGGTTCCGGCGTGCACGCGATTTAACCGGGTCTTTGCTGCACGAGGAGGAACTGCACAAACGCGGCGCGGTTGAGGTGATTCATACCTCCGCTGAGATTCTGCGTGGGCAGCTTGGGCAGCGCCCGCACCAGCTGGTGGGTTCAGCCGCTTCGGCGACAGAGACGGGGATGATCCCGGCCGTGGTGGACCGCACCCTGGAGCACCGCGCCACCTTGGCACAGCGGGTGCCGCTGACTACTGAGGGTGAGACGGCGCAGCTTCCCGAGGAGCTTGAGGCCATGCTCACCGTGGATGCGGCTAAGCACCGCCCACGCCGCTGGCCGCTGCGCATTTTCGTGCTGCTGCTGGTGGTTGGGGTGCTCTCGGCTGCCGCGTGGACGGGTATGCGCTGGATTAGCGGCCGCTACTATGTGAGCGACAGCAACGGCAAGGTGTCAATCTATAACGGTATTCCGCAGACCCTTGGGCCTATCCGGTTCTCGCATGTGGTTGAGGAAAGTAACGTGTCGGTTAATGACCTCTCGGACCATAACCGTGCGCTGCTGAAAGACACGATTTCGGCCGACAATATTGATGAGGCGCGCGTGGTGGTGAACCGTCTGCAGACGCAGGCGAACCTGAACGCGCACCCGAGTCCTTCGCCTTCACCTTCTTCTTCAGCCAGCCCGTCTGGGAGTGCGAAGCCTTCCGAGAGCCACAACCCGTCGGCGACCCCCACTCCCACCCCGAGCGCGGAGGAATCCGGTAACGCCACGGTTCCGTTAATGCCCGGCACCGAGGGTGCCGCTACCACGGAAGGGGACGTGGGTACCGTAACTGGTGAAGGGGGTGCGCATCATGGCTAGTTCCCTCTTCTCCCGACGCGACCCGAACGCCCCGAAGTCACGCCGGTTCATTGAGATTGTACTGCTGGTTTTAGCGGTGGGCATCAGCTCGGGTGCGCTGTACCTGCGGAACCCTGAAGAGGCATTTGGCAGCTCGTCAAGCGCCTGGCTCATGGGCACCGTTGTATTAGGCGTGGGCGCGCTGATTCTGCATGTGGTGCTGGGGCTTCGGGCACGGTACGCCGACCCGTTTATCTTACCGATCGTGATTGTGCTCAACGGTGTCGGTTTGGCCATGATTTACCGTATCGACTCGGATTTGAAGTACCCGGTGGGTGACTCGCAGCTGTTTTGGACGGGCCTGTCGATGCTGGCCTGCGCCGTGGTTATCTACTTCCTGCGGGATCACCGGGTGCTGCGTAAGGTCACCTACATTTCGCTGGCGTTGTCCCTTATTTTGCTGGTGCTGCCGCTGCTGCCGATTATTGGTCAGGAGATTAACGGTGCGCGCATCTGGATCTCCATTGCGGGCCGCACCTTCCAGCCGGGTGAGGTCGCGAAGATTACCCTGGCGATTTTCTTCGCCGGGTACCTTTCGACCCACCGCGATTTGATTCTTGTGGCGGGGCGGCGCATTGGGCCTATTCAGCTGCCCCGGTTCAGGGATTTGGTGCCGGTGTTTTTGGCGTGGCTGGCGAGCATTGGGGTGCTGGTGTTCCAGCATGACCTTGGGTCGTCAATCCTGTTCTTCGGCCTGTTCATGGCGATGCTGTACCTTTCAACGGGTAAAACCTCGTGGCTGGTCACCGGTGGTATTGGCGTGGTGGCTGGTGGGTTCTTGGCGTACCACTCCATTTCGCACGTCCATGACCGCATCTACGCGTGGGTGCACGCCTTCGACAACGATATTTACAACAGCTCCTACGGTGGTTCTCGGCAGATCCTGCAGGGGGTCTTTGGGCTCTCCTACGGCGGGCTGTTTGGCCGCGGCTGGGGGCAGGGACGCACCTACCTGGTGCCGTACGCTAACTCGGATATGATCATCACCTCCCTCGGTGAGGAGCTGGGCCTGCTGGGTTTGGGCGCGATCCTCATGATGTACCTGGTGCTGGTCTCACGCGGGTACCGTGCCGCGCTGGGCACCCGCGACGGTTTTGGGAAGCTGCTGGCGGCGGGGCTGTCCACCGTTATGGTGCTTCAGCTGTTTGTGGTGGTTGGCGGCGTGACTCGACTGATCCCGCTGACCGGTTTGACCACCCCGTTCATGTCTGCTGGCGGCTCGTCGCTGGTGGCGAACTGGATTATTGTGGCGCTGTGGCTGGCGATTTCGCATTCGGCACGTGCACCGCACGGCGTGGTCGATTTTGACGCCCCACGGGGTATTGACTACGGCAGTAACGATTATGAACCTGAAGGTGCGACCAGTGTTCTGGCGCGTATTTCTACGGCATCGACAGAAGGGAGCCAACGTGGATAGGGCGATTCGCCGCATGTGGATGTCTGCCGCGTGCGTCTTTATCTTGCTAATGGGCACCCTGAGCTATATTCAGTTCTTTGATGCGCAGATGCTCATGGAGCACAAGTGGAACACCCGTGCCCTGTACGATAACTACGGTTCGCAGCGTGGTTCGATCGTGGTGAACGGAACTGAGATTGCTTCCTCAGTGAAATCTAACGACGAGTACAACTATCAGCGCGTATATTCCGAACCTGAGAAGTATGCTGGTATTACCGGCTACTTCTCGTCGGTGTACGGTTCGACGGGTATTGAGTCGGCTCTGGATAAGGAGCTTTCGGGTACCTCGGATAGCCAGTTCTATGATCGTGTGGCGCAGCTGTTCTCGGGTAATTCCACGCGCGGGGCCAGTGTTGAGCTGACTGTGGACGATAAGCTGCAGACCCTCGCCTACCAGCTGCTGCAGGGCAGGAAGGGTTCTATTGTGGCGATGAACCCGAAAACGGGGGAAATTCTGGCGATGGCATCCTCGCCTTCATATGACCCGAATAAGTTGGCTGCGCATAGTGAGCAGTCGGTGATCGCCGACTACACGAAGCTGACCCAGGATCAGCAGTCCCCGCTGTTTAACCGTGCGATCGCGGGTAACACCTACTCGCCGGGTTCGACGTTCAAAATTATTGATGCCGTGGCCGCGCTGGAGTCGGGGAAGTACGACGAGAAGTCCGTGATTGATAACCCGGCGCAGCTTCCGCTGCCGGGCACCAATGTGACCCTGCCGAACTTTGTGAATGGTCAGTGTGCCACCCGCACGCAGGCGACGATTGAGTGGGCGTTAGCGCAGTCGTGTAATACTCCGTTTGCGAATATCGCCCTCGATTTGGGGCAGGAGAAGATTTCTCAGACCGCCTCAAAGTTCGGGTACGGCCAGGATTTGTCGATCCCGTTGAAGGTCACCAAGTCGGATTTCCCCTCCGATATGACGAAGAGCCAGCTGGCTCAGGCGTCGGTGGGCCAGTATGACGTGAAAACCACGCCGCTGCAGGTGGCGATGACCTCCGCGGCGATTGCGAACGGTGGTGTGCAGATGAAACCTAATCTGGTTCGTTCGGTGAAGACTAGCAACCTGAGCACGTTGTCTGAGTTCTCTCCCGAGAAATTGCGCACCTCAACTTCCCAAAAAGTCGCCGATCAGGTGAAACAATGGATGGTGAACTCGGTCGATAATGGTATTGCGTCCGGTGCGGGTGTGTCGGGCGTGAAGGTGGCGGGTAAGACCGGCACCGCCGAGATTGGCACGACCGGGTTGAACAATTCCTGGTTTACCGGTTTCGCCCCGGCGGATGACCCCAAGATTGCTATTGCGGTCGTCTATGAGGATATTGATGTGTCCACGGGCGCGAAGCTTTCGACTAATGCAGGTAAACAACTCTTTGAGGCGGTGTTGAACAAGTGAGGCCTTCGGCTGATGTCACCTTGGGCGGTCGCTATACCCTGACTGAACGTATCGCTGTAGGCGGTATGGGTGAGGTCTGGAAGGCGCGCGATAAGGTTCTTGGGCGCATCGTCGCAGTGAAAATCCTGAAAGAGGAGTACACGGGTGACCCCGGGTTCTTGGAGCGGTTCCGCGCGGAGGCGCGCCACACCGCACTGCTGAACCACCCGGGGGTGGCGAACGTGTTTGATTACGGCGAGGAGGATAACTCGGCGTATCTGGTGATGGAGCTGGTTCCCGGGGAGCCGCTATCGAACATTATTGAGCGTGATAGCACTATCCCGGCGGATCGTATCCTGAACATTATTGCGCAGACGGCGCGCGCGCTGGCGGCAGCACACGCGCAGGGCCTGGTGCACCGCGATGTGAAGCCGGGTAACCTGATTATCACCCCGGATGACCGCGTGAAGGTAACCGACTTCGGTATCGCCCGGCTGGCGAACCAGGTTCCGCTCACAGCCACGGGTCAGGTGATGGGTACCGCCCAGTACTTGGCCCCTGAGCAGGCAACCGGGCAGACCGCGACCCCCTCATCCGATATGTATTCGCTGGGTATTATCGGGTACGAGGCGCTGGCGGGGCACCGCCCGTTCACGGGCGAGTCGCAGATCGCTATCGCTTTGGCGCAGGTGAATGATACCCCGCCGCCGCTTCCTGACAGCGTCTCACCGACGGCGCGGGCACTGATTATGTGCCTGCTGGCGAAGGACCCCTCAGAGCGTCCCGCGAGCGCTACAGCACTGGCGGCGGCGATTGACGCTATCCGCCGTAACGATGTGCGTGCGGCGTTGAAGGCCGTGCCCGCACTTAAACAGTTCATGCCGAAGTCGGCGACAACTGCGACAGCGACGCAAACCCAGACTCAGGTGCAGCAGAGCGCTGCTACAGGTGCTACGGGGGCCATCACTGCCGCGGCTGCGCCCCGGTTCGGTTCGGGTGGGCGGTTCTCGCCGAATCCGACGACCGCACCCATCCCGCCAGTCGCTGGCACCGGTGCACAGCCGGTGCAGCATGTTGATGATGAGGACGAGCCGGAGCAGAAGCGTTCAGGCATCGTTAAGTGGGTTGTAATCGGTGTGGTAATTCTGCTGGTGGTTGCCCTGGCCCTGTGGGCTGCCACTGCGCTGCAGGGTTCCCCTAAGAACGACCCAAGCGGCAGCCCGTCGGTGAGCGCCTCGGCGTCCCCCTCGGAGCAGGAGCCTTCGAGCAGCCCGGCTACGAATAACCCGGATACGCAGAAGCAGAATAATGTGACGGTGAACCCTGCCGAGTTCGTGGGCCGTAGCCTGCTGGAGGTGACGAACGAGCTGTCCCAGATGGGTCTGCAGGTTAAACCTGAGGGTGTTGACTCGAACGAGGCGAAGGACACGGTGCTGTCGGTCTCCCCGTCAGGTTCGGTGGAGAAGGGTACAAGCATTATTGTGAAGTACTCGAATGGCCCGAAGACGGCGACTATCCCCACCGGGCTGATTGGCCAGGATAAGGACACCGCCTCTGCGGCGATCGTGAAATTGGGCATTAATGTGAATCAGATATCGGAGCATTCTGATACGGCGGCCCCGGGTACGGTGCTGCGCATTACCCCGCTGCCTGGCACTCAGGTTCCCCTTCATAGTAGTGTAGATGTGTACATCGCTGATGCCTCTTCCGGTCAGGGGTCCGGAGGAGCAGCCCCATCAGCAAATACCTCTACGAGTGCGAGCGCAAGCGCGAGTGCAAGTACACCACCGAGGCAGCCTACTTCCGCTCCCGCGAGCACAAGCGCTACCTCCTCCGCCAGCGCGGCTGCTGCTGCCACGCCGTCAGAGTAGTGAATGGTGCCCAGTATGTCGTGTCGCGCATGTATGAGCTAAGAGTTTAACTTCTGACCCTAGACCAGGAGATTGTATGGACCTGTTGGTTCCCGATATGGTAGATGATCGCTATAAGGTGCTTGATGTTATTGGCACCGGGGCGATGGCTACTGTCTACTCGGCGGAGGACACCCGTTTGGGCCGTAAGGTCGCGATGAAAATTCTTCGACCGGAGCAGGCCCAAGATCAGACGTTCCGTATACGTTTTAAGCGCGAGGCCGAGGCTGTCGCGTCACTGAACTACCCCGCTATTGTGGCGGTGTACGATACCGGTGCCTACTCACCCACCCCGACCACACCCCAAGAGTATGGTTTTGAGGGGGCCCAGCCCGGCGCAGAGGATGGGAGCATCCCATATATTGTGATGGAGCTGGTGAACGGCCGTACCTTGCGTGAGGTGCTGTCGTCGGGGGCGCATCTTCCGGTGCGTGAGGCTATGGCGTACGCCGATCAGCTGCTGGGTGCACTGCAGTACAGCCACGATATGGGCATTATTCACCGCGATATTAAGCCCGCGAACATTATGGTTCTGCCGCTGACTGATGAGGATATTTCCTTGGGTCAGTCGGGGAAGATTAAGGTGATGGATTTCGGGATTTCGCGCGCCCTTGAGGAGGCGGGCGAGGCCCTGACGAAGGCGAATGTGGTTCTTGGTAGTGCCCGGTATATGTCGCCGGAGCAGGTGAGCGGCCACGAGGTGGATACCCGCAGCGATATTTACTCCGCTGCGTGCGTGATCTATGAGATGGTGGCCGGACGCACCCCTTTTGATGCCGAGTCGAACGTGGATTTGGCGGCTAAGCACCTGTCGGAGGCTCCTCAGCCGCCGAGCGCTTTTTCTCCGCTGCCGGTTCCGCCGCAGCTGGATGCTGCGATTATGCGCGGGCTGGCGAAGAACCCGAATGAGCGGTACCAGTCGGCGGATGAGTTTGCCCAGGCGCTGCGTGCGGCGTTCGGTTCTGCTGATGATGATGCTACGGTCGCCCAGCCTGCCTTGGGTGCGGCAGCTTTTGCACCTTACCAGGGTGAGAATACCGGGACGATGGAGCCGCCGCCTGATGAGGAGGCGGGGCTGAATGATTTCTTTGAGCAGGATTATTATGACGCCTGTGAGGAGGTTGAGCCGGAGACTCCCCGCAAGCGCGCCTGGCTGCAGGTGCTGATCGGTTCGCTGATTGTGGCCCTGCTGGCCTTTAGTGTGGGCTCGGTACTGTACTACCAGAATAAGCTGAATGAGGTGCCGCAGGTTGCGGTGCCGTCGGTGGCTAACGTGTCGAAGGATGAGGCGGACACCCAGCTGCGTAACCTGGGTTTCACGCTGGAGTATAAGAACGCCTTCTCGGATACCGTGAAGAAGGGCGACGTGATTAGTGTCGACCCGACTGCGGGCACCATGATTGATAAGGGTGCGAAGGTGACTCTGACGGTTTCCAACGGCCCGAAGAAGCTGGTGATTCCGGATAATCTGCAGGGTCAGAGCGAGGCGTATGTGCGTAACGCTCTGAAGGAGATGGGCGTTGTGGACGGGCGTGTGACGACCGTTGAGAGCGCGACTGTCCCTGCGGGTATGGTGGTGTCGCTGACGAACCAGTCCGGTGAGGTTCTTGAGCCGGGCGCGGCTGTTGAGGCGGGCCAGACCGTCGATTTGGTGCTTTCTTCCGGTAAGGTGAAGGTCCCGTCGCTGGTGGGTCTGACGAAGGATCAGGCGGTGGCTGCCTTGACTGACCCGAACACGCACCTGAGCACGAATGTTGAGGAGGTGCAGACGAGTGCTTCCCCGGCGGGTACTGTGATCGCTCAGAGCGCTGCGGCGGGCACCCTGGTGGAGCAGAACAGCACCATCACTATCCGTGTGGCGAAGGCCCCGGCGCAGACTGCTACGGCGGCACCGGTTCCCTCGGCGTCGGCACGTTCGGGCACGTCCGGTAGCGGCAATACGTCCGGCGGCGGTGCCAATAGCGGCACCGGCACCGGCGGGAATACGTCTGGCGGCGGCGCGAATGCTGGCACCGGCACCGGCGGTAACCAGAACCAGCAGCCGACTGCTGCGCCGACGAGTGGCGCCTCAGCATCTGCGGCACCGGCGGCCCCGTCAGCACCTGCAAGCAACCCGGCAAATGGCGGGAATAATAACGGTAACCGCGGTGATACCGGGAACAACGGGAACAACAATAACAACGGGAATAACAATAATAATGGCGGGAATAATAACGGAAATAACAACAATAACCGCCGGTAGCCGCCCGGGCGTGTAAACGCCAAACGGCTAGTGGGGTGGGTTCTCCGGTTATCCGGGAAGCCCACCCCATTCCTTTGCACCACACATACACGCATACGAAATGCCCCCAGCAGCCTGCTGGGGGCATTGTGGTGTTTGTATGTTGGCCGGGTTAGCTAATGAGTGGAGAAAGCGTTTTTGCGTACTGCGCGGCGCCTTGTAACCCGATTTCTTCAAGCCAGTTGCCGAGCATGAGGTAGCCGCCTTCTGTGAGCACCGATTCTGGGTGGAACTGCACACCGTGCATGGGTGCTTCGCGGTGGCGCAGCCCCATAATGATGCCGTTTTCGGTGGTGGAGGTAACCTGCAGCACCTCGGGCATGGTGTCGGGGACTACGGCAAGCGAGTGGTAGCGGGTCGCCGTGAAGGGGCTTGGGACGTCTTTGAACACCGAATCGTTTTCGTGCACCAGGGTGGAGGTTTTACCGTGCATAAGCTCGGGGGCGTGGGTAACGGTGCCGCCGAAGGCTTCAGCGATTGCTTGGTGTCCCAGGCACACACCCAGCAGGGGTTTGTGGGTGTTAGCGGCCCACTTGATGGTGTCGATAATGACTCCGGCGTCTGCGGGGGCACCGGGGCCGGGTGAGATGAGCACCCCGTCATGCTCTGCTGCGAGTGCGAGCACGGTGTCGAGGTCGTGTTCATCGTTGCGGATTACGGTGGTTTCGGCACCGAGCTGCTGCAGGTATCCCACAAGGGTGAAGACGAAACTATCGTAGTTGTCGATAACGAGGATGCGTGTCATGGTTTTCTTTCGGGTGGGGCTGCTAATGGTTAATGGTGACGTCGAGGTTGAACGGGCCGTACTGCGCGAAATTGGGGAAGATGAATTCCATGAGCACATAGACGACCAGCAGGATCAGCAGAATGGCGGTAATAATACGAACCCAGAGAGGTCCGGGCAGGTGGCGGAAGATCCATCCGTACATTGTGTGTTTTCCTCTCTTAAGCAGGGTTGTTGTTGGCTACTTTGGCGATTTCGGCGGGTGCCCCAGCGGATGCGGGCTGCCAGGACTCAAATTTGGCGTGCACAATGTACCGTTCGGTGTCACCGTAGCGCGGGTGGCAGGTGGTGAGTGTCATAATCCGCTCGGTGGGGCTTTGCCCGGGATGCCCGGGCACGGGTTCAATGACGTCCACCTCGTGGGGCTGCACGATTTTCTGTTCGTACACGGTGTACGTGTAGTAGCCGTCTTTGGTGCGCACATAAATGTGGTCACCGTTTTGGAGCAGGTCAATATCGTTGAGCACTTTACCGCGGGTTTGGCGGTGCCCGGCGAGTGAGAAGTTGCCGACGCCTCCGGGCATGGCGGAGCCTTCGTAGTGGCCCAGCCCGAGGGCGTCGATCACGTCGTTGCTGCTGCCTTGGGCGGCGGGGCGCTGATAGTCTTCCCCGAAGCGGGGGATGTAGACCACACCAAACGCCTGCCCGTGCGCGGGTTCTGCGAGCGGTTCGGGCGGGTTTTTGGGGTCCCAATCGGTAACGGTGCGTGATTCACCGAATTCTTTAACGAGGGAATCGACGGCTTGGGCTTGGGACCGGTCGGCGGCGATATTGGTCCACCAGAGCTGCCAGGCCACGAAGAGCAGCAGTATAAACCCTGCGGTGATCAGTAGCTCGCCGAGGATTTGCACGGTCCATTGTAGGCGTGTTTTACCGGGCGTGTGCGCCTTGGTGGGGGTGTGACTCATGCTGTCCTTTGTGGTTTATGTCTTCCGTGTTTCTTTAGGCTCAACGCGGGTGAAAGGTGAAATCATCCCGGGAGTCTGCAAAGATAGTTTCTAAGGTACATAATAAGGCTACCCACTGAGTGTTATGCGGAGGAAATTATGTCTGGTTCGGCCAAGGCAAAAAAGAAGAAGGGCAGCGCTTCTAAGAGCAGCGGCGCTAAGGCTAAAGACGTTAAGAAGAAGCAGAAGGCGGAGCAGAAGAAAGTAGTCGCCCGGGATGCGTTGAATGAGGAGCGTCTGCGCAAGGTTGCGGAGGAGATGGAGCAGGGTCAGCCGTTGAGGGACCAGACTCCGCTGTGGTACCGGGTGATTATGTTCTCGTTTTTGGCGGTGGGCCTGCTGTGGATTGTTGTGTACTACATTTTTGAGGGTCTTTACCCGATCGCAGGCATTGGCATGTGGAATATCACAATCGGGATTGGTGCACTGATGGTGAGCATGCTGATGATGACGCGTTGGCGGTAGCCGGTATGGGTGAGCAGCCGTCTGACTCCGCTGAGACCCCCAAGCCGGAGGTGACAAACCCCGCGAACCTGGCGCCGGTGGATCCGCAGCAGCCGCGGGAGAGGCGTGAGGATATTCGCGCCGCCATTTTTGAGACAAAGCTGCGGCGGTGGGCGCTTATTGGGTTTGTGGCTGCTGGCGCCTTGTTTTGGGTGGTGACTTTGCTGCTTCAGCGTTAGGGCGGGGCAATGAGGCCTCTCACCGTTACACCGCAGGCTGGTTGAGGTTGCCGCACACGGTTCCACGCTGAAAGATACTCATGAGCATGGTGAGCATCAGGAGCTCAGCCACGGTGTGGGTGAGCGCGGCGGCGGGCGTACGGCGGGCGGTGCATGGGGACGGTGCGCAGCGTGTCTGAAAGCGCATTAATGATGGGGAAGATTGTGAAGACAATTCGGGTGATAGTGCTTTCCAATAGCCCTTTCCAACAACACCCAAAACCATTATTTTCTAATATTCCAATATATACATAAATACTGGTCAATGTGAATATTAAGAGTATTTGAACTCTATATAGTCACAGAGGTATAGATAAGCAGACTACAGCATTTGCTCCGCACACCGGACCGGGAAAACCACCACATAGTGCACGCGGGGACAATAGCCGCCGTGGCTCCTACCGGGACCCTAGATGCACCGCTTAGTGTTGCGGCACATGCGCCGAAGTAACGACATGCGCATATACAGTCCGCTTTGATGCCCGACACCCAGCGGTCATTTATGAGCTTAAAAGTCCTGTTTTGGCGGCCTCAGCGACCCTGCGGCTTACGGTTTCTAATACGGGTGAGTTAATGTTCCAGTGCTGCCAGTACAGGGGGAATTCAACAGGTTTGGTGGAAAGCTTCACCAGCGTATTGGTGGCAAAATGTTCACTGCACTGAGCTTGCGGTAACAGTCCCCAGGCGACCCCTTCATAGACCGCGCGGGCATAATCAGGTGAGGAGGGAATGTATATGGTGGGGCTCTGTTCAGGTTCGAGGCTTGGCGGCAGTTTCATATCTTCCTCTATGAGGACACGCGCCGCTTCCTGCACAAAGTCTTTGCGGTCGTATTCCACCACAGGGGCACGGTTGAGTTCTTCACGAGTGGTAGTGGAGGGAAATCCCGGCAGGTAACGGTTCATATATTCCGGTGCTGCGACGCACCAGTAACGTGCCACACCCAGGTAGTCGACTGAACATCCGGGGATTTTACCGGGCCGTGAGGTAATAGCAGCCATAACCTCCCCGGATCGAAGCAGGGCCGATGAGTGGAATTCACCTTCACGGCGTAAGTCGCAGAATATTTCGTCTTCGTGGGCGAGCATACGTACCGCCTCCAGGAACCATGTTGCGAGGGAATCGGCGTTCAGGGCTATAGAGACTGTCTGGAATCCGCCCTCACCCACCAGTTCCCGTTCTAGGTCCAGTTGCAGAAACTCGCTCTGCCGGGCGATGCGTAGTACGCTTTGCCCGGCCTGGGTTGGGGTTACCGGGTTGGTGCGCCGCAGCAGAACCTTGCCCGCGAGCTGCTCCATGACTTTGATGCGCTGTGATATTGCGGAGGGGCTTACTCTCAAGGCTTCAGCTGCCGCATCGAAGGTACCGTACTCAATGACTGCTGCGAAGGTTGTGAGGTGGTCGGTCGTAAAACGTTTCATAAGCATATCTTACGTAAACCCACATAACTTAGATAGCCTTACGTCAGTGGCGTGTTTTACTCCCCAGCTTTACGTTTTCCCCGCCCGGGTACCTTCACAAATTCCTGGCGGGAACCTCACCTGTATGCCGGTTTTGCGCTCGGTGTGCACAACAAGCTGCACTAGGCCATCACTGAACGGGTTCAGCCTCATCGTATATAAGGGCTTTGAGCGGATGCACACCTGTGAGGGAACCACCCTATCTACAGTGCACGGTACGCAAACTATAGGGCGGTTAGAAGGTAGAGTTATTCCATGAGTACCCCCGCACATACTAAAAAGCTGTACCTTGCTGAGGCTGATGATTGGCTCCGACGACAGGGCACCCCAATGATTATTCCGGCCCGTAGACGCGCTGGTGATGCTCTTGTGCGGTGCATCCCGTGGGTGTTATGGGTCAGCATTGTGTACACGGCGCTGGGCTCCCTTGAGTATACTCTGGTGGTTATGGGCGACGGCTCTGATCTGACAGTGGCCAGTATTCAGCAGGGTGCATTCGCTGCCATCCCGGAAGAGGATGCGTTCATCGGCACGGCGGCAGTTATTTTATTCGCCCTAGTCATCCCAGTGGTGTCGCTGCTGCTGATATGGGTGTCCCATCTGCTGATGACCCGAACTCCGGTGTGGGTGCAATATATTGCGGGGGTACTGACGGTCATTACGTCAGGTTTTATTTTTTCGCTGGGGTTTAACGATGTCTTGGGACACCCCACCCCTATGCCGGGCTTCTGGTGGCGTTTCCCACTGATGGTGCTGCTGGTGGTGGGCATTATGTTCATCGGCGGGGACACCGTTGTGGGCTGGTCTTTAAAGCATGTTTTGCATCAGCTGACGTTCCTGCCGCCGATGATTGCGAAGGTACTTCCGGTGCTGATGGTTTCGGTACTGTTTATTTTTGTGAATGCGGACGTGTGGAAGTTGGCGAATAATATGAGTTTCGTCCGCGCTTTTGAGGCGTGTGGGGCGATGTCTCTGCTGGCGCTGTTCGTGATGCTCACAACCTCGTATGAGCGCACACGCCGCCTGCTGGGGGCTCGCCAAGGCGATCATGTCCAGGAGTTTACGGCGGATGAATATGACCGTGCAGCGCATAAAGCTGGCGGGATGTGGCCGCGTATTCACACGCATACTGCGGGTCGGGAGGAGACGGTGCGGCGTCCTCTCTCGGTCGGCGAATGGATTAATATGCTGGCGATCCCAGTCCTGGGGCAGATAATTCAGACAGTGTTTTTTATGACGCTGGTGTTTGGGTTTTTCATGTGGTTCTCATCTATTGCTATCACTGACCAGGCGATTGAGGCATGGTTGGGTACCACCCCGCAACGATTGCGCCTAGCAGGGGTTGAGTTCACTATTCATGCTGTGGTGCTGAAGGTAACTCTCATTGTGTCGGTGTTCTCGGGTTTGAGCTTTGTGGCAACCACCAGTGGCGATGAACGGTACGCCCGAGATTTTGTGAAGCCTATGATTTTGCGTCTGCGGCATATTCTGGTGGTGCGTGATATGTATTTGGCGCTGTTGCCGCTGGACGCCCGCCAGCTACCGGAGTACGGCGAAAATAATAGCGCAGAAGCCACCGACAATACTGATACCACTGAAAGCGCCGCAGACAGCGATAATACATTATCCACGCTGCAAGAAGATACGGAATCGGATGGTGTTACCTCCACTGGCGCCTCAGCGGGCGAGGGTTAGCACCTCCGTACGGCACTCGGGGCATGTCACCGGTCTCTAGTGGTTGAAGATATAGTCATATAACCGGTTAGGGGCGTGCTGTTTCTGCCATTCGAGTTCTTCGGTCAAGAGTTTCCCCGAAAGCGCTTTGCGCGTGTAGCGCCCAATATTGCGTGCATGGGCACCCATATGGGCCGTTGCCGCCGCCTGTCCGCAGGCGCGGGCTACAGCCTGAGCGGAGCGATCTGTGCACTCACGAGCCGCAGCGTGGCAGAGGAAAGCCTGCTGACGCATAGCACCAACAGATAGTGTTCCTCGCTGAAAATACTCAACCGCTTCGAGTGCATCATGAAGTCGACGGTCTAAAGGGCGATGCTTCTCAAAGATAGGAAGGAGCCGACGGACGCAGCGTGCGGCCCAGCCAATGAGTTCTTTCCGGTCTTCTTCTAAAAGCGTTAAGTCATTCATGGATGGGGCTGTTTGAGAAGTAGTCATACTCTCAACGTACCAGCAGACCCCACAACAGAATAGTGCATCGAGGAAGATATTCGGGTGAGCAGAAATATGACGGGTATGAGGCGCATCCCTTCCGAGTATAGATAAACCATAGGATCTCTTTCGCGGCAATACCAATACCCTATTAAACAGAAAAAGACCCCGAAGGGTCTTTTACCTGTTGCAACCTACCCTCTTTACGGGGGATTACCCCCCCCGTAAAGAATGGCTTGTTGCCTCAAAACTGTACAGTGAACACAAACACACAAA
>ERZ772979.76-NODE-76-length-85930-cov-5.212309_pt1 | contig 85930 bp, 79 predicted proteins | sample MGYA00511130_ERZ772979 | MGnify/ENA primary metagenome ERZ772979 (study PRJEB29015, sample SAMEA2738103) | human oral metagenome | biome: human oral; feature: human-associated habitat; material: saliva | place: China | collected 2186 ...
ATGACTCCATTATTGGAATTTGTAACTAAACTAATATATGAAGTTCCCCAGCCATTTATTGTTTTAGGACCATAAAGGCGTTTGTTCTGCCCATCAATATACCAGTCCCCTGCTACTCCTATATCTGAGATAGGAGCTCCAACTCCTATATAAATTTTGGAACCGTTTTGACCTGGCACTCCTTGCTCTCCTTTATCTCCTTTTTGCCCAGTTGTTCCTGTGTCTCCCTTATCTCCTTTTTCACCTTTTTGTCCTGTGGCACCAGTATCACCTTTGTCGCCTTTCTCTCCAGTAGCTCCCGTGTCCCCTTTGTCTCCTTTTTCACCTTTTTGCCCAGTAGCACCAGTATCGCCTTTCTCTCCTTTGATACCTTTTAGGTTGATAGGAGTTCCCCAACCTTGTGCTGTTTTTGCTCCGTAGAGTTCCCCTGTACTTTTGTCGAGATAATAGTCACCTACATTCCCTAAAGAAGCATCAGGAGTTCCTATACCCGAAAGAATTTGGTTACCCTTCTGTACTTCTACACGTTCAATTACTTTTTCGGTTTCTTTACCACAATTACTAACAGCCAGTGCTCCCAGCACTGCTACTGTAATAAAAATTAATTTCTTCATTGTTTTTTAGTTTTTAAATGAATTTATCCCACTCTATTAAAGACTTTTCGGGTTCTACCTTATCGTTCATATAAGGGCATAAAAAAGCGCAAACATTCCTATTTGCTTGATTTCTGAAGCCCGACCAAAGGCTATGTTACAAAGCAAAAGGAATGCCTACGCTATGGTAGGCATTTCCACTTCACTTTCCCGTAACATTTAAAAAATTGGTCGTTTTCAGAAATCAGGAAATGATAAAGCGAAACGCTATATGTCTTATTTTTCTATATTTTTATCTTATTCTTAAAGATGTGCAAATTTACGAAATTTTTTTATTATACAAAATTTTTTCTTAATATTTTTTTCTATGAATAAATTCCGATTGTTGGCACATTTCTTGCAGCTCTTTTATACCCCTTATGATAGAAATACAATAGCAAAAAGGCCTTATAAGAGAGCTACAAGCTCTATCTATAGTAGACATAAACTACAAAAAACACACCATAAAAGATCACTGATCATTGTTTATATACCAATGGTATCGAAAGAGTGCTTTCGTTTCCTACCTTATCTGCCACTGTCAACTCGAAGAGGTACTCCTCTCCTTCCGTAAAATATTTATCAGAAAGGGTAAAGAAGAGCAGCCCTTCCTTATGTTCGTACTCCATAAGTACCCATTGTCCATTGATGGTGGCACGATACTTTCCTATCCCACTGAAATTGTCTTTGACACTGACCTTGAGCTTATCAAGCTTGCTTATATTATTCTTTACCTTGGAGAAGTTCAGCGGCTTTATAACTGGGGGTATCTTATCGGTGGTAAGAACAAAGTTGCCCAAGGTCTTCACTCTGGCGGTGAGTATCTTATCCTTGCGATAAGAGCCCTGATAATACTTACCCTTACCCCTTACTGAGGCGATACATACATAAGGAAGTTCTGCCTCGGAATACTTATCCCCATTGAAAACCACAGTATATTGTTTCTTTAGAGGTTGGATAGGTGCTTTTACCGATAGGGTATCTCCTTTTTGCTGCACCTCTATATAAGTATCATGGAAGAAAGTATTTTCAGGAAAGAATACTGAAGCTCGATCGGTTTTGTACATATTATCACGATTGGCTACCAAGAGGGTTCCTTTGTTAAGGGTTTCTTCAGCCTTAGGGGATAGCACTTCTTTTTTTCCTTCTATAGGAATGGTAATAGTGGATTTGTTGTGTGCAAAATCTTCTACCTCGACAGTAATGATATAGAAAAGACCGTCCTGAATCTCTATAACACCGTTATTTTCAGCTAAGGTATAGTTGGATAGCTTATTGTAAGGTTCCTTGTAGAGAAGCTGTACTCGCGCCCCTGTCTTGACAAAAAGAGGAAAGTCTATCAGGGTATTGATATAGGGATCCTCCCCTGAGACAAGTTCGTCGAAAGTATATGAGAACTTAGGCGTCCCATTGACCGAGAGAGTTACCTTATACACCCCGAATGTATTATAAGTGCCGGTCATCTTATCTATTGCCTTGATACCTATCCCAATTTTCCCTTGAGCGGTAATCTTAGCTGTGTGGTAGTCATTCTTCTCTTTAGCCAAGTATAGTGCCTTCTTTTCTTGCCTGCCCTCTATGGCAGCTGCATCGTCCAAAGGATACGCCACTACTTGATTTATGATAGGAGAGAGATCATCTGGACAAGGATAGCCAAAGAGCAAGGGATTATAGGCATTTTTGGTCTGTGTATCGCGAATTTCATAGTGTAAGTGAGGGGCGGCACTTCCGCCTGTATTGCCACTTACAGCGATCCAATCTCCTTTTTTCACAGGGAAATCAGTTGGTGTAAAGTCCCATTCCATTTCATATTTTTCGGCTTTGTACTGTTGCTCCTTAACAAACTTCTCTATCTCAGGAGCAAATTTTTGTAGGTGGGCATACACTGTAGTATAGCCATTAGGGTGATCTATATACATCACCTTGCCATAGCCATAGGTACTCACCTTAATACAAGAGACAAAGCCCTCTGCAGTGGCGTATACATTCAACCCATGCTTCCCATCTGTTTTGATATCCATCCCCCCATGAAAGTGATTGGGACGTAGCTCACAGAAATTCCCCGCATAAGAGAGGGGAATGTCCAAAGGGGAAGCAAAATAATCTGTCGGGTGTTCTCTATGGGTAGTCTGAGCCCAAAGAAAAGTTGCTGAAAAATATAATAAAAGAAAAGAGATTTTTTTTATCATCTTATATAAAATAAACAAGCGGCAAAATTACAGGTTTTTCTCTTACAAATCAAGAAGTTTTGATTGATTCTTTATCTTCTTCGTTTTACCTTGACAAGAATAGATAACAAAAAAGCACCTATATTAATAAAATCACTGATAAAAAGAGTATAAAGCCATAGCATTCCTCCGTAGAAATCGCCTTTGAAAAGTATATAGAACAGATACTGATAAAGGATATGGAGCGCAAAACCCATAGCCAAAGACATAGGGATAAAATAAGACATTGCTTTTTTGGAAAAGAAATATACCCCTATAAGAAAAGGAATTGAAAGCAATAAGGCCTTCATATAGAGAGAAATATTGTCTGTTAAGACCTGATAATTCATCACTCAAATTTTCTGCAAAGGTACTAAATATTTCTCAGAACAAGAAAATCACTATCAAAAAAATCTATAGTAATAAGCCTTTTTATTTCATTTTTTGTAGTACTTTTGCTCCAATAAAAATAGACCTATATGAAACTTAGTTGGGGCACAGGGATTCTCCTGGCCATCTTAGCCTTTGTAGGCTTTATCATGTATTTCTTTGTCATTACTTTAGTAGACAAGCAGTATGATCATGAATTGGTTACTGAGAACTATTATGCTCAGGAATTAGACTTTCAGAAGGACATTGATGCTCAGAAACAGACACTTGATGCACACATGCAAGTGGAACTCTCCTATACCAAGGGTGCCAAAGAGGGGATTCGCTTTGACTTTCCTTCGGAGGTTGCAGGCAAGTCGGTGGTAGGAGTTATCTCTTTCTATCGCCCTTCGGATAGCAAAAAAGACTTTACCTTGCCTATCACCTCCTTGGATAACTGCTCTCTAAAAGTCCCTGCCGACTTGCTCACTGAAGGGCGCTGGAATATCCGTGTGGAATATAGTTTTGAAGGAAAGAATTACCTAACCCTATTTGACAAAGTTAATTATTAGATGCTCGTCCTCGCTTTCACTTTAGGACTATTTGGGAGTCTTCATTGTGTAGGTATGTGTGGCCCTATTGCCTTGCTGATTCCTCTGCAAAGACAGCGCAAGGGCTTTCGCTACCTCCAATTAGGTGCTTATTTCATAGGTAAAACCCTTACCTATGCCCTTATGGGCTTGCTCTTTGGTCTTGTAGGAGAAGGAGTTTTTATCGCTGAGTACCAGCAGGAATTTTCTATTTTTGCAGGTCTTCTGATGATTCTTATGGGACTTTTCTCCCTATTGCACCTCCGTGTAAAAGGTCTTGGCAACCCACTGCTCAAGGGATTTTCTCTACTGAAAAATGCCTTAGGAAAGCAACTTTCAAAAAAAACTATCACAAGCTCGCTCTCTATTGGTTTTCTCAATGGGTTTCTACCTTGTGGACTTGTCTATACTGCCCTATTTGGAGCGCTGGCTATGGGCAATTGGAGGGGAAGTATGACCTATATGACCGCATTTGGAGTGGGCACCATTCCCCTGATGCTCTTACTCATCCTCTTAGGTGATTTCTTGCCCCTTGCTCTTAGAAGAAGGCTCAACCAATGGCTACCCTTAGTGGTCATTTTGGTAGGGATATTGTTCATTTTACGGGGCTTAGGTCTAGGAATTCCATACCTCTCCCCGGCAGATACTCATCTGATACTCCACCCAAAGGCAGATTGCTAATGCTTATTATTTATGAAAAACTTTTGCTTATTACTTCTACTCTTGTTTACCTCCTGTGGTATCTTTCATAAGAAGATAAGTCCGCCAGAGACCTCTCTATACTCTTCACAGACACCTGTGGTGGAGAATCTTCACGATTCGTTGTATTCCTTTGGGGACAACTATCTTATCCGCAACAAGCAAGGGATATGGGAACTGTACCTCTCTGGCAATCCACTACAATTGGGACTCAACTCTGGAGCCCTAACCCAAAGGCTCTACCACCGTCAGGACAGTCTTCTTTTTACCAAGCTCAAAGACTTTGTCCCCTCCAAGCGAAAACAGCACTTTCTGTACAAATTTCTCAAATGGTTCAATCGAGATATCGATAAGAATATCCTCCCAATCTATAGAGCAGAACTCTACGGACAATCCCGCTATGCCGATAGCCTCTTTGACTATATAGCTCCTAAGTATGAGCGCAGCCTATACCTACACTCAGCCCATGACATAGGGCATGCCTTACAGGATCTGATGCTGGTAGGGTGCTCCTCCTTAGCCGCATGGGGTAAGCATACCGAAGGGGGAAAGCTCCTTATAGGGCGCAACTTTGACTTCTACCTCTCAGACGATTTCGCCACCGAGAAAATCGTTCGCTTCGTTCGCCCCACTCAGGGGTATCCCTTTATGTCTTATGCTTGGGGGGGAATGATTGGGGTCATGTCGGGCATGAACACCGAAGGGCTTACTGTAACGATTAATGCAGGCAAGTCCAATATTCCTCTGAAAGCACGCACCCCTATCTCTCTCCTATGTAGAGAAATATTACAATTTGCCACCACCACTGGAGAAGCTATCGAGATTGCAAAAAAAAGAAAAGTATTTGTCTCCGAGGCGATTATGGTAGGTAGCGCTAAGGAGGGCAAGGCTATCCTGATAGAAGTCTCTCCTAAGAAGTTTGGCGTATATGAGATAGATAATGGCCTGCTGCTATGTGCCAATCACTTTCAGAGCACCCCCTACCTGAAGGACAAGAAGAATTGCAAACAAATAGCCCAGACCCACACCGCTTACCGTTATAAAAAAATGCAAGAATTAGTATCTGAAAATGACCGCCTTACCCCTAAGGGGATAGCTGCTATACTACGCAATACTGAGGGGCTGGAAGGCAGAGCTTTAGGCTATGGTAACGAAAAAGCCCTTAACCAACTTCTAGCACATCATAGTGTTATCTTCTCCCCAGAGGAACGTATCGCTTGGGTCTCTACAGCTCCCTATCAGTTAGGAGAGTTTGTCGCCTACGATCTAAAAGAAATTTTCAAAGGAGAAAAATATGCTCCCCATACAGTATATCCACAGACTAATGAGAATATCCCTGCGGATCCTTTTCTTTATACACAAGCCTATAAGGATTATGAAACCTACAGACAGCTCGAACAGCGACTCAGCCAGCAATTGAGAGAGAAAACTACTATACAGATAAGTGATTACCTCCCCCTAACCTCTCTTAATCCCAATTATTGGAAAGGCTATTACCTACTGGGAGAGGCTTATTGGGCAAATGGACAATATGAAGAAGCCAAAGAACAATATAAAATAGCGCTGACGAAGGAGATTCCTTATGCTGTAGAAAAGGAACGTATAGAAAAGAGGCTTAAAGATTGAACCTTGGGGCTCATTCTTCCTCCGAAGACAAATCAAAAGGAAGAGTATAGAAAAACTCATCAAGGAAAATTTCCCCAAAGTCCGCTGTATCAAGCTGTATTTCTTGTTTCTCTCCATTGACCAAGGTAATTATCCCTATTTTGTGAAGCAGTATAGCATCGGGCTGGGCATAGAAAGTAACATAGCTTTTGACTTGTTTTTGAGTATCCCCATCTGAATAACCGCCTTGCCCTTCTGTGGTGAAGTATTTCCCTTTGACTACAATTTCATAGGAATTACCTCCATAGAGACTACTCTTTAGGTGAAGTCCTTCATTGACAAGCACCTTGTACTGATCCTTTTCTTGGCTTAACAGTACAATAATAGGCTGTTGCGGCATTCTGGAATTGGTAGGAGAAAAAACAAAAATATGATCTTCATATCCATCCCCATTAAGGTCTGCTGACTTCTCCTTGTCCTTTGTATAGAACCCAGCCGATTCTATACGAGTGACAAAAGCCGTAACATCGGTGATATGTACCTGATCCTTGTTGGGCTTAATCAGTTGCTCTTCCAATCCCTCTGATGCTTTAAGGTATTCATAAATATTCCATGGATTATTGGTTATGGAGATAGGTTCTTCCCTTGTCCAATGCCCATCCTTGAGCTTATAGAAAATAATCTTGGCGAATTCCTTCATTCTATATCCACTGACGGAATCTGGTTCCAAATATTTCTTATCGACAATGGCAAGCAATACATTGAAGTTCTGAGCTATCTGTTGGGGAGACATCTCCTTGATAGGATTAAAAACTACATCCACCCAATCCTGTTTGTCCCCATAGTACATAGCTGCCCTAACTACTTTAGTGTCGAACTGTTCATTCTTTGGATAGAGAAAGATATCTACCTGCCCGAAAGGGTTTTCCTCCTCTGGGCAAGCCCCATTAGCAAAGTAATAACCATTTTTTTCGATATCCTTCAGCTCACTCAGGTCAAAACGTGCACAGCCGATGATCTTGTACAATGCCGCCTCTACCTTAGGTGTGAGAGGTTCATCATTGATAGTAGGGGTATGCTTAGGACACCCCCACAAAAGAAGTGCTAAAAAAACTAAGAAGATTCTATACATAATGGATTAGGGTTAATTTGCAAGAGACTACTTCACTCAAAAATATTCTATCTGTCGCTCGATAATCGTCTTTGGTTTGCCATCTTGATACTCGAAACGCTCTATCCAATTGCCGTTTTTATCATATTTGTAATGAAAGGTATTCTTCTGAGCAAAATTCCTCTTGAGCAACGAAAGAATACGGTCGTAATCTCCATGACCATTGTAGCGATACTTCCCTTTGTTGAATATATTCTCTCCTTTGTCCACTATATGTTGTTCCTGCTCCAAGAGTCGCCCTTTACTATCATAGGAAGAGTGAATTTTCATAGAAAAATCCTCTCCTAGGAAATTGCTCTCCTTAGCCAATCCCTTGTCATTATAGACAAACAAAGCAGAATACTCCAAGTCTCCATTCTGATCATAGGTCTCTTCCTTGGTCACATTGCCTTGTGCATCACAATTGAAGAGTGTAAGCCCCACCTTTTCCTTTTTCGGGTTGAGATGTAGCTTGTACTTCTTGGCTCCCTGGGTATTGTACACATACTCATAGCGAAGTGTCTCGGCATTCTTATCATCAAAATAGATTTCCAAGATAATATTTCCTTGTGAATCAAAAGTTTTTTCCAGATTCATCTCGGCTATAAGTGCCCCCTTCTGCGCCATTGCGCCATTTTCTATGACATGATACCCCTTAATACGAAGTGTTTTTATAGCTTTTTGGAGCCTTTCCCTACTCCAATCTGTCTTATGTTGTCCATAGGAGAAAGAAAAGACCCCCCAGAGACAACAGATATATAACAACCTACATATTTTCATCATTCAAGAATAAATTACTCCCTTATTTTACGCTGTTGAGCAGCTCTGATACGCTTAAGTCTAAGCATCACCTCGTCTTGATGAAGGGCTTTCTTAGCCACTTTCCCTACTGTAAGTCCCTGTACTAAGATAGAGAACAATACTACTATATAAGTAATCTGCAAAAGTGTTTCCTTCATCCCTGCATGATCCTGTGGAATAGAAAGCACCAAGGCGATAGAGACGCCCCCACGTACTCCCCCCCATACCATAGTAATGAGGGAACCTGGTGAATAGGAGCTGACCTTGCGCAAAATCGTTTGTGCAGGTATATAAATAGCCAGTGCGCGCCCCAAGAGACATACAATAATAGTGATAGCACCTAGAAGAAACTGCTTATCCAAATTGTCAATCAATAGCATCTCAAAACCTATAAAAAGAAAGAGGATAGCATTCATAATCTCATCCACAATCGCCCAGAACTTACTAAGATAATCCCTATTTTCCTCACTGCTGGCTTTCTTTCCTACATTACCCACAAAAAGTCCTGCAATAACCATTGCCAAAGGAGAGGACACATGAGAGGCCTTGGCAATAAGAAATCCTCCCATAACCACCGCAAGGGTTACTAGCACACTCACATGGTAATCATCTGCTTTTTTCATCATCTCAGAAGCAAGAAAGCCTAAAATCACTCCTAGGAAAATTCCTCCTCCTGCCTCCAAAAGAAAAAGCTTAGTAATGGCATTGAACGAAGGCTCAAAAGCCGCATCAGTAGCCAGCTTGAGTACCACGGCGAACATCACCACAGCTACCCCATCATTGAAAAGAGATTCTCCTGTGATCTTCGTCTCAATACGCTTGGGCACATTGGCCTGCTTGAGTACGCCCAAAACCACAATAGGATCCGTAGGCGAAATAAGAGTACCAAAGAGCAAGCAATATACATAAGGGATATCCATTCCTACCCAATGAGCAATATAGTACAACAGACCTGAAATAATAAATGCTGAGAGCACTACACTCACAGTAGCATAGGTAAAAATAGGCAATTTATACTCCTTCAAATCGGAGACATTGATATGTAATGCAGCTGCAAAAAGCAGGAAATTAAGCATCGCACTCATCAAGATTTCTGTAAAGTCGAACCCCTGCAAGAGAGACTCCAACTTATGAGAGAGACCTGCAAAAATGACCTCTCCAAAGAGACGTATCCCCACCGATACCATCATGGCGACAACCATAATCCCTATAGTCATTGGGAGCTTTATGTACCTTACATTCACATAAGAAAACAAAGCTGCCAATACAATAATTACAGAAAATGCGTAGTATAATTCCATATTGTTTTTAATTTGGGCAAAAATACAAAAATAATGATAAATGACAAATGACTAAAGAGAATTTTATTCGTTATTTGTGATGCTGCGACTCTTTAGAAGAAGGCAATATACTTTTAGCCTTTTTCAAGAAGTTATCTCGAGAACACCTTTTTGCAATTTCCTCTTCAAGTAGCATTTTTTTCAAGTAATTCTTTCTGAGCCCGCCACATTTCATAAGTGATTTTCTGGGGGTTTATCCTCCAATCGTCCAAGGAGATAAGCATCTTGACAGCATTGAGCTACTCTCGTATAGAGGGGTAAACTATCTTCTCCCTTTGTACTTGAGGCTGCCCCCTTAACAATACACTATAGGATCTAGTAATCAGTACTAAAACTCAAAACTCAAAACTTGTTTGCCGTTTGTTATTATTTTTGTATTTTTGTACCCTGCAATTAGACAAATTTGCTGTAATATTTTGATATTCAAATATTTATATGTAATTTTGCACCGTGGTTGTGTCAATATCGTGACACGCATTCAATAGAAATTATTTTAGGACTATTCTCATAGCCCTAAATAAAAAAATGCCTAAAAACAAACAATCTTCCATTATACCCATGGTGGCATTTAAGCCTGCTGAGCTCCGTATAGGCTCTGATTGGCTAATTGTGTATTATGCTAAGGATCCTCAATCGGACAAATTGGTTAGGTTTCGCAATAGGGTACCTAAAATGAGCAACAAAAAAGAACGCTTGCGCTTTGCTCAAAAGATGATAGACACACTTAACGAGCAACTGTATTCGGGTTGGTCTCCATACATGGGAAATCTTACAGAGGTAAAGACTATTGATTACTGTTTTGATTATTACCTAAAAACACTCTCCAAGGAACTTTCAGACGGGGTGAAAAGAAAATCTACTTGCAACAATTACAAACACTTTATTACGGCTTTTACTGAATACTTATCCATATACCAGAAAAACGCCAAGTTTATATCTGATATCTCTACGCTTATATGTGATCATTTCTTGGATAGAATCTATATAGAGAAGGAGAAAAGCGCAAGAACTTACAATTTTTACCTTATGTGTATGCGAACATTTTTCAATTTCTGTTTATCAAAGGGATTTATAAAGGAAAGCCCTGTGAAAAACACAAAATCAAAAACTATAAAAGAGAAAACAAGGGTAGTCCTCAACGAGAAAGAAAAGAAACAACTACAACTTCTAAGAGAAGACAATTTCCATTTTTACATATTCTGTATGACTACCTATTACTGTTTTATTCGTCCTAATGAACTAAAAAAACTAAAGGTGGAGCACGTAAACATTGAAAAGAGTTACATTACTATACCCAGCAGTATTTCCAAAAATAGAAAGACGGAGAATGTAACCATTCCAAATATATTCATAGAGGAGTTGAAAGAACATATTGGCAAAGCCTCCAAGGAATTGTTTTTGTTCGGAAAGAAGTTTGTACCAGGGAAGCAAGCGATTACGAATTTATTCTATCATTGGGAGAATGTGCGCAAAAAATATCGCTTTAGAAAAGAGGTACAGTTTTATTCGCTCAAGGACACAGGCATAACAGATATGCTTAACGCTGGCGTTCCTGCTATTAAGGTGAGAGATCAAGCGCGCCACTCGGATCTAAAGATAACGGAGATATACACCGCTCGCAACAACTCGGCTGATGAAACAGTCAAAAATATTCATTACTGATAATTCTACGCAACGAGAGTAGGGCGGAGTAGCCGTTTTTTTGGAAACTTTGGAAACTTAGAAACCTATTACTGATTTTCAATAAGTTACAAAATAACTCAAAAATCACCTCTCAGTACTCTATATTGTTATAAGCTGTTTGTTTTCATATAGTTACATTTTATTTATATAAGTTTCCAAATCTTTATTATTTTTGGAAACCAAAGGGGAAAATTTTTGGAAACCGAGCCTATTTTTGGAAACCGATTATAAAAAACCTCCCCCGCGCGTGTCTTGCGGAGGAGGAAAATGTAAAAAAATTGTACCAAACAAAAAATCCCTATCCTTACGGGGATAGGGATTTGTACCCAAGGGTTAGCGCTTACGAGTTTTCTTCGTGGTTGCTTTCTTCGCTTTCACAATACGTCCGTTCTCGTTGTAACGGAAACCTTTCTTGAGCCGTCCATTGGCTTTCAAGCCGACTTTCTTTGTTGCCATAAAATTAAATATTTAATTAAAATCTGTTGTTTATTAAAATTATTGTTGTAACTTTGCGCTATAAAACAGGTTGAATAAGGCAGTGGCTTATTCCTAAAACTAATACCGATATACGTTCTATTGGTTTCCTTAACTTATTAAAGCAAAGGTTAATTGCCTTTGCTTTTTTTCTTTTTTATCAAAGGACGTAAGTCAAACGCACTCAAAACAAATGTCTTATCAAAGGGTTTATTAGTTTTGTTGTTATAGGCTCTTGTGGATATTATAACCCGAAACATTCTCCCTGATAGTTCTATTTTATTAGGACTTTCACTTTGCTTTAGCTCTCCATATTGTATAATAATAGGTATAAAGTCTTCAACTTTAAAGCCTAACTGTTCTATTTCCTTTCCGTGCTTCTCTACAATATGTTTGAGACCAAAACCTTTATTGTTTTTGTCATTTTCACCCCAAACTATATCAATATAGCCTATATCCTTATGATACAATGCTTCTAAACAATCGCCTTTTTGTACTTTTAAAAGGTGCTTGATAGCTTCTTTTGGTTTACCTTTGAACTTGGTGTATTTAGGAAACCAAGCTGGATCTAATTCTTTATCTTTCATCGGTTATTTATCTTTTCTGTATATAAGGATTTGTACAACATTTTAGGACGTCTGTTTATAACACTTCAAAATTCAGTTCTTCGCTTTCCGTTGGCTCATAGTGAGCGGGTAGAGCGGGCACTTCGGGAGCCGTGGCGAGCATACGTTGTTCGTATATGCTATATTGTAGCTCGGTGGCGGGGCGCTTGTTGTAGCGGTTTTTGTCGGGATATACATAGTTCTCGCGGTAATCGGGAAAGGTCTCAGTAAAGAGAATAATATCACCGTCAAACTGGCTTTTGCTACCTCCACGCATTTTGCCGTCTGCCGTTTGCTGGAAAATCACTAAAAACAGCTTGCCGTCATACTTCTTGCGCAAGTCCTTGTCAATCTCAAAATGAGGTGCCAGCTCACGCATTTTCTGAAAGGAATCTATCACTATTACTTCGTTGGTGCGTATCATTGTATCCAACTCTTCCAAAGAACGCACGTCCTGAGCGGTGATATGCTCCAAGGCTGTATCGTTGAGGTACTGATAGGCTTTTTCCTCATACAGCACGCTTTCGGGGTGCTCCTCGATAGAGGCGTGCCCTACTCGATAGCGTTGGGCAAGGGCATTCATAAACTGAAAGGCAAAGCGCGTTTTTCCGCTACCTTGTTTGCCCGTGAGGGTGATCACAAGGCTGTCCTTTGTCTTTTTCTCCAAGGCCCCAAGGAAAAGGCTCATTTGCTCGTCGGCCACTAAGAAACTTTCTCGCACTTCGGGGCGTGTTGCCAACTGCTGGGCGAGGGTTTGCCTTGGAACAGGTAAGGAGGTTACAGGGGCTTCGGACGCATTGAGACCAAAATTTTCGTCTTTTTTCTTGCGGGTTAAAGATTTTTTTGTACCTTTGTCCCCAGAAAGCGAGCTATCTCTTAGTCTTTCAGTAACCGAAGGGGCTGGAATAGAGGTAGCTTTAGAAGAAACGCTGTCGCCACAGAACGATTGGGCACGACCCTCTCGTGGTGGGACGGCGTTTCTTTCTATTTCTTCAATCTTATGATCATAATAGATCACCCCATTTTCTCCTTCGCGTAAGGTTAAGATAACTCCTACTTTCTCTTCATCAAGAAGAGCAGTTGCTTTCATACGATATACACCAGCTATATTTTCTCTTCCTTTATACTCTTTCTCAAAGCCTATGAGGTGAGATTCTTTTAGCATTTTTTCAGCTTGTGTAATAAGTTTCAATTTATCATACGATATTTTACTGGATAGGCTGTGTTCTATCCCTGTACGATTGAAAACTACATATTTTTTTAGTTCTTTGTGATAAATTTTCTTTCCTCTTAGGTGCTCTAAAGCCCACTTAAGGAAAAACCTTTTAGCCTCTTTAAGTGTTTTAAACCTTTCGGTAGAGACTTCGGAGACGGCACCAAAAAGCCCTTGGGAGTAATCCACACCGGAAAGGCCTTTTTCTTCCTTGCGGTTTTGGGTGAAATGCAATTGGACAGGTGCAATTCTTAGCGGGCTTATCACATCATAATTACTACGATCCCCTATATATACAGCCATCGTCACCACTATATTTCCATTGTCTGTTTCTATATTTAATTTTTCATCTAACTTATTGGTATATAACCTTATTTTTTTAGCTCCATTGCTTTGTAAGATTTGTAAGTCATTTAATAGATATTTCAGATTGTAATGTCCCTCTCCTACATTAGAAGTAATCTTAACCACGTAAACCCTTTTCCAATCATAAATCTTTCTTATCACCTCAAGTCCAGATTTCAAATGTTGTATAATAGGCTCTATAGCTACCCAATCGGAAGTATATACAGGATTTTCTGTCAATATAGGTTTATAATTAGGGAATCCATAATCTAAAATTCTGTAATAATCCTCCTTTGAACAGCCTCCTATCTTGGTACATTTGTAATTAGGATCATACAGAGCTCCTGTTTTCAGCCCGTCATTCTTAGAACGATTCAAAAGGATTATATTATACAAGTCTGTAGCCACATAGCGATCGGCTTCTATTAGTACACATTCTAAGGTAGGACGATTTTTGTCTTTTACAACGACTGTTTTCAGACTATCAATACCTGTAACTTTTGAAATAGTAGGACTTACGGGGAAATCTTCTGTATTGATAAAGCCACGAGGATCCTCCCTAAGATTTTGTTTCTTCAAGTCTTTTATGACCTTCTTTAAAAAGTCAGCTCCTACAGCTCCTTGCTTGTTGGCAGACTTTTTGTAATAGGCTTGGTTTTTCTCGTCTTCAAACTCAAGAAACACCTTAGTAGGCTCCTGCAATAGGGTGAAATTAGCCACGTTTTCGCCTTTTTCTTTCCTTGATTTTAGGGACTTTGTCGCCTTAGCGGGTGCTTTTTCTACTTTTTTTTTAGACGAATCTTCGACATTTTCCTTTTTTGTATAGGCTTTTCTATCTCTCAAAAAATTATAAAGTTTGTGTATTCCTGCAATATAGCCAAGGTCATAAGTCTTTTTTATACGTTCTACCCCTTTATGAAATTTCTCCAATAGCTCATACCCACGAGGTGTAAGCTCATAGGCACGCATTTTAGCAGAGGGATTCTGCAAACGAGTAAGGAGCGGGTGTTTTTTATATTGTAGCACAGCTTCTGTAGGCTTCTTCCCTGGTGTATTCCAAAAACGAAAGACTGTTTTTTCCTCTTCAAAAGCGTCTGTGAAATTGTAGAGGAAATCCAAGACTTCACTTTCAGGAATATCAGCATTTTCAGCGAGCAGTTGCGCCTGCAAATCATCAAAGGCTTCAAAATCTTTTACCTTGGGGTCTGATACTTCCTTAGTGGTTTCTTCCTTCTGAGGAGCTTTCTCCTTCTTTCGCTTGGCTTCCTTTTTAGGTTTTTCCTTCTTCTCTACCTTTATCACATTACCCTTAACGAACTTCCAGCCCTTGCGTAGGCGGCCACAATCGTCCAAGGCTTCGCGATAGTCGCCCGTATGCTGCACGCCTGAAAGCCCTTGTTTTTTTAGTATTCCTGTAGCTAATAGATAATGTTCTACGTCCCAAATAGCATTTGGCGTAAGCGTACGTTGCCAGGCCTTTACAGAGGGAGCCCATTTAAAGGCATGTCTTTTAAGTTTTTCCCTTATATCTTTGTCAGGAATGCCATCAAAAAATATCTGTAAGCGTTGTGTAGCTCCATTTTTGACAATCTTCCCTCCTTCAATGAGTATCTCTTCTTCTCCTTTGCTTTGATTTTTCTCAAGGCCTGTGATTCGTTCTCTTATTCTTCGTATTTCGGCATTGATATTTGCAGGACTACTATAAAGAGCATACCCATATCTATTTATTTCATCAAGCATTTCTTCTACATCTTCCTTTTTGATGTCATATTTTTCAAATACAGAACTGTCTTTTGATTTCTTATATTCTTTTTCTGCTTTTTGCTGTCTGTATATATATTCTTTTTTCTCTTCTAACTGCTTGATTTTGTCTTGTAGCTTAGCAATAGCATTTACATCAACACTTTTTACAACTTCTCCAGTTTCATATTGATCAGCAGGAGTATTTTTAGCTATTTTAGCGAGCTTATTTTTTAGTTTTTCAACTTCTTGATTGTGTATTTTTAGTTTTTCATATTCTCGTTGCATAAGGCTTTCATTACTGGCGATCTTACGAGCTGTTATCCCAGCTCCTCCAGTAACGGCTGTGCTAAAGGTGCGAGCACGAATACTTATCATTTCCTTATAGTTTTTCAAAAGCGAGGCGTATCCTTTTTCAAAAGCTGCATTATAAGCCTCCAAGGCTCCCGTTTGCTGTGCTTGTTCTGCATGGCTATTGTAGAGCTGCTCCATACTATCCGCCCAGTCTTGTTGTTCTCTTTTGGCTCGTTTTTCAGGATCAAAAGAAATCCAAGAATAAGAACGTTCCAAGGCGTCATAGCTTAGATCATCTTTGAACCTTTCAGTATGTAAGAAAGTAACCGTATTTTCTATGTTTTTTCCCTCCTTCTGTGGTGCTTTCTCCTTCTTCGGCTTGGCTTCTTTCTTAGGTTTTTCCTCTACCTTCACCACATTACCCTTAACAAACTTCCAACCCTTACGCAGGCGGCCACAATCGTCCAAGGCTTCGCGATAGTCGCCTGTATGCTGCACGCCTGAAAGCCCCACAGAACTATCATAGTGAGTAATGGTAATCTCAAAATGAGTAGCTTCGGGGCTATCATTGAGCACACGGCTCAATCGGTATATAATAGCTGTATTGTTCTCGGCTTTTGCTTGAGCCAAGACTTGTTCTACTTCCTTACGAGAGACTTCTCGGTTATCTAAGGCGTTAAAGGATTCAAGTGCTGTCATAGTTGGTTACTTCTTTTGGTTATAAAAATATACACCTGCTCCAAGTAGTAAAAACAGGATCACGATATTGGTTGGAGTAAAGAAACCTTTTTGGGGCGATTCTGTCTTAGGGGTTCCTTCCGGAGAAACCTCTTTTTTCTCGGTTGGTGCTAAGGAGGTTTCCCCTGAGTGACTATCCTTTACCTTGGGGCCGCCTTCTGTGGTTTTTTCGCTTATAGTAGGCGTGGTGTTTGTGGGGGGAGCTTGGGTCGCAGGTGGCGTGGTTGCGGGAGGTGTAGAAGGTGTAGGTGTAGGAATTACTTTGTTCTTTTCCCCCTGTTTTATTCGCTCTTCACTCTTTACAATAATCTTGGTAAGGAACTCTAACAGCTCAATCAAGTGTACGTTAAGTAGCGTTAAGGCAGAGGCTTCTGCTCCCCTACCTTGTTGCAAAGCTACATTTTTTTCTTGTTGTATTTTTGCTACTTCTAAGGTTATACTTTCTCTCCTTATCTTATATTCCTTGTGCAAATTCTTGACCTCTTCAATAGGTAAAGAAGAGAAGGACTGAGAGAAAAACTTGACTTCCTTCTCTTTTTCTGTCAAGTACTGAACAGTTTTTTGTTGTATCTCTGCTAAATTCATCATACTTATAGCCTTATTGTTTAGAATTTTGTTTATCGTGCTTAATTGCCAAATGTACTTGATACCCTGCTAAGAAAACAGCGGCGGCGGAAAGAGAAAGGGCAAGTATATCCTTTAGGTGGAACTGGCTTACACTTGTACTTTTTTGCGTTGTCTTTTTTTGTGCCATAGTCTGGGGTTATAATATTTATAAAGGCAAAAGGCAGCCCCCGCAACGAGGGCTATACCTATGATTCCTATTCGTTTTTTTTTTCAACAGAAGGTATGTAGCTTATATTGCCCATCATGGAAAAGGCTTTTTCATAAGCACTATACGGCACCAATGCTTGAGCTGCGGCCGCTCCGTTTTCCATCTCCGTAATAGCTTTGGCTAAGGATATAAAAAACTTACGATCAAGTTTTTTAAACGGCTGGTTTTTTGCGATCTGCATTTGTGCTGCTACATAATCTATATATCTTCCTGTTTTGTTCTCGTGAGGGGGCGCCCAAACAGTAATGAGTTTTTCCAAGGTGTTTTTTCCTCTCTGTATCCATGTATAAGCATTCTTCATCAGAGCACGCAACCCATATTCCAAGCTCTCGAACTGTTCAAAGGCTTTGTTGGTGTCCGTATTAAATTCCTTGGAGATTTTACCTTGCCAAGCGGTGTCGCTCATTCGAATATTTCCAGGGTTATTATTTCTCAGTCCACGAATTGTGGTAAGTCTTCTTAAATCAGTCATATCTATTGGTTTATAGGTTATTTTTTCTTTCCTTTTTGTGCATAGTGATCATACAGCAGGTATCCACCTGTTCCAACCACTATAGCTACACCTACCCACAGGAATACGTTGCTACCTTGGCCACTATTAGGATCTGTGGGGTAGGGATTTTGTAGGTTAGGGTCTGCAAAATTGTTTCCTCCTTGTTGGGTATTTCCTTGTTGGTTTCCTCCTCCATTGGGTTTAGGATTAACGGTAGGTTTAGGCTTTGCAGGTTGATTATTTGTGCTTGTCCCCTGTCCTCCTGCTTGATTCTCTGGTGTAATCATGGGGGTAGGAAAGAAAGGCTTGTTAGGAACAGTGGCTACCGCATTAGAATTTTTATTATTGTCAGGAACTACAGTATTTGTTCCAAGACTTTCTACATCTAAATAGTTATACCCCGCAATATAGCTTGATTCAGGAATTTCCTTAGCATAGTTGCTTCCCATCTCTATACGAGCGATAGTCTTAGCCATTGTTATATAGACCTCTTTGTTTAAGGCTATTTTTTGATTTTCATTTACCCCAAGTGCAGCTGTTAGTTCTTTGATATAGATAGCTGTCTTTTTGGTGGCGAGAGCTGGTCTATAGCTACGAGAGAAATACCCTATTGTTCTCACCTCTGGTTGCATAATAGTACGTATAGAGCGCATAAGTGCCCGAATACCAAGCTCTACTTTGTAGAACTCTACATACTTGTCTTTACCTTTTCGGTTGGCTTCCTCTACAGCTCCTAACCATTTTGAGGTACCTTTTAGGATATTCCCAGGGTTATTTTGGTATAGAGGCGTATTTTTATACTTGTCTATTCTAAAGTCGAACATAATTAATTATTTTTAAGTTATGAAAAAGATTGTTTTAGTGTGTATATTTGTCCGAATCCGTCAATATCTATTTCAAAGGATAGCTTGCTTATAATCTCTGTGTATTTAGACCAATCCTTTTTGTTTTGAGTAATCATATTCCATATTTCTCCAGCTAAGGAGATTCCATTAAGTTCTATATATACATCTTCTATATAGACAGTACCTCCTGCGCGCAAGTTTAGTTTGTAAAATTCGGGAAGGGTGGCATAACCTATCTGTTTGCCTTTGAGGTAAACGCGCATGACCTTGAGCTGAATAGAGCCGTTGGAATCTATAAAAAAGTCCTCAGCTGTGGGATTGGTCAAAGCAAAGTCCAACCTTAGCCATATTTTCGCTTGTGTTGGCTTTGCGCCTACGTCTCTGATTCGATGGAAAGAGAACATTATTTTTTCAAAAAGGCGCTTTGCCTGTCCCGCTTTTGCTCTTGCCATGCCGTATATGGCGATTCCTAAACCCAAAAGTCCTAAGAGTACAATTGATCTTGTTTTCATAATCTTATTTTTTCCTTTATTCTAAAGCCTATCCAAAACACACCAAAGAGGAGGGTACCCCCGCCTATAAAGGCTAATATTTTCACGAGCTTTGGAACATAATATTGTTTGACTATCTTTGTTTGTTCTATAGCTTTCGTATGAGAATATCCTGAAAACTTTCCTTGGTAGGTGCTTTGTCTGGCTCCGATATTCTGATATACTACTAACTGCCCTTTGTACCTATTGTAATAGACCCCTTGGCTGTCTTCTCCTTGTTGCCTATTGACAGAGATTTGTTGCATGATCTTGCGTACCTCCTCGTTACACAAGCTGTCACATTCGGGCTTTATGGTTCGTATTTCAGGGATATTGATATACACTGTATCCCGCAAAGGCACTTGTTTTTCTACAAAAATGCTGTCTATACGTGTCCTTTGGGTAACCTCTTGGCTCTGTTGTGTTTCCTTAACCGATTTACAAGCAACAGCAAGGAGAGAAAGTAAAAGGGATAGTAAAATATTTTTCATTTGGTTAGGGCATTAAGGCGTTCTTCTAATTCTTTTATCTTCTTCCGTAGGAATTCGTTTTCTTTAACAAGTTCCTCATATCGTTTGTTGTAGTCTTCTACGAAGTGGCCGTAAGAGGATTGTATTTTTTCTATTACATCAGCTTCTATGGCCTCGGTTTCGGCACGTCGCTTGCGGCGCTCAAATAAAATTCCTAACAAACCTCCTCCGATGAGGGAGGAGAGTATTGTTACTACATGTTCAAGGGCTATCATAATTGTTTTTGTTTTTAATTTTTTATAGTTGTAGTGCTTGGAGATAACCTATAAATTTGTATTTTATGATTACATCTCCATATCCTGCACTTTTATCCTTGTGATATAGGTTCCACTCTCCTTCGGGAGCGGTACCTAAGGCAGTACTTAGAAACTCCACCCCGACAGTTTGTTGGAGTTTGTGTAATAGCTCAGCACCTGTTATATTAGGATTGTCCAACATCTCCAGATCGGTCGCTTGGTGAGGATAGTTTTGTTTCCAAGCCCCCTCTAACCTAAAGTCAGGTAAGGAAGCCCATACAGCTACACTTTTCACCCCTCCGTCGAAAACAGGAAGATATAGCTCTATCTCTTGGAGGGTAGGTAGCTTGGGATCAAAAACAATCTCCTTGGTAGTGATCTTTCCTTCCTTAGAATCCGCTCCCGATAGCTGCACAGCTGCATATAGCGTTACTTTCTTAGGGGCCTGATTATTCCCTTGATTGTTTCCCTGATTGTTTCCCTGATTGTTACAGTTACAAATCATTCTATGAGGTATACCGATCATAAGTTTACTTTTTTGCTTACTTTTTGGGTTTGAGAGTTGTTAAGTGCAGCTATAAGCAAGCCAAATAGGAGTATTCCCCCGCCTAACATTAGCAGTTTAGCGTCCTTTAGGTTTTGGTTATAGCTTTTCTTTTGAGTTATTGTTGTTTGTGGGTTAAAATATTTTTGTATAGGGTTTTCTTTCTTCGGCTGGGTAGGGGGGAGATTCTTTTCGGGCTCCTTCTTGGGAGCGGTAAAGGTAAGTCCGTCCAATTCCTCGGCAACCTCCCTGAGTACCACTGTAGGAAACTTGCTGGAAGTTTTGGTAATTGGCGAGGATTCCATGGTTTGCCTACCTATAAAAGAAAATACCAATTGGCTCCCTACAGGTGCTGTGAGCTTGTATATACCGTGACTATCTGTGGCAGTTCCCTGTATGGGTTGGCTGTTCTTGACAACTACATTGACCCCTAAGAGAGGTCCCCCTTTTTCATCAGTAACCTTACCGGTTATAAATCGTGTTTCTGTCTTCATCGTTAAAAAAGATTAGGGTATCTGTCCTTGACTTGCTGGTATTCGCTTTTGTCCAATTCTTCCTTAAACCATTCCTTGAGGGTGAGCATTTTCCCACTTGCCATCGGAATCTTACCAAACAAACGGTTATAGTAGGCCCTTTTACCAAAGCGATCCGATACTATTTTCATTTGTGTCTCGTCTAAATTACTCATTATCTCCAATATCTTATTAAAATTGGTTCCTTCTTCCTTCATGGCATTGTGTAGTTGTTGGGCATACTCAGAGACCAATTCGCGATTGTTGGCAAAGTCCGCAATAAACGCCCTATAATCAGGGTCATTGAGCTTGTTGTAATACTTACCATAAGTGCCTCCACCATTGGGGATTGCAGGCTTTTTTTTCAGTAGTAAAGAAAGAGTGATGGTAATGACCCCAACGCCGAAAGCACTCCAGAGTATATATTTCTTTTTCATAGTTATCTGTTTTAAAAAAATGCGCTGCCTACTTGTGCTCTTAGGGCGGCTAATTTGTCTCCGCTAAACTGATCTTGTAGCCACTGGCTCAAGTCCATATCATTTTTGTTTCCCATAGAAAAGCTCGTTGCAGGGGTACGCTTACCAAAAGCATTGTAAATAGCTACATAGTTATTGTGTCCCATGCCACGCAAGGCATTATATACTGTGTTGTAGTTAGCCCCTATGCCATGCAGCGCCCTATAGATCATATCTGCCTTGCTTTTGGCCAGACCTGCGCTAATGGTAGCCGGCTTTTGGTTAGGGTCATAGTCCATCTTTCTAAATCTGTTTTTCCAATACAAGTTGTAGAACAACGCCCCGCCTATGCTTATTACTGTAAAGCTGATTAGGACAAGCCCTACATTGACAGCAGTTTTTGCCTTGCGCCCCGCAGCCTCTATCGCTTCGGGGTGATTATCTAAGTATTTACCAACAGAAGTAGCTGCAACAGTGGAAGCTACTCCCTTGAGGGCTGTTGTTTTCTTTCGTGGCATGGTTATACAAATTTTCTAAGAAGTTTTTCGTTGGCTACAAATTTTTTACGAAACTTTTCGTTAGTAGCGATTTCGTGGAAAAGCGCTAATGTCTTATCGTCCAAAAGCGCAATGGCTTGTAACTTAGCTTGGCGCGCTTGTGCGTCAATAGGATTGTTACTGTTAATTTTTATCGTTATTTCCATTTTTACTTGTTATTTAAAAATTATTTTGTATATTTGCACAGATGATTTTAGAGACGTGAAAAGCCGTAAGGGGTTGGTGAAATAAGCATACTCCCGCTAAAATATCTATAAAAGCGTTCATTTTTTTGAACGCTTTTTGTGTTTGTAAAGCGTTTTGAGAGCTAATTTTTTTCTTCCAGTTCGGATTTCTTCTACATAATAATACTCTTGATTAATGACTTTCTTATAAACAATTGTATTATTCTCTTTTCCTTTCCCTATAAAATCATAATTTTCAATTATAAAAGGAATTAATAAAAGATCTGCTACGGAAATGTTTTTGTGTTTTAAAGCATGTAATACTCCTGAGTTATCTAAAGAATGTACGTAACCTTTCACATCAACGCCAGTAAGTTCTTTTATAGTTTCAGCTTCTTTTATATCAATTTTTAGAAAATCAATATAGTTTTTATTCGTTTTATTGGTTACTATATTGATAAAATCTAAAATCTCTTGTGTTTTGTTTTCTTTATCAGGCTGTTTCATATTTACTTACTAATTTACTTACTTCTTCGTAAAACTCTTTGCTTTCGAATACTAAATGTAGTATTTTGAGCATAAAGCTGTCTACCTCTGGGGAGGTCTGAGCAAATTCCTGAATAATGACCCCTTTTCCTTCGGGTACTTGGGGCAGCTCTCCGTCGGTCCCTTGGAGACCTGTAGGAGCGCCCCCCTTGAAAGCACCCATAAGCATAGGGAGATTTTGAAAAATACCCAAGAGCATTTCGTTATTACCTTTGGCTTTCGCTTCGCTGAATTTGTCGGCTAAGCGTTCTTCCTTGAGGGCGGCAATCTCTTGTTCTAACTTTTCGTTTTTCTCTTTCAAAAACTTATTTTCCACCTCCAAGCGTCCTTGATCATGAGCTTTCACATGCAAGTCCATCATCTGAGGAAAACTAAGCCCCATCAGTCCCATTTGCCCCAGGGGCTGTTGTTGAAGGGGGGCAGGGGAAACGGTGGCGGGCATAACTTCGGGGGTATCTTGTGGTGGAGTTTCTTCTTCCTTGGGGCCAAGTATAAAAGTTTTTGGGGTGGAAAAGCTCCTTGTTGTATTGCCAAGTTTTCGTCTTTCCTCGACGATAATTTGGCTAATTCCCTCCGATACTAAGGAGTTAAAAAAGGCTTCCACGCTGCCATATTTCTCTACAAAGCGATCTGCCGAGAAAGAACGCACCAAAGGCTGCCCCGTTTCCTTATTAATGACTGAGATAAGGATACTGGGAGAGTTTTTAAGTCTGTTAATAATATCAATGAGTTCTTTTTTCATTCTGTTCTACATTTTTGTAAGGCACGATAATCCAAGATGGCTTCCCCTCTGCCATTTTCAAAAGAGATTTCTAAATCAATATCAGAGGCAGTTCCATCACCTTCCAAAAGGTAATAATCACCCTTTTCTAATGTTCTCTCACGGAAATATACCTTACTTTCTCCTGAATTGTAGAGGGTAAGGGAGGTAACACCTCGTAAGAAAAATGAGGTGTTGGAGTATATTTTCTGAGTGTTCCACTTGCTTTTATTCATTGCCGCAGTTGTTAAAACGAGTATCTTCGTATATAAGGATCAGTTGGCCTTTAAAATCTTTGTTGGCCACAGCCTCCTCTGTAGTGATTTCCAAGGTGTAGGTTTTTCCTTGTGTCTGAAAGTCCACGGGCTTACAGCCTGTAAAGTAGCAACTCTCACGGGAGCGATAGTTGCGGATATGCTGCATTTTGGAAATGTAAGTACCATCATCTGCTTTTAGTCCAGCATTGGCCACAAATTCATCGCCTTTGTTGTGGTAGATGAGTAAGCCAATCACACGGCCTGCTACAGGAGTGATAAAGATGTTGTTTCCTTTCTCTCCGACCTTGATGTCTATGTTATATACTTCTTCTTTGGTGTGCATGATTTTTCTTTTTAGTGAGTTAGGGAATAATTATCAAAAAAGCCTTGCCTTAGCGACAAGGCCTTTTCATTGATAATTATTAAGAGAAAAATTAGTTTGTGAAAAACTCAAATCCTCTTAGCTCGATACGTACAAACTGTGTTTGATCGCTTGGTACGCTGGCTCCTTGTGGGAACTGCCAAGAGAAGTTGATTTCCTTTTCAGGAACGATCACAGGAGCAGAGGCAATGCTACGGAAGCCGTTGTCTTCTCCTACGGAGATCTTGGTATATACCAAGTCTGATACAGGCAATACCAACAAATCTTCGTCCTGAGAGATCTTTAGCTCAGAGTTGAGAATTGCGGAATTTGGAGCCGATTTCCAATTTGATTCATGCAAGGAAGAAGCCTTGTCCTCGGTAAGCACGCGGATCCCGTCGATAACAAAGTAGCGACCTTTGTTGAACTTGTTGGCGTCGAAAGAGGTATCCCCTACGAGCTTTTTGGTGTTACTGTCGATGAGCAACACTACAGAGCTTTTTCCCTTTCCATCGAAGGTAAGGTACTGAGTTCTGTCCATCACTTTTGCGTTGCGGGTATCTACACCCATTGCAGTAAGAACGTGGTTGGCACGTTCTAATTGAACTTGTCTATTGTCCATTTTTAATCTATTTTAAAAGGTGAATCATTCAGTTATACATAGGATTCGCGAGGGGTGAATCCTGCCAAGGGGTTACGCCCTTGTGTGCTTTCTTGAGCTTGGGAGGTGCTGTCATAGGCAGAATAATCTACCTGATCATACACTGGGGTAAACCATTCAGGCTGGTCTACATAGCCCAAGCCTTCTTGTTGTTCTTGACAAGGGCAACCAAGGCCTAAAGCACGTTTTACTGTTGTGCCAGCAGTCGCTGAGGTAAATTCGCGTGCTAAGGAAATTCCTTGTGCTCCTGCCATACCTACAAAGGCACCACGCAAAGCGTTAGCCGATGTGTCATTGCCATCTACACAAGCCAATCCCAAAAGGGCAGCCGCTACGGCACCTCCTTTGACCAATTGGCGCTTGGACTTGTCTTTCTTTTCGTCGCCAGAAGGCTTTTTAGTAAGCTCGGCTACAAGCAGGTTAGAGGCAGCTGCTCCTGCCACTGCGGAACCTCCTGTTACAAGGGCTCCTGTCAGATTTTCCATTTTAGGTTTCTTAAAGTTCATTTTTAAGCCTTTTTAGAATTAGAGGAGGCAAGAGCGTAACCAGCTACAAAAGCTATGGCTACATGCCACCATTTCAGTTTATAATTAATTGTTTGTTGTTCGTTTTCTTCTTTTTGCCTCCGCTGAGGCACCGCAATATAAATTACTTTTGGTGGCTCTTGGGGCGCTGGTATATCTACTTTTTCCACTTTCTTTGCGGGGGTAGGCCTTGGCATACATGGGTGCATAATCATTCGTTTTTGGGTTATAGCTGTGGCAAATAGCGAATACCTGTATTAAAGTTGAACAAATCATTAACCCCTTTGTTCACTAATAGTACATGGTTCGTACGTGCCTTGGTCTCATAGTACAATAGCTTTTCCATTAGGTTTGGCTGTAGCATATTGCTACGCTGGGTTAGCTCTTTGCCTGTGGTCATTGTCTTGAGGTCTACCCCTATAGAGAATGGGCGCTTTTCCTTTTCTAAGAGGGCAAGCCCTTCTTGTATCTCAGCGTCCGAAAGCTCTGGCACTTGCAAAATCTCTGTAGAAGGAATGGAAAACCTACTGAGACGCTCTTCAAAAGTTCCCTGTAGGGACTGCTTCTTAAAGCGTGCGTAATAGTCACATACAGGCGATGTTGTTTGTCCTCCTCCTATGAGTACCTTTCCACCGAAAGTGGGGTCGCCTTCGCGCCCTGATGGGTCAAAATTCAATGAAATATTCTTGGCAAAGAAATTCCAAAAGCGCGCAATCACACATTCCTCAGAGAGTGTATAAAAATCCTTCTTGGAGAACACAAAGTAATTGCTTACATTGCCGGCATTCTTTAGCGGTTGGTTATGTGCAATCTGTCTGTTATTGAGACAGAAGTAATGATAAAATATCACACTTAGTCGCTCCTGACGGGTCTGATAAGCATTATCACTGCCTACTCCTGCCGCGAAAGGTATTCGAGTACCTCCGCTGTTTACGCTGCTTAATCTCTCTGCCAAAGAGGTATCTATTCCTATAGAGTGATCAAAGCCAATAAAAGTAGAGGTCATCACGCCGCTTTCTGTTCTTTTCTTCTGAGCAAAGCGCATAGGCTCCACTGTTAGGGCATTGGTGCCATGAAAAGGTTTTGCCTTATAAAAATCGACAAACTCAGGGCGTGGGTAATACAATAGGTTCACCCCTTGGCCAATTCTATATAGAAACGGAACAGAGAGCGCATAGGTCAAGTCATAGGCAAACTCGCTTCGCATGACATTATATACACTATTGACATTCCTGCCGTTCTGCTGAGGCGCATTGTCCGAAAAATTCTTTTTCCAATACCAAAAATGAAAATTGGCAAAAGAGGCTATCTGATTAGCAATACTCCAAAGAAGGGTAGTAGCTGCAATAGGCTTGAGGGCTCCTGCGGCTTTCATGGCCGATTCTACCCCTTGGGGGAGCCTTCCGGTGGCTAAGGCCTCGCGCTTGATACTCTCCAAGTCGCCAAAGCCTTTGCAACGCTCAAAGAAAGCCGCATTGTAGGAGTTCATCACTGTATGGACATTCTTAATAAGCGCCCGCAAGCGAGGGGTAAACTCATACTTTAGGTACTGAAAATCTCCTTGAAATTCTATATTTACATTAGCCATTTTCTTTCTTTTTAGGTTGTTGATCCTTCAACATATAATAGCCAGTTCCTATGGCCAAGATCCAAAGCCACCAGAGGCTTTTTTTCTTAGGCGCTTGTTTCTGAGGGGTCTTATTCTCCGCCTGTAGGGTATTGGCAGGCGCTGAGGGTTTCACAGGTGCGGGAGCTGTGGGCGTATTCGGCGCGGGCTGTGGCTTGGGCTGCTCAGGTGTGGCATTAGGCGCAAGCGGAGCAGGTGCCGGAGCTGGCGGCGTGGCTTTAGGTACAGGCGCTTTTACACGCTCATCGGTGTAGCCATTAGGGACTTCCACTCCAGGAATTGGCCTGTTAGACCTCGTGTCTGTTTCCCCAATAGCGTTGGTAAAGGCAGAGGGGCGTTCGATTTTCTTTAGGTTGAAATCCTCGTCATAATCATTGAGGTTAATCTCAAACTTTTTCAGTGCATAGGCGGCTCCAGGAGAGCCCCCACGGGCTACACTCTTACAGAATCCTGATCCAGGTTTTCCCTTATACTGCTTGTCATGGTGCGCCTTGGCGTCCTTGAGTACCTTAATCACATCTTGCGCGGTGGCATTCTGGTAAGGGGGTACTTTGTTGGCAAAGTCCTGTAATACCCTATCCATTCCCTGACATTTTTGGGAGAGGTAATCCCCTTCCGTTAGGTTTCTGTTCTGAGCCGCTTTAGGGTCAAACGGCATGTTCCAGTTATAGCTATACTCTGCCTTGTCATAGGCAGGGGCTGTATTCATCCAGTTCTTGAACAAAAGGCGATCTGCTTCATCAGCCGTTAAGTATCCGTCAAGTTTTAGCGTCGAAATTTGTTGTTTTCCCAGTTCAAACAGACCCTTTACTTCGTTGGGGTCATTAAGGACTTTTTCAAGAAAAGAGGCCTTGGGGGAGGCAGCGTCCTTGAAATCAGAAAAGGTAATACCTGCGCCTTCGTATTCAGGCTTACGCTTGAGCTTTATGGCTATCAGTTCAAAAGTAACATCGGTGAAAGGATCTTGTATTTCTATAGGAGCCTGCCTTACTTTTAGATCATGCAGGTCTCCACTGAAAAGGCTATCCCCAAGATTTACAGGTATTTTCTGATATTCTATGTTATATACCCGTTCGTAAGTTTTTATTTTTCCTAAGAAATTACTTTTGAGTGCTTGTCCGAGGTCTCTTAGCTGATCCAAGTTTGCTTTGGTTTCCTTGCTGCTCCAATCTTTGCTTCTTTCCTTTAGGAAAACAGCCTCATAGATACAAAGTCCCTTTAGCGCTGTATTCATCATAGTTTGTACAGTCTCATCCAAAAAATGAGTAGAGGAAAGCATGGAGGCTAAACCTCCTCGGTGCTTAGGCCTTCCTTGTTCGTCTGTCTCTCCTGTTCTCTCTCCTAATACACTATACTCGTAATAATTGCTGATCTCATTCCAAGCACCCTCGGCACGATCCTTGTCCCAAGCGGATTTTTCATTGAACACTTTTAGCTCCACCAATACCCTAATGACTAAGGCAACAGCGGCCAACACCCACCCTACAGGGTTCCAAGCATTGGAGAGCGCTCCTACAGTAATGAGCCCTACCACAAGGGCTGACATCTTTTCGTGTACAGACATAGCCAACTGGGCATGTTCCTGTAGATTGTTTTCATACTCCGCAAAAGTCATATTGATTACAGGGTCATAATCGGTATCCACAATCTCGGCCCTGCCAGGAGGGGCATTAAGTCCCTGTTGTTTTTCTTCTTGAGGAAATAAATGTGCTCCCTTCATGACTTTTATTTTTTGTTAGACATTATCACTATTGCCAAGATTCCTAATAATCCCAAACCTCCTGCCACATACAGAATAGTATTATCTTTTGGTTTGTTAGGCTCATTGTAGTTATTTCCATTTGGATAATATCCTTGTGCTCGGCGTTCGGCGTCTGCTATTCGGCGTTCGTACTCTTCTTTTTCTAATCTGTATTTTTCGGCTTCTTGCTGTTTTCCTATTGCAGCCAAGCGCTCAGCTTCTTTTTCCAAAGCCGCACGATATTCGGCTTGTTGTCGGCGGATCACATCGGAATTGTCATTATTGACAGGTGGAGGGGCGGCGTCGGTGCGCCCAGAGCCATTTCCAAAATATTTTTTGTATCCTTCGTATAATGACCCTCCAAAATTCAATAGGTCATTACCAACTTTATTGGCTGTGCCTATTCCCTTATGAAACTTTCCATCTTCATAACTTTTGCCGGCATTGCCGTCCGAGGTAGCTCTTAGCCCCTTAGCGTGAGTAAATCCAAAAAGCGCATTCTGTGCGCCGTTAAGTCCTATATGTTTCATAGCTGTTACTATTTCGTCTGCTTTTTCGGAAAACAAGGTTTCTTGCATAGTAGGTATGGTGCCATCTATGACATAATACCCTTTGTGTAAATCATTGTCTTTCTGAGAGGCAGGCACCAATAAGTATACATGCGAATACTCGTCGGGGTATTGACTAAAAGGCTGCTTGATCTGCCTTACATAGCTATTGTACCCCATGGCTTTAAGTATTGCCCCTGCCAGTATGGTGTAGCTCTTGCAGTCAATGCCTGAAAAGCGTTGCGCCCACGAGCAGGCAGGAGAGCGTAACTGCTGTACTTCGTCATCGGCTCTGTATTGGAAATGATGGTACAGAAAGTTGTGCACATTCCTACAGGTGATGGCCAGAGTACGCCCTTTGAGCGCTTTGGCTATCTTATCACACTGAGAGTAATAGGTGTCAATAGTTGTTACTATCTGCCTTACAGAAAAGAACGTATCGCCATCGCCCAATACGGTACGCTTACAAGCCACTTTCGGGAATATATCCTGCGGATAGTCCGAACGTACTTTGCGGTGAAGCGCTTGGTTTATATTGGGCATAGGCGAAATGATTTTATTGTTACTTTGTTTATCAGCCACAAAGATAAAACAGCCCACAAGGAAAAAGGCAGGATTGGGCACTTTCGGGCAGGATTGGGAAGTCTTGGGCAGTTTTCGCGTTAATATTTTCTTAATTTCATGAAGTAAGGGATAAAAAAACCTCCCCCGTGCGTGTCTTGCGGAGGAGGAAAATGTAAAAAAAAATTGCCTGAGTTTATACGGTTTTATATCTAATTATATCTAAAGGTATAGATAAGCCAGCCAAAGAGGTAATAACGAGTTTCAGTATATCGCAGCTCTCCAGCAGTGTCTAAGTGATAAAATATCTTTGTTCTCATCGTTTGGAGTTAAAATATTTGACAAATGCATCTTCATAGGAAAATATATATTTCTCTTCTAATTCGATATAAGTTGTACCTATCTTAAAGTTTAAAGTGTCCCTTTTTTCTGCTTCAATGGTGTAAATAATTTTTTCTTGAAGCACTAAGGAAGGAAAAAGGTGCCCCATTTTTTCATATCCTTTTTTGATTTTCACACCTCGAATGGTTCCATTAATGACACATCCATCTTTAGTGAAAAAAATCTTTTCGTCAAGTTCAAATTTTGTTCTAAATACCATAGCTTAGTTGTTTTTAGGGTTAGTAGATGTGATAAGATCCGTAAAGGAATTGAGGTAGTCCAAGCCTCGATATACCTCACGAGGCATATAGCCCGATCCATCGTGGCAGTCCTTGAGGTACTGCATAGAAGTATTGTAGATTAAGGTACGCATAAAGGCGGAAAAATCCTCAATGCTGATCCTGTCTGTGAAGAACTCATTAACCGCTTCCACGTCAAAGCAGTAAGTGCTGGGGCTACTGTTATTCACCACAGCGGGGTTTTGTCCTTGATTCAACATAGTATATAAAAATAAGGTATCCGTGAGTGGGTGCTGTTGAATCAAGGGCTTTCGCAATTGATGTATAGTATTACTACTATACGACACCTTCACGGATATATCGTAAATAAATATGTATTTGCAATAAACAATTATTGCCCTATGATTCAACGCTGCAAAGGTACAACTAATTTTGGAATAAACAAGGGAAAAACAAAAAAACTTTCACGTGAGGGGTGAAAGTTTTTGTAAGGGGTTGATATATAAAAAAATAACCTTACGTGTCAGTAGGTTATTTCTTGGTTTTTTTCTTGGATTGTTCTTTTTTTGAGGCGTCCTTTTTCCCTTTTTCTGCTTGTTTTTGTTCTTTATCTTGTTCTTTCTCTCTAAACTCTTTTACAAAATCCTTAAAAGGATCTGTTTTTTTACTTTCTATTTCTGATTTATCATAAATAGAAACATAGAGGATAGATTTTGTATCATCTTCGTTTATATTAATTATAATTTCTTCGTGCGTGATAACTCTTGCACCTCCGCTTTTTCCCTGATTTTTAGAGGTGATATTAAGACGAATTTTTCTATATCCTCCGCCCAAAGAAGTTCCTAAAAGCGGGTTTTCCTCTATTTCTTTTTTAAGTTTTTCTATATCTCCTTTAAGGCTCTTGTACTTCTTTGACAAAGCCTTTAATTCCTTTTCAAAGGTAGGGCTATGTTGGTGTTTATAGTTCATTGAGTAAATCGTCTAAATTACCTGCTTTAATTTTTCCTGCTCTTATATCCTCAGCTTCTTGCAAAGCCTTAAAGAATTTCTTTTTAAAAGCCTCCTCTTTTTTAGAGAGCACCGCAGGTTCGGGCTTGGCAAGTCCTGCTTTAGCCTTTGCCTTGGCAGGGGCTTTTTCCTTGGCTTCTTTAGTTTTTGTAACTACTGCAAAATCAAGTTTTTTAGCTTCTTTTACAAAAGCTAAGGCTTGCGGGCTGTTGCTGGTAATGGTGATAGTATAAGCCATAAGATTTTTATTTTGGGTACAAAGATACAAATTATTTTTATTCAAAGCACAAAAATTGTACCAAATAAAAAATAACCTTACGTTTCAGTAGGTTATTTCTTAGGTTTTTTCTTGGATTGTTGTTCTTCTTTGATTATTTCTTCTTGCTTATCTCTGAAATCTTTGATTATTTCTTTTATAATAGACAAATCTACTGTGTCATAGTCAGACTTATCATATATAGCTACGAACAATATAGACTTTGTATCTTTCTTGTTAATAATCAAATCCACTTCGTGGGTAATCACTCGGGCACCTCCGCTTTTTCCTTGATTTTTGGAGGAAATTTTTAAGCGTATTTTTCTGATTCCATCACCCAAAGAAGTACCTAAATTAGGATTTTCAATATATTGATCCGCCAATTTTTGAATATCCTTAGCTAAACTTTTATACTTTTTGGAGAGCTTTTTTAATTCCTTGACAAAAGGAGGGGCGGCGTTAAATTGGTAATTCATAATTCTTTAAGTACTTCTTCTAAACTTTGAAATTTTCCGGTTCCCTTTTTGTGTTCTTCTACTGCATTAAGCCCTTCTATAAGCATTTTTTTAAACTTCTTTTGTTGCTCGTTATATACACGAGGTTCGGGCTTGGCAAGTCCCGCTTTAGCCTTTGCCTTGGCAGAGGCTTTTTCCTTGGTTTCTTTAGTTTTTGTAACTACTGCAAAATCAAGTTTTTTAGCTTCTTTTACAAAAGCTAAGGCTTGCGGGCTGTTGCTGGTAATGGTGATAGTATAAGCCATAAGATTTTTATTTTGGGTACAAAGATACAAATTATTTTTATTCAAAGAGCAAAAATTGTACCAAAGCGCAATAGTTGTTAATAGTTATTGCAATAATGGGTAATAGTTATTTATCGTGTGTTGTCTGTTTAGACAATACACCTTTTAGCGGTTACACTTTTAGGTTTCTTGTCTTTATCTCGTTTTGGAGTTCCTCCGAGAGGGTGTAGCCATTGGGCAATCCGTAGAGTTCAACAAAGGTCAGGAACTCCTGACGGCTCACGTTCTTACAGTAGGCATTGGCTTTGGGTCTGTACTGTTGGATAATATCATTGATATAGGCACGTATGTTCTTCTCACTGTACTGGGAGAGGTACAGGGAGAAGAGGTCTTTTTTTGTTTTTATGGGTTTGAGAATTTTCATTTAGTTGTTTAGTTTTGAGCGTGCAAGTTACTCATTTTCTTGTAAATATGCAAATAAATTTCGTATATTTTTAGCTGAGCTTCTTCATTGGTATAATACTCTTTTCCGCGCTGAATCTTGCCGTGATCGTTCACCTCAACGTATAGTGTATTGATACGGTTAGGAATCGCACCTGCATAGACAAACACTCCATGATCAACGCAAAAGCGGTGAGCGTCAAGGTAAAGTTGCATATTGTGGTTAAACTCCGCTCTACTTAGCATATTGGTTAAATATTTCTGGGTTATCGTACCTATTGCCAATGACCTCAATATCATTCTTAAAACGCTCCCACCAACTGAAAGAGAATTGATATAGATTGTACAGAAAAGGATCGTTCCAATCCTCCAAATGAGCCAAGCAAAAGCCCATTACGTCCTCATTGTAGCATACCAAGCGTATTTTGTACCCCTCAGATAGATTGATTTTCAGAAAATCCCCCTCGTAGATTTCTACCCCATGGCAGTCATGTAGGCCTGTGAACTGGGTGAGGGTGTCCCTATCAATCTCTGTAAGATCAAAGACAGAAAAAGGAACTAAAGGAGCTAAGTTATATATCCACTCCCCGTTTTTTGTTTTAGCACGGAATTTTATGGTTTTCATATTCTAAAAATTTTAATCGTTTAGCAATCATTGTTACTATATCCACGGTTACAGCGTTACCTATGAGCTTGTATCGTTGTGTCTTTGAAATGCGCCTTATTTTTCCGTTATAATCGCCATATTGTGTCCAGTTGTCTGGAAACCCTTGTAGGCGTTCACATTCTATTTCTGTCAATCTACGTACACCATCAAGTAAGTTATTTTCTTGAAAGGCGTTGCTCGATATGGTCGGGCAAATAGTGAGGTCAGCACCTTTATTTTTACCTCGCGAACGTTGCTTTATAATAAAGTCAGAATTGTGTCTTGTTAGAGCGGGGCTTATTCCTTCTTCGGCAAAAACTCTATTTTGTTGATAGGGCTGCCTGCCGTTGGATTCCTTAGACGGATTTAGCTGTATCACAGTCATATCAGAGTGTAGGCCTCCTGAGTGCCCTCCGCCTGTGAGGGTTGCTGCAACCTTGGGTATTATATAGGTGTCGTCAGGTCGCATTGCTCCACTTGCTTTGAGAGTTGTACTAATCGGGGCTTGTAATTGACTTTCCGTTTTCCCTGTAACAGGGAAATCATTCTCTCCGACAGGAAATACTCCTGGCCGACTTCTGCCATCAAGATGTCCGATAAGGTAAATCCGCTCTCTATTTTGGGGTAAAAGCCACTTTGTATTAAGCAATTGAAATTCAAGTCTATAACCCCCAATGTTGGCAAGCGTTTGGATAATAGCCCAAAAGTCTGCGCCAGCATTTGAGGAGAATGTTCCTTTAACATTTTCCCAGACAAATAAACCTGGTCGGACGTGAGCAATGAGGGCAATTGCGTGTTCGATAAGGCTACTTTTGGCTCCTTTAAGCCCCGCTCTTCTTCCAGCAAGGCTGAAATCTTGGCAAGGCGAACCGAAAGTGATAATGTCAATGTCTGTAAAGTCTCCTCCGTGAATAGAGGTAATGTCTCCGAGGTTTTTTGCATGTGGAAAATTGTATTTATAGTTAGCAATAGCGTGTTTGTCGATCTCACTAAAATAGTGCTCTGTGAATTGGTAACCTGCCTTTTGAAAGCCGAGCGAAAAGCCACCAATGCCGCTAAAAAGGTCAATAATTTTCATACTTAAAAATCTATTTCTTGACTTAGGTTATCAGTTATATGTGGGGCGAGAGGGGGCGAAGGTTGCATTGGCTCTTCTATGGCGGGTATATCTCCCAGCTGCTTAGTGTCTATATAGAAATGCTCTAAGGAATTGCCATTTTCGGTTTTGCGCTTAGCCTTCTGTAACTCCCATTTATGGATATTACAATACTCTTGTAGTTTCTTATACACTTGGTAAGGGGTGTATTTGTTCCCCAGCTCGCCGATTGCCTCTCGGACAAATTCAGGTTTGTTAATCCAGTGATTGAGTTTTGCCTCATCGGCGAAATAATCATTGAAGAAGTTCAAGCAATTATCCCCAATAGAGAGCAATGCTCGTCTGTTCTGCAAGGCTTCTAAAGGTGCCATGATAGGCTGGTCGCACGATAGGTAAAACTGCAAGCAGTTGAACAGAAAATTATAATCAGCATTCCATTCCTCTGCACTATAATCACTATTCATTATATCACGCCCGCCAAAGTCATCGGAAATCTTTCGTGAAAAGAGGTAATCATTCTTAGGGGTTTTGGCGTGGTAATAGTCTCCATTTTGGTAAAACAACAAGCGGCGCACCAAAGAACTTTCCTCAAAATCGGGAACGTAGTTAGTGGTAGCTGCCATTTTAGGGCTTCGCTCAAAGGGAATGTAATAGATCTTTCCTCCCTTGTGGTTGGCTTCAAAGTCTCCCGTTACCTTGTTGTAGAAGTCTCTGAAATCCTGATTGAAATTCATATCGTCCAAGAAAACCAAACGTGTCTTTTCGGTTACCTTATCGTAAGGGAACTTGTTATTGCCGAGTGTTTTCCCGTCAATGTATTTACTCTTTAGCATTTTGCGAATGCCATTGACCAAAAAAGACTTTCCCGTACCTCCGTAGGATCCTTTTACGCTGTTTCCTCCCTTGTAGTCAGTACCTATTACGATAAAGCTCTCTGATTCTCGCTTGTGCTGGTGCAGCATATAGCCTACACAGTATATTTTATTCATTAGGTGCAATTCCTGTTCGTAGTTTTCTGCTTCGGTAAGGTTTTCGCTGGCTATTCCAAAAGGATTTAAGTCCTTATGTTCTTCGTTAGCGTCCCTCTCCCAATAGATACGGCTGGAATTAATCAATACTTTGAAATAATTGCTATCCTTATTCAGTATCTTGATACGTGTACGTCCCTGCTCATCGGTATATTTCTCAAAAAAGGGCGTTAGTAGGGATATGTTATGGTTGATGATCTCATCTTTCCAAAATTGCACCTTGAGCGCCCCCGAATATTTATAGTTGGAAATACTGTCTTTCTGTATCTTTATAGCCTCGTTTTCAAAAAAATACCACTGATACGAACGCCCATAATTGGTAACATCTTTGTCAAATATAGGAAGCATTTTAAGGTGTGAAGGTTGGAAAGCTGCTGCCGAAAACACTCGGTTGCGCACCTGCTCATTATATACCTTGTTGTCAATCCATTCCAATACATATTTCTTAATATCTGTACTGAGTATTTTTTCTAATTTGCCCTGCTTGAGGCTGACAAATTCGCATTCGTCCTCCTTTTGCTCAGAATAGTTGGAAGCAAAGGTATAAAAGCCCTTGAGGTGTAGAAAGTGAATGATTTTAGTAGGATTGAACTGTACAGTACCCTTGTCAGAGAACGTCCAAAAACGGAAGTTAAGCGCCTGATTGAGCATTTTGGCGAAGATAGCTTGAAGAATCTCCTTGCCTGCATTCTTCTCGCGGCGCAACCAGTCGGCAAAGTCTTTTTTCTTGGAATATTTCAGATCCTTGGGCAGCCAAACCAGCTTTATATCTAAGAAGCTATCGGCTATCTGTACCGCTTGCTTAACGCCTGTTTCGTCCAAATCGGGTATGTAATAGATATTTTTGGCTATTTGGGAAAGCTCGTAATACTCTTGGCTATTGATTACCTCCGTTTCGGAGTTGAACCAAATGACATCATACCCCAGTGAGGCAATATTAATGCCGTCCGTACCTCCTGTGGCGATGATTACCGTTTCCAACTTGAGAGCGTCCAATTGAGCCAAAAGATCCTTTTTTGTCTCACTATTTCTTGCTGTTTTCAGATCCTTGATAACTTGCTGTATGGTCTCATATTCTACCTTTTCAAAGAGCCGATCCCAGCCATATATGATACGTTTGCCGCTTTTATCCCCAACAAACGAATGTTTGTGTATAAAAGCGTCTCCTTTAGGGGCATAAGGTTGGTATATCTTTACATAATCCCCTTTGTCATAACCAAAAATAGGAAAATCAGCATTGGCAATAGTTGTTTTTTTGTATTTGTTACCCTTTTCATTAACTCCAACAGTCTGGTAGCTTTCTATTTCCTTAAAAACATATTCCTTTAAAAGCTCCTCTGTATAGAAAGGGAACAAGCGTTGTAGTAGTTTCTTGTTTTTGTAAGAAGAAGAAAAATTGACCTTCCAAAAACCTTCGTCCTCCTCCACATTAGAGGAAAATTCCACCGTGGGAGTTACCTTATTACCCTCAGGAAGTGGTACCCCATATTGGCTACATAGTTTTTTCAGAGCCTCCCAAAAGGTACAATGATCACGCTTTACCACGTAATCAATCGCATTCATACCCTGATTATCGACCCCAAAATCGGTAAATGTATAAGGGTTAGATCCTTTTTGGTGTATATGGCAGGAACCAGTTTTATCCTCAGTACGTACGGCAAAACCTTTGAGGCGTCCACGATTGCGCGCTATTTCAGAGGCAAATTCGTCTTCAAAAAACTGACGTCCATAATCGGTTGCATTCCAAAGTTCCTGTTTGAGTTGTTCTAAGTTGATGTCCATTGCTACCCGTTTTTAATAGCCACTGAAAAAGAAAGCCGTGCCTATATTGCGCAGAAGAACACGGCTTTTCAGTAGCTAATGGATTAGTGTTTATTGCAAAATATATTTATAAAATCATCTAAGAAAAAAGCGGCTTTCACCAGTTGTAGAAGCTCAAAATAACGCTCCAAGTTAGATTGTTTGTAAGAGAGATAACAGATATTATGAGATCCTACAATAAATAAAAACCAATCCTCAGGCATTTTCTGCTTTAAATCATCTAATACCTTGTAAGATTCAAAAATAAAAGAAAAATGCACCTGAGTTTTCACTATTCGCTTAGTGATATAGGTAATACCTTCTGTATTAGAGAGTATTTTCTCCAATTCGTTTATATGTTGTTGCATGTTATTCTGTATCATAAAATAATCTTATTAGTAAAAAAAGAATACAAATCCAGTAAAATATAGCTATTAACATCTATCAATGTTTATCAATTGGTCTATAGGAAGCTGTAATAATTCACTCAAAGCCAGTAAAAAGGAATAATGAGTAAGTTTTTCACTATCTTTTTTGAGCCAATCCTTTATTGTGCGATATTTTTCACTTGTTTTTAGGGACAAATTGGTGATAACGATGTCATTAATTTGCTCCTTAATGTTAGGCTTTAGGGTAACTATTACTTTCTGCGATTTTATCATTTTCAATATTATATTATCGGAGTTATTGTAAAGGTGTCAAACTTTACTACATCATCATCATCAGTCTTTAATATCCTTTGCGAAAAGGCTATCTTATATCCATTTTCAGAAGCAAATTGTACAAGGATATTCTTAAAAAAGACTTTTGTTAAATTTAAATCAATCTCTCCAAGTACCTTTAGATACTCTTCATTTAAGAGGTTTTCCTGACCTTCCAAACGGTTAATGTTATTCTGTAACCACTCTGTAATTTTTTTCTTATTCATTTTTTTCTTGTTTAATAAATATTTACGTATTTTTGTACCTAATAACCGCACGTATTTAAGTACGCTTTTTAGGTTTGTTTAGTGGCGCAAATTTACGAATATATTTCAATATGCAATATAAAATATTATTTTTTGAAATAAAATATCATTTTTAAATATATGTTATTGAAAATTAATTACTTAAATTTGTCTATTATGATTACTAAAGAGAAAATATTAGAGAATATCTCAAAAATTCGTGTAAATAAGAAGATTACACAGAAGAGTATTGCTGAATTTTTAGAGATAGAACAGGGTAGTTATAGTCTCTTAGAGAGAGGAGAGAGAGATTTAACGATTGACCGATTATTGCAAATAGCTATTTTCTTTAAAATGGATATAGTGGATATTATAACATATCCTAATAAGGGATCCTATAATAAAGAAAACGAAGAGGATATAAAAGCCATCTTGCAAATAGAACTCAAAAAAGATAAGAAAGATCAAGTAATGAAACTTATCTTTGGTGATAATAGTTTAGAGATATTAAACAATTAATTATGAAAAAGGAAACTATAAGTATAATCTTATCAATAATAGCTATTATTACTTGTATTATTAACTTTTTTGTGTTTAATATAAGGGTTGCTCCCTATGAGTTTGATGTATATGGAATATTAGTTGGTATTTTAGGTATATTAGTTACATTTTTATTGGGCTGGCAAATATTTAGTGTGCTTCAGATGAAAAAAGAAATAGACAAACTAAAAGATGATATTTCCCAAGAAGTAGATACAGAAATAGAAAAAATTAGAGAAGATATTAAAGAACATACAAATCAGATGGATAATGATATCCAGAATTCTGGATATATATTAGGCTTTGAGTTGTATAGTACAATATTAGCTGATCATTATTTGAAAAATAGTGGAAGTTTTTCATTTTTTAGTGAGTTCAAAAATCTAATATTATGCCTATTATATGCCAATAATGTTCCTTCTCCTCTTTATGAAGAGAAAGCGAAACCTTTAGTAGATATATATTTACCTTTATTGATTAATTTTTGTAGAGATAACAGATCTGAAATAGATAATTTCGATTATTTCGCAAAGAAGCGGTTATTGGAAAATATAGATATATACACAAAAGAGAATAGGAATATAGATTTTTCCTTTCTGATAGCTACCTTGAAGGGAACTATATAGATAGAGACTAAAGTTAATATAAATCGGTTTCCAAAGTTTCCAAAGTCAAATAAGCGGAAATTTTTGGAAACCATTTTTGGAAACCACTTTACCCCCTTTTATTATACCCTTTTCTCTCTTTATAATATATTGATATATAATAATATAGAGAGAAAGAATAAAGATAACAAACACGCCCTTTTCGTTATGGTTTCCAAAGTTTCCAAAAATATTAGAAGTTTGAAGGGGGGTGTATAGGGGAAGCGAGGGGCTGCGCCAAAGTCGTACCCTTCGGGAATCGTTTTAAAGCGGTATAGGGCTGCGCCCTATGGCTTTTTTTGGCAGCCAGAGGCTGCAACTGCGAACGGCTTTAAAACTGCGAAGGGAGGAGGAAAACCGCAAAACTATTTTAAAATCAGCAATTTACAGAAACAACAGAAACAGCGGAGCTGTGTCAAATCTGTGTCAAAATACTTATATATAACCCGAAATAGTCATTGAATAATATATTGATAATCAAGGGTAAAAATTAAAAATAACGATTAATCTTTGTACCCTGAAAACATTTGAAAAATGCTTAAAAAACTTACTCAAATCCTTATTTCTACACGCCTAATGGCGATGCTTTTCTTAGTCTATGGAGCAGCTCTTGCTATGGGTACTTTTGTAGAAACATGGTACAATACTGACACCGCAAAAATCTGGATCTACAATGCTTGGTGGTTCGAACTCATCATGGTACTTTTTGTAGTGAATTTCATAGGAAACATTGGTAGGTATCGCCTACTTAAGCGTGAGAACTGGGCTGTCTTTGTCCTACATGCTTCTTGGATTTTCATTATCGTAGGCGCTGGAGTTACTCGATACATCAGCGATGAGGGCAAGCTCGCCCTACGTGAAGGCGAGGAGGCTGACTTCTACACCTCAGAGCTGACCTATATTACTGCTCAGGTCGATGGTACCTATGAGGGACAACCCTTGCGTAAAGCCAAACAGACAGAGGTGCTCTTCTCAGAGTTCACCTCGAACAACTACAACTGGGTTTCGGACTTCAAGGGTAAGGATTTCCATATAGAACTCACCCGATTCATAGCCAATGCTGAAGAATCCTTTGTAGAGGATCCCTCCGGCGAGGAATACCTCAAGATTGTAGAAAGCTCTGGAGGGGAAGGACACGAACATTATCTCAAAGTAGGTAGTCTCGAGAACTTCCATGGGCTACCTATTTCCCTGAACAAACCTACCGAAGGGGCTATCAACCTACAGATTACTCCAGAAGGAAGCTATATCAGTAGCCCTTATTTGGGCAGCTATATGACTATGACAGACCAAAAGGTTTTCACTGTGGCTAAGGATAGTATGCAACCCCTCCAATATCGCTGCCTATACAACATAGGGGGCATGCGCTTTGTATTACCAGAACCTCTTAAGAAAGGAAAAATGGTTATGGCTTCTATTGCGGCAAACAAACGAACTGCAGCAGACCAAAGTGCCCTTCTGATGAAGATCAGCTGTGGTGGAGAAACCAAGGAGGTAGAGGTACTCGGTAGGCGTGATGTGATCAACCCTCCTACTTCGGTAGAGGTAGGTGGACTTACCTTCCACCTGAACTATGGCTCGGTACGTACCCCCCTACCCTTCAAGGTGAAATTGGATGACTTTATTGCAGACAAATACCCTGGTACTGATCGTAGCTACTCTTCTTTCAAGAGCAAAGTGACCGTAACCTCTCCCGAGGAGTCTTTCAAATACGATATCTACATGAATAATATCCTTAACTATAAGGGCTATCGCTTCTTCCAAGCCAATTTCTTTCCTGATGAGCAGGGAACTATCCTCTCTGTAAATCATGATTTTTGGGGCACTTTACTTACTTATATTGGTTATACCCTACTCTATATTGGCCTTATTGCCAGCATGTTCTTCGGAAAGACACGCTTTGTACAACTAAGTCAAAAACTCAAAAAACTCTCCCTCAAGCGCAAAGGAACCCTCACCCTGTTGGCGCTGTTCTTCTGGGTCGGAGGATATGCTCAACATAACTCTTTTGAACTAACTCCCAAACAGATAGACTCCCTTATCAAGGTTACTACCGTGAAAAAGGAACATGCTGACCGCTTCGCTCACTTAGTAATACAGGACGAAGATGGTCGTATGAAACCTATCAATACCTTTGCCTCAGAACTACTGAGAAAAGTGAGCAAAGCAGATACTTTCCGAGGACTGGATGCCAATCAGGTATTCCTCTCTATGCTTCTGAATCGTCAGCTATGGTACAATGTAGATTTTTTCTATATCAAAAAAGATAACGACAGTCTACATAAGATTTTAGGTGTAGAAAAAGGTCTCAAGCGTGTACGTGCTTTGGACTTCTTAGACCAAGAATATAACAACAAACTTAACCCCTACTTGGTAGAGGCTTATTCGACTTCCAACCCTAACCAATTCCAAAAAGAATTCAAAGAAGTGGACATGAAGATGCACCTTTTAGAACGTGCCCTTTCGGGAAGTATGTTGCGTATCTTCCCGCTGAAGGATAGTCCTAACAACAAGTGGATTTCCCCATTGGATATCTACGAGAATCCTCGCTATACCCAAGATACATTGGAAGCTGGGTTTATCAAACATTCCTTCCGCTGGTACCTCTCTTCGGTAAAAGAAGCGACTGAAACAGGGGATTACACGGAGGCCGACAAGATTTTGAGTTTGCTCAAGGAAAACCAACGTGCCGTAGGTAAGGCTGTGATCCCTTCTGAGAGACAAATCGATGCCGAGATCCTGTACAACAAATATGATGTTTTCAAAAGTCTCTTTAGCTGGTACTTATATGTAGGAACTCTCATGTTCGTTGTGCTAATAGCTCGTATTTTCAGAGAGCGAAAAGTACTACGCATCATCACCCAAGTGTGTATAGGGTTACTCTTTTTCCTCTTTGCCCTACATACCGCAGGACTTGCCTTCCGCTGGTATATCTCAGGTCATGCCCCTTGGAGCGATGCCTATGAGAGTATGATCTATGTAGCATGGGCTACCATGGGTATTGGTTTGTGCTTTGCCCGTCGCTCACCGCTGAGCCTCGCCTCCACCGCCTTTGTGACCTCCATGATCCTGATGATAGCACACTGGAACTGGCTTGACCCTTCCATAGGCAACCTACAACCTGTACTCAATAGCTACTGGTTGATGCTCCATGTGGCGGTGATTGTAGGTAGCTATGGACCTTTTACCTTGGGAATGATCTTAGGAGCTATTAACCTCTTACTCATGATCCTTACCACGTCGAAGAACCGAGAAAAAATCAAAGGTGTAATAGATGAACTCACTATTGTCAATGAGTTAGCACTCACTGTAGGGCTTATTATGCTCACCATTGGGAACTTCTTGGGAGCTCAGTGGGCCAATGAGAGCTGGGGACGCTACTGGGGCTGGGATCCAAAGGAGACTTGGGCTCTGGTGAGCATCATGGTTTATGCCTTTGTGATTCATATGCGTATTGTACCCTCCTTACGTGGCGTGTGGGGCTTTAACTTTGCCAGTGTGGTAGCCTTTGCCTGTATCCTGATGACCTATTTCGGGGTTAATTTCTACCTTTCAGGACTACATAGCTACGCCAGCGGAGAAAAGGTCATTACTCCAAACTTTGTCTATTATGCCGCAGTATTGGTCGTGATTTTAGGAATTGTCTCTTTTATCAGAAGGAAAAAACTTAAAGATTAATTACCCATGAAACCTGTTTATTTATTTCTCTCCAGCATACTGCTCTTTGCCAATTGTCAGAAAAACAATTCTGAAGAAACAGTTCTCTCTGTCCCTACAGATTACAGTCAGATGGAGATGAAACAGTATACAGAAAGTCAAGCAGACATTCTTAATCCTGAACGAGGATTCTATACACATCGTGGTTTCTCTGCCAATAAAAAAGAAACACTCTCTGTCAGTGATATCCAAAAATATCGCAAGGAAGGCATTTCTCTTGTTTTCACAATCTACTATTTGAAAGAATTCCGAGATAGGCCTATATCTGAAGCTTTTCTTGAGCAAATTCGTCACAATATGAGAGTACTCCGCGAAGGAGGTAATAAGGCTATTCTACGCTTTGCTTATACTTCTTCCAGAGACGAGAAACCTTGGGATGCTCCTTGGGATATTACCCAAAGACACATCGCTCAGCTCAAGCCTATTCTGCAAGAATATTCAGATGTCATTTGCCTAATGGAAGCTGGCTTTGTAGGGGTGTGGGGAGAATGGTACTATACAGATAACTATGTGTACAAGCCCAAAGAGGGAGAGTATACCCCTAGAGCTCGTGTTCTTACTGCTCTTTTGGATGCACTCCCTTCGGATAGAATGATTGCTGTACGCACGCCTCAGGCCAAACTCCTCACTCAGGGCATCAGCCCCAAAGATACTCTTAGCGCTTCGACAGCCTTTCAAGGAACTCCTCTATCTCGTATTGCTGCACATAATGATTGCTTTTTAGCAGACAATGATGATAGAGGCACCTTTGCCAACAAGCTCATGTACCGCAATTTCTGGAAGGCAGAAAGCAAATATGTCGCCATGGGGGGAGAGACTTGTGCTCTTTCTTCGTTAGCTGTATGTAGCAATGCCTTAGAACAACTCTCTCAGTATCACTGGTCTTACCTCAATCGAGACTATCATCAAGATGTTTTCCAACAATGGAAAGGAGGGAAATGCCTTGATGAAATCCAAAAACGATTAGGCTATCGCTTCTCTTTAGTCAAAGGGTATTTCACCAAGACTCCTAAGATAGGAAGTCCTTATCAGATAGAATTGCAGCTAAAAAATACTGGATGGGCTTCCCCTTTCAATCCTCGCAGCGTAGAACTGTTGTTCGTCTCTGAGGAAAATCCTCGTGAGAAATACAAAATCACCTTGACAGATGATCCTCGCTACTGGTTTGCAGGAAAAACAAGCACCATAAGGACTACTTTTTTGTTACCTAACAGTATGGCAAAAGGCAAATATACTATCTACCTAAACCTACCCGATCCTCGAGAGACCCTTTACCTCAAAAAGGAATATAGTATCCAACTAGCCAATAAAGATGTATGGAATCCACAGAAAGGATACAACAAAATACAAGAGGTTACTCTCTCTGAAATAGGGGAAAATAACTTAGGGAATATACGCTCTTTAGCAAAATTTACTGAATAAAAATGAGATTATTTTATTATAATTTCTTTTGAAAAGGGGATGTCCCCTATTGACCACAATTCAGGATGTACCTTACTATAATTTAGTAACGAACATCGCAGAGAAATACACATAGCTCTCCAAGCACAAGCAGATATTAGGAAATCTCTTCTCTGTAAAAGCAGGAATCGCTATCAAAATTTAATCAAAAAAATCGTTATTTCTCCGATAAAAATTGTATTTTTGCACCATAACACAATTGTGATTATTCGATGAAATATACACAAAAAAAACCGGCTATAATCCTCTTGGAGGATGGCACTATTTTCTATGGGAAGGCCGTAGGAAAAGAAGGAAGTGCCTTTGGGGAAATCTGTTTTAATACAGGAATGACAGGGTATCAGGAAATTTTCACTGACCCTTCCTATTATGGACAAATTATGGTAGCTGCTACCGTTCATATAGGTAATTATGGAACTTTCTCCCAAGAGAATGAGTCCGAAGGAGTAAAGATTGCAGGGCTTGTATGTCGCAATTTTAGCGAATTTGGTTCTCGCCCTATCAGTGAAGAGACTTTAGGAAACTTCCTCGAAAAACAAGGTCTATTTGTGGTAAGTGAGGTAGATACTCGTGCCTTAGTCTCCTACATCCGTGACCATGGAAGTATGAACGCTGTACTCTCCACCGAAGTGGAGAATATAGAGGGGCTCAAAGCCCAACTTAAGGCACAACCTTCCATGAAAGGATTAGCCTTAGCTCCTAAAGTATCTACCAAAGAAGCTTATTTTGTAGGTGATGAAAATGCACCTTTCCGTGTTGCTGCTTTGGACTTAGGTATCAAGCGTAATATATTGCGTAACTTAGCTGCTCGTGGTGCCTATATCAAGGTGTTTCCTCATACAGCTACTTTTGAGCAGCTCAATGCTTTTGCTCCAGATGGTTTCTTCCTCTCCAATGGTCCCGGTGACCCTGAGCCCTTGACTGAGGTAATAGCTCTTACCCAAAAACTTATTGAAAGTGGCAAACCTATTTTTGGTATCTGCTTAGGCCACCAACTTATTGCCCTCTCCCAAGGTATCCCTACCTATAAGATGCGTAATGGACATAGAGGTATCAATCACCCTGTGAGAAACCTCCTTACAGGAAAAAGTGAGATTACTTCTCAAAACCATGGATTCGCTGTTAATAAAGAATTAGCCGAGAAAAACCCAAATATTGAGATCACTCACCTGCACCTCAATGATGGTACAGTAGCGGGTATCCGTCTTAAGAACCGCCCTGTATTCAGTGTACAATACCACCCTGAAGCCGCCCCAGGTCCTCATGATGCGAGCTATCTCTTTGATCAATTTATTGAACTAATGGCCAATAATAAATAAACTAAAATAGGAAACGCCTCACAGATCTGCGAGGCGTTTCCTATGAATTGATATTCTCTATTATTCTTTCTCCAAGAGTTGTCTTTGCACATCCATCGTAAGGCGATAACTTTCCTCTATAGGAACTACCTTTCGACTGACAGCCTCTATCTGTTGTCCTTCTTTTGTCCAAAGGAAAGGAAAGAAAGAAAATACCTGATTCCCATTAAGCGTGGAAACTTCTTCCTGCCATCCATCCCAATAGAAAGGCTCATAAAACATATGTATATCTCCACCCAGTGTCCAGCTGACAAATTCGGAATAACCACAGTTCATAGGCTCCCAAGAGAGTGTATCAGGAGCTAAATAGTACATCTGCCCTAACCCCTCTTGTCCAAACGCCCCTCCATTGATAGCAAAAAGTCCTCCTAAGATATCATCGGCTACCAAGAGGTATGCAGGTGGCTCTCCATAGTTCTCAAAAGTCTTTCCTTTATTCCACTGAAACATCCCTCTGTCCAATCTTTCACAGCCTGAACCTAAGATACGTATCCAACCGTTATTTATAAGGATGCCACCCGTCTCATAGAGAATAGCTCCCATAGGAGAACGAGTAGTTACTTGTACATTGAGAAGCTCTGCCTCGGCTCGCTTAGCATCTCGAGGTAATACTTCGTATGGATTGGTAGCCTCTTGCATCCATTCTTCTACCAAGTCCCATCCTGGCTCTTCCTTATTGATCAATTCTTCTAATGTTCTCATATCCTGCTTTTTTATAAAAATATTGCCTTACAAAATGTAAGGCAATATCTCAAATATTAAGTCTATAATTTTATTTTACATAATTTTGAGCTACTTCTTTGGCAACTTTTTCCAATACAGCAGTAATCTCATCATTAATTTTTCCAGCTTTAAGCTCCAAGAGAACATTCTCGTGTGCTGTACGAAGGTTTTCCAAGTATTCTTTTTCGAACTCACGTACTCTCTCTACAGGAATTTGACGCAATAGGTTCTTAGATCCTACATAGATAATTGCTACCTGATCTTCTACCTTGTATGGAGTATTAGAAGATTGTTTGAGGATTTCCACATTGCGTTTTCCTTTCTCAATCACATTGCTTGTAGCTGCATCAAGGTCAGAACCGAACTTAGCAAAAGCGGCTAATTCGCGGAACTGTGCTTGGTCAAGCTTAAGAGTACCAGCTACCTTCTTCATAGACTTGATCTGAGCCGATCCCCCTACACGAGATACAGAGATACCTACGTTGATTGCGGGGCGCACTCCAGAGTTGAAGAGGTCAGACTCAAGGAATATCTGTCCGTCAGTGATAGAAATCACGTTGGTTGGGATATAAGCAGAAACGTCTCCAGCTTGAGTCTCTATCACTGGTAATGCAGTAAGAGATCCACCACCCTTTACAAGGTGCTTGATAGAGTCTGGAAGGTCATTCATATTGCGAGCTACATTATCATCTTTGATTACCTTAGCCGCACGCTCTAAGAGACGAGAGTGTAAGTAGAACACGTCCCCAGGGTAAGCCTCACGTCCTGGTGGGCGACGAAGCAAGAGAGATACCTCACGGTAAGCCATCGCTTGCTTGGAAAGGTCATCATAGATAATAAGGGCAGGGCGACCTGTATCACGGAAGTACTCCCCTATAGCAACCCCTGCAAAAGGAGCATATACCTGCATAGGAGCTGGATCGGAAGCATTAGCTGCTACGATAGTAGTATAAGCAAGCGCTCCTGCATCTTCCAAAGTCTTGGCAATACCTGCCACTGTAGAGGCTTTCTGACCAATGGCTACATAGATACAATATACAGGGTTACCTGCATCATAAAATTCTTTTTGGTTAAGGATAGTATCGATACATACTGTTGTTTTCCCTGTCTGACGGTCACCAATCACAAGCTCACGCTGACCACGACCAATAGGAATCATGGCATCAATAGCCTTAATTCCTGTTTGCAAAGGCTCATTCACTGGTTGGCGATAGATTACCCCTGGAGCCTTACGCTCGAAAGGCATTTCGTAAAGTTCGCCTAAGATAGGACCTTTGCCATCGATAGGTTCCCCTAAGGTATTGATTACACGACCTACAATCCCCTCCCCTACCTTGATAGAGGCAATGGTTTTGGTACGCTTTACAGTATCTCCTTCTTTTATTTGAGTAGAAGAACCGAGGAGTACTACCCCTACATGATCTTCTTCTAGGTTGAGCACCATTCCTTCTTGTCCAGACTCAAAGTGGACAAGCTCCCCATTTTCAACTTTGGAGAGACCAAAAATGCGAGCAATCCCATCTCCTACTTCTAACACCGTCCCTACCTCTTCCAAAGATACAGACGCATCGAAGTTTGCTAGTTGTTTTTTAAGAATCGCTGAAACCTCAGCCGCCTTTATTTGTGCCATTATTTTTATGTATGAATATTCTTTTTATTTGTTCTAATTTTTCTTTTAGAAACACTTCTATAAGTTACCGCGCAAAGATACAAAAAAAAATCAAATCTACCATACTTTTACAAAGAAACTTTTTATGACTAATGCTTATATTGAAAATGATTAATACTATTGCTAGTCAAATCTTTCTGTATGGCGTATTGGTTATTACTCATTGTCTTATGCTATCTTTATTTGTCATAAGTGTTTAGAAAACAAAAAACAGCTGCATTTTGCAGCTGTTTTTTGTTGAATAGTTATTAATTGTTTCTATTGTTTGGCAAAAATAAGTTTTTTATTCATCACATCGGTAGATCCCATACCCATGTTCTTCAAAGCTTCTTGATAGTTAGCCAAGTTGATATTCTTATATGTCAAAGGATAACGGAGACGTTCTGGGAAAGGCACTCCATCTACCAATGAAGTAAAAGAGTAAGTAGTTATAGTAGAACCATTCTTATCTTGTACTGGTTCTACCATAGGTATACCTCTTTCTCCATCTTTTATAAGTACTGAAGGATATCCTGTACGGCGGTACTCTGTCCAAGCCTCATTAGGATTCATATAGAGGGCTATATACTTTTGGGTCATTACAGTTTCCTCTGTAGCAGCAGGAAGAGCCGTAACAAAAACAGTTATCTTACTGCTTTCTACACCCCATTTTTCCATAGAAGCTTTTACTCCTTCTTTGTACTTAGCATCATCCCAAGTTCCATTCACTACATAGTTAGCTTCAGAAAGCAAGAAACATACTTCTGAATATTCCATAAACACTTCTGCATAGTCCGCAGATAGAATCTTCTGTGAGAATAGAGAAACTATACGTCCTGAACCAAATTGAGAGTCACTATAAGATTCACTAATTCCGTAAGGCATTCCTACATATTTAGTAAGATCCGTAGTTTCTTGATATTGACCATCTCTTACTTGCTCTATTTTAAGACCCTTAGGAGTCACATATTTTTGCAAACGAGGGTCCACTCCAAAGCCTAAACTCGCTCCTCTAGTTCCCTTAAGCATATCCACAAGTGTATTGGCTGGGGAATAGTCAGTTCTCTTATCTACAAAATAGTTCTTATAAATAGGAGAAGCATTTATATCATTTTTTTCATAAGGAAGCTCTACAGTATCTGCATTAGAAGCCATTACTGGATATTGAGCAGGATTTTGCACAATCTCTTTGATAACATCAATAGCTTTCTGTTTTAGTTCTGCATCTTGCACCCTTGAAAGGTGTATAGCGATACGCAAACGCAATGAGTTACCAAATTTCTCTAAGCGTTCAGGGGTCTTGAAGACCATATCTCCTGCTGTAAAGACATTTGATTTTGACTTGTTTATTTGTGCTACAGCTTCCTTAAGATCATCCAACATATCCATATAAATATCCTTCTGAGAAGCATATTTAGGAGAAATGTATTTTTCCAACTGTAGCGCTTGGAACTTAGGATTATCCTTTCCATGCCAAGAGTAATAAGGAACATCTCCAAAAGTTTCAACAGCAATGCTCATCGCATAATTCATCATAATACGTGCAGCAGCTATTTGATTGTCATTATCTCCATAAAGAGCTGTTTTCTCTTTAGTCTTAGGATCTGTATTGAGTTCTATTATTTCCTTATAGATACCTGCTACTTGGTAGCAGAAACGCCAGATATAGTCTCCCGCTGTATCCGCGTAAAGAAATCTACTTTCCTTAGTATAAGCGGTTTGAGCGGTATATTGCATCCAAGTACGAATAAGCTTTCCTGAAGTAGTAGTATACCTCGTATAGTCCATTAGTCTCTTGTTAGCACCATTGAACAAAGCATAAGGAAGAGATGTTTTAGGTTTATTAGGATTCGTATTGATCTCTTCGAAATCTTTTTCACAACTAGAGGTAGCAAAAAGTAGCCCTACCCCACATAAAATAGATACTATTTTTTTCATGTTCGTCATCTTAAATTTGTTTTATAATTTTAAACCTAAGCTCATACCGAAGGAACGAGTAGAAGGCAAGGAAGTTTCACCGATACCTTTGTTAGAAGCAGCGATTTCAGGATCCATACCATCCCAATCAAGACCAGTAGTCCAAAGATTGTTTCCAAAGATAGAGATATTAACTCCTTTGATATGTTTTTTCTCGGTTAGAGGTACATCATAAGAAAGGGTTACACTTCTGAGCTTAAAGTAAGTTGCATCAAAAATATTTTGAGCATCTACCCCACGATAGAAAAGTCCTCCATATGCTTTAGGGCTGAGTCGTGCATCGTTAGGTTGTCCTGCTTTAGGAGTTCCTGGTGCAAATACTCCGGGTACTACAATACCTTTCTGTCCATCTATATATTGGGTGCTCTTTTCACGCATTCCATTATCAACGGTTTCACGTAGAGTACCTGTATACATACCTAGCATATAGGCATTAGCAAAATATTTCCCTCCTTTTTGGAAATCAAATAAGAATGATAGACTCACAGGACCATACTTAAATGAATTTCTAAGTCCCATTGTATAATCAGGAATAATAGTTCCTAAGGCCTTAGGCTCTGAAGTAACATATTTACCTGACTTATCTACTAATTTATTTCCTTTATCATCATATACGAAGTCTCTACCAAAAAGCTGTCCATAAGCTTCTCCTTCTATTGCATAGAGAGATACCAATCCTGAACTATCATTAGTGATTTTGTAACGAGTAGTACCTGGGTAAAGTTTTAAGAGCTTATTGTTGTTCTTAGCAAAATTCCAACTTACATTCCAAGAGAAATTTCCTACTTTCACAGGAGTAGCTGAAAGAGATACTTCTATACCTTTATTAGACATCTCTCCACTATTCACCATTTTGTTTACATACCCATTAGCTCCATCCACAGGAAGCGGAATGATTAAGTTCTTTGACAAGATATCATATACAGAAACATTCGCTGAAAGTCGATCGTTGAAGAAGCGCAATTCCAAACCTGCTTCTTTAGTTTCCTTAATCTCTGGGACTAGGTCTGGGTTATTTTGAGTAAATGGATGTAAATATACAGGACTTCCATTAAAAGGTAAGTTAATAGTAGGATAAGTAAGCAACTGATAAGGTCCTGTATCATTACCTGCTTGTGCCCATGCTCCACGTATTTTACCATAAGAAAGCCAAGATGGTTTGCTCTTCCATGCATTGGTAAATACAAATGAACCCGTTACTGAAGGATAGAAAACTGGAGCTGATACAGTAGAGAAATAATCCTGACGGCCTGTTACCTCTACGAAAGCCATTCCTTTGTATCCAAAAGAAGCCATTCCAAAAATACTATTGGTTCGTCTCCAACTACGATAATTGCTAGAAGAAGGCGTTTCTACACTATTTTCTAAGTTATAGAAGTCAGGAAGCACAAGCCCTCCATTGGTTTTTCCTTGTACCCATTGATACCTTCCTTCACGGCGAGCCAAGCCTATAAATCCTGTAAGGGTAAAGTCTTTCCCTAATTTAGGAGTATAGTGCAAACGTGTTTCATAGTTAAAATCAGAATTAGTATAATTAGTTACTACATAAGAAGCTGTCTCTTTTGAACCTACTGCTACACGAGCTTCTGTATTAAGAGCATAAATATCTCCATAGGCCTTAGCTACCCAATACAAATTATCTGTAAAATTGTAAGTGAAACCAATATTACCAAAGAAACGATGACGCTTGTCATTGCTGGTATTCTCATAGAGCGTCCAGTAAGGGTTATCTGCATAACGAGGAGTTCCATCTTCTGCTGACTTTCTATTCCAAGTACGATGTGTTCCATCAGGTGCCTTATAATAATCCTGTAATTTTTGAAGATCCAACTGACGCTGTGTCCATGCATACAATACTTTGGAAATAGGATTCTTCATTGTATAAGAGTTTTCTGGGTTCTCACGAGAAGTGATAATGTAGTTAAACCCTCCTTCACTCTTTAGCTTTTTAGAAAGAGTAGAGTTAAAGCTAATAGAGAGATTGGTTTTTTCCAATTTGGTATTAGGAATAATCCCTGTTACTTCATTATTACCTAAAGAGAAACGCAAATTGGTTCCTCCTACTGCACGAGATACAGAAACTGAATTAGAAAGGTTAACACCTGTTCTATACAATTTATCTACGTCATTCTTAGGAGCCTGCCAAGGAACTGGCTTAAGGTAATGTTGAGGAAGATATTTTTCATCAAATGCATACCAAGGTAGATAAGGTGTTCCATCATATTCAGGTCCCCAGCTCTCATCACTCTCGTAAGCAGCTATATTATAGGTTTGACCATTCTTAGTATACTTTTTAAAAGCATTAGCTCTACCACCCCCAAAACGGTTTTGCAACTTAGGAGCAATATAATGAGTTTCAAAAGCCACAGAAGACTTTACATCAATCGTTGTCTTCCCTGACTTTCCCGATTTAGTGGTGTAGATAATCACCCCATTACCTCCACGGCTACCATAAAGAGCAGTTGCAGCACCTCCTGAGAGCACGGTCACAGATTCTATATCTTCTGGGTTGATATCCCCAGCAGCATCTCCGAACTTACTATCAGCTCCTCCTACTGTTGCCATAGGCACCCCATCAATTACGATAAGTGGCTGGTTACTACCAGTGATACTCCCTACCCCACGAATGGTTACATTGGTATTACCACCCATAGAAGAAGTAGTACTAGTCTGTACCCCCGCTACGTTACCAGAAAGCCCTTGATCCGCATCTGTTTTTTGGGTAGCATATCCTACAGCGTTTTTATCACGCTTGATACCCAAAGCTCCTGCTTCTCCTTCTTGAGAGGAAGCGAGTTGAAGAACTGCATCCATGGTGGTAGAGAGACCTACCTTCATTTCTACATTCTTGTACCCTGCGGCAGAGAACTGGATCACTTCCCCTTCTTTGGCCATGATTGTATAAGTCCCCTCAGGACTCGTTTTAGTGGTACGGGTAGTGCCGAAAACCGTTACACTAGCCCCTGCTACAGGCTTTCCTGTGGCATCTTTTACGCTCCCAGAGAGATTCTGCTGAGCGAATGTCATTGTCGTAAAGACAAAGCAAATCCATAAGAATAATTTTTTTAAGTTCATATCTCTTGTATATTCATTAGTAGCGCAAATTTACGTTTTTTATTTGAATTATGAACAATTTTATTTAATATTTTTTTTACATATACCCACATTAATACTCACTATTATTCATAAATTTAACACTCATTATATATTATGTTTATTATTTTGATTTAATTTGACAATATAAGAAAATAAATTCTTCATACATAATAATAAGTTGCTACTCTTTATAGATTTTTTATACACTTCTTTGAACAAAAAGATTGCCCAAAAGAGGCTTTAATAGTCTATTTTTAAAACCTCTTTGGACAATCTTAAAATGAATGAAATTAATTATATTAATGTCTTGCAAAGATTAGCTTCTTAGCCATAGAATCCTCTGACATATTCATATTTTTAAGGGCTTCTTTATAATTTTCAAAATTAATAAGCTTATATGTAGTCGGATAGTATAGGCGCTCAGGCAGGTCTGTAAGTTCCGCTACGGTAGAGGTGAAGGTATAAGTAGTCTCACCTGAAGTAGTAGGTTTGTTCAAAGGAACTGTTTCTCCTACCTTAATAAGTGTCTGAGGATATCCTGTTCTCCTATACTCAGCCCATGCTTCGTTAGGATTCATATATAATGCTATATATTTTTGGGTAATCACATTTTCCTTATTAGCTGTAGGAAGTCCATTAGCAAAATTTGTTGCTACGGTGGGGTCTACCTCCCATTTTTCCATAGAAGCAATTACTCCTTTTTTATACCATTGAGAATCCCATCCATTTACTTCAGAGAGTAAGAAACATACCTCTGCATACTCCATATAGACTTCTGCATAATCTGCCTTAAGAATCCTTTTTCCAAAGAAAGATACATCTCTTCCTGAATTAAACTGAAAGTCAGCCATGCTTTCTTCCATTCCATAAGGCATTCCTACATATTTAGAAAGATCTGTAGATTCTTGATATCCATCTCTTGCTTGGTATTTAGTAAGCCCCTTGACAGCAAAGTATTTTTGTAAGCGAGGATCCACTCCATAATTACCTCTTTGTCCTTTTAATAATTGTACAAAACTATTAGCAGGGGCATAGTCGGTACGATTATTCACATAATAGTTCCTAAATATAGGAGAAGGGTTTGTGTTGTCATTATCAAAAGGACGCTCTACTGTATCTGCATTGGACTGCATCACCTTAGTTCCATCCTTAAGCTCATTGATGGTTTCATTTGCCAAGCTCCTAAGTTGAGAATCCGTCACTTCATGTACACGAACAGCAATACGCAAACGAAGTGAATTAGCAAAACGCTTCATTTTTTGAGGCGTACCAAAGATGCGATCTCCTTGAATGAATACATAGGGCTGTGATTCATCTATCTGATCAGTTGCTTCTTTGAGTTCCTTCAGTAGATCCATATAGATTTCCTTCTGTGTAGCATATTTAGGAGAGATATATTTGTCCATCTGCAAAGCTTGGAAATTAGGATTATCCCTACCTCCCCAAGAATAATAAGGGATATCTCCAAAGGTTTCTACTAAGAGATTGAAAGTAAAAGCCATCATAATACGAGCTGCTGCTATTTGGTTGGCATTACTTCCATATTTAGCAGTTTCATTCTTTGTTTTTGGATCCGTATTAAGTTCTATTATATCCTTATAATTACCAGCAGCCTTATAAGGATATCTCCATAGGTAATCTCCTGAATTATCTCGATATAAGAATCTACTTTCGGTAGTATAAGTTGTCTGTGCGGTATATTGCATCCAGGAACGCATCATCTGTCCTGAAGTAGTGTACACCCTTGTATTACTCAGAATAAGCTTATCAGAGCTATTGAACAATGCATAACTCAAAGGCTTCTGAGGTCTGTTGGGATTGGTATTGATTTTCTCAAAATCTTTCTGGCAACTAGTACTTAGTAATAATCCCACCCCACAGAATATAGTTGTTAATATATTTTTCATTTCTTTATTATATTAAATTTTTTACAATTTTAATCCTATGCTCATACCAAAAGAGCGAGTAGTTGGTAAGGAAACTTCCCCTATCCCTTTGTTAGAAGCAGCTGTTTCAGGATCCATACCATCCCAGTCAAGACCTGTAGTCCAAAGATTGTTTCCAAATAGAGTAATATTCAATCCTTTGATATTCTTCTTTTCAGGTAGAGGAACATCATAAGAGATAGAAACATTTCTCAATTTTAAGTAAGTAGCATCGAAAATATTTTGAGTATCAATACCTCCTCGATAGAATCCTTCCCCATATCTTTTAGGAGAGAGTACTTTAGTATTGCGCTGTCCATTGGCCAAAACCCCATCGAGAACAATACCTCTTTCTTCTACTCTTCCATTTCTTGTAATCAAATCACGTATCCCATTTTCAGTAGTTTCTCTCAACATACCTGTAGACATTCCCACCATGTGAGCCGCTGAGAAATACTTGCCTCCTTTTTGGAAATCAAACTTAAAGGAAACACTCAAGTGGCTATATTTGAGAGTATTGGAAAGCCCCATAGTATAATCTGGAATAATAGATCCTAAGGATTTTAACTCTGAAGGAGCGTATTTACCATTAGCTTGAATGATCTTATTTCCTTTATCATCATATTTAAAATCTCTACCATAAAGCTGTCCAAAAGCCTCTCCTTCTATAGCATAAAGAGATACCAAACCATATCTATCTGATGTTACTTTGTATCGCTTGATACCAGGAGCCAATTTGATCAATTCGTTTTTATTCTTAGCAAAATTCCAACTTACATTCCATGAAAACTTACCTACTTTCACTGGAGTTGCAGATAGAGATACCTCAATCCCTTTATTGGACATTTTTCCACTATTAACCCTTTTGCTAATAAAACCATTAGCCGCATCAACAGGAAGAGGAATAATAAGATCCTTTGAGAGAATATCGTATACAGAGACATTGGCAGAAAGGCGATCTTTGAAAAGACGTAGTTCTAATCCTGCTTCTTTAGTTTCTTTTATTTCTGGTACTAATTCTGGATTATTCGATACATCAGGACGAGAATAATCAGGAGCTCCTCCAAAAGGATTGTGTACAGTAGGATAGGTTACCAATTCATAAGGATTAGTATCATTTCCTGCCTGAGCCCAAGCTACACGTACCTTACCATAAGAAAGCCAAGAAGGTTTCTTTTTCAAAGCTGAAGTGAATACAAAGGAACCTGTTACTGAAGGATAAAATACAGGTTTGGAAACAGTCGAGAACCAATCTTGGCGTCCTGTTAGCTCAACAAAAGCCATTCCTTTATATCCGAAAGAGAGCATTCCAAATACACTATTGGTACGTCTCCATGAAGCATAATCAGAGGCTTGAGGGGTTTCCTTACTATTGGCTAAGTTATAGAAATTAGGAGAGACAAGACCTCCAACTGTTTTCCCTGAAGACCAGCCATATTTTCCATTACGACGAGAGAGCCCAATAAACCCTGTTAGTGTAAAATTCTTTGAAAGCTTAGGTGTATAGTGCAAGCGAGTTTCATAGTTGAAATCTGAGTTATTATAGACTGTTTTAGTATAATAAGGAGTTCCAAAAGAACCTACTGCTTTTCTATCTTCCTTAGTGAGACTATAAATATCTCCATAGATTTTTCCTACCCAATATAATTGACTTGAGAATTCATAAGTAAAGCCTATATTTCCGAAGAAACGATGACGCTTATCATTATTCGTGTTTTTATTAAGTTCCCAATAAGGATTATCTACAAATTTGGGTTCAGCATTATTCCATGCTGTTCTATTCCAAGGTCGCTGATCTCCAGCCTCATTTTCATAATATCTTTCCAAATTTCTCATATCCAACTGTCTTTGGCTCCAAGTATAATGCACTATAGCCAAGGGATTATTCACTGTGTTGGAAAAATCAGGATTATCACGTTCTGTCAAGACATAGTTAACTCCCCCTTCACTTTTGAGTTTTGAAGACAACTTAGAATTAAAATTGAAAGAGAAGTTTGTCTTCTGTAATTTGGTTGTAGGAACAATCCCTGTTACTTCATTATTTCCTAAAGAGAAGCGAAGATTGGTTCCTGACAAGGAGCGAGATACAGAAATAGAATTGGATATTCCCACTCCTGTTGTATAGAACTTATCTACGTCATTATCTGGAGCCTTCCAAGGCACTGTTTTCAGATATTTCTCTGGAAGATATTCTTTGTCGAAAGCATACCAAGGGAGGTATTGTTGGTTTTCGAATTTAGGCCCCCAGCTTTGATCTACTGCATAGCGAGCTATTTTATATTGTCGTCCATCGATATTAACTGTTTCAAATCGTTGAGAATCTCCACCTCCATACTCGTTTTGCAGCTTAGGAGCAATATATATTTTTTCAAAAGTCACCCCTGATTTCACGTCAATAGAGGTCTTTCCTGCTTTTCCGGATTTGGTAGTATAGAGAATTACTCCATTACCTCCACGGCTACCATAAAGAGCTGTAGCGGCTCCTCCCGATAGGACAGTTACAGACTCTATATCTTCAGGATTGATATCCCCAGCAGCATCTCCGAACTTACTATCAGTACCTCCGACAGTAGCCATAGGCACTCCATCGATGACGATCAAAGGTTGGTTACTTCCTGTAATAGTACCGACCCCACGTATGGTGACGTTGGTATTTCCTCCCATAGAAGAAGTCGTATTGGTCTGCACCCCTGCTACACTCCCTGAAAGGTTATCACTGGCTCCTGCTTTTTGAGCGGTGTAACCTACAGCATTTTTATCACGCTTAATACCGAGAGCCCCTTCTTCTGCGGCAGCTTCGGCCTGTGGGAGTACCACATCAATAGTAGTAGAAACCCCTACTTTTACCTCCGTACTCTTGTAGCCAGAGGCTGAAAAATGAAGTACTTCATTTTCCTTAGCAGAGATTGTATAGGCTCCCTCTGCATTGGTTTTAGCGTTGCGCTGAGTTCCTACCACAATAACAGAAGCCTCCGGTAAGGGTTTTCCTGCACTATCCTTCACACTTCCAGAAATTTTCTGTTGAGCAAAGGTCGTAGCTGAAAAAGCTATAAAAAGATATAGCCACAATTTTTTAAAATTCATATCCTTTGTGTTTTTATTAGTAGGACAAACTTACGTTTTTTTTTCTGAATATCCATCACTTTCTGTATATTTTTTTTAGCACTTTATATTTTTTTAAACATAAATCATACATAACAAATCTTATAAAAACTTAATTCATTGATTATAAAGCAGCTTAGAGACAAAGCACACCAAAAGGGGGATAGTAAAAAAAGAGACTGTCTTTTCAGACAGTCTCTTTTTGTTAAGAGATTATTTAATTACTAAAGAAACAAACTAAGGGCGACGTTGACCTCTATCAAAGATAAGTCTCTTGGTAAGAATATCTGTAGTCATCTGCATCGATTTCAATGCATTCTGGTAATTAGCCTCATTAATTACTTTGTATGCTACAGGATAAAACAAACGTTCAGGAATATCTGTGAGATCGGCTACTAAGGACTCGAATCTATATTTAGTTTGTCCTGCCTCAGTAGGAATATTTAAATCGGTTTCCTCATTTACTTTAATAAGGGTATGAGGATATCCTGTACGGCGATATTCAGCCCAAGCCTCATTTGGATTCATGTAGAGAGCAATATACTTCTGAGTCAATACATTTTCCTCGTTAGCTGCAGGAATTGTATTCAAGAAGTTAGTTATCTTAGTACTATTCACTCCCCATTTTTTCATAGAAGCTTCTACCCCTTTCTTATACCAAGTATTATCCCATCCGTTTGCTTCGGAAAGAAGGAAGCATACTTCAGAATATTCCATGAATACTTCAGCATAGTTAGGTTGGAGTATTCTACTACTGAAAAATGAAACCGCTACTCCTGATTTAAACTGGAAATCGGCCATACTTTCGTCCAAACCATAAGGCATTCCTATATAGTCATTGAGATTGTCACTTTCTGTATAGCGTCCGTCACGAGCCTGATACTTAGTAAGCCCCTTAGGAGCGAAGTATTTTTGCAAGCGAGGATCTACTCCAAAATTTCCTCTTTGCCCTTTGAGTAACTGTACAAAGCTATTAGAAGGAGAATAATCCACACGATTGCTTACAAAGTATTCTTTGTAGATAGGAGCAGGGTTCGTATCATCACTATCAAATTGGAGCTCTACAGTATCCGCTTCACTTTGCATTACTGCAGTACCTGCTTTTAGTTCATCAATGCTCTGTTGTGCAAGAGTTCTAAGCTCTGTATCTGATACATCTTTCAAACGAATCGCAAGGCGTAGGCGCAAAGAGTTGGCAAAACGTCTCATCTTATCAGGAGTTTCAAAGATATAATCTCCTTCCTTGAACACATAGGAATCACTGACTATTTGTGCAGCAGCTTCCTTAAGTTCTTTCAACAAATCTGTATAAATTTCCTTTTGAGTAGCATATACAGGAGAAATATATTTTTCCAACTGTAAAGCTTGGAAACGTTCTGGATTAGGAGAACCATAGGAATAGTAAGGTACATCTCCAAAAGTTTCTACCAAGAGTGCAAATGTATAGGCAAGCATGATACGTGCTGCTGCAATTTGATTTTCACTTTTTCCATAAGTAGTCATTAGTTCCTTAGTCTTAGGATCGGTATTCAAATCAATGATGTCCTTGTAGCCCCCAGCTACTTGATAAGGGTAGCGCCATAGGTAATCCCCTGCATAGTCACGGTATAGGAAACGGCTTTCCTTGGTATAGGTGTCCTGAGCTGTATATTGCATCCAAGAGCGAAACATCATTCCTGAGGTGGTATAGTTACGAGTATTCTTGAGGAAGAGTTTCGTAGATCCATTGAACAATGCTGTAGGAAGTGCCTGTTGTGGTCTATTAGGATTGGTATTAATTTCTTCAAAATCCTTTTGACAACTGGTGGTAGTACCCAAGAGAGCAAGACCACCTAAAATTATGATTGCTAATCGTTTCATATCATATTCTATTTAAAGTTATAATTTTAATCCTACACTCATACCGAAAGAGCGTGTAGTAGGAAGAGAGAGTTCTCCTATCCCTTGATTAGAGGCAGCTGTTTCAGGATCCATACCATCCCAATCCAATCCAGTTGTCCAAAGATTATTACCAAAGAGAGAAACATTCACATTCTTGATATATTTAGTACTTGGTAGGGGCAGATCATAGGATAGTGACACACTTCTGAGCTTTAAGTAAGTTGCATCGAAGATATTTTGTTTGTCCACAGCACCTTGGAAGAATCCTTCTCCATAGGTCTGAGGGTCAATTCTCTTGGTATTGACAGCTCCACTTCTTGTGACACCAGGTAGAACAATCCCTTTTTGATTCTTAGGTCCTGTAGGATCGTATTCACGTATACCTCCTGCAACTGTCTCACGAAGCATACCTGTACTCATCCCTGTCATGTGAGCGGCAGAGAAGTAATTACCTCCTTTTTGGAAGTCAAATACGAAAGAGAAGTTCAAGCGACCATATCTGAAGCTATTGGTAAGTCCCATAGTATAGTCAGGGATGATGTTTCCTAAGGCTTTAAGTTCAGAAGTTGCATATTTCCCATTGGATTGTACTATTCTATTTCCCTTGTCATCATATACAAAGTCTCTACCATAGAGTTCTCCAAATGGACGACCTTCTATCGCATAGAGAGATACCTGTCCATATTTGTCCCAATTCACCCTATAGGTTCTGATACCAGGAGCCAATTTTTCCAATTTGTTTTTGTTCTTAGAGAAGTTCCAGCTGAGGTTCCAGTTGAATTTTTCTGTCTGTATAGGAGTTACAGACAAGGTTACTTCCACCCCTTTGTTGGACATTTCTCCACTGTTTACATATTTCCAGTTATATCCGTTGGCAGCATCTATAGGTAGTGGGATGATAAGGTCTTTGGAGAGAATATCATATATAGAAGCATTGATAGAAACACGATCCTTGAAGAAGCGGAGTTCTAGACCTGCCTCCTTAGTTTCCTTTACTTCAGGTACGAGGTCTGGATTGTTGGATGTATTGGAGCGAATATAGTCCGGACTACCTCTAAAAGGAGTATTTACGAGAGGATAGTTCATCAATCGGTAAGGACCTGTATCATTACCCGCTTGTGCCCAAGCTACACGTGCTTTCCCATAAGAGAGCCAAGAAGGTTTGCTCTTCCATGCAGAAGTAAAGACAAAGGAACCTGTTACAGAAGGATAGAATACAGGTTTGGACACAGTAGAGAACCAGTCCTGACGACCAGTTACTTCCACGAAAGCCATATTCTTGAATCCGAAAGAAGCCATTCCATATACACTATTAGTACGTTGCCAAGAAGAATAATCAGAAGCTTGTGGTACTTGCTTACTGTTAGACATATTATACAAATTAGGAACTACCAAACCTCCTACTGTTTTTCCACTTGACCAAGCATAACGACTTTCACGACGAGACATACCAACAAATCCGGTAAGAGAGAAGTTTTCCCCTAACTTAGGAGTATAGTGTAAGCGGGTTTCATAGTTGAAATCGGTATTATTATACACAGTTTTCTGATAGCTTGGTACCCCATAAGCCCCTACTGCATTTCTATTTTCTTTGGTATAGTAATAGATATCTCCATATACTTTTCCTACTAAGTAAAGATTTTCTTTGAAGTGATAGGTAAGTCCCAAGTTTCCAAAGAAGCGGTGACGCTTATCATTATTGTAGTTCTTATATACTTCCCAATAAGGGTTATTAGCGAACTTAGGTTCTTCATTATCCCAAGCAGTACGGTTCCAAGTACGTTGTCCTCCAGCTGGATCTATGTAATATTTTTCCAAATTTCTTACATCCAACTGGCGGTGGCTCCAAGCATAGAATACATTCGCCAAATCATTATTCACCGTATTGGCATAATCTGGATTGGTACGGGAAGTTATTACATAATTGAATCCTCCTTCACTCTTAAGTTTTTTAGAAAGATCTGCACTAAAACTGAAAGCAAGGTTTGTCTTGTGCAAATCGGTATTAGGAACGATACCATTTACCTGATTGTTACCTAAGGAGAAACGTAGGTTGGTACCTGAGAGGGAACGTGTTACTGAGAAAGAGTTGGACACCCCTACCCCTGTACGATAGAATTTTTCAATACCTTTTTGTGGAGCTACCCAAGGTACAGGTTTTAGATAATGTTCTGGAAGATATTTCTGGTCAAAAGCATACCAAGGAAGGTACATTTTACTAGAATCATACTTAGGCCCCCAGCTTTGGTCTACTGCATAACGGGCTAAATTGTATTGCTGCCCATTGATTGTAGCTCTTTCAAACTGCTGAGAATCTCCACCTCCGTATTCATTTTGAAGAACAGGAGCTATATAAGCCGTTTCAAAGGTAACTCCAGATTTGACTTCAATAGAAGTTTTTCCACCTTTACCTGATTTGGTAGTAATAAGGATTACCCCATTACCTCCACGGCTTCCGTAGAGTGCTGTTGCAGCACCTCCAGAGAGTACGCTTTGGGATTCTATATCCTCAGGGTTGATATCACTGAGCGCATCCCCTGTGTTCTTACCATCTCCTACGGTAGCCATAGGCACCCCATCAATTACGATAAGTGGTTGGTTACTACCTGTTACGGTACCTACCCCACGAAGGATGATATTGGTATTCCCACCCATAGAAGAAGAAGAACTGGTTTGAGCTCCCGCTACGGCACCTGAGAGGTTCTGTCCTCCCTCTGTATTTTGAGTATTGTACCCCACAGCATCCTTGTTACGCTCGATTCCCAAGGCACCTGCTTCCTGTTTGTTTTCCATAGGGAGCAATACTGCATTCACTACGGAGGAGAGCCCCACCTTAATTTCTACGTTTTGATACCCCTGAGCGGAGAAGCGAAGCGTTTCCTCAGCTTGTGCTTGGATCGCATATGCCCCCTCGGAGTTAGTTGTTGCACTACGGCTGGCGCCTACCACTTGCACGGTAGCTCCGGCCACGGGTTTCCCTGTGCTATCCTTCACACTCCCTTTTACAGATTGTTGTGCAAAGGCCATTGTCGTAAAGACAAGGAAACACAATAGAAGTAATTTCTTTAGGTTCATATCTCTTTATGATATTTGATTAGATACCCAAAAGTACGTTTTTTTTCGCTATTATCCTACAGCCAAAGATAAAAACCAAAAAAATTATGTCCTACTTATTATTTATAATTTTTTATACTAAAAAAGGGGAGAGTATAGCCACTAAAAAAGAAAAATATACTGTTTTTTATAATTTTATTTTTACACGGCTTTTAAGAAGAAAGAAGGGATATTTGTCTTTTTTTAGACAAAAAAAGCCATCTTTTATAAAGATGGCTTTAAAATATGATTACAAATTCACTTTTACTGACGTGTAGCGAAGATTAGTTTATGAGATCTAGCATCATTAGGATTCCCCATGTTCTTAAGGGCTTCTATATAATTTAAGTTGAGCCCAGTATAGGTATCTGGATAGTTCAATCGATCTGGTATGCCACTAACATCCTTAGCAGAAGGTTCCTTTTTGAACTCATATACAAGAGGATTTCCTTCGGGATAGTTACCTCTTACACGTTCGCCTACTTGGATCAGTGTTTTAGGATAGCCTGTTCTACGATATTCTACCCAAGCTTCATCTGGATCCATATATAAGGATATGTACTTTTGGGTAAGGACATTTTCCTCATTCGCTGCAGGGAGTGCTGCCATAAAGTTAGATTTTCTAGTACCTGTGATATCCCATCTGTCCAAAGAAGCTTCTACCCCTTTTCTATATAGAGCATTATCCCATCCTCTTAATTCAGAGAGGATAAAACATACTTCTGAGTAGTCCATAAGTACTTCTGTAAAAGTAGCAGACAATATTTCTTTAGAGAAAAGAGAAACTCTATCTCCTCCATTGTACTGGTCAGTAGTAGCTCCTTCTTGCATACCATAAGGCATCCCTACATAACTAGTAGTATCGATAGGATTGCTCTGATCTAAGGTATAACCATAGTACACATCCCATTTACCCATACCTTTAGGTGCGAAATACTTTTCCATACGAGGATCTACACTTCCAAAGTTCAGACCTCTGTCATTAGCTTTTTTATTATTTCCTGCAAGAAGCTTTACAAAATTACTAGAAGGCAGATAGTCCACACGGTTTCCTACATAATAATCATAGTAGATTGGTGCAGGATAGGTATAGTTATCCTCAAAAGATAATCCTACTCTTTCTCCTTCTCCCAAAAGTTCAGTTTCTGTACCTACAGTGGTGTAATGATTAATGATATCCGTAACTTTTTGTTTCAATTCAGCACCTAATACAGTAGCATTAGCTCCTTTCAAGTGATTAGCAATGCGCAAGCGCAAAGAGTTGGCAAATTTTTTCATTTTTGCTGGAGTACCAAAAATAAAATCTCCATCTTTAAATACATAAGAAACAGAAGTATCCATCTCACTTATGGCTTGGTCTAATTCTTTGAGAATATCCAAGTAAATATCCTTTTGAGGGGCAAATACAGGAGTTACATAAGTATCTGTCTGCAAAGCTTGGAACTTAGGATTATCAGGATCCAAAGCAGAATAATAAGGAACATCTCCAAAAGATTGTACCAAGAGAGAGAAGCAATACGTCATCATAATACGAGCTGCTGCTATCTGGTTTACATTTTTCCCATAAGCAGCAACCAATTCTTTTGTTTTAGGATCTGTATTAAGATCTATAATAGTCTTATAATCCATAGCTCTTTTATATGCTTGATAATAAATAGAACTGGGACCATTAGGATCCAATAAGTAACGACTTTCCTTAGTGTAAATAGGCTGTGCGGCATATTGCATCCATACACGCATTTGCTTCATATTGTCATATCCTCTTGTATTATTCATCAGAGCTTGGTTACTGCCATTGAATAAAGCGTAGGTAAGGTAATCTTCTGGTACGTTTGGGTTTTTATTAATTTCTTCAAAATCCTTTGTACAACTTCCTAAGAGGAGTCCAGCTCCTAAGGTGGCTATTAGAATTTTTTTCATGTTCGTCCAATTTTAGTTTATTATTTTATAATTTTAATCCTACACTAAGCGCATAGCTTCTGATAGTAGGCAAGGAAGAGTTCCCCATTCCTTGATTATACATAGCTGTTTCAGGATCCATACCATCCCAAGCCAAGGCTCCAGTCCAGAGGTTATAGCCAGAAAGGGTGAAGTTCAATCCCTTGATATATCTGGTCTCTGTTAGTGGCACATCATAAGAGAGTGATACACTACGAAGTTTCAAGAAAGTAGCATCAAATACAGCTTGTGCATCAATTCCTTTATAGAAAGTAGTACCATGCTCTTTAGGACTGATGGCTTTGGTATTCTTCACTCCTGTAGAAACGATACTTCCATCAGCTTGTTTGTGCCCTACAACCCCATCAAGTACTAATCCTTTTTGTCCATTAGGTCCATTAGGATCTCTTTCACGCATACCATTAGCAATTGTTTCTCGAATGGTACCGGCATACATACCCAAGGCATAAGGTCCTGCATAATAGCTACCTCCATGAGAGTAGTCAAAAGTAAAGGAAAGGCTTAAATTACCATAGGTAAGAGTATTGGTAAGACCTGTAGTAAAATCAGGGTTGATATTACCTAACACCTCTTTTTTAGGAGAAATATAGTAGTTACCTTCTTCGTCTACCAAACGATTTCCTTTGTCATCATATACATAATTACCTCCATAGATCTCTCCAAAAGGACGACCTTCTACGGCATACAAATGTACATTATCATAGTAATCCCAAGTGACTTTATAACGAGAAAGCCCTGGAGCTAATTTGAGAAGTTTATTTCTGTTGCGAGAGAGATTCCAGTCCAAAGTCCAGCTAAACTTATCTGTCTGAACAGGAGTAGCAGAAAGAGTTATCTCGAAACCACGGTTCACCATTTCTCCACTATTTACCTTTTTATAAGTGTAGCCATTGGCTGCATCTACAGGCATAGAAAGGATAAGATCTTTGGAGAGAATATCGTAATAAGAGAATCCTAAAGAAAGACGACCATTGAAGAATTGCAAGTCGATACCAGCTTCTTTAGTTTCTTTGATTTCAGGTCTTAGTTCTGGATTTTTCTTTTCTGTAGGCACTAAATAATATTGAGCTCCCTTGAATGCTTGGTATACAGAAGGATATGTTTTGAGTACATAAGCAGAAGCATCATTACCTACTTGAGCCCATCCTGCACGGAGCTTGCCATAAGTAAACCAAGAAGGCAAGTTCTTGAAGGAATTAGAGAATACATAAGAAGCGGTTACAGAAGGATAGAAGATGGAAGTAGAGACTGTAGAGAACCAGTCATTACGCCCTGTTACTTCTACGAAGGCAGTACCTTTGTATCCGAAAGAAGCCATACCATATACACTATTGGTACGTGTCCATGAAGAATAAGTTATCCCTTTAGGTCTTTCTTTACTATTAGCTGCAGAATAATAGTTAGGAACGATTAATCCTCCTTGCGTTTCTGCCCCTACATATTCATATTTATTTTGGGCACGAGCAACTCCTACGAATCCTGTAAGGGTAAAGTTTTCTCCTAAGTCAGGATTGTAGTGCAAACGAGTTTCATAGTTGAAAGAAGAATTGTCATAGATATATCTTGAATATTGAGAAGTATCATGAGAACCTACTGCGGTTCTGGATTCGGTAGTAAGTGCATAGATATCACCATACATTTTACCTACTAAGAAGAGCTTGTCAGTAAAGTTGTAAGTAAGCCCTAAGTTACCAAAGAAACGGTGACGCTTATCGTTTTGAGTATTTTCATAGAGCATCCAATAAAGGTTGTCTGCAAAGTTAGGTTTTGGATTTTCCCAACTTGTTCTGTTCCAAGTACGTTGTTCTCCAATGGGGGATTTGTAGAATCTTCTCAAATTCTCCATATCTAACTGACGCTGTGTATATCCATACAATACAACAGAGAAACCTCCATTATCATTGGCATCAGCATAGGTATAGTTAGGATTTTCACGTACAGTGATAGAATAGTTCAGCCCTCCTTCTGCTTTTAGTTTTTTAGAAAGTTCAGAAGTAAAGCTAAAAGCAAGACTGGTACGTTCGAGCTTGGTAGTAGGCACTATCCCTGTAGTTTCGGTATTTCCTAAAGAGAAACGCAAGTTAGTTCCTGAAATAGAACGTGTAATAGAAGCTGAGTTATTGATATTCATCCCTGTACGGAAGAACTTATCAATATCATTCTTAGGAGCTTGCCAAGGCACTGGTTTTAGGTAATGCTCTGGAAGATATTTTTTATCAAAAGCATACCAAGGTAGGTAAGGAGTACCATCATACTTAGGACCCCAACTTTCGTCTACTTCATATTGAGGAAGATTGTAGGTAGTTCCATTGATCAGTTGTTGTGTAAAGTCCAAGCTAGAACCACCTCCATATTCGTTCTGTAATTTAGGAGAGATATAAGCTCTATCAAAGGATACAGAAGAGTTGATATCAATAGCAGTTTTTCCTCCCTTACCAGACTTAGTAGTATAGAGAATTACCCCGTTACCACCACGGCTACCATAGAGAGCAGTAGCTGCTCCTCCAGTAAGTACCGTTACAGATTCGATATCATCTTTGTTGATTTCACTGGCTGAGTCTCCATATTTGGATCCCATATCTACCATAGGTACCCCATCAATTACGATCAGTGGTTGGTTACTACCGGTAACACTTCCCTTACCACGGAGTTCCATTTTGGATCCTTGCATCCCTCCTGAGGAAGTAGCTGTAAGTCCTGCAGTTTTCCCTTTGAGGTCTTCGCCTCCTTCCAAGGTGGTATCGGTATAACCTGCGGCGTTGGCATCACGCTCTACCCCAAGAGCACCTACTTTTTTGTTTTCTTCGGTAGCCAAAGGAAGTACAATATCAATTGTGGTTTCTAAACCTACCTTTTTTTGTACATTTTGATACCCCTGAGCAGCAAATTGCAGCGTTTCCTCAGCTTGTGCCTCTATGGAATATCCTCCATCGGAGTTAGTAGTTGCAGAGCGACTGGTGCCTATCACAAGTACAGTAGCACCTGTCACAGGTTTCCCTTTGCTGTCTTTTACACTCCCCTTAATGGTCTGTTGTGCAAAAGCCATTGTTGTAAAAACAAGGGAACACAATAAAAATAGTTTTTTTAAATTCATTTCTCTTTATGAAATTTGATTAGCGAACCAAAAGTACGTCTTTTTTTTTAATTGACCAACGAGAAAACAGTATTTTTTCCGCAGAAAATGTGTTAAATTTATATTTCCATTCTAAATCATTCAAAACAAAGAAGTTCTATATTTTTAGGAGAAAATATCCGTTATTAGTTCTAAAGAAGGATAAACTACTCTCTTTGTTATAAAAATCAACCATTTATAAAAAGAAAGAAGCGATTTTTTTTCTGTTTTTAGACAATAGAATTTTTTTCGAGAAAAGTAAAGAAAGAAATGAGAGAAAAAACCTTCGCTCGCACCAGCGAGGAGGTATGTGTTGATAAGTTGGTTAATAACTTATCTACTCTTGTGGAAAAACCCATCTTTTTCTACCTACCTTTGCCCTACCACAAAAAAAGACTTGTATATGATTTATTATTCTGACTTGCAGGTAGTTCTGCAAGAGGTGCCTGGAGAAATCAGCCTATGTGTGAGTGTGACGGGCTGTCCACTGCGCTGTAAGGGATGTCATTCACCTTTTCTTTGGAAAAAAGGTACTGGATCTGCTCTGACAGATGAGGTATTTGTTGCAGCTCTTGAGCGCTACAAGAACATGCTCTCCTGTGTACTCTTCATGGGAGGAGAATGGGAAGCAGAGGCACTGATCCACAAACTACAAATCGCACGCTCTTACTCCTTACATACTTGCTTATACACCGGACTGATAGAGGAGGAAGTGCCCCCCGCTATCAAACAAGAGCTTACTTGGCTCAAAACAGGTCCCTGGATAGCATCCTTAGGAGGACTCTCCTGCCCTACTACTAACCAACGCTTTATAAAGGTAAGTACTGGAGAAGTGCTTAACAAACTCTTTTATAAGTGAAGACCCAAGAGCGAAAAATTAAAAATCAACTCTCATAATTAAAAACTCAAAAACCCAAAACTTAATTTTATACCATAAATATATGTCTATGATTCGACTTACACAAAATCAAATTCAACAGAAGATTGACTTTATTAGCCAGTATCTGCAAGCGAGTAATGCCGCTACTGCCTCACAGGTAGATGCCAATGCCAATGTCACCAGTAAGAATATTGCTACCATGGAGGCGGAAATCAACAAGGATATCAATATCCAAATCAATCGAGAACTTGTCCGCCGCAAGATTGAGGAACTTTTCGGAGAGGAACTTTCCCGAGAGTATATTCGCCAGATAGAAGCGCATGAGATCTATGTACATGATGAGACTTCGCTCAAGCCCTATTGTGTTTCTATCAGTATGTATCCCTTCCTTTTAGATGGACTCATGAAGCTTGGCGGGGAGAGTCGTGCACCAAAGCACTTGGAAAGCTTCTGTGGAGAGTTCGTCAATTTGGTTTTTGCCATCAGCTCGCAATTTGCTGGAGCCTTGGCTACGGTAGAATTTCTCTTATACTTTGATCATTTTGCAGCCAAGGACTATGGAGAGAATTACCTGGAGACCCATCCCAAGATGATAGAGAACCACTTGCAGCATGTAATCTACGCGATCAACCAGCCTGCGGCAGCCAGAGGATATCAGTCTGTCTTTTGGAATATCTCCCTATATGACGAACCTTATTTTGATAGCATGTTTGGTGATTTTGTATTCCCAGATATGAGCAAACCTTCGTTTGCCCGCTTATTCAAGTTACAACATTTTTTCCTTAAATGGTTCAATGCCGAGCGCCTCAAGGCTATACTAACCTTCCCTGTGGTAACAGCAGCTATGCTTACCTCAGAGGGTAAGCCTGTCGATAGTGCCTTTGCCGATATGTGTGCTGAAGAGCTCAGCGAAGGCAATTCCTTCTTCGTATACCAATCTGAGAGTGCTGATAGCTTGGCCTCCTGCTGTCGCTTACGCAATGAGATTTCCGATCACACCTTCAGCTACTCACTCGGGGCAGGTGGAGTGGCAACAGGGTCTATCAATGTGATCACACTAAATATGAACCGCCTTGTACAACAAAACCGCAACCTATCAGAAGAAGTACGCAAGATACACCGCTACCAAGTGGCTTTCCGCAAGCTTATAGAGGAATACAAGGCAGGAGGATTGCTTCCGGTATACGATGCTGGCTTTATCTCTCTTGACAAACAGTTTCTTACCATTGGAATCAATGGTATGGTGGAAGCCGCTGAGTATCTGGGAATTGCCCCAACCAACAACGAGCAATACAAGGACTTCGTGCGCCATCACCTGAAAATCATCTATGAAGAGAACCGCAAGGCACGTGAAGTGTATGGATATATGTTCAATACTGAGTTTGTCCCTGCAGAGAACTTGGGAGTGAAGAATGCCCTATGGGACAAGAAAGATGGACTTTTCTCCCCTCGTGAATGCTATAACTCCTACTTCTATGCTGTAGAAGATACACAGGTGAATGCCTTAGACAAAATTATCCTCCACGGCAAGGAAATTATCCAATACTTGGATGGAGGGTCTGCCCTACACTTGAACTTGGAGGAAACGCCCAACAAGGAAGGCTTTCTCAAGCTGCTCAACGCAACGGCATTGGCAGGTTGTAACTACTTCTGTTTCAACATTCGTATCACAATATGCAACGAATGTAACCATATAGATAAGCGTACACTCTTTGAGTGTCCTGAGTGCCACAGCGAGAATGTGGATCACGCTACTCGTGTAATTGGCTACCTAAAGCGCGTGTCCTGCTTTAGCACTGCTCGCCAGAAGGAACATGCCCTTAGACACTACCATGTGCAGTGAACAGTGAGCAGTAAGTAGTAAACAGTGATCAGTGAACGGTGAATTTTTTATGAGAAAAATTTGTCAGATAGAAAAAAAGGCGTATCTTTGCACCCGCTAAGTAACCTCTGGCGAAGGACGTGTATGTTGCTTAGGATTCACTTAATTAATTTTATATTTTTTATGGAGTCTTTATTAAAGTACGTACAAGACAATCTCATTGCTAAAAAAGATTTTCCTGATTTTTCTACAGGGGACACAATCACAGTGTACTATGAGATCAAGGAAGGTGAAAAATCACGTGTTCAGTTCTTCAGAGGTGTGGTAATCCAACGCCGTGGTACAGGAGCTACTGAGACATTTACTATTCGTAAAATGTCTGGAGAAGTAGGGGTAGAACGTATCTTCCCTATCAATATGCCTGCTATCCAAAAAATTGAAGTGAACAAACGTGGGAAAGTACGTCGCGCTCGTATCTTCTATTACCGTGAATTGCGTGGTAAGAAAGCACGTATCAAAGAAATACGAAAATAATATTTTTATTGTATTCAAAAACAGAAAAAGGTTGTCTCTTGACAGCCTTTTTTTGTAATACTAAAGACTTTCCTTATTATTCCTGACTCATGAGTAAGATTTTTATCAATGGGCTCTCGTGTATCTCCCCACAGCCTACATTTGCAGAGGAATTTCCTATGACTCTCTTAGACCATAGCTTAGAGAATGTTCTCTGTGCTATAGAGCCCTCATACAAAGAATACATCTCTCCGGCAGCCAGCAGAAGGATGGCCAAAGGGGTAAAAATGGGTACTGCTACAGCTATGACAGCCCTAAAGCAGGCAGGTATTTCGCTACCTGATGCCATCGTGGTAGGTACCGGTCTGGGATGTATACAGGATTCCGAGAAATTCCTCAAGGGAATCTTGGACAACCAAGAGCAGCACCTCACCCCTACCTCCTTTATCCAGTCCACTCATAATACTGTAGCTGGGCAAATCGCCCTAAACCTACAGTGCAAAGGGCTGAACTTCTCCTATGTAAATGGAGCTGTTTCCTTTGAGAGTGCCCTATTGGAAAGCATACTCCTGATACAGACAGAAGGTCTACACCATATATTGGTCGGCGCTGTGGACGAACACGCACCCCACACCATCTACCTATATGAACTCTCAGGAGCCATCAAGAGCAAAGAAGCCCTACAACAGCCCTCCCCTACTTCAGGGATTCGTATGGGAGAAGGAGCTACCTTCTTTGTCCTGAGTGATACCTTTGGCGAAGAAACCCTCGCCGAATTGGTCGATGTTACTTTCTGTAACCAATTAGAGAACAATAGTATAGAGCACTTCACACACACATTCCTCTCCCGAGAAGGGCTTGAGTTCTCGGATATAGATCTGATTGTTTCTGGTAGGAATGAAAACCAAGATGACACCCCCTATTTTGAAAACTTCGAGTGCTTGTTTCCCAATGCTACCACACTGATATACAAACACCTAACAGGAGAATTCTTCACCGCCTCCGCTATAGGAACCTGGCTGGGATGTCAGGCACTTCAAGGAAAAGAAATCCCCAAAGCCTTTTTCCTTAGAAAGAACTTAGAGAAGCCTTTGCAATATGTATTACTATACAACCAATACTTAGGAAGAGAACACAGTTTAGTGTTGTTAAGAAAAAAATAACATCTTTCTTACTATTAAACTTGTTGTTGGTATTATTTTTTTTCATACTTTTGTCCTTTATTACTAAAAAATAAATTTTATGTCATTTACATTACCCCAACTTCCTTACGCTTATGAAGCACTTGAGCCTTCAATAGATGCGCGTACTATGGAAATTCACTACACCAAGCACCACAAAGCCTATACTGATAATCTGAATAATGCCATTGCAGGAACCCCTTTAGAAGGAAAAAGCATTGAGGATATTCTCCTACATTTGGACACAGAAAACAAAGCTGTTCGCAACAATGGTGGAGGATACTACAACCACAATTTGTTCTGGGAAATTCTTACTCCTAAGAAAGGAACTGCCCCAAGTGAAGAGCTGGCTAAGGCCATAGATGAGGCTTTTGGTTCTTTTGAGGCTTTCAAAACAGCCTTTTCCAAAGCTGCTGCTACCCAATTTGGTTCTGGATGGGCTTGGCTTACTGTACAAAAAGGAGGAAAGGTAGCAGTATTGTCCACTGCAAACCAAGACAATCCGCTAATGCCTCATGTAGGTGGTGGTACTCCCATCTTAGGATTGGATGTATGGGAACATGCTTATTACCTAAACTACCAAAATCGCCGTGCTGACTATATAGAAGCCTTTTTTGCTATTATCAACTGGGAAAAAGTTAGCCAACTATACCACCAACATGCATAGTTTTTATTATTTTTTCTTTAAATAGAAAAAATTGGCACAATTATTGATTGTATCTATAACAAATAGAAACTTTTAAAAGAAATCACCCATGAAACCTAAAAAGAACCCCAATGCCGACCTGAAAAAACGTACAGGTTTATTCTTTTCCATAGGGCTTGCTTTGGCTACTTTCGCCAGCCTATACGCTCTAAATTATCGTTCTGTAGATAAAGAAAAGGGAAAGATTGAGTTTGACAAAGTTGTAGATCTTACCGAAGATGTGAAGGACTTCACTATGGAAGAGAACACTCCTCCTCCCGCAGCTCCTCCTGAACCTCCTAAAGTAGAGGTGGAGCCAGAAGTGATCAAGCAGGTAGATGATAAACAAAAAGTAGAGACTGACTTCAAAGCCAACGATACCAACAAAGAAGACAATGCTAACACAGTTCCTCCTAAGATCAACTCAACTGGTGGGGTTGCTGGAGGTACAGGTACTGGTGATGAAGAGATAGAAAACGATGTCCAATTCTTTGCTATCGAACAAAAACCTATGTTCGAACAATGTAAGGGGTTGCCTAAGGAAGAACAAGAGAAATGCTTTAAGAAATCCTTGGATGCCTTTGTAAACAAAAATCTTGTCTATCCAGATGCAGCTATCCAAATGGGTTCTCAAGGACGTGTGGTGGTTCAGTTCCGTATCAAAAAAGACGGAAGTGTAGAGGTGATTAATACTCAAGGGAAAGACAAAATTTTAGAGAAAGAGGCTCGTCGTGTAATCGAAAAACTACCTAAGCTTATCCCTGGAAAACAACGTGATAGGCCAGTGGCGGTAATCTTCTCTTACCCTATTGTATTCAAGCTAAACTAATGATTTTTAGCAATTATATTTGAAAGAGGCTATCTGAAAGAAAAATTCTGTTTTTAGTAAGCAATTGCTATTCAAGGGCGAAATTATCCCCAAAACAGTATTCTAATTTTTTCAGATAGTTTCTTTTTTAAAGAGTACTCTCATGCATCAGAAACTAAAATCAGTGTTGTGGATAGGTAGCTGTGTAGCCTTAATAGCTTTGGCTGCATGGGGGATTCATGCCCTACGCAAAGGACAGTCTCATGGATTCTATATAGTAGGCAAAGCCCCTGCTTTCTGTCTTACTGATCAGCATGGACAGCATATCTGCAACAAAGATTTTGAGGGAAAGATCTGGGTGGTGGATTTCTTCTTTACCTCCTGTCCGACCATTTGTCCTGTGATGACAAGTCATATGGTTGCCGTACAAGATGCCTTTGCTGACCATAGTATTGGGATTGCCTCTTTCTCTATAGATCCCGAGGTAGATACTCCTGAAGTATTACAGACTTATGCTCGGGAAAAAGGTGTACGTTCTCCCCACTGGCACTTACTTACAGGGGATGAAAAGGAAATCTACCGTATTGCCAACGAAGGATTCAACATCTATGCTAAAGCAGGAGACACACCTGAGAATTTTGAGCATTCAGGACTGTTTGCTTTGGTAGATACTCAAGGAAACATTATATGCAGAAAAGAGAAAGGAAAACCCATTCTCTTTTACAATGGGATGACCCCAGAAGGCATAGCCATGCTTATAGAAGACATCAAAAAGTTAAAACAATAACCTTTTTATTTTGAAAAAATCCCCTGTTCAACCCAAGAAACATTTAGGTCAACACTTTCTTACCGACCTAAGTATTGCCCAACAGATAGCCAACACCTTATCCGAAGTAGGGTATGATAGAGTTTTGGAAATAGGTCCCGGTACTGGGGTGCTCACCCAATTCCTTTTGGGAAAAAATATAGAAGTCTTTGTCATCGAAATTGATACAGAATCAGTAACCTATCTTGAACAACACTTCTCTAAGCTCAAAGGTCATATATTGGGAGAGGATTTTCTAAAGTTCGACATTGTAAGCCATTTCTCTAAGAAACCGTTTGCCATTATTGGAAACTTCCCTTATAACATCTCTTCCCAGATTGTGTTCAAACTATTAGAGATAAGAGACTTTGTACCTGAATTTTCAGGTATGTTCCAGAAGGAAGTAGCTGAGCGCATCTGTGAGAAGGCAGGAAGCAAGACCTATGGAATTCTCTCAGCGCTTACCCAAGCCTTTTATGATACCGAATACCTCTTCACTGTAAGCGAACATGTATTCAACCCTCCCCCAAAAGTAAAAAGTGGTGTGATACGCCTCAAGCGTAAAGAGAACTACAGTCTTCCGTGTGAGGAAAAGCTCTTCTTCCAGATAGTCAAGACCGCTTTTGGCCAACGCAGAAAGACCCTACGCAACAGTCTCAAGTCCTTTCTAATAGAAAAAGAGTCGCTCAAAAGCGACCCCTTATTCGATAAGCGTCCCGAGATGCTCTCCGTGGAGGAGTTCATCACTCTTGCGCAATGGTTAGCCTAAAGTCTTAGGAATAGATTCCCCCATTGATATTGACGACCTCTCCTGTGATATAGCCTGCCTTCTGGGAGACAAGAAAACTCACTAAATCGGCCACTTCCTGAGCCTTGCCAAAGCGCCCCATAGGAATCATTCGGGAGAGTTCCTTCTCGTCCAAGGCAGCTGTCATATCCGTCTGTATAAAACCTGGAGCTACCGCATTAACCGTGATATTGCGCTTGGCTACTTCTTGTGCCAAAGCCTTGGTAGCTGCTACCAAAGCTCCCTTAGCCGCAGAATAATTTACCTGCCCTTCGGTACCCTTTACTCCTGAAACAGAAGCAACATTCACAATACGTCCATAACGATTTCTCAGCATTTTTTGGATAAAAAAATGCGTCACATTATAGAAACCATCCAAGGTTGTTTTCAGTACTTTTTCCCAATCATCATAGGGCATCCACATAAATAAGCCATCGCGAGTGATACCCGCATTATTGACAATCACCTCTACCAGTGCTTCTTTGTTCTGCTCTTGCCAGAGAGAGAGCACCTGCTCGGTTTGCTCCTTGTCAGTGACATCAAAACAAAGTAGCTCCGCAGTAGCTCCTAAGCGCTGTACTTGCTCAAGTGTCTCAGTTGCAGCAGATGCATTACTCTGATAATTAATCAGTAAGTGATAGGAAGTATCCGAGGCCAGTTGTTCGCAGATAGCCCTACCTATCCCTCGAGAACCTCCTGTTATAATAGCACATTTCTTCATTTCTACTTTTTATTAACAAACAATGATCCGTGAATAGTGTAAGAGACTGTCCGAAAAGTCCAAAAACAGTATTTTTCAAAGTTTAAATTGAATGAATATTTTAAAATTAGTTGTTTTGGGTTCTGTTGTAGAGGCGATTTGCAAATCGCCCTTCATGAATAAGACTTTTCGGACAGCCCCTGAGTGATGAGCGTCATTGATTAATACAATTGAGGATATTTGATAGGATTTATCTCATTCATCATAGCATATACCTTTTCAAAGATATCCTCTGCATTGGGTTTGGAGAAATAGTCCCCATCAGAAGCATAAGCAGGTCGGTGCGACTTAGCGGTAAGTGTCTGAGGTTTGCTATCGAGATAGCGGTAAGCATTCTGTTTCTCTACAATCTCCTGTAATAGATAAGCCGATGCTCCCCCTTCTACATCCTCATCTACGATGAGTAAGTTATTAGTTTTTTGGACACTCTTAACCGTATCATGATTGATATCAAAAGGAATGAGCGACTGAGCATCAATAATTTCTATACTAATATCCACCCTATCCAATTCCTTAGCGGCCTGTTCTACAATACGCAAGGTAGATCCATAGGATACCACAGTGATATCCCTACCTTCACGGATTTTTTCCACTACTCCGATAGGAGTGGTGAACTCCCCTAAGTTGGTAGGCATTTTCTCCTTAGTACGGTATCCATTGAGGCATTCCACTACAAAAGCAGGCTGATCTCCTTGCAAAAGTGTATTGTAGAATCCAGCCGCTTTAGTCATATTGCGAGGCACTAATAAATATACTCCTCTAAGGAAGTTCAGCAGCCCTGCCATAGGTGATCCAGAGTGCCAGATGCCCTCCAAGCGATGGCCGCGAGTGCGGACAATCAAAGGGGCTCTCTGGTAGCCACAACTACGATAACTTAATGTAGCTAAGTCATCGGTAAGAGTCTGTATGGCATAGGGAGTATAGTCAATATACTGAATCTCAGCAATAGGGCGCAGTCCTCGCATAGCCATACCTACTCCCTGTCCTATGATAGTGGATTCACGTATACTGGTATCATTTACACGAGTGACTCCATATTTCTCTTGTAGACCTTCTAGCCCTTGATTTACATCGCCTATCTTGCCTGTATCCTCACCAAAAGTAAGTAGTGTCGGATACTTAGCCAATAGCGCGTCAAAGTTATCCCTTAGTACAATACGCCCGTCCACCTCTGGAGCATCTGGGGCATATTCAGGATCTACTTTCTTTACAAGAATAGGATTTTTATCCGTCTCGCTATAGAGATGAGCACTATATTTCTCTTGCAATTTTTCCTGAAGATCACCAAGCCATTTCTTAAGATTTTCTACCGCTTCATTCTCTTCACCTACAACCCAGCGCAAGACCTTGCGAGCAGTACTTACCACATCACGATAGAGAGGGGTCTCTATTTCGGCCAAGGCATCCTTCAAGCGAGAAATCTCCAAGCTATTGAAACACTCTTTTTCCATTTCATAAAGCAAGTTAATCAGCTCTCTTTTTGCTGTTTTAATAGGAGTCTGATACTCCTGCCATGCTTTATCTCGTGCTTCTCTAACTTGTTTTTTTGCTTCTTCCTCTATAGCAGAGAGTTCCTCGGAAGTCGCTATCCCATTTTCAATCAACCACTTACGGAATTGTACATTACAATCAAACTCCTTTTCCCATTCCAGACGTTCACTACTTTTATAGCGTTCGTGGGAGCCCGAAGTAGAGTGTCCTTGTGGTTGGGTAAGCTCTGTAACATGTATCAAAGAAGGCACATGCTCGGTGCGTGCCAAGTGACCTGCCTTGGCATACGTATCCATCAGTGCAGGGTAGTCCCAGCCCTTGATGGTATATATCTCAAACCCCTTGTGATTAAAATCTCTTTGGAAGCCCTTGAGCGCCTCAGAGATACTTTCCTTAACCGTATGATAGGCCGCAGGTACCGAAATCCCATAATAATCGTCCCATACACTCATCACCACAGGTACCTGTAGTACTCCTATAGCATTGAAAGCCTCTAAGAAAAGGCCTTCACTGGTCGAAGCATTTCCTATGGTACCCCAAGCCACTTCGTTCCCATTGTTGGAGAACTGCTCACTTCCTTCTATAGAAAGGGTACGATACACCTTGGAAGCCTGAGCCAGCCCCACCAAGTGAGGAATCTGTCCAGCAGTACAAGACACATCGCTGGCTGTATTATATTGATCCACCAATCTTTTCCAGTTTCCTTGCTCATCAAGACTATGTGTGGAAAAGTGTCCGCCCATCTGGCGGCCACCACTATGGGGTTCGTGGGTTATATCATTATCGGCATATATCCCCGCGAAGAATTGCTTGGGGGTATACTCACCTATGGCCAGCATGAAAGTCTGGTCACGATAGTAGCCACTACGGAAATCTCCTTTTTGGAAAGCCCTTGCCATAGCCAATTGAGGCACTTCCTTTCCATCTCCAAAGATACCAAACTTAGCCTTGCCTGTAAGGACTTCCTTACGCCCCAGGAGACTACATTCGCGGCTGAGCACCGCTATAGTATAATCCTCCAAGGATTGTCTTTTCAACTCATCAAAAGGCATACTCTGTAAAAAAGAGGTCGTTGCATCCATAAAAAATTCGTTTTCTGAAATAGAGCCCAAAAGTACATAAAAAATAATTATTTGCCAAGAAAAACTGCCTAAATCTCTACTTTTAACAAATAAAAAAGGCTACCTCCAAAGAGAGCAGCCTTTGCCATAATCTAAAATGAAAAATTTAAACTTTTAGAATCTCAGCTTCTTTTTTAGCCAGTACTTCATCTATTTGTTTGATATACTTATCGGTAAGTTTCTGTACACGCTCTTCAGCATCTTTTTTTACATCGTCAGAAGCTTCCGTTTTCTTTATATCCTTATTAGCCTCTTGGCGGGCATTACGCACCCCTATCTTAGCTTCTTCGCTTTCTCCTTTGGCTTGTTTTACTAATTCTTTACGTCTTTCCTCTGTCAAGGGCGGCACACTGATAATGATTGTCTCTCCGTTGTTCATAGGGTTAAAGCCCAAATTGGCAACCATAATAGCCTTCTCTATAGTAGAAAGCATATTTTTTTCCCAAGGTTGTATACTGATAGTACGAGAATCTGGAGTATTCACATTGGCCACTTGGCTCAAGGGAGTCTGTGAACCATAGTAATCCACATACACACTGCCAAGCATCTGAGGAGAAGCCTTTCCTGCACGTATGTTGAGCAATGATTTCTCCAAATGGTTTAGCGAACCTTGCATCGCTTCCTTAGTGCTTTCTAAAATAAAATCTATTTCTTCGTTCATAAATAGTTATTTTTGTATTTGCTACATTCTTTTTAACGCGACAAAGATACAATATTTAAGTGAAAAATAAAAAAGAGAAAGACATTTTTTTTATTTTATACTGATAAACAATATTTTACAATCAAACAAAATTCAATAACACTTATTAACATTTTAAAATAAACTCTCTGTATATCAAGATTTTAAAAATTAAACAAAGATACACTCTTTCCTATATTTACATTTGTTTAAGAAATTATAGCGTTAAAATCACCTTAATTTAAACATGAAAAGTTCATTTTTTAACTTTAATTTAACCAAATAAGTATTGCTTATTTAGAAAATAGATGTACTTTTGTAAAAAAGTAAAAGCACTCCCTGTAAGAAATAATCCAACTTACAAGTATCTTGACAGAGGCAAACCTTCTAAATTACATTGCTTATGAGAAAATTTTCACTCTATAATTTCCTTTCCTTATTAGTGCTAACATCTTGCCAGAATCAAGAACCAGATCTCATGATTGAGGATTTTGAATCGGCTTCTTTTGCCAATTGGACTGTCGAAGGTGATGCTTTTGGAGAGACACCTGCCCAAGGGAGTCTCTCGGGAGAGCAACCTGTGACAGGCTTTCAAGGGAGCTACTTAGCCAATAGCTTTCACAATGGAGATGATTCCCGAGGAATACTCACCAGTAAGCCCTTCCGCATAGAGCGTGACTTTATCAACTTTCTTATAGGAGGAGGGATGTCCGAGGACACCTATATAGAACTCCTTGTCGGTGAGCAGCGTGTAGCCAAATCCCATAGTCCTGTAGAGAGCGAGACCCTACAACTGATGAGCTGGGATGTAAAAGCCTATAGGGGGCAAGAAGCCTCCTTACGCATCGTGGATAACCAGCGAGGTAGCTGGGGACATATCCTTATCGATGCGATAGAACAAAGTAATCAATATAAGAGTAACATTATGGAAAACTATACCCTTACCTATGATATCTCCCAGAAATATCTCTTGCTCCCCATAGAGGACAGTGCCCCAGAAACAAAGGTACAACTCATGGTAGAAGGCAAGGAAGTGGGAGTGGCCATGGACATTCGCTTGGCCAAAACACACATTGAATATTGGCTTCCCCTCCCTGTGGATGCCTACCGAGGAAAGAAAATTTCTTTGGTTTTCGGGCAAGCCATGAAGGGAGATATGGGCATCAGCCAAATAAAACCTTCAGATACTTTTGATCTGAACTATGATGAGCCTTATCGCCCTTACTATCACTTCACTCCCGAATATGGTTGGATGAATGACCCTAATGGAATGGTATATCACAACGGCGAATACCACCTCTTCTATCAGTACAATCCTTATGGAGCACGCTGGGGAAATATGCATTGGGGACATGCTGTAAGTGAAGATATGATGCATTGGAAACACTTGCCTATAGCACTGGCACCTGATCCATTAGGAGCTATCTTCTCAGGGAGTGCTGTGATGGACAAGGACAACACCGCTGGCTTTGGCAAAGGGGCTATCGTGGCCTTCTATACCTCGGCTGGAGAACGACAGACCCAGTCTATCGCTTATAGTTTGGATAATGGTCGCACCTTTACCAAGTACGAACACAATCCTGTGATTGCAAATCCAAATATAGCAGACTTCAGAGACCCTAAAGTATTCTGGTATGCACCCCAAAGGAAATGGATCATGTCACTGGCCACTTCACAAACCATTACTTTTTATGCTTCTAAAAACCTTAAAGAATGGGGGCGACTTAGTGAATTTGGCCAAAATATAGGAGCTCATACGGGCGTATGGGAATGTCCAGATCTCTTCCCCCTCTCCTATGAAGGAAAAACTAAGTGGGTGCTTTTTGTCAGTATCAATCCCGGTGGTCCTAATGGAGGCAATGCTACCCAATACTTCATTGGAGACTTTGATGGTACTACCTTCACCCCTGAGGCTCTTCCCTACCCTTTGTGGATAGACTATGGTCGGGACAACTATGCAGGAGTGACTTGGAACAATATTCCTGAGAGTGATGGACGTAGGCTTTTCTTAGGATGGATGAATAATTGGGACTATGGTAATAGCGTACCTACCAAGAATTTTCGCAGTGCGATGACTCTTCCCAGAGAGCTAAGACTACAGCACAACGGATCACACCTTGTAGTGGCCAGTTTTCCTGTAAAGGAAGTAGGTGATGAACAAGATAACCAACCTATTATTATGAATAAGCTTGCAGAAAATCCCCTACCTATTAGTGCCGATTTCTATAATAATGGGTATGTGGTAAGCTTCACTGTAAAGCTTAATGCTCTTAAGGCTTTTAGATTTGCACTTCAAAATAGCAAGGGAGAAAAGATAGTGTATTATTTTGATACAGAGGAAAAAAACCTTGTTGTAGACAGAAGAAAAAGCGGTCTTACAGACTTCAGTAACAACTTTGCCGATCCCCTGATCATAGCTCCCCTAATCCCTAAGGAAAGCTACACTATACACTTATGGGTAGATAAAGCCTCTGTTGAAGCCTTTGTAAATGGAGGAGAAGTAGTGCAGACCAATACTGTTTTCCCTACAGAGCCTTACAACCAACTATGGTTTAACCTAAGAGGAAATGCTGTTGTTAGTGTAGAGAATATCACCCTTTACAAGATAAAAAATTAATAATTTCTAAAAAAGCAGAGGAAATCGATATTCCTCTGCTTTTTGTTGTATCATCACTTTAAAAATATCTGAATATGAGACATAAAATCGTAGGACTGGGAGAGATTCTCTGGGATGTATTCCCTGAAAGAAAGGTATTAGGAGGAGCTCCTGCCAATTTTGCCTATCATATCTCCCAATTTGGGTTCGATGGTTGTGCTGTAAGTGCTATTGGCAACGATCCTTTAGGTACAGAGATTTTAGATAGCTTAGCCCAGAGACAACTCAACCATCTCATAGAAAAAACTGATTTTCCCACAGGAACGGTTAAGGTCAGTATCGACAACTGGGGGGTCCCTTGTTATGAGATCTGTGAAGATGTAGCTTGGGACAATATTCCCTTTACCCCTGCCATAGCAGAGATAGCCAAAGAAACTCAAGTGGTCTGTTTCGGTTCCTTAGCCCAACGACATGAGGTTTCCCGAGCTACCATTCACGCTTTCTTGGACGCCATGCCTAAGGATAGTTTGAAAATCTTTGACATCAACCTAAGATTACATTACTATACCAAAGAGGTTATCGAAAAATCATTAGAGAGAGCTGATATACTGAAAATTAATGATGAAGAGGTGGTAAAGATAGCCCAACTCTTCGGCTGGAACCTATCTGAAAAAGAAGTGTGTAAGCGCTTACTAAGTATGTACAACCTTGATATACTGATACTTACTAAAGGAACTGAAGGTAGTTGGGTACTTACCCCTAAAGAAGAGTCTTTTTTGGCAACCCCTAAGATTAGTATTGCTGATACAGTAGGAGCGGGAGATTCCTTTACCGCTGCCTTTATTGCCTCCCACCTACATGGGCGTTGTCTTAGTGCTTCCCACCAATTGGCAGTAGAGGTATCAGCCTATGTATGCCAACAACATGGTGCTATGCCACGCCTTGCCGATGCACATTTAGAGCTATTTAAGTGATGTGTTCTGTAGGAGATAGTGATAAAATTTTTCAAAAATAATCTTGAACCATACGGTATATACCTGAGGATTTTGCTCAATATCTTCCCTTATAGCCTCTAGGGAAAGCCATTTCCAAGAGGCTACTTCCTCAGGGTTAATCTCAGGAGGAGTATCACTACAGCCTATAAGAACATGATCATACTCATGCTCGGTAAGACCATTATCAAAAGGAGCCTTATAGACAAAGGAGAAGACTTCCTGAAGGGGGACTTTCATACCCATTTCCTCCTGCAGGCGTCTCTCTCCAGCGGCTATATTGGTCTCCCCTGCTCTGGGATGACTACAACAGGTATTAGTCCAAAGGTTGGGAGAATGGTATTTACAGGCTGCACGCTGCTGTAGAAGCACTTCTTTTTTAGAATTGAAGACAAAAACAGAAAATGCCCTATGTAGAAGCCCCTTCTGGTGTGCCTCCATTTTCCCCATAAGCCCTATGGGTTCATCCTTTTCATTGACTAAGATTACCTGTTCTTCCATAAGTATCAGTCAATCAATGATTCATAGCTCATGCGATCACCTTTGGTAAGTCCTAACTTATCCGAAAGTCCTCCATTAATCTCCAATACATACATGGCATTCCCTTCTGAAGGACGAGATTCCTCGGAAAGAGGGGTAGCATTTTTGGCAATACTTACGATCTGCTTATTTTTATCCAAATATATGATATCCAAAGGGATATAAGTATTACGCATCCAAAATGAACGAGGTTGTTCCTCATGGAAGACAAAAAGCATTCCTTCGTTATCCTTCATTGATTTTCGGTACATAAGCCCTAATTCTGTTTCCTGTTGGGTACGGGCAAATTCTATCTGGAAAGTCTTGATCAGGGTACTATCTTTTTTGTAGAAAGAGAGATCACCTTCGTGGGTGAAAGGAGGTTCATACTCCCTTATAGGCTCATCATTAGGAATTATTTGCTGGGGAAGTGAATCTTCGGCTCCTCGTCCGAAGAAATAAGGCAATATTGTCGCCAACCCTACCAATAGAAGGCCTCCCATAAGAATATTGGTGAAATGTTTTCTGAAAAAATCCATGAATTATACAATTAGTTTTTTAAAGGGCAAAAGTACAAAAAAATAATGATTAATGATTAATTTTTAATGATTAATTCCTCCTTGCCAATTCCTCTCCTTTTGTTATTGATCATTAATCATTAAATATTGATGGCGTTATTATATAATTTTTCCCACAAAGAAAAGCACACACATAAGAAAAGTAGAAAGTGCTACTACTTTCAGCTGAGAGTCAAAATCCTTAGGATTCTTTACCTTTTTGACATAAAACAAATGAAATACCAAAGGAATAAAAGCAATGATGTACAATACCTTATAGCGAAACTCAAAGTTCATTACACTATAGAGCATCATCAGAAACATAGGAATAATAATAAGTAGATAATGGTAATACTTAGCTAAGGGTAGACCTATTTTGACCACTATGGTCTGTTTGCCCATTTGTCTATCATTATCTATATCTCGCATATTATTGAGGTTCAGCACCCCCATACTTAGCATTCCACAAGCAGAGGCAGGTAACAGCACCCAAGGATCAAACTGTTTGGTATAGAGCATATAAGAGCCCATCACACTTACCCAACCAAAAAAGATAAATACAAATATATCTCCTAAGCCCTTGTAGCCATAGGCAGATTTTCCTACAGTATAGCGAATTGCTGAAAAAATAGCTCCCCCTCCCAAAAATGTAAAAAGGAGTGCCAAAATCCAATGTTCGCTAAAAGAAACTCCTATGAGCACTAAAGCCGCAATAGCAGAAAGAATAGCTGTGATGACAACTACACGCTTCATTTCAAGTAAGGTCATCGCTCCTGTCTGTATAGCCCGCTTAGGGCCTAAGCGCTGGTCATTATCCGTTCCTTTTTGTGCATCTCCATAATCGTTGGCATAGTCGGAAAGCACTTGGAACAATACTGTTGTCAGTAGCGCTAAAAGAAAAATAGGCCACTGAAAAGCTCCTTGTCCATAGGCAATAGCACTTCCTAATAGGATTCCAGAGAGGGAAAGAGGAAGCGAGCGCAAGCGAGCAGACTGATACAAGCTATGAAATGTAATCACAATAACTATTATTTTAGTAATACACACAATACCCCAAGCACTGGCTCGGGGTATCAATATCTATAAATTAAACAAACTATCTCTCGGTACAGTTACATCCACCGATACCTTGGAACATATCGATTC
>ERZ772979.77-NODE-77-length-85159-cov-27.562700_pt1 | contig 85159 bp, 67 predicted proteins | sample MGYA00511130_ERZ772979 | MGnify/ENA primary metagenome ERZ772979 (study PRJEB29015, sample SAMEA2738103) | human oral metagenome | biome: human oral; feature: human-associated habitat; material: saliva | place: China | collected 2186 ...
TTCGCTGAGGCAGCTGGCGACCTCCCCGTCGAGGTCACCATCGCAGCTAAGGGCGAGCCCGCAGATGAGGCTATGGACGCTGCATCGATTCTGTCCCTGATGTCCCTGGGCGCAAAGCACGGCGACGTTGTTGTCCTGCGCGCTGAGGGTGAAGGTGCTGAAGAGGCTCTGGACTCGCTGGTTAAGATCCTCGAGACCGACCACGACGCTGAGTAATTGACTTTCGCCTCTGAAGTGACCCCGAGCGGTGCGCTTCGGATGCTGTGAAGGCTACAGCCTTAAAGCGTGAATATCCCGTCACTTCGGTGGCGGGATATTTTTTTTGTTATGAATAATTCATTTCTTATTGAGGTGCGAGTGGGGGTAGGTGGGGGATATTTCTCTGCAAATCTTAATGTACATATAACCTTTATTTTTCCTCGAAAATAGCTCTAGAAATATCTCCCAAAATATCTTCTGTACAGTAGTGACCTGGATTTCTCTTCATATCAATGAACCTTTCTGCCGTAAGTTCCGCAGAGCGCTTTTGCTCACAAAATCACCGGGCAGAAAAGTGATATTTCTGCTCTTCAGTGCTACCGCAGAATCGTGCCCTTGTTAGACTAAAAAGGCACTGTCTATCTGGGAGGGACATTGGCAGAATCGAGGAACACCCCCGCGACCCCCACATCGCGGGAAGCTTCGCATGCAGGCGAAGCAAACACTGCCGCAACGGAAGGAAGCGAGCAGAATACCACCGCGGGCTACATCGCCGGCAAACGCGGTTTTCCCCTGGTTTCACTAGACCAGGTCACCGACGAGAAATTGCGCCGCGTGCTGGCTCAGCATGCCGCCTCCGCGAAGAACTCCGAGGGCACCGTTAAGGCAGAAGCAGTGAGTGAGGTGCTCCAGGAAGCTGCTGCCGACATGGGCATTACCCCGCAGGAGACCGCAGAGCCTGATTGTGACCCGGAACTGTGCCCCCACGAGCACGATCATGGGGCGCGCACCGTCATTGACCCCTCCCTCGTGCCTGATGACGACCTGGATGCGTACCGTGAGGACTCTAACCCCGTCACATCCAGCAACTTGGTAACTGAGGCGGCGCTGACTCGCCCCTCCCAGCCGGTGCCCATGACCGGCATGATTCCGCAGGTGCCCAACTCTCACGCAGCCCGCCGCTTCGGCGCGGATCCTACCGCAATGCCGAAGACCGGGCCTGTCTCGATGCCCACCACCTCCGTACCGCTGGTTGAGGGCGGCTCTCGCGGCCTGTTTGGGCGCGGTAGCGGTGGCCGCTGGGGTTCGCGTCGCTTCCGCTCCTTCGTGCGCACTGAGGAGGCGGCACCCGCTGCCCCGCGCGGTGCCCAGCGCATCGCGCAGCGCCAGTTCGTGCCGACGATCCGCTCTGAGGAGCATGAGCGCCGTGAGGCGTTCCGCCGTGAGAAGGAGTACGCCCGCGATACTCTGAACTTCACCCTGCGCCTGGCGGAGGCGATGTTCCACTACGGTGCGGATGCAATGGACGTGGACTCGGCGATTATTGCGGTCTCTTCGGCGTACGGGCTGGACTCGGTGGAAGTCGATATTACGAACCAGTCGGTGACCATCAACTACACGTCGGACCCCGATATTTACATGGAGTCCCGCATCGCCAAGCGCAATGCGAATGCTGACGAGCGCTTTACCCACACCCTGGTGCGTGTGGTGCGTTCCTCTACGGAGAACTACGAGGCGCTTTCTGAAGTGTACGGCCTGATCTACAAGATCACTCGCGGCGGTATGACCCTGGAAATGGCTGATTTGAAGCTGAACCAGATTACGCACCGACCCAAACCGTTCCCGCCTCTGGTGGTGTGGTTGGCGAACCTGGCGTGTGCCGGAACCCTAACGGCAGCGCTGGGTGCAAGTTTTGCGACGGCGTTGAGTGCGGCAATCATCTTTATTCCCGTGTACCTGCTGATTCAGTGGTTGAGTTCGATTGGTATTCCGGCGTTCTTCCGTATGGCTGCTAGCGCTGGTCTGATGACCTTCTTGGCGATTTGGCTGGGCGGTGAAGGATCCATTCTTTCGGTGTTGCAGCGTCAGGGGGAAGCGATTTCGGCGCCCCTGGTGGTGGCTGCGGGCATGATTATGTTCTTGCCGACTCCGCGTCTGGTGGGTGCCGTGCAGGACGCGATTAATGGCTTCCCGGTGACGGCTGCGGGTCGTTTCGTGTCTACGGGTATGAGCTTCTTGGGCCTGGTGGTTGGCATTGCGACCGCAGTGAGTGCGATCAATATTTTCAACGGCCCGACCCTGGATATTGAGCAGTTGCGTTTTGACCCGACGACCCCGCTGGTGGCGTCGTTCTTCTTCCTGATTGCGATTGCGACCTTTGCGATTACCTTGCAGACGAAGCTGGTGAAGGTCGGGTGGCTGATGGTCATTACGGGCTGCGGTCTGGCGGCGTATTACAGCTATGAGCTGCTTGCCGGTCCGAGTACGGGTCGCGGTCCGACGGCGTGTGCGGCGGTTGTGATTGGTGCGTTGAGCACGTATTTTGCGTACCGTCTGCATGTGCCTCAGGCGATTTTCTCGATTCCTGCGATTACGTTCTTGCTGCCGGGTCTGTCGTTCTTCCGTGGCATGTATCTGCTGACGGTTGAGACGGACGTGATTCTGGGTATGCAGAATATGATTACGGCGGTTTCGATTGTGGTGGCGATGGCTTCGGGTGTTGCGTTGGGTAATTACACGATGCAGTATGCGCTACAGCGTTTTACGACTCCGCGAAACATGGAACCGGCGGATTCTTAGCCCTCTTTCAAGGGTATATAGCCAATATTGCATATATTGGATGCAGGGAAGGGGCGGTAGCTTGCGAGGTGAACTCGCAAGCTACCGCCCCTTCACTATGCCTATTACGCCAGCTCGTATACTGGCTCTTGTGCTGCGCCTAGCGGACCGTTCTAGCGGACCGTCCAATCCACCGGCTCCGCCCCCTGCTGTACCAGCAGGGAATTCACGGTCGAGAACGGGCGCGAACCAAAGAAACCACGACGAGCAGACAGTGGCGAAGGATGCGCCGACTCCACGCTCGGGTACGGCTGCAGCATGGGCGCGCACTTGCGTGCATCCGCACCCCAGAGCAGACCCACGAGCGGCTGATTGCGCGCCACCAGGGCACGGATAGCGCACTCGGTAATCTCTTCCCAGCCCTTGCCGCGGTGCGAACCGGCATCGGACTCGCGCACGGAAAGCACCCTGTTCAGGAGCATGACGCCCTCGTCGGCCCAGCAGGACAGGTCGCCGTGATCAGCCGGGGCAATACCCAGATCGTCCTCAAGTTCCTTGTAAATATTGTTCAGTGAACGAGGCAACGGCATACCGCGGTGCACCGAGAACGACAGACCCATCGCATTGCCCGGGGTAGGGTAGGGGTCCTGACCAATAATGAGGACCTTCACCCCGCTCATCGGGCGGCGGAACGCATTGAAAATATCGGCAGCAGGCGGGAAAGTACGGTACCCCGCCGCGTGCTCCTCACGCAGGAAAGCGCCCATAGCGTGGATCTGCTCTTCGACGGGGGCGAGTGCTGCCGCCCAATCCTCGCTCATAATGCTGCTGAGGGGCTGGTTCATGAATCTCCTCGGGCTGATGCGGCTCCGGCGGTCACGGTGCCGGGCGCGCTATGGTTACTTCTCTTCTAGACTAGGGGATGACAAATACTTGCGGTAGGCGACGCCAGCCGCGGCAGACGAGCTGCAGACAGGAGGGAACGTGTCAGAACAGGAACGAGCTGAAACCGCTGAGGCCCAGCCGGAAGCACAGAACCAGCCGGAGGTAGGGAGCCAACCCGGTGGCCTGACCCCGGTGGAGCGCCGCATCCTTGAGGTGGAGCGCCGCCGCTTCAAGCACCAGGGCTCCAAAGAGAAGGCGATTATCGCTGCCGGATTTACTCCGATTGCCTACTACCAGCGCCTGAACGTGATGCTCGATGATGAGCGTGTACGCGCCGTAGCACCGCAGATTATCGACGTCCTGCGCGCTCGCCGAGACGCTGACTAATGCAATAGTTAGAGGCGTGCTGAACACCGCCATATAGTCTCTCCGCTGTCTCCTCATGCACTACACATCTCAAGTTCAACCAGAGATTGAACACTGTGCGGTGTCCGTCTCTTTCACAGCCGGTTGCGGGGCGTTCACGTTGGTTCTCGCTAGTTGAGCCGGTACTCTAGGTACTAGAACACCAAGACCGCACCTTCCGTAGCCGCGCCCGCGCGCTAGGCAGGACGGTACGGTACCAGCCGGTAAACAGAGACCCGTGAAATGAGGATAAATGAGCTACCCCCGCGACGAATTTGACGAGGTAGACGAAAACACCGCCCGCCGCGGAACCTACCGCGCGGTCAATGCTGACCCGGCAAAGAGCCCCAAGGGCGCCATCCCCCTGGTAGCTGCAGGCGTAGTTGGTCTGCTCATCGGCGGCGCAATGTACGTGTATGCGCCGCGCACCGCATCCCCGCAGTATTCGGCGTCCACCGCGAAGAGTAGCTCCGCCCCCGCAAGCGCGTCGGCGTCCTCTGCGCCGGCTAAGGCTTCCGCCTCGGCAAGTGCTACGAAGACCGGTCTGGCTGAGTCCATCTCTGTGGCGGTCTACAATGCGGCGGCTCCGGCGGGTAGTGCATCCCGTGCGGCGGTTCTGCTGACCGGCTACACCATCAACGAGACGGCAAACTACACGGGTGTGGCACCGGCAACCAGCGTGGTCTACTACGCTGAGGGTTACCAGTCGCAGGCCCAGAGCATCGCCTCGAAGCTGGACATTTCGCAGGTGCGCCAGGCGACCGCCAACGTTGAGATGGGTAACCACGAGGTCATCGTGATTCTGTCGTCGGATTACACCGGCTAAGGTCTAGCGCGCATTGCTTCTGTAATTACAAGTTTTCATTAACCCCATCCGCGCAATTCCACTAATGCGCCGGGTGGGGTTGATGCTTTTAACACCCCTCCCGCACTCCCGGCGGGCACACCGGTAACGCCCCTTTTGACGGGGTTGATGAGCGCAGATTAAGCACTGGGCGATTAACCCTTCAACCTTGGGCTTAAACGTTTGCTCCATGCCGGTGCGGGTGCCACAATTGATGTAGCATTCGGGTGCTTTATGCCCTACTCTGCCCGCGCCTCCGTAACGGGGGCGTTATGGAGGGGCAGCCACCCGATTTTAGATGTACCGCACCCGCAGGGGTGAAGGAAAAAATCCGATCGTCCAGGAGGACACTTATGGCAAAGCTCATTGCTTTTGACGAAGAGGCACGCCGCGGCCTTGAGCGCGGTTTGAACACCCTCGCCGATGCAGTGAAGGTGACCCTCGGCCCCCGCGGCCGCAACGTTGTGCTGGAGAAGGCGTGGGGCGCCCCCACCATCACCAACGACGGTGTCTCGATCGCGAAGGAAATCGAGCTGGAGGATCCGTACGAGAAGATTGGTGCGGAGCTCGTCAAGGAAGTTGCTAAGAAGACTGACGACATCGCAGGTGACGGTACCACCACCGCTACCGTTCTGGCTCAGGCACTGGTCCGCGAGGGCCTGCGCAACGTGGCTGCTGGCGCTGACCCGCTGAGCCTCAAGCGCGGCATTGAGAAGGCTGTTGAGGCTGTGACCGAGGCTCTGCTCTCCTCCGCGAAGGAAGTTGAGACCGAGGAAGAGATCGCTGCAACCGCATCTATTTCCGCTGGCGACGCTGAGATCGGCAAGCTCATTGCTGAGGCAATGGAGAAGGTCGGCAAGGAAGGCGTCATCACCGTTGAGGACTCCAACACTTTCGGTCTGCACCTCGAACTGACTGAGGGTATGCGCTTCGACAAGGGCTTCCTGTCCGGTTACTTTGTGACCGACCCGGAGCGTCAGGAAGCCGTCCTGGAGGACCCCTACATCCTGGTTGTGAACCAGAAGATTTCGAACGTTAAGGACCTCGTCCCCGTTCTGGAGAAGGTCATGCAGTCCAGCAAGCCGCTGCTGATCGTTGCTGAGGACGTTGAGGGTGAGGCTCTGGCTCTGCTGGTGCTGAACAAGATGCGCGGCTCCATCAAGTCTGTTGCTGTGAAGGCTCCGGGCTTCGGTGACCGCCGTAAGGCTCAGATGGCTGATATCGCTATCCTGACCGGTGGCCAGGTCATTACCGAAGAGGTTGGCCTGTCCCTGGACGCAGCAACCCTGGACATGCTCGGTTCCGCTCGCAAGGTCGTTGTGACCAAGGACGAGACCACCATCATCGAGGGTGCAGGCGACGCAGCGGCTATCGAGGGTCGTGTTGCTCAGATTCGCGCAGAGATCGCTAACTCTGACTCCGACTACGACCGTGAGAAGCTGCAGGAGCGCCTGGCTAAGCTCGCCGGTGGTGTTGCTGTGCTGAAGGCTGGTGCCGCAACTGAGGTTGAGCTGAAGGAACGCAAGCACCGCATCGAGGATGCTGTGCGTAACGCTAAGGCTGCTGTTGAGGAGGGTATCGTCCCCGGTGGTGGCGTTGCTCTGATTCAGGCTGGCGTGAAGGTCTTCGACAAGCTGGAGCTGACCGGCGATGAGGCGACCGGCGCGAACATTGTGCGCGTGGCTATTGACGCACCGCTGAAGCAGATCGCTGCTAACGCTGGCCTGGAGCCGGGCGTTGTGGTTGACCGCGTTCGTTCCCTGCCTGCTGGTACCGGCCTGAACGCTGCGACCGGCGAGTACGAGGACCTGATGGCTGCTGGTATTGCTGACCCGGTGAAGGTGACCCGTTCGGCTCTGCAGAACGCTGCGTCGATTGCTGGTCTGTTCCTGACCACTGAGGCTGTTGTTGCGAACAAGCCGGAGCCCGCTGGCGCGGCTGCTCCCGGTGCGGACGCAATGGGCGGCATGATGTAGTAGAAATTTATCCCTGATGGGGTAAATTTCTACGGAATCCGTGGCACGCGAAGCGTGACACGGTGGTGACCCGGCGCTGGTACCCAAACCGGCGCAGGTCCACGCATCCGTATGAGGCGGGGGCGGCTACCCATGAAGGGTGGCCGCCCCCGCTTTTGTATGCCCATGCGTCCTGTCCCGGCGGTGGAGGCGGTAGAATGGCTCCTTATGGAATGCGCCTATTTTCGTGATGACCTCTGCTCCTCCTGCCCCAGCATTGAGACCACCTACACCGCGCAGGTGCAGGCGAAGCAGGAGCATGCCCGCGCCCTGCTTGCCGCGTACCCGCAGCTGCAGTGGCTGGACCCGGTGACCAGCGCGGAGGCGGGCTTCCGCAACAAGGCGAAGCTTGTGGTGGGCGGTTCGGCGAAGAACCCGACCCTCGGCATCGTGGATTACCGTACGGGCGCCTCCACGGATCTTGGAGAATGCCCGCTCTATATGGAGCCGATTCAGGCGGCTATTCCGGTGCTGCGTGAACTGATTCAGCGCGCGGACCTGACCCCCTATGACATTCCGAATCGTCGCGGTGAGCTGAAGAATATCCTGGTGACTGCTTCGGCGGCGGGCGAGCTGATGGTGCGTTTCGTGCTGCGTTCGAAGAAGCTTCTGGTGCCGATTCGTCGGCAGCTGGGGTGGTTGCAGGAGCGGCTGCCGAACCTGGCGGTGCTCTCGGTGAATCTGCTGCGTGAACCGGTGGCGCGTGTTGAGGGGGATGAGGAGATTATCCTTTCGGAGCGTCAGACCCTGCCGATGCAGGTGAATGACCTGACTCTGCATCTGCGTCCGCAGAGCTTCTTCCAGACGAACACGAAGGTTGCGGAGGCGATGTACGCGCAGGGCCGTGAGTGGGTGCGTGAGGTGGCTCCGCGCTCGCTGTGGGACCTGTACTGCGGCGTGGGCGGTTTTGCCCTGCATGCCGCTTCGGTGATGGACGGCGGCTCGGTGACGGGTATTGAGATTAGTGCGGAGGCGGTCGCTTCGGCGCAGCGCACGGTGGCTGAGTATGGGCTGGAGGGCGTGAGTTTTTCGGCTCAGGACGCGCCGGAGTTCGCGGTGTCTTCGGGCACGGTGCCGCAGATGCTGGTGGTGAACCCGCCTCGCCGCGGTATTGGTGAGAGCTTGTGTGCGTGGATTGAGGGTTCGGGTATTGACCGTGTGGTGTATTCGAGCTGTAATGCGGTGACTTTGGCGAAGGATCTGGAGCGTATGCCTTCGTATGCGCCGGTGCAGGGCCGTGTGCTGGACATGTTCCCGCATACGGACCACTATGAGGTCATGGTGCTGCTGCAGTGTAGGTAGGCTTCCTGAGCATCATTCCCACGTCTGCGAGCAGGTGATGTATTGAGACGGTATGCTGGGGCGCTGGCGTGGGCTTTGCGAAAGAAAGCGTATAGACTTGCAAAGAAAAGTATGAAATAACATTTAATATTATAAATCATTGTTTCACTATATTGTGTATCGTATAGATAACTCTCAAGATTAAAAATTTTTTTCTTGTTCACTTTTCTCGTTGATGTTACTTGATATATAATTGAATACAGGAAAATTGTCTAGATACTAATGTAGGGTGGAGAATTGAATAATCTTTATATTATTGGTAATGGTTTTGATCGTGCACATGAACTTCCAACATCTTATAAACATTTCGCTTATTTCATTTATAAAGAATATATTACCGATACACAACCTGGATATAAATTTTTAGAGTATGAAGAATTTCTGAAAGAATCTGAGAATATTTTAAGACCCCTCCGAGATGATATTTGGGATTTCCCGCCCTCGGAAGTGGAAGGTGTACAACCGCGGTCTTATGAGGAGGGGTTGATCCTAGGATTTTTGGGTATTCTTGGATATGCAAGAACTGCTGATTTGTGGTCGGAGCTGGAAACTGCTTTAGGGAATATAGATTATAAATCAATTAGACATGCAATTGACGATGTCGTTGATAGTGACGGGGATTTTGATATGGGAAAAACTGGCTTTGCCTTAGAAGATGGAAGTCAAGAATGGCCTAGTGCTGCATATAAATTTAATTCCACTTTTAGGAACTGGATAAATACAGTTGAAATTGAAAAATCCAAGAGAAAAGAAAGCTTTTATAATTACTTGAAAGGGCATAAAGGATATTTTCTTAATTTTAATTATACTGAAACTCTTCAAAAATTGTATTGCATACAAGATCGGGATGTACTACATATCCACGGTTTTAGGGGCGATGAGGAAAGTAGTATTATTATGGGTCATAATTCTGGGGAAATTAAGTATGAGAGTTCTATGTTAGGCTATAATGATAATATTCGTTCTTTGCATGTAGCGCTGAAAAAGAACCTACAGTTAGATTCTCTAAAAAAATTCCTGAATACATGTGAAGATATAGCCAATATAATTTGTATTGGTTTTAGCTTTGGCGATTCTGATGATGAATATATCCGTGCTCTTATTAATCACCCTAAAACCTCGCGCGCGGCCTGGTTGCTCAATGAGTACGACAAGGATGAAGTAGCTGAGCATTCCAGGAAGCTACAGGGGTTTGGTATCGATTCATTGAAAATTACTTCTGAAAAAATTCTGTGATTAATCCTTCTTTGGATGCTTAGCTACTACCTCAGGGTGGACGTCGAGAAGTGTCCGCCCTGCGGTGGTGAGCTCTAGGATTGCACGGTAGCCGCATCCTTAAGCTGAGCGGGGGAGAGGTGATCCTGAGTAAAACTTATCAACTCAGCCTTATTCCTTACCGTGTAGGCAGTGGCGTTTCGGACGGTTGTGTCCGAGACGCCACCGCTTTTTCGTATCGTCTGACAAATGTGAAATTTCTAGTCCTGCGCCGCGAGAATCCCCGCCGCATACGCCGCCTGACCCACGTGCTGTGCCGCATCGTCAATCATGCTGACCATGCGCACCCCGCGAGTCACCGGCGGAGTCCACGAACGGTCAATAATCTCACTCAAATCAGCCTCGCTCAGCGTCTGCGCGTAGGTCGCGAGCGCCTCGCCGGTTGCCACAAGGTACTCCACCAGCAGCGCAGAATCTTCAACCACGATGGAACGCGCCTGCTCGGCGGTGTGGCCGTAACCCATGGTGTCGCCCAGCTCGCCCAGGTTGAAGCGTTCCCTGAACCCCTGCGCCTCCCAGACCTGCGGCTGACCATTCAGGGCAGAAAGCTGCATGTCCATTTGTCGTCCGGCGTGCCAGAGCAGCCAGGCGATAGAGTTCGGGTGCCCGCCCGGGTGGGCGTTGAGCGCCTCAGCTGATAGCCCCTTGACGGCTACGGCGGCTTCGATGCCGGGGCGGCTGGCGGCGTCACGCAGAATATCGTGGGTTTTCATGGAATCCTCCTGATTGTGCTGGCTTCTCGTGGGCTGGCTTCCTTTAGGGTGGCTTCTTGTAGGGAGCCGGGTAGTTTTAGTCTACGCCCGCGCGGACTGAGGGGTGGCTGTGGAAGAGGGGAGGGCGCTTTGTGTTTATGGCGTACATCCTAGAGATAAAACTTGACGGTGTAAGTTTTTACTGTCATAGTTGTACTTGTACCCGATACGGATACAACAAAGGTATGCGGCACACAACCCAGGAGGGGACATGGACACCAAATTCTCGGTAGCACTACACGTCCTAACGATGATCAGCGAAAGCGAAAAAACGCTCAGCTCCGAAGACCTCGCGCGTAGCGTCGGCACCAACGCCAGCTACATCCGCAAAATCATCACCCTCCTCAAAAAAGCAGACATCCTCAGCTCCCAGCGCGGCAAACCCGGATACCAGCTCACCCGTCCGGCAGAGAACATTAGCCTCCTCAACATCTACCTCGCCGTCCAGGAAGGCCACAGTATCAGCCTCTTCCACACGCATCACAACGCGAACGAAGAATGCCCGGTCGGTGCCCACATCCTCCAGGCGGTCAACCCCATCTTCGAAGAAACCCAGCGGCACCTGGCTCAAGACCTCGCACAGCAAAGCCTGCGCAACGTCATCACAAACCTCTACACCGCGGCAGGAAAAACCCCTCCCGCATAACCGGCTCAAACCCGGCACCAGAACTTACCGAATAACACCACACCCGAAAGGACACCCCCATGAAGGCAGCACAGATCGTTTCTTACAACAAGAACAACATCGCCCTCACCGTCACCGACGTACCCGCACCCCGACCCGGCGCACAGCAGGTACTCGTCAAGGTCAGCACCGCAGGCGTGAACCCCCTCGACAACATGATTTCCCGCGGTGAAGTCAAGCTCATCACCCCCTACGCACTGCCCCAGATCGCAGGCAACGAAATCGTCGGCCGCGTAGAAGCCCTCGGTGAAGGCGTCACCTCCTTCACAGTCGGCGAGCGCGTCTTCGCCCGCCTGCCGCTGAACAGCATCGGCGCTTTCGCAGAATACGTAGCCGTGGATGCGGCCGCCCTGGCTCGCGTACCCGAATACCTCAGCGACGAAGAAGCGGCGGGCGTTCCCCTGACCGCCCTGACCGTCATGCAGGCATTCGACCTGATGGGCGCCCAGCCCGGCAAGACCATCTTCATCTCCGGCGGTACCGGCGGTGTGGGTGCCATGGCAATTCCCCTGGCAAAGGCTAAGGGTCTGACCGTCATCACCAACGGTAGCGCCTCCGGTAAGGAGCGCGTGCTGGGTCTTGGCGCTGACCGCTTCATCGACTACAAGACCGAAAACTACGCTGAAACCCTCAGCGGTATTGACTACGTGCTCGACACCCTCGGCGGCGACGAGACTGAAAAGCAGATGAGCATCATGGCGCCCGGCGGTCAGCTCGTCTCCCTGCGCGGCATGCCCAACAAGGCATTCGCGCAGCGCATGGGTATGCCCTTCTGGAAGCAGCTGCTCTTCGGTGCGGCAGGTCGTACCATGGACCGCAAGGCACAGAAGTACGGCGTGACCTACCACTTCATCTTCGTCGAATCTAACGGTGCGCAGCTGCAGCAGGTTGCTGACATCTTCGCTGAGCGTCAGATTAAGCCCTCCATCGACACTGTCTTCCCCTTCGAAGACGTCAACGCCGCCCTGGACAAGGTCGCTAACGGCCGCTCCAACGGCAAGACCGTCATCTCCTTCACCGCATAAGCGCCTCACTCAACGAAAAGAAGAATCATGTCTTATCTCGAAACTCCCACCCGCCACATCACCGTCAACAACCAGAAGATTGCCTACCGAGAACTCGGCGAAGGCAACTCGGATATTCCGCTGGTCATGCTCGTGCACCTCGCCGCCACCATGGACGACTGGGACCCCAAACTGCTTGACCTGCTCGCTAAGCGCCAGCACCTGATTGTGATGGACCTGCCCGGCGTGGGTTCCAGTGAAGGCTCTGTTGCGACCACCATCCCCGGTATGGCTCATCAGGCAGCAGAAATTATTCAGGCCCTCGGCTACCAGAAGGTCAACCTGCTGGGCCTGTCCATGGGCGGTATGATCGCTCAGGAAGTTGTACGCGCCTACCCCGCCCTCATCAACCGCCTGGTGCTGGTTGGTACCGGCCCGCGCGGTGGCGCTGGAATCGACGCCGTCACCGGAACCACCTTCGGCTACATGGCGCGTGCAGCCCGCGAGAAGATTAGCCCCAAGCGCTACATCTTCTACACCCATGACGCACAGGGCGGCATTGAGGCGCAGCGCGTGCTGGACCGCATGGATGCCCGCACCGAGGCGCACCGCGGTGCCCCGATGAAGGTTATCGGCTTCCTGCGTCAGCTGGCGGCTATCCGCCGCTGGGGCAAGCAGCCGCAGGACGACATGGCATACATTGCCCAGCCCACCCTCATCGTCAACGGTGAAACCGACATGATGGTGCCCAGCGTCAACTCCTACGATATGCACCGCAAGGTTGCCCAGAGCGAGCTGAAAATGTACCACCGTTCCGGTCACGGTGCACTCTTCCAGCACGCAGATGAGTTCGCTGAGGACCTGCTAAAGTTCCTGGAAAGCTAGAGTCCCGGCCACTGACATGGGCGAATACGGCAAGTAATCCGCCAAAATATCACCCATAAAACCTGCTTTGAGGCCCCTGCCGCGCCCCCTGCGGCAGGGGCCTCACCTTATACCCCATCGCCTGAGCCTGCCCCAAAGAAAACCGGCACCCGGAAATAATACGCCCGCACCCTCGTTGAACTCTGCGAAGACATCATCATCTGAACTTCATAGGAGAATACTATGACCACCCCCGCTTAGCTGCACTTTGATATGGTTGTCATCGGCTTCGGCAAGGGCGCCAAGGCCAACCGGTGCAATGACGCTCACCGTCGCCGCCGTTCTTCCACAACTAACTCTGCGCAACGACCTCCTGGTAGTGCTCGCCCCACGCCCACAGTGCATCGAACAGGGTGCGCATGCTCTGCCCCAGCTCGGTCAGCTTATACTCCACACGCGGCGGCACCTGCTCGTAGACGGTGCGGGTGAGGATTCCGCGAGCCTCAAGCTGGCGTAGATTTTCGGTGAGCACCTTCTGCGAAATATCGCCAAGCGAGCGCTGAAGCTCCTTATACCGCAGGGGCCCGTTGAGCAGATCGCGCACAATCAGAGCGCCCCAGCGCGTTGAAATAACCTCCAGAGTGGTTTCGACGGGGCACTGCGGCAGTTCAGCGTTTTGGTAAAGGTACTGGTCCGTCACAATGGTTTCCTTGGGGTAACTGGGGCACGTTAAAGTGCCGTATTGACGGGTGTTTATCGCGTCGGTAGCGTTGAATACGTCCTAAGAATACAACGTTTATCGCGGAGGAAACATGAAAATCGCAGTCATCGGTGCAAACGGTAAAGCCGGTACTCTCGTCGTGCGTGAAGCCACCGAACGCGGGCATGAAGTTACCGCTATCATGCGGTCCGAACACCCCACCCAGGCGCAGTACGCACTCATTAAGGACGTTTTCGCGCTCACTCGCAACGACCTGTCGGGGTTCGATGCAGTGGTAGACGCCTTCGGCGCGTGGACTCCCGAGAGTCTGCACCTGCACAAGGACCACCTGGTCCATCTTGCAGAGGCGCTCAGCGGCACCCAAACTCGTCTGCTCGTTATCGGCAGCGCCGGTAGCCTCTACCCCGACTCGACCACGGATCAGCGACTTGTAGACTCGCCCGCTATGCCCGAAGAATTCAAACCGCTGGCTACCGCGATGGCGCAGGCGTATGATGCGCTGCGCATCCGTGAGGATGTTGCCTGGACCTACCTGAGCCCGGCCCTGGTGTTTAACCCTGAGGGTGAGCGCACGGGTGAATATCAGCTGGCAGGCGATGTGCTGACGATGAATGCCGCCGGGCAGAGTGAAATTAGCTATGCGGATTTTGCGGTCGCCGTGCTTGACCTTATTGAGTCGGGGGAGCATCAGCGCGAGCGCGTAAGCGTGGTGTCGCGCTAGCTTACACCCCCGCTGCTGAGTGTAAAAAGAGCCTTTATGTGAATATAGCGTTGGAAATCCCGCTTTATTCACATAAAGGCTCTTTTTTAGGCTACCTGGAAAAGGTAGACACCCCCAGCGCAGCGTCAAGAAAAAATGTGGCGCGCGGGAATAATACTCATTTCTTCCCGTTGAATCCTGTGAAGAGATCATCATCTAAATTTCACAGGAGAATATTATGACCACCCCCGCTCAGCTGCACTTTGACATGGTCGTCATTGGCTTCGGCAAGGGCGGCAAGACCCTCGCCGGCGCATACGCCAAGACCGGTAAGAACGTTGCCCTCATCGAACAGTCCACCGGCATGTACGGCGGCACCTGCATCAACATCGGTTGCGTACCCACCAAGGCGCTCGTACACCGCGCCGACGAGTTCCGCGCCAGCGGCGAGCGCACCATCGAGGAGGCAAACGCCGCCTACGAATCCGCCGTGGTTTTCCGTGACAAGCTGACCGGCATGATGCGCGCCAAGAACCGCGAGATCCTGCTGTCCAACGAGACCGCTAAGCTCATTGACGGTCACGCACGTTTCATCTCCGACACCGAGGTTGAGGTCACCGCGGGCGAGGACACCCTGCGCGTTACCGCCGACTACTTCATCATCAACACCGGTGCCGTGTCGGTTATCCCGCCGATTGAGGGCATCCGCGAATCTGAGCGTGTGCTCACCTCCACCGAGCTGCAGAAGCTCACCCCGCGCCCCAAGCGTCTGGGCATTATCGGTGGCGGCCCCATCGGTGTTGAGTTTGCTGGTATTTTCTCTTCCTACGGTACCGAGGTGACCATTCTGGACGGCGCACCCGCCCTCTTCGGCCGCTACGACGAGGACGTTGCCCAGGTTGCCCGCGAGATTATCGCAGACCAGGACATTACCGCTCATACCGGCGTGCGCGTGCAGTCCTTCAAGGACGGCGCTGACTCGGTGACCGTGACCTACCTCGACTCCGAGGGCGCTACCCGGGAGCTGGAGGTGGACTACGTGATGGTTGCGACCGGCCGCAAGCCCGCAACCGAGGGTCTGGGTCTGGAGAACACCAGCATCGAAACCAACGACCGCGGCGCAATTGTCGTGGATGAGCACCTGCGCAGCACCGTACCGAACATTTTCGCGCTCGGTGACGTGAACGGCGGCCCGCAGTTCACCTACATCTCCATGGATGACTACCGCGTGGTGCTCTCCCAGCTGGTCGGTGACGGTTCCCGCTCCACTAAGGACCGCAAGGCAGTGGCTTCGACCATTTACATGAACCCGCCGCTGTCTTCCGTGGGTCTGACCGAGCGTGAGGCAATCGAGGCTGGCCACAAGGTGAAGGTCGCTTCGAAGCCGGTTGCCGCGGTTGCCGCGATGCCGCGTGCGAAGACCCAGGAGAACCCGCGCGGCATCATGAAGTTCGTGATTGATGCGCAGAGCGACCAGATTCTGGGTGCCCAGCTGCTGGTAATCGAGTCCATGGAGGTTATTAACCTGGTGGCTCTGGCGATGCGCCACGGCATTACTGCATCGCAGCTGCGCGATGAGATTTACACTCACCCCTCAATCACTGAGGGCCTGAATGAGGTTCTTGCCGTCGCGGCGCCCGTGAACTAGTTGAACTAGAATCGCGGCTGAATTCACGGTTCGTATAGCGTTTCTGCTTGTCCGAGTGCTTCCCTGCCCGCCTCGCCCGTTGTGCTGTCAACGGAGGTGCGGGTGGGGAAGCATCTTTGTTAAGGCTCATATATACCTTGCACCTAAGCATGCCCTAAGATGGTTATGAGATAAGCGCAAGCTCACCGATTGGGCGGTCAGCGCGAAGGGGGGCTCGGAGGAGACACCCACTCGCTGCTACACCCACCACAGCGCACCGCCTGCGCCGCGCATACAACCGAAAACCATAGGCACGAACCGGGAGAATCATGGCACTGCCCAAAATCAAGCCCTACACCTACGTCGACCGTGAACACAGCAACCGCGTGAGCTGGCCCGTGGACCCCTCCCGCGCTGTACTGCTCGTGCATGACATGCAGGTACACTTCGTCCAGGCTTTCGAAGGGGCCAACCTGGGTGAGAGCAACGACAACCCGGACGCCCAGATCAACATCGCCATTCGGAACCTGCGCCGCCTCATTGACGCCGCCCACACCGCCGGAATCCCGGTCTACTACACCGCGCAGCCGCCGCGCCAGAACCCCGAAGACCGCCGCCTGCTCATCGACTTCTGGGGCGACGGCCTGCAGAACGACGAGTCCGCCCGCGTGCTCGACGAACTGGCACCCACCGACCGCGACACCGTGCTGACCAAGTGGCGCTACTCCGCGTTCGTGCGCAGCCCCTTCGAGGACCTGCTCAAGGAGTCTGGCCGCGATCAGCTCATTATCGGCGGCGTGTACGCGCACATTGGCTGCCTGACCACCGCCCTGGAGGCGTTCATGCGTGACATTCAGCCGTTCATGGTTGCGGATGCGCTCGCCGACTTCTCGGAGGAGGAGCACCGCATAGCGTGCGAGTACGCTTCGGGTCGTTGCGCCCGCGTGCTGAACACCGCCGATGTACTCGCCGACCTGCATGCTGCAGAAGGTGCTGAGAAGGCTGAGACTGCTGAGGAGGCGCGCGCATGAGCTGGGTCATTGTGACCGGCGCGAACGGCGGTATTGGTGAGGCAACCGTCCACCAGCTCATTAAGAACGGTTATTCGGTGTTTGCGGCTGACCTTGCAGAGCAGCCCATTGCCTCCTTCGGTACCTACGGAGACGCGATCTTCCGCTACCGCGCCGTAGACGTTACGAGCGAAGAGTCCGTCACCGCCCTTGCAGAAGCCGTGGCGGCACTCGACGAACCCATCACCGGTGCGGTGCTCGCCGCGGGCATCGCCCACAGCCAGCCGCTGCTCGAAACCAGTTTCGATACCTGGAAGCGCCTGCACGCGGTCAACTCCGACGGCGTGTTCCTGTGCCTACGCGAATTCGCGCGCATCATGATTGACCAGCAGGAGAGCGACCCGGCGAACAGCCGCTCCCTGGTGACGGTCGCCTCCAACGCGGCCCGTGTGCCCCGCGCGGAGTTTGGTGCCTACGGTGCATCGAAGGCATCGGCGGCGCGCGTGAGTTCCAGCTTCGGTCTGCAGCTTGCCGCGCACGGTATTCGCGTGAACTCGGTCTGCCCCGGCACCACCCGAACCCCTATGGTGACTGACGCCTGGGAGGGCGAGGACCGCTCCGCCCTGCCGGTTGCCGGTAACCCGCAAACGTTCCGTCTGGGCATTCCGCTGCGCCGTATTGCCGACCCGGCGGATATTGCGGCGGTCAACGCCTTCCTCATCTCGGAGGCGGCCCGCCACATCACCATGCAGGAGATTGTCGCCGACGGCGGCGCGACCCTCTAACGGCACCCCGCGTCCGGCGTTTAGATGCCCGGCGCGAACCCACACACCACTGATAGAAGTACGATGACGAACCTTCCCGACTTTATCTTTGCCACCGGCACCCGCGTTCTGCGCGCATCCGGTGCGATGACCCCTGTAACCTTCGATAATGCCCTGGACGAGGCGAAACGTGCCGGTAGCGCCGTCGTGGGTCTGATTCCTTTTGACCCCGATATGCCCGCCTACCTCTTCGTGCCTGAACGCCTGGAGGAGCAGCAGGTGCCGGTCCCCGAGCAGACCGTGGCGCTTGCCGAACCAGTATCGGTCACCGGCCGGCAGAACGACCGATTCCGTGCCGCCGTTGCGACCGCCGTGGAGCGCATGAAGGCGGGCGAGCTGAGCAAGATTGTGCTTTCGCGTGTGCTCACCGCCCGCTACGCACCCGGCGCCCTCAACCTGGAGGCGCTGTACAACAACCTGCGCGCCCAGCAGCGTTCCGCGTTTAACTTTGCGGTGCGCCTGCCCGACGGTGAGCGCGGCATGAACGGAAGCTACCTGATGGGTGCCTCCCCGGAGCTGGTGTTCCGCACCGAGGGCCGCGCCTTCAAGACCCACCCGCTTGCCGGTAGCGCCCCGCGCATTGCCGAGCCCGGTAGCGCCGAGGACGAGGCGATTCGTGACCGCCTGTTCGCCTCGCCGAAGGACCGCCACGAGCACGCCTACGTCATTAACGATATTGCCGAGCGCCTGGCACCCATCGCCGAGGAGCTGAACGTGCCGCAGGTGCCCTCGCTGCTACAGACCCCGCAGCTGTGGCACCTGGCGACCCCCATCGACGGTGTGCTGAAGGAGGGACTGACCTGCCTGGACGGTGCCCGCGCGATCCACCCGACCCCCGCGATTTGCGGTGCCCCCACCGAGAAAGCACTCGATTTGATTCGTCAGCTGGAGTCTTTCGAGCGCCGTTACTTTGGCGGTCTGGTCGGCTACATGGACGCCGAGGGTAACGGCGAGTGGGCGCTGGTGCTGCGCTGCGCCCAGGTCAGCCCGGACGAGGCGGTTCTGTACGCTGGCGCGGGTATTGTGGCTGAGTCTGACCCGGAGCTGGAGCACACGGAGACCGGCACGAAGCTCGGTAGCTTCGGCCGCGCCCTGGGCGTGGATACCCTGGGCGAAGATACCCCTTAGGCTCTGCCACGAACGCCTTGACGAGGCAGAATACAACGACTGAATACAACGACGGAACGCGCTCGCTGGCATGGCGGGCGCGCTCCGTCGTTGTATCAGGTGTTAGGGGATTGAGTGCGGCTAATCGGTGAGCAGGCGCTTGAGCTCCAGGGGAGTAGCCACCGGCAGAAGCTGAGCCTCAACCTGCGCGGGCTCACCCTCGGTCGGGTTCTCCACTGCCAGGGCGATGAGCATCTTCTGGGCGTGCTCGGGGTTCTCCGCATCGGGCAGTGCCACGGGTACCCACTGCAGGCTAAAGCTCCGCTCGGCAGCCTCGCCGCCCTGATTACCGCCCTGATTACCGACATGGGGCGCGCTAAAGGTAGCACGCGCGGTCAAGCTGTCCTGAGTCAGTACGCGCAGGGCGGTCGGCTCGGGAGCGTTGCTGCCCAGAAGGTCCCCCGGGACCTCCTCGTTCATGGCAAGTTCGAGCGCATCCAACAGGTCATCGGTGAGCTGCACCCGAACCAGGGACGGCACTACGCTCAGGCCGTGGCCGGTCGCCTTGAGTACCGCCTCCTTAGCGGTCCACAGCGCCACAGAGAGCAGGTGCAGTACGGGCGCGGGGCGTTCCTGCGCCACCCGCTCATAGAACGTGCGTTCTTCATCGGAGAGCGCCAGGCGCGCAAAACCGGAGAACAAGCGAGCATCCAGGGTCTCAACATCCACGCCGAGCACCGCCGAGGAATTACGGCTAAACGCACCCACCACCAGCGGATTCACCTGCGACATATTGAAATTTACGCCCGCAATACGCGGCTTACCGTGCTTCTTACCGCTGGTGCACAGGGTGCAGGAACGATTCACCTCAATCTCAGAAGCAGCACTGGACGGCACATCCAGACGAGCTGCCGCCATAGCGCGCATGAGCGCCTGAGTGCTCAGGTAGCTGACCGCCGCCGTGGAGGTCGGCAACTGCGCCGCATGCTGCTGCTCAGCAAGCCCCAGGTAGCTCAACCAGCTAAAACGCAAGGAACCGTACATGGTGCGGGTGGGAAGAGCGAAAATCTGCACGCGCTCGCTCGGACGGGCGGTAGGGCGCTCCGGGCGCTGTGCGCTGGGTGTTTCGGGGGCAGAATAGCTCATAGGTTTAGTGTACCCGCCCGGCATTACGGCAATGAGCGCGTTCGAGGCTGCTTGAGGTTGTCCACAGCTACGACCGTGCGCTACGCACCCTCGCCGTCGGTGCGGTAAAGTCATCACAGACATCATTACGGACAGCCGCCCGCACAATAGAGCGGCGGCGCAGAAAGAAGGTACCGTGAACAGCACGCAAGAGATCATTGCCGCCGCAGACGGCTCGGCGCTGGGCAACCCCGGACCGGCGGGCTGGGCATGGTATATCGACGACGACCGCTGGGCGAGCGGCGGCTGGGCGCACGGCACCAACAACATGGGTGAGCTCAAGGCTGTCCTGGACCTGTTCGAGGCGACCGCATCCCGCCCGGAGGCGAAGCTGCGCGTGTACTGCGATAGCCAGTACGTCATTAACTCGCTGACCAAGTGGATGCCCGGCTGGAAGAAGAAGGGCTGGAAGAAATCCGACGGCAAGCCCGTGCTCAACCGCGACCTTCTGGAGGCGCTGGATCAGGCGCTGACCGGCCGCGATTACGAGTTTATTTGGGTGAAGGGCCACGCGGGTCACGAGCTCAATGAGAAGGCGGACTCCCTGGCAAACGGCGCGGCGCGCGCCTACCAGGAGGGCCGCGAACCCGCGCACGGCCCCGGCTTCGGTGCCTCTGGTGAACCTGCCGCTGAACCTGTTGAGGCACCGATTGTGAACGCTCCCGCGGCTGAGCCTGTACTTTCTGAATCTTCGGCGGATGCCCACCTGCCCGTGCAGGAATTCACCGCAGCCGAGATTGAGAACGCCCAGCGCGGCGTGGAGAGCCTGCGCCTATCAGGTCTGCTGCGCCCCGCCTCCGCGGTGAACGCCCCCGACCCGGAGGCGGTCCGCACCCGCAAGGAACAGCTGGCGCTCGCGGCAGAGCGTGCCGCCGAGCGTGACGCAAAGGCGCTGGCGCGCCAGCAGGAGACCGCTCAGCAGGCCTCCGCCGCGCAGGCGGAAGAAGAGGATGACCTGACCGGTCTGGAAGAGTTCGCGGGTATGGACCCGAATGATGTTGACCCGGCGGAACTGCTGGGTGAGACGGAAGAACATGCAGAAGAGCAGGTGGCAGAACCCGCCGCGGAGCCCGTTCAGGACGCTCCCGCCCAGGCTGCTGCACCTGTTCAGACTGCTGCGCCTTCCCAGCTCGCTGAACCCGCACCGGCTGTTCCTGCGACACCCGCCGCACCCGTTCTGAACCCCGAGGAAGCCGCCGCCGCTGAGCAGCTGCTCGAAAGCCGCGGCTCCGTCATGGAGGCGGCGCAGCTGGAATCCATGCTGCACGAGCGTCTGGTGTGGGTGACCGCCACCGGCAAGTCGGTGTCTCGCTCCTCGGTGTTGCAGTACCGCGAACGCGCCTTCACCCAGCAGGGCGCCCCGCTCAAGCAGGGTGTGCAGGTGCTGGATTCTTCCAGTGTGCTGGTTATGGCGGCGGTTGCGACCGCGCGTGGTCGCGTGAGCCGTTCGAGCATTTGGCATTACGACGCTGAGCGCGGCCTGTGGCGTCTGCGTTTCCGCCAGGAGACCCCTGCTTCCTAAAGCCCGCCTTCTAAAGCCCGCCTCTTAAGGCTCAGCTCCTAAGGAATGGGCTCTTGGGCCCAAAGATTTCCGTGCAATAAAACCCCGCCGCATCCTCACTTTCGAGGATGCGGCGGGGTTTTCTCAATAGACGTTCGCCGCCTTCTGGCGAATCTGGCGGGCGGTATGCCGTGCGGCCGGGACCTTTTAGCTGCCCGGTCTGCCGCCTGCCTGCGGGTGGGCCTTAGAATCTGTAGCCCTGACCCCTTAGCCGACGAACATGGAGGCGTTAGCCTGCTCGGTGTCTGCGTAGTTCACGCCTGCACGGGTGAGTGCCTCGTTGATCTGGGTGATGGATGCTTCAACCTGGCGCTGGGTTGCGTGCCACTGGTCCAGTACGCCCTGGAAGTTAGCGGATGCGGAGCCGGTCCAGGAGCTCTGCAAATCGTGCAGGGATGCGGTCATACCGTTGACGTCTGCGGTAATGGATGCGACGTAGGATCGTGCCTGTGCGCTCTTGGCTGCGATGACTTCGGAATCGACATTGAACTGTGCCATGGTTTTTCTCCTTTGAGATATGTGAGATATGTGGGGCGGTTGCCCCGTGGTGGCGCTTGGGGTTTGGATCTCTGGAAGGGTTGAGTTCCTGACCGGAAGCTTGTTATCACTATATCTTTCAAAATGCATCAAATGAGCCGAAAAATAATTATTAAATAAATCTGTGGATAAACCCGCCAGATTCACTCCGTCATCTCGAAAAAATCGAAAACCCTCCCAAAAATGACGCCGCCATGACGCGCGCTAGGTTGCTCCCGCTGTTCTTTAGCCGCGGCGCTCCTTCTTACTCGCGCTCTCCTCACTCGCACCGCCGCGAGTCATAGTCCCGCCTCCCGGGCACAGCAAAACCCCCGAACCGTAGAACACTCAAGTTCCACAATCCGGGGGTTTATCAGTGCTACTTCATCAGCTGATCATCCGAGACGGGCGGCGGATAGAACGGCAAAGAAATCACGAAGGTAGCGCCGCCACCATCGGTCTCTTCAATGTGAATCTTGCCCTCGTGCTGCTCGATAATCGCAGCCACAATGGACAAGCCCAGACCCGTACCGCCGGTCTCACGCGAACGCGAGGTGTCGGTGCGGTAGAAACGCTCGAAGACGCGCTCGCGGTCCTCGCCGTGAATACCGGGGCCGTGGTCGCGCACCTCCAACACGGACAGCGGGAAGCCGGGAACCTCTTCCCGCACGCCCACCGCAATCTCCAGGGGAGAGCCGTCGGGGGTGTAGCGCATGGCGTTGGTCAGCAGGTTCGCCACAACCTGACGCAGGCGCGATTCGTCGCCGAGCACGGTTGCGGAGGTCGGTGCTACCTCTTCGTTTAGACCCACCAGGGATACCGCACGATCGGGTGCCGTAGCGTAGGCGTCATTCGTAGCGTCCACCGCCAGGTTGAACAGGTCGAAGGGCGCCAGCTTGGATTCGCGGCGCTCATCAATACGCGCCAGGGTCAGCAGGTCTTCCACAAGCTGACCCATACGCTTGGACTCCGATTCGATGCGGCTCATCGCGGTAGCGACGGCCTCGTCGGTCGGTAGCGCGCCCTGACGGTACAGTTCCGAGTAGCCTCGAATACTGACCAGCGGGGTGCGCAGCTCATGCGAAGCGTCACCCACGAAGCGGCGCATTTTCGCCTCGCTCTTCTCGCGGGCTTTGAAGAGCATTTCAATCTGGGTGAGCATCGTGTTCAGCGAAACCGCGAGGTTACCAATCTCGTTGCTGGGGTTGTAGTCCTCAATACGCTGAGAGAGGTCACCGGCAGCGATCTTGGCGGCGGTCTGCTCCACGCGAGCCAGCGGCTCGAAGGTGCGGGTCACAATCACCCAGGTCATCGCAATCGCGGAGGCGAGAGTCGCCAAACCAAACGCGAAGGTCAGCACACCCACGAGGGCGACCACCTGGTTCGTTTGTTTCAGCGGCATGGCAATAACCAGGGATGCCGCCTCCGTCAGCCCAGAAGAATCTTTCGATTCAATGGGCACGGCGAGCACGCGCCAATCGGAGGAGCTGCCCACCGAGTTGACGGTGACCGCTTCCTCGTTTTGCTTGCGAACCTTCTCTTCGGTCCAGCCTTGCAGCGCCGGCTCGCTGAACTGTTCGCTGTCCTCGGACTTGAGCGAGTACAGTACGTTGCCGTCCTTGTCGAGCAGGTACAGGCGGTAGGTGCTCAGGGATTGTTCCTGATTGCCGGAGGGGCGCACGGTCGCCAGCTGCACGAGTGAGGGGGCGCTGTTCTTCATCTCTTCGTCCAGCTGGTGCACCATCTGGGCGCGCAGAGCGGAAATCGCCACCAGGCTCGTCACCGCAATGGATAGGGCGATGAGCATGGAGGTGATGAGCACCAGCTGGGTGCGAAGGGAAAGAGACTGGGGGATCCGGTCGAGGGGTTTGAGCGCCACGTTAGCCTCGAGAACCGCGAATCATGTAGCCCACACCGCGCTTGGTGTGGATGAGCGGCTCGTGGTTTTCACGGTTGTTGTCGATCTTGCGGCGCAGGTACGAAATGTAGGACTCAACGATGGAGGAGTCGCCGTTGAAGTCGTACTCCCACACGTGGTCGAGAATCTGCGCCTTGGACAACACGCGGTTGGCGTTGAGCATCAGGTAGTGCAGCAGGTTGAACTCGGTGGGGGAGAGGTCAATCTCTTCGTCACCGAGGAACACTTCGTGGGTGTCCACGTTCAGGGTGAGGGCGTCAACGCGCAGTACGGCGTCGTCCTCTTCCTGGACGCTGCGGCTACGGCGCAGAATGGCGCGGATGCGGGCGATCACCTCGTCGAGGGAGAAGGGCTTGGTGACGTAGTCGTCACCACCGGCACCCAGACCAGTCACCTTGTCTTCGGTGGCGTCCTTTGCGGTCAGGAAGAGCACGGGGGTGGTGGTGCCGTTTTCGCGCAGGCGGCGGGTCACCTCGAAGCCGTCCATGCCGGGCATCATGACGTCCAGGACAATGAGGTCGGGGTTTTCGGCGTGCGCCTTTTCGAGGGCTTCGCGGCCGTTGCCGGCGGTAACTACTTCAAAACCGGCGAAACGCAGGGAGGTGGCGAGCAATTCAAGAATGTTGAACTCGTCATCGACGACTAGGAGTTTTGCTTCAGCAGACATACTCTATCTTTCTCTCTGAATGGCAGGCTGTACTTGATAAGTGAATGATGTGTGTGAGCTTGCGGCTCAAATCTTTATGCCTTGTTGCGGCGCATGACCGACAGGATGAGTGCGGCCATGAGTGCGATAAAGGCGACGGGGAGGAGGACCAGCGGAATCTGGCTCATAAGGGCGGGCGGCGCTGCCCCAACCCACTTCATCACGAGCATGGCGACTCCGGTGAGCAGGCAAATCAGGGCGAGAAGCGCACCTGCCGCGCCGAGCCAACGGATAGCTCCGGCATAGGGAAGGGGCGCGGGCGCCTGGTCTGCGGTACTGCGCGTGTCCTGTACGGGTTCATTACTCATAAATTTAACCGTATCAGCTCACACACAGCTGTTAATGGGTGAAGCCCCAGATTTAGCGGTTTGAGACTCAAATTCACAGCGTATGCGAAGCTTGGGGCGGGCGCCGCAATGTTTGCGCACGCGAGATGCTTTAATAGGGGTATGTCTGAACAGGTTATTGAACTGCTCCCCGAAACTACGCCCGCTACTGACGCGCCTGCAGAGTCCGTTGCGCCTTCTGCCGCGCCTGAGAGCACCGACGAGGGTAGCGCTGTACCTGCTGAGACTCAGCCCTCCGTGAACGCTGAGGAGACTGAGGCGGCTGATACGCCCGCTGAGGAGTCTGCCTCCGAGGAATCTGCTGCCGAAGAAACCGCACAGAACGAAGACTCCACCCCCGACCCCTTCACCCCGCTGGATGAAGAGGTGGGCGCCCCCTCCCTGGGTGTTCCGCACAAGTTGCGCCGCACCTCCAAGGTGGATGAGATTCTTGCCGCTGCCAAGGATGTGGCACTGCAGGGCGTTCAGGAAATCGCCCCGGCACACGCTATCGGCCTGGTGCATCACGTGCGCGCCGAGGAAGAGCGTCTGAGCACTCACCTTTTCGAGTGCACCCTGCCCGGTTACCGCGGCTGGTTCTGGTTCGCGACCCTCTCGCGTGCGCCTCGCTCCCGCGTGGCAACGATCTGCGAGGTGGGCCTGCTACCCGGCGACGACGCACTGATTGCGCCGGATTGGGTGCCGTGGGCTGACCGCGTTCGCCCGGAAGACCTGGAGGAGAACGCCGCGCAGGAGAACGCAGAGTCTGCTGAAACCGCTGAGGCAGAGGAATCTGCTGAGCCCGCAGAGAACAAAGCGGAAGAGAACGAATCTGCCGTGGAAGAAACCGCTGAAGCTGAGTCCGCAGAGTAAGCCTACCGTCTACTCCTCTTAATAAGGGGTGGGTTAGCAAAAGCGTATATATAAGGTGTCTTGAGTCGTCCAATGAGTTTTCATTGGGCGACTCAATGACTTAAGCCGTGGCAAAAGCCGCTGAAAAAGTACATAATAGATTATTGAATAAGTAACGACTTAGGCAGTGCTATCTAAGTACTGTTGCGGTGAAAGCTGGGAGAGATATATGACAGACCTCATCGATACCACAGAGATGTATTTGCGCACCATCCTCGAACTGGAGGAAGAGGGCATCGTCCCCATGCGTGCGCGCATCGCTGAACGACTCGAGCACTCCGGCCCGACCGTTTCCCAGACTGTGGCACGCATGGAGAAGCACGGCCTGCTCACCGTTGAGCCGGACCGCCACCTCGAACTGACCGAGGAAGGCCGCCACAAGGCGGTCGAGGTGATGCGTAAGCACCGCCTGGCTGAGCGACTGCTCTCCGACATCATTGGTCTGGAACTTGAGTACGTGCACGAAGAAGCATGCCGCTGGGAGCACGTCATGAGTGACAAGGTGGAGAAGCGCATCCTGGAGATGCTCAAGGACCCCAAGTTCTCCCCGTACGGCAACGCTATCCCCGGCCTGGAGGATCTGGGCCACACCAGTGAGAAGAACGACGAGCGTACCGTGCCCATGTCCCTGGCGGCACGCGACTCTGGTCCCGAGGACCGTTTCACTATCTCTCGTTTCCCTGAGTCCATTCAGACTGACATTGAGTTGCTGAAGCTGCTGGCTGACGCAGGTATTGTCTACGGCGCTTCGGTGTCCGTGGTTGCCGGTCAGAACGATGACGTGATTGTTCACGCCGACGGTGAAGAGGACACCCTCTCCCTGGACATGGATGTGGCAAACGCGATCGTGGTCAAGCGCGGCGGCAACCTCTAAGGTCTAATTCTGAGAGTCCGCTAACCCAGTTCACGCTAAACGGTGGTATCGCCTTCTTCCCTGAGGAAGCGGTGCCACCGTTTTTGTACACGTGTTAGGGCTGCTCGGTCTTGCAGGGAGGTTTTGGGGAGCTGAGGTGCCTAGTGGGAGGGGTATTTCAGAGTTTGGTCATGTGCGCGGGCGCATATACTCCTCTCTCAAGGTTTTAGCAACTGCGCTTGAGTGCATTTTTCGGATTTTTCGCTTAAATCTAAGGTTGAAATTGAGGGAAACGCCGATGTTTGAGCAATCTCTGAGGATGGACACTTAAGAGATAAGGGTCATTTTTAAGAGTTTTGAACCCTGTCCTTAAGGGGTGCTGGTGCCTTAAAAGCGAATGTGCATCCTTGTGAAATGCCTAGTCAAGTGCCTTAAAAGGTAGATAAGGGTTCCGTTGGGAGGGGATCAAGTGCCTGGAGTGCCAAGTTTTCCCCCCAGGGTGAAAGTCCAAAATTTAAGCCCGAATGAAGTGACAACTGGGAGTTTTCTGTGTATTCTCATTTCTGTGCCCAAATCCTCATCGTAAGAGGGCACCGTCGAAGCGGTTCCGCTGAGTTCTGCCAACGCTTCGATGTACGTCTACCCAATATGGCAGAAGCGGGGGACCCAATCCCCAAGCTGGGATACGGCTTCTCAATCGAGAGGCCTCGGGGCTAAGTCACTTCGGTGGCCGAGCGAATCCATGCTCGAGCCCGACAGCTCACCTCGTCAGGCAATGGAGGAATTACCAATGGCTAAGAAGATCGTACGTACCGCAGGTGCAACCCTCGCAGCAGGCGCAATCCTGCTCGGCTCGACCGTTCCCGCGAACGCATTTGCACAGATCCCCGCTGCAGCTGATCTGTCCTACGACTACACCAACTACGAGTTCGACTACACCAGCTACAACACCCCCGCAACCACCTACGTTGCACCCCAGGCTCAGGCACAGCAGACCTACGTTGCTCCCGCAGCAGCAGAGGCACCCGCTGCACCCGCAGTTGAGACCTCCTACGTAGCACCCCAGGCTGAGACCCAGCAGGCTTACGTTGCACCCGTTGCAGCTCCGGCACCCGCAGCTTCCTCCGCTTCCACCGGTAACGCATCCCGCGACGCAATCGTTGCAACCGCAATGAGCGGTCTGGGCGGCGCATACGTTTGGGGCGGCAAGACCTTCGGTGCATGGGACTGCTCCGGCTTCACCTCTTGGGTTTTCGCTCAGCACGGCATCAAGCTGACCGCTTTTACCTACGCAATGAAGAACGAGCTGCGCCCGACCTCTAACCCCCAGCCCGGCGACATCGTCTTCCAGAACGGCTACAGCCACGTTGGTATCTACCTGGGCGACGGCAAGATGATCTCCGCTCTGAACCCCACCAACGGTACCCTGGTGCACCCCACCTCCTGGATGTCCGTTGATGGCTACTACACCGCTCTCTAAGCCTTAGCGCATAAGAGCTGGGTCTAGCCCAACATACTTCTCAAAAGGTGCCTACCCCGCACGGGGTGGGCGCTTTTTTGCGTACCCGAGAGATTCCACGAAAATACCGCCGAGAACGCGCCTTAGTATGGGCGCATTCTCGGCGGTATGTGTTTTAGGTGTATGCGGCTAGGATGCGAGAGCCTGCAGAAGCCCCTGCGGGTCCTGCGCCCACTCGCTGAGCTCTGCCTGCAGATTGGCCCGCGCGGGCTCCTCCCAGAGCTGCAGAGCCTGTTCGGAGAGGAAGATGCGCTTACGCCCTAGGATTGAACGCAGGAAGGTCGTACGACCGGCACGGAACGCCTCGTTGTCAAAATGGGAATACTCGCTACGCACCCCGCGCAGGTAGCGGCGGTAGCGTGCCGAATCAGCCGCCAGGATAGCCATATCGGCATCGAGGAACAACTGAATATCCGCTGGCTCATAGCCCGCCGGTAGGTCGGCAGACTCGGGTAGCTCGTGGGTTGCCGTGGCACGCACCAGAAGGCTCACCATCTGCAGCTCGTGCCCGGTGAGCAGGCCCGCGGTAACCAGCGGCTCCAGGGAGGTGTTCGCCAGCTGCTCGCTACGGCGCTCATCCTCACCCGGCGCGCCCTCATAGACCGCGTCGTGGAACCACGCCGCCAGAACTAGAGCCAGGGGAGTAGCCCCCTGCTTGCGTGCCGTGTACAAGCGGTCCAGATCGGTGAGCATCTGCGAAAGGTGCCCGCTGTGGTGGTAGGCGCGGTGCGGCTGCTCCCACGCCTGCAACAGGCTCTCACCCAGTTCCGCTACCTGTTGCTGGAATGTAGCGGGAGCCTTCTCGAGGCGGGGCGCAAACGCCGCCTCCCAGGCGCGAAGCAGACGCGGGCGGATCTTCTCGGGGCGTTCCTTCAGGGGAATCCGTAGACCGCTGGCAATGAGCGTGCGAGTCAGTTCTGCACCGCTGAGTTCCTTCGCGCCCGCCCGCACCAGCTCATCGTAGAGGTGCGCCGGAACATCGTAGTGGTCGCGGTCGAAAGCACGCTCACTGATGCCCGCAGCCGCGGCGAACTCGTGCAGTTCCGCCAGGGATGCATCGGAGATGAGGTGCGAGAAGACGGTGCCGTGCGCGGGCCAGGTGGGCGGGTCAATGTAGATGCTCATTCGTACATTGTAGGAGCGGTTCTGCCGCCGGGTGCGGGTGTCTTCGGGCGGTGAACACAGGGCGGTGGACAAGGGCTGTGCGGACTCGCGGTGCGGGGTGCTTTATACTGGATAGGTACGCCCTCGTAGCTCAGGGGATAGAGCACTTCTCTCCTAAAGAAGGTGTCGGACGTTCGAATCGTCTCGGGGGCACACAGAACCGGTATTCACGCCGGTACGAGAAAACCGCCCGTCGCTTGCATTAGCAGGCGCGGGCGGTTTCTCTGTTTCGGCACGTAACGAGCACTCAAGAAAACACGTTGTTATAGCTGAGACAGATCAATCTTGCCCATCAGCAGGATTTTCTCGCGAGCGGCCTTATCTGCCATCAGCTCAGCAATATTGTGCGGGACAACCTGCCAAGAAATACCCCAGCGATCTACACACCAGCCGCAACGCTCCGCCTCAGGTATAGCCGAGAGCTGCTCCCAATAGTAATCAATCTCCTCCTGAGTACGGCACGAAAGAACTACCGAAACCCCCGGCGTGAATGTGAAATCGTGGAAAGTACCGGAATCAGCAGCCGCCATCCAGGTGCCGTGCAGGTTGAAGTCGGTAAACATGACCGCATCTACCTCAAAGGGGCTACCTTCCGGATAGTGGTACAGGGTGCCGCGGCGGGCATCCTCAAACATGGAAATCCAGCCGTTGGTGGCTTCCGCTGCATTGCCGTGATTCGTACCGCCAAACATGAAAGAAGGCACGACGAAGGGTCGCGGGTCCCCTGCAGGGTTGGTAAGCATCAGCTGCCAGGTCATACCGAAACGATCACGCACCCAGGCGTAGCGTGGGGAGAAAGGATACTCACCCAGTTCCATCAGCACACCGCCTGTACTTAGCTCTTCGTAGAGCTCATCAAGGTAGGCGCGCGCCTGATCCTCACCGCCGAAGAGGAGCGGGTCAAAGTTTAGAATGCCGCTGATGGACTGGTTTGGGGTGTACCGGTCATCACCGTTGATGAGCGTGAGCTTGAAACCGTGGATGTTTAGAATCGCCGTGAGCCCGGGAATCTGCTCGGTAATGGAGGCGTCGCGGAAAACCTCGGCGTAGAACTGTGCGGCTTCGTCAACGGTGCCGTTGCACCACAGGGCGTATGACAGGGTGGGGGTTGCGGTCTGAGTCATGCGGTCATCCTAGCATGACTATTCTGTGCCACCGGTGTGCCGTTGCCGATTTAGGTTGTGAGGCTGATTGACCGAACGGGTGGGAGCCGCGGAGTAAATGCGGTAGCATGGAATATCGAACGTGTATTCTAGGCAGCGAGGTAGATGATGAGCGACAAGCCCGAACAGCAGAAGCAGCCCTTCACCGAACAGGACGGCCTGTTCGCCGCCGAACTCGTCACCCCCGCAGCACCGGTAGCGGATGATGAGCCGCCCTTCGACCCCTACTACGACGTACCCCCTGCCGAGGACGACTACTACGCCCTTCCCATGGACGCCGCAGTGATGGATGCTCCGGTGATGGAGGCGCCCGCACAGGACGTACCCGCCGCCCTGCCTACCGGTATGCCCGCCTACGGTACCCCTGCTAATAGCGCGCCCGTTCCTGAACCCGGCGCACCCGCAACCTTCACCGCCGCAGACCCGCTCGGCGACTTCATGCCGCCCGCTTACCGAGTCGGTGGCTACGGCGAGGATTTCGACCCCGCCGACCCCTACGGCGAACGCGCCCACAGCCTCAACGCGGTGGACCCCGCCTCCCTCACCGCAGGGCTCAACGAACGCCAGGAAGAAGCCGTGCTGCACTCCGGCGCGCCCCTGCTCATCGTCGCGGGCGCAGGCTCCGGCAAGACCCGCGTGCTCACCCACCGCATCGCCTACCTGCTCGCAACCCACCGCGCGACCCCCGGCCAGATTCTCGCCATCACCTTCACCAACAAGGCTGCCGCCGAAATGCGTGAACGTATCGAGGTGCTGGTTGGCCCGCGCGCCAAGCACATGTGGATTTCGACCTTCCACAGCTTCTGCGTGCGCGTGCTGCGCCGTGAGGCCGCCGCCCTGGGTTTGAAGTCCACCTTCACCATTTACGATTCGACCGACTCGCAGCGTCTGCTGAGCCTCATCATTAAAGAGCTCAACCTGGACACCAAGAAGTTCACCGCCAAGGCCGTGGGCAACCGCATCTCTGCGCTGAAGAACGAGCTGGTCAGCGCCGAAGCGTACGCATCCCGCGTGGCGAGCGATAACCCGTACGAGAAGACCATCTCGCAGATTTACACCGTCTACACGCAGCGTCTGCGCGCCGCCAACTCCCTCGACTTTGACGATCTGATTGGCCGCACCGTCTTCTTGCTCAAGAAGTTCCCCGAAATCGCGAACTACTACCGCCGAAAGTTCCGCCACATCCTCGTGGACGAGTACCAGGACACCAACCACGCCCAGTACCAGCTGGTGCGTGAACTGGTCGGCGCCCACACGAAGGCACCTGCTGACCGCGGCCCCTACCCGGATGCCGTGCCCCCTGCCGAGCTGACCGTGGTGGGTGACTCCGACCAGTCCATCTACGCTTTCCGCGGCGCGGATATCCGCAATATTACGGACTTTGAGAAGGACTACCCGAACGCCCACACGATCCTGCTGGAACAGAACTACCGTTCCACGCAGAACATCCTCTCCGCGGCGAACGCGGTCATCGAACGCAACCCCGACCGTCGCCCCAAGAAGCTGTGGACCGCCTCCGGCGCGGGTGCGAAGATTATCGGTTACGTCGCCGAATCCGAGCACGCCGAGGCACGCTACATCACCCGCGAAATTGACCGCCTTGCCGATGAGCACGGCGTGCAGCCCGGTGACGTCGCAATCTTCTACCGCACCAACGCGCAGTCCCGAACCCTCGAGGACATGCTCATGCGTGCTGGCCTGCCCTACCGCGTGGTCGGTGGCACCCGCTTCTACGAGCGTAAGGAAATCAAGGACGCCCTGGCGTACCTGCGCGCCCTGAGCAACCCCGATGACGACGTGAACGTGCGCCGCATCCTCAACGAACCCAAGCGCGGTATCGGTGCCAAGTCTGAGTCCGTGGTGGCGGAGTACGCGAGTGCGAACCGTATCTCCTTCTACGCCGCCGCACGCCAGGCAACCGACATCCCCGGCCTGGGGGCCGCCGCGGTCAAGAAGTACGCCGAGTTCGTGCGCCTCATGGACGACCTGGCGCAGATTGCCCGCACCGAACCCGCCGCAACCTGCCTGGAAGCGGTCCTGGAGCAGACCGGGTACCTGGCGGCTCTGCGCGCCTCCAAGGACATTCAGGACGAATCGCGCGTGGAAAATCTCTCCGAGCTGCTTGACGCCATGGTCGAGTTCGAGACCGAGAACCCCGGCGCCGACCTGGAGCAGTTCCTCGAGCACGTGGCGCTGGTCGCCGACGCCGACTCAATCCCGAACCGCCCCGCCAGCGCGGAGGGTGAGAACGCCTCCGCCGCACAGATTGCCGCCGAAGCCGCCGAGGCGAAGGCGCAGGGCATGGTCACCCTCATGACCCTGCACACCGCCAAGGGCCTGGAGTTCCCCGTGGTGTTCCTGACCGGCATGGAGCACGGCCTGTTCCCGCATCAGCGTGCCCTGACCGACGAGAAGGAAATGAGCGAGGAACGCCGCCTGGCGTACGTGGGTCTGACCCGCGCCATGGAGCGCCTGTACCTGACCCGCTCGGAAACCCGCACCATGTGGGGTAAGAGCCAGTTCAACCCGCCCTCGCCCTTCCTGGAGGAGATCCCGGAGGAGCTGATTGAGTGGAAGCGCACCGCCGGTTTCTCGGGTTTTGGCGCCTCCGGTATGGGTGCGTATGGCGCTCGCGGCAGTTCCTATGGAGGCAGCTCCTACGGTGGCGGCTACTCGGGCGGTTCGCGCTCCGGATACAGCTCCGGCTACGGTTCCGGCGGCTACTCGGGTGGCTACGGTTCCAGTGGTTATGGCTCCGGCAGCTCGCGCGGCTCGTACGACCCCTACGAGTCCCGCCCCGCACGCCGTTCCGAGCCGTCCACCGCGGACATTAACGGCTCGGCAAGCTACGGGCTGGCGGCGGCTACCGCCTCTTCGAAGGTGACGAATCGTTCTCGCGTTCACCAGAGCAAGGAAATCCCGACTCTGGCGGTCGGCGATACCGTGCGCCACACCAAGTTCGGTGAGGGCCGCGTGCTCGCCGTTGAGGGTAGCGGCGATAAGACCGTGGCGAAGGTCCGTTTCGGTTCGGAAGAGAAGCGTCTGCTGCTGCGTTACGCGCCGCTGGAGAAGGTGAGCTAACGCGTCAGGCGTGCGAACCTGCTTGAGCTGTTAGAGGGGCGGGTACCTGAGGGTGCCCGCCCCTCTTTTGTGTGCTGTGCCGGGCGTGTTGTCCGCCTGCTGAGAAGGAGGCCGGGGCTTTGCAGAGCACGGCGGTAAACGCCGCATTTTCGCCGGTATTTCGCGGCAGATGGGGGAGTGCTAGTTCGGGTTAGTTACCCGGTGCACAGCCTTTGGGTGGAATGTACCCAAAATATTTGTGAGCTGAGTCGCTAAAATCTCAGATTTGGGGCTCTGTGAGTGCGAGCTCACGCCGAATCCGATAGAGTAGAGACGAGAGAAATTCCCCGCGTCAATGATGCGTGTGCGCCGGGTGCGAGAGACCCCTATCGCACCGTACTGACCACACGGGGGAACCTCCTCTAATGAGACCAAGCCGAGTGCACCAGTACTCGGCACCACTTCGAAGAAGAAGGACACCTGTGGACCTTTTCGAATACCAGGCGCGCGAGCTCTTCGCAAAGCACGGTGTACCCGTGCTCAAGGGCATTGTTGCGACCACCCCTGAAGAAGCAAAGGCAGCAGCTGAGGAAATTGGCGGACTGACCGTCATTAAGGCTCAGGTTAAGACCGGCGGCCGCGGTAAGGCTGGCGGCGTTAAGCTCGCAAAGTCCCCCGAAGAAGCTTACGAGCACGCTAAGGCAATTCTCGGCATGGACATCAAGGGCCACACCGTTCACCGCGTGCTGGTCGCTGACGGCGCAGACATCGCCGAAGAATACTACTTCTCCCTCCTGCTGGACCGCGCAAACCGCTCCTACCTGGCAATGTGCTCGGTAGAAGGCGGTATGGAAATTGAGCAGCTCGCTGCTGAGCGCCCCGAGGCACTGGCAAAGATCGAGGTTGACCCGCTGGTCGGCCTGGACCAGGCTAAGGCTGAGGAAATTGCTAAGGCAGCAGGTTTCTCCGCAGAACTGCAGGAGAAGGTTGTTCCCGTTCTCGTCAAGCTGGGCGAAGTCTACACCAAGGAAGACGCGACCCTGGTTGAGGTTAACCCCCTCGTTCTGACCCCCGAGGGCACCATCCTCGCTCTGGACGGCAAGGTCTCCCTGGACGACAACGCAGAATTCCGCCAGCCCGAGCACGAGGCTCTCGTGGACAAGTCCGCTGAGAACCCGCTGGAAGCTAAGGCAAAGCAGTTCGACCTGAACTACGTGAAGCTGGACGGCGAGGTCGGCATCGTTGGTAACGGTGCAGGTCTGGTTATGTCCACCCTGGACGTCGTTGCATACGCTGGTGAGAACCACGGCAACGTCAAGCCCGCAAACTTCCTTGATATTGGTGGCGGCGCGTCCGCTGAGGTTATGGCTGCTGGCCTGGAAATCATTCTGGGTGACGAGCAGGTCAAGAGCGTTTTCGTGAACGTCTTCGGCGGCATCACCGCATGTGACGCAGTGGCAGACGGCATTGTGAAGGCTCTGGAGATTCTGGGCGACGCAGCAACCAAGCCCCTGGTTGTGCGCCTGGACGGCAACAACGTTGCTGAGGGTCGCCGCATCCTCTCCGAGGCGAACCACCCGCTGGTTGTTCTGGCTGAGACCATGGACTCCGGCGCTGACAAGGCAGCAGAGCTCGCTCACAAGGCGTAATCGCCAGCAAAGGATTTCAAGGAAGTAATATGTCTATCTTTGTGAACAAGGACTCCAAGGTCATCGTTCAGGGCATCACCGGTGGCGAGGGTACCAAGCACACCGCACGCATGCTCGCAGCAGGCACCAACATTGTGGGCGGCGTGAACGCTCGCAAGGCTGGCACCACCGTCACCCACAAGGCGAAGGACGGCTCCGACATCGAGCTGAACGTGTACGGTTCCGTAGCTGAGGCTATGGAGAAGACCGGCGCGAACGTCTCCATCGTCTTCGTTCCCCCGGCCTTCACCAAGGCAGCAGTTCTCGAGGCTATCGAGGCTAAGATCGGCCTCGTCGTCGTCATCACCGAGGGCGTTCCGGTTCAGGACTCCGCAGAGTTCTGGGCAGCTGCTAAGGCATCCGTGGACGAGAACGGCAAGCAGATCACCCGCATCATCGGCCCCAACTGCCCCGGCATCATCTCCCCCGAGGAGTGCCTGGTTGGTATTATCCCGGCGAACATCACCGGCAAGGGCAAGATTGGTCTGGTTTCCAAGTCCGGTACCCTGACCTACCAGCTGATGTACGAACTGTCTGACATTGGTTTCACCACCGCTATCGGTATTGGTGGCGACCCCATCATCGGCACCACCCACATCGACGCTCTGGAAGCTTTCGAAGCTGACCCCGAGACCGAAGCAATCGTCATGATTGGTGAGATCGGTGGTGACGCTGAGGAGCGTGCTGCAGAGTACATCAAGGCAAACGTGACCAAGCCCGTCGTCGGTTACATTGCAGGCTTCACCGCTCCTGAGGGTAAGACCATGGGCCACGCAGGCGCTATTGTCTCCGGTTCCTCCGGTACCGCTCAGGCGAAGAAGGAAGCTCTGGAAGCAGCAGGCGTGAAGGTCGGTAAGACCCCCTCCGAGGCTGCAAACCTGATGCGCGAAATCTTCGCAGCGAAGTAGTTATAGCCTAGCTATATAAATGACCCCGGTAGATAAACATTCGATGTTTGTTTGCCGGGGTTATTTTATTTTCTATTAGCTTTTAGTTATAAGGAGTGTAGGAATGGAAATTAGTGTAGAACGTTATCATTACCCAATCGGTCAAGGTATTTTTAGTGCCCAGATTATTAGAGGGTTGGGGGATTCAAAATATGTGTGTGTTTATGATTGTGGATCAGTTAGTGGTGCGGATAATATTCCTATGTATGTAAATAATTTATATGAAAAATTGAATCCTGGTGGAAAAGATAAGGCTAAAATTGATTTACTGGTCATTTCTCACCTTGATAAGGATCATGTAAATGGCGTATCAAAATTAATGGAATGGTTTGATATTAAAAAAATTGTGATTCCATATATGAGTAAAATTGAAAAGATTATACTTGCCTTGGGGGCCCCCAATATGGGTGGGGTGGCCTATGGACAAGACTATCTTAATCCCCGTTTCTCTCTTGTAAATGCAATTATTAGTGCTGAAGGCAATGTTGCGCGGTTCCTTGAAGAATCCCAGGATACGGAGATTGTGGAGTCCTCAAGAGACGTATCTGCTGAGTATTTCGATATGAATAAAGATACATCTAGCGTGGAGCGCTGGCCATACAAAGTCTGGGAGTTTCTTCATTTCTCTTTATATGCTGGTGAAAAAGAAGATATTAAAGATAAATTCGTTGAGGAATTTAAAAAGTTCTACAGATTGAAATTTGGTAGGAGAATTAAAGATTTGAATAAAATGACCGCTAGCGATTTAAAAAACAACTGGACTGACCTTAAGAATGTATATATGACAACTTGTAAGCATATGAAGGAAGTGTATGGAGTTAATTGCAAAGATGCAGTTAATTCTTCCTCGGTTATCCTGTATAGTGGTCCTGCTGATAATCTTACAGGCTCCGGTGAAAATTATTGCCGTGTGTGTCGCGTAAGTGAAGGGCGGCAAGTGATTATAGATTGTAAAATTCCAGGTGAATATTGCCCAGAAAATTTTTGCTGTAGCTTCGAGAATACTAATTCAAAATATATTGGGGGGTGGCTAGGGACAGGTGATGCCCGGCTAGAAGATTCTCTAAATATCAATGAACTTAGATTTAATCTGGGGCAGGAAAGGGTAAAACGTATACGGGTTTTAACAGTCCCTCATCATGGCTCAAAAAATAACTCGAATGACAAATTTTATAATATTTTTTCTCGAACTAGGGTGGAATGTGTAGTGCATTCGGATCCAGGGTATACGTTTCATCATCCTCATACTGAAATTGAGGAATTGATAGCCAAGAAAGGTCTTGTTGAGGTACCTGTGACTAAGGAACCTGAGTCTTGTTATAAGGAACATCTTCTATATCGATATTGGTAGGAACGTGGGCCACGCAGGCGCTATTGTCTCCGGTTCCTCCGGTACCGCTCAGGCGAAGAAGGAAGCTCTGGAAGCAGCAGGCGTGAAGGTCGGTAAGACCCCCTCCGAGGCTGCAAACCTGATGCGCGAAATCTTCGCAGCGAAGTAAACAGCATATAAATGCGGCAGATGCCGGTAGTCGAAAGACTGCCGGCATCTGTGCTTTTAACGCCCCCCGCTGGCACCCGCAAATATTGCACTAGAAAGTAAGCTTGTGCACACAGTGCCACAAAAAGATGTAAGTACGACCATAACCTTTGTATACTTGAGGACATCGAGCCTAGTCAGAATCATTCTCTAACCAGGTTTCAAGAAACACCACCACTCACAGGAGATCACCACACTCATGACTCAGCCCATCTCTCGCCGCACCATCGCCAAGGCAGGCGTCTGGTCCGCACCCGTCGTCGCAGCCTCCGCAGCAGTACCCGCATACGCAGCATCCAAGGAAACCCCCGGCGTGCAGTACGGCGTGTACGTCAGCGTGCAGAACAACGGCGGCTACGTCGGCTACGCATCCTCCAACAACACCGGCACCATCAACCCGGCAACCCCCGAGGCGCACTTCACCGCCTCCGGCACCCCCGACTCCGACATCAACTGGGACGACGCAACCTCCAAGCCCAAGAGTGCAACCTACGTCAACGGCGAAGGTAAGTTCACCCCCGTCACCAACTCCCAGACCGGCGCAAACGGTGCATACATGTCCTCCAGCGGCTTCTGGTGGTCCGTACCGACCAAGGACACCGCAACCGGTACCGGCTACATCCCCGGCAGCAGCGTCACCCTCGCAGCCGGTGCGACCTTCGTGACCGAGGTTGAGTACACCGTCTCCGCCAGCGCCCAGTCGCTCCTTAAGTTCGGTAAGATTAACGGCCAGGCATGGGCCCCCTCCGGTCGCAAGCTGACCGGTAAGACCACCGAACTGGTAGCCTCTGCAGGCCAGGCAAAGTACCTGTCCGTGGCGCAGACCGCCGGCACCTGGACCGCAGAAGTACCGACCGTCACCAAGAACTCCGACGGCACCTACACCTTCAAGGGCCGTATCGTCTACACCACCAGCAAGGCGTACACCATGAAGCAGTCCGGCACCAAGTACTACAGCCAGACTAACTTCATGCCGGCGCAGCTGCGCTTCCCGGCAGATAACGGCTGGGTCTCGTACAAGCAGACCTCCACCGTGCAGGTCGCAAACCTGACCTACTCCGGCAACGGCGCAACCGGTTCGGAGAGCGTTTCCGGTCAGGCCACCACCGCAGAGATTCACCCGTAATAGGGCAACCCCTCATGCAGGGTAAGAACATATAGAAAACCCCCAGCGGATGATTCACCCGCCGGGGGTTTTCTATGCCCAGGAAGCAACCTCCACAGGAGAGTGAAGAGCATTCCGTAATGGCTATATAGGCTTGTCTAAAGCATATTCAGGAATTGGAATTAGCTGACCGTCGTGCCGAACGCCAGACCCAGCAGGTAGGTTACGAACGCTGCGCCGAAACCAATTAGAATCTGGCGAATACCGCGCTTGAGCGGGGAAGCGCCCGAAAGCAGGCCCACCACGCCGCCGGTGAAGCCCAGCGCCGCACCCACAAACAGCAGGGACAGCACCATCGCGAACACACCCGACAAGCCAAAGATATAGGGCAGAATCGGAACCAACGCACCCGAAGCGAAGAACGCGAACGACGCTGCGGCGGCACCAATATCGGTACCCAAAGCCACATTCTCCTCACGATCCTCTTCCTCGCGGTGAGACAGCGACGGATCGCAGTCACAATCCAGGTAGCCGAAACGCTCCATCGCACGGTGATGTGCCGCTTCCGGCTCCATGCCGCGGGCACGGTAAATGAGCTCCAGCTCGTTCGAGTCCAAATCCAAATCGTGCGCAACACGCAGGGTCACCTGGGTCGGCTGGGAGGCATCCAGCAGCTCGCGCTGAGAACGCACAGATACAAACTCACCCGCAGCCATCGACAGTGCACCCGCCAGCAGACCCGCAATACCTGAGAGCAGGACCATCGAGCTGGACGCGCCCGAGGCGGTAATACCCATAGTCAATGCCAGGTTCGAGACTAAACCGTCGTTAGCGCCAAAGACCGCCGCACGGAAATTACCCGAAAGCTTCTCCCTGCCACTGGTCGCCAGGGCACGGATAATTTCCTCGTGAATTGCCTCGTCAGCCGCCATTTCCTCGGTGGCGTCCGGATCCTCAGCGTAAGGGGAGCGGGACTCAGCGCGTTGAGCCATCGCCAGAATAAACACCGAACCGAAGTTCTTCGCCAAGAACTGCAGGAGTAGGGACTGCATGGACGGGCGCACGTGAACATCCGCGTGTTCGCCGAGCATGTCACGCCAATGCTGCTGGTGTCGCTTCTCAGCCTCAGCAACCTGCAGCAAGATTTCGCGGTCGGTGCCCTCGGCACGGCGAGCCAGGTAGCGGTAGATGCGCGCCTCCGACTCTTCATCAGCCAAGTAGCGGCGCCAACGCTTAATCTGCGCGGGGGAGGGGGAAGTAACCGCACTGTGGCGGGTCGGCTTGTGCTCGGCTGCGTCAGCCTGAAGTTTCTCGGTCTGCTCGCCGTGCTTGTCTTCGCCGTGCTCGTTCGGGGCGTGCGTGCTCATATCTCTCTTTCCGCCGGGTGCGGGCCGTGCCGGGTATCTTTCGGGCGCTCAATCATGTGTTTGATCTGTGTGCTCTGTGCTGATCAGTGAACCACTGTAGAGCACTCCGAACAGAAAATCTAGGACGGCCTAACCCGGTGTTATTGTTCGCCTCAACGTACTTTGTGATACCGCACAGGCGAGGACTCAAGGGTCGGGAAAGGTAAAAGTAGGCGGGAAGAAGCGGCGCAGCTTCGAACATAAAAAGCCGGGCGGGTGCATCCTCCATAAGGAGAGTGCACCCGCCCGGTTTGTGACTCTAAAAGCTAACGCCTACATGACGTGCCGCCATAGGTAGGCTGCAGTTTAGAGGCTACAACTTAGATGGTTGCGGCTTAGATGTTGCCTTCGCCGTTCTCCAGGAACGCACGGATGAACCACTGGAACTTCTCCAGCTCGGCGGTCTGACCGATCAGCAGGTCCTCGGTGACGGGGTCGGACTCGCCAGCGAATGCAATCGCCTTGCGGTGAGCCTCAATCACGCGGGTGTAGACGTCGTTCAGGGCGCGCAGGTGAGCGGCGACGGGTGCGCGGCCAACTGCGTAGTCCTCGACGGTGCGCTGTGCGACCAGTGCGCCAGCCAGACCGTTGGGGGTTGCGCCCAGGGTTGCCATACGCTCTGCGATGGCATCGACGAACTCGCGGACGGTGTCGACCTGAGGGTCAATCATTTCGTGAACGGCGATGAAGCCGGGGCCGGTCACGTTCCAGTGAGCGTGCTTCAGCAGCAGGTGCAGGTCGTTCAGGTCGTGCAGACGTGCCTGGAGAACCTCGGAAATACCCTTGCCTTCTTCGAGGGTCAGGCCGGGTGCGGTGTAGTTTGCGAATGCCATGATGGTCTCCTTCATGATGCTGTAATGCTTGTGGTTCGGTGGGGGTTGTGGCCCCGCCGAATCGTTATTATGAGTAAATCATTTTAAGGAACCACTGTCAAGGTTATTTTGAGTAATTCGTAATAAATTGTCATCTATGTGTCGCGCCGCACTTAAAACCCCCTGTTCAAAAGGCGCTGCTCAAACGTGTCAGCCCCAAACACCCGCGTGGCTCATCGTCCAGGCGCGCACAAAGGGTGGGAGGCGCGGTATCTCATATCGCGCATCCCACCCTTTATGGTGAAGCGTATTCAGTTTTTTGCAGAACTGCCGGCCTTTCTGCATAGCTTCCCGCGTGTGAATCGAGCGGCTACGCCAGCGCGCGAACCGCCTCCAGAGTCAGCTCCTCATGCTTGAGATGCACGGTGCCCAGCTCTGCCGGAACCTCCAGCTCGCCCGGCACAACAATGACACGCATACCCGCCGCGGTCGCACTGCGCATGCCCGAAGGGGAATCCTCAAGAGCCACGCACTGAGTCGGATCAACACCCAGGCGCTCCGCCGCCAAAAGATAAGGCTGCGGGTCCGGCTTGGGGTGGGTGGTCTCATCATTACCAATAACCACCGAGAACGTGCCCTCGGGCGCCGCATTCGCGGTGCGGCGAGCCACGGAGGTGGTCGCATTCGTGACGACTGCCGCCGGAATCTGCGCCTCGCGAACCTCCGCGAGGAAACGCTCAATGCCGGGCAGGAATTCGACCGGCTGTTGCGCCAGAGTCTCGTGCACCTTCGCCACCAGCAGGTTGTTAATCTCCTCGTCCGGCAGGTTCACGCCGCGCTCGCGCAAGCGATCCAGGGTGAACTGCATCGACAGGCCCAGGCAGTCGAGGGTGTCCTGTTCGGTCCAGGTGCCGCCAAATTCTGCGGCGAGAGCCACCTTTGCGGCAGCCCATACGGGCTCGGTGTCGACGAGGGTTCCGTCGTGGTCGAAGAGAATGGCGGCGGGGAAGGTGTTCGTAGTCGTCATGCCATTAAGCCTACCGGTTTATTTCTGGGGCGAGTGTAGGACGGCGTCCCCAATCGTCACCAAAAAATCTGTGCCCGCGTTCTGGGGGTTCGTGGCGATAGCGAGCAGTGCATCGGCGACGTCTTCACGGGCAATCGTCGGGATGCCTGCAGTTCGCTCAACTTTCGCCATGTCATATATCTTCACTCCGCCCCTGCCGGGCTTATCCGTTAGCCTGCCCGGATGCGCACGCGAAATATACGGCTGATATTCGGCGACCAGGGCGTCCGCCTTAACCTTGTCGGTGAAAATGCCGCGCATGATGACCTTGCACACCAGGCGCATGGGGAGTGAGGCGGTCCGTACCGTATCGCCCACGCCGTAGGCGCTCATTAGAACGCAGTGCTTCACGCCTGCACCCGTGACCGCCTGCATGATGAGAGGCAGACGCTCCTGCATGAACGTGGAGGAGAGGAATTCCCGCACCGTGGCTTTCTGGCCCAGGATGCTGACCATCACGTCCTGCCCGGAGGATGCTGCGGCGAGCCGCTCGGCATCGTCCAGGGTTCCCTGAACAATAGTGAGATTTTGGTGCGACCCCAAAAGTGCTAGCGCCTTATCGGGGTTGCGCACGTAGGCGGTGACCGCATGCCCCTCCTCTAGGGCTTTGCGGGTGAAGAGATGGCCGGTGCGGCCGGTTGCGCCTAGAACCAGTATTTTCATGTGGGTCCCCATTCGTGACTGTGATTGTTGCGGGAACTCGCAAGTGCCCAGCCTTACATGTACCCAGCGTGGTCACTATAACAATAGGGCTTTTGGGTGAAGTTTGCGTTTTTGCCGCTTTATTCGTGTGGTGATCCCTTAGCTGTTGCGGAAATTTTAATCTCAAAAACCTTGGTTAACCCCTTGCGCAGAATAATTGAGTGTAGTAGACTCAAGTTATGTAATGCAGGGGCGCATAGGATAAGCCCCTCGAAATACGAAAGGAACACCATGGACAACAAGTTCACCACCAAGAGTCAAGAAGTCATCTCGGCGGCAAATACTAACGCTCAAACCGCCGGCAACCCCACTATTGAAACTGCGCACATCCTCAAGGCCCTCATGGACCAGCGCGAAGGCGTCGCCGTAGCAGTCCTCAAGGCTGCAGGCCTGGATGTGGACGCTATCTCCGAGGCGGCATCCGCCGAAATCAAGAAGCTACCGAAGGCATCCGGTGCCTCCGTGCAGAACGCCTCCCTCAGCCGTGCCGCGCTTTCCGCTCTGCAGGCGGCACAGACCCGCGCCCAGGGCTTCGGTGACACCTACGTTTCTACCGAAATGATTCTGCTCGGCATCGCCAGCGGAACCGATAGCACCGCAACCGCAATGCACAAGCTCGGCGCTACCGCAGAGCTCATCGCACAGACCATCCCCAACGTCCGAGGAGACCGCACCGTGGACACCCCCGACCCCGAAGGCACCTTCCAGGCTCTCGAAAAGTACGGCACCGACCTGACCGCCATTGCCCGCGCAGGCAAGCTTGACCCGGTCATCGGCCGCGACTCCGAGATTCGCCGCGTCGTGCAGGTGCTCTCCCGCCGAACCAAGAACAACCCCGTTCTGATTGGTGAGCCCGGCGTCGGTAAGACCGCCGTCGTGGAGGGCCTGGCACAGCGTATGGTTTCCGGCGACGTGCCCGAATCCCTGCGCGGCAAGACCCTCATCAGCCTGGACCTGGGCTCCATGGTTGCAGGCGCAAAGTACCGCGGTGAATTCGAGGAGCGCCTGAAGGCAGTCCTCGAGGAAATCAAGAAGTCCGAGGGTCAGATTGTGACCTTCATCGACGAGATTCACACCGTCGTCGGTGCTGGCGCGTCCGAAGGCTCCATGGACGCAGGCAACATGCTCAAGCCCATGCTTGCCCGTGGTGAGTTGCGCCTGATCGGTGCCACCACCCTGGACGAGTACCGCGAGAACATCGAGAAGGACCCCGCACTGGAGCGTCGCTTCCAGCAGGTGTACGTGGGCGAGCCCAGCGTCGAGGACACCATCGGTATTCTGCGCGGTCTGAAGGAACGCTACGAGGCACACCACAAGGTGCAGATTGCTGACTCCGCGCTGGTTGCCGCAGCAACCCTGTCTAACCGTTACATTCCCTCCCGTCAGCTGCCGGACAAGGCAATTGACCTGATTGACGAGGCAGCATCCCGCCTGCGCATGGAAATTGACTCCGCACCGGAGGAAATCGACCAGTTGCGCCGCGCCGTGGACCGCCTCACCATGGAGGAACTGGCGCTTGCCGACGAGACCGATCCCGCATCGGTTGAGCGTCTGGAGGCGCTGCGCAAGGACATGGCTGACAAGAAGGAACAGCTCGACGCCCTCAACGCTCGTTGGGAGGCCGAGAAGGCTAGCCTGAACCGCGTGGGTGACCTCAAGACTGAGATTGACGAGCTGCGTTCCCGCGCAGAGGTTGCACAGCGCGAGGGTAACCTCGCCGAGGCATCCCGCCTGCTCTACGGCGAAATTCCCGCAAAGCAGGCTGAGCTGGAAGAAGCACAGCGCGCCGAGGACACCGCCAAGAACGAATCCATGGTCTCCGAAGAGGTCACCGCGGACGATATTGCCGAGGTGATCTCCTCCTGGACCGGCATTCCCGCAGGTCGCATGATGCAGGGTGAGTCCGAGAAGCTGCTCGAAATGGAGAAGCGCATCGGTGCCCGCCTCATTGGCCAGGAAGCCGCAGTGGTCGCCGTCTCTGACGCTGTCCGCCGCGCCCGCGCCGGTATCTCCGACCCGAACCGCCCGATTGGTTCCTTCCTGTTCCTGGGCCCGACCGGTGTCGGTAAGACCGAGCTGGCTAAGGCACTGGCTGAGTTCCAGTTCGATGACGAGCGTGCCCTGGTACGCATCGACATGAGCGAGTACTCCGAGAAGCACACCGTTTCCCGCCTGGTTGGTGCCCCTCCCGGATACGTCGGCCACGAAGAGGGCGGTCAGCTGACCGAGGCTGTACGCCGTCGCCCCTACTCGGTGGTCCTGCTCGACGAGGTTGAGAAGGCACACCCCGAGGTCTTCGACATCCTGCTGCAGGTACTCGATGACGGCCGCCTGACCGACGGCCAGGGCCGCACCGTGGACTTCCGCAACGTCATCCTGATCCTGACCTCGAACCTCGGTTCGCAGTACCTGGTCAACCAGGACCTGCCCTTCGACGAGCGATCCGAGAAGGCGCTGGAGGTTGTGCACCAGGCATTCCGCCCCGAGTTCCTCAACCGACTGGACGACATCATCATGTTCCAGCCCCTGTCGGCTGAGAACCTGGGCCAGATTGTGGGCCTGCAGATCAAGAGCATGGCTAAGCGTCTGGAGGACCGCCGCCTCACCCTGAACGTGACTGAGGCAGCCCTGGAGTGGCTGGGTAAGACCGGCTACGACCCGGCATTCGGTGCCCGCCCGCTGCGCCGCCTGGTTCAGCGCGAGATTGGCGACCGCCTGGCTCGCGGCATCCTCTCCGGTGCTATCCACGACGGCGACACCGTGACCGTGGATGTGAACCCGGATGTTGCCAGCGACGGCCTGTCGGTGACCTCCGAGCGTGAGCAGAAGGCTGAGAACTAAACTCAACCGGCTGGGTGGACTTAGCCTGTGGCTGAGTTTGCACATTCGAAACCATAAGAAATAGGCTGTGGGGTACCCTCGAAAGGGGGTGCCCCACAGCCGTTTAACGCACTAGAACCGCGCTGACCGCACTAGTACACAGAGCATTGAGGAGAAGAATGGACCGCTGGACTGACCACCAGAACTTCGCCGCCGCCGGTGAGCAGCGCGAAGAAATCGCCTCCGTGCACCGTGCCGCAATCCGCTCGATTCAGCGCGTTGTCTCTGAGAACGCCACCCCGCACGACGAAGAATACGCCTCCGCGGGTATTGCCGAGCTACTCAAAGCGGGTAAGGTTCTCGTGCTCACCGGCGCGGGCGTGAGCACCGAATCCGGCATCCCCGACTACCGTGGACCCGGCGGCTCCCTGCACGACCACCGCCCCATGACCTACCAGGAATTCCGTTACGATGACGCCGCCCGCCAACGCTACTGGGCGCGCTCCTACGTGGGTTGGCGCCGCATGCGTCGCGCCGAACCGAACCGCGCCCACTATGCGCTCGCCGAGCTGGAGCAGCTGGGCGCCGTGAGCGGCGTGATTACGCAGAACGTGGATGGGCTGCACGCCCGCGCTGGAAGCTCCCGCCTGCTGGCGCTGCACGGTGACCTCTCCCGTATTGTATGCCTGGACTGCGGGCAGGATGAGAGCCGCGAAAGCCTGGATGCGCGCCTGGATGCGGCGAACCCCGGCTACCTGGCGCGCCTTGAAGACGAAGACCTGCGCGTGAACCCTGACGGTGACGTGGAGCTGGACGAGCGCTATATCCGCGATTTTCAGATGGTGCCCTGCCTGGGGTGTGGCTCGACCCGCCTCAAGCCGGATGTGGTGTACTTTGGTGAATCCGTGCCCGCCGAACGTAAGGCACGCAAGGACGCCATGCTCGCTGAATGTTCGGCGCTGCTGGTGGTCGGTTCCTCGGTGGCGGTTATGAGCAGCTACAAGATTGTGCTGGAAGCTCTGCGCGCCGGCAAGCCGGTGGCTGTGATTAACGGCGGTCCGGGTCGTGCGGATGCAAAGGCTACCTACCTGTGGCGCAGCGGCGTGGGTGAGGCTCTGGAACTCATGCTCGACGCCGTTGACGTTTAAGGTTGCCGGGGTTGTCGCAGGGATCTAGGTGGCGCTGTTTTCCAGTGAATATTGCCGCGCGTGCACTGACCTGTAGATGACCCGCTGTTAACTGCACGAAAGTGCTATTTTGTGTTGCAAGTCATTGCAAATAGCCCCTGGACAGGCGGATACGCCCACCGTGCGGGGATAAAATGATGGGATGGACATTCGACACACTATCACTCGCTTCGGTGCCACCGCCCTGATCGGTTGCGGTCTGGCGGTCACCGCAATCCCCGCAACTTTCGCTCAGAACGGTGAAGAGTCCGTCACCCACGTCTACTCCGACAAGGCAACCTCCCACATTTCTGAGGTCTGGTACAAGGGCGAAACCCTGAAGATTACCGGTGAAGGCTTCCTGACCCAGGACGGCACCTCCGGCTCCACCATCGCTATCAAGCTGAACAAGGGTACCGTCAAGATTGACGGCAAGGACTACCTGGAAGTTCAGGCTGATGAGAAGGGCAACTTCTCCGTTTCTATTCCCTGGCAGAACGACCTGGATGAGCGTATCTCCGTGGACGTCTACCTGCTCTCTGGTTCTTTGAAGGATAACGATACTTCCCGTGGCGGTAAGGCTGCGACCGTGAAGATTGAGGCTCGCTCCGTTCAGGAAGCAACCCCCTCCGCTACCGCATCTGCGAGCGCTTCGGCAACTGCTTCGGCAACCGCTTCCGTGGTGGCTACCCCCTCCGCTTCTGTGGCGCCTTCCGCATCTGCTACCCCCTCGGCTTCTGCTTCGGCTACTGCCGCTGATGAGGTTGTTGCCTCCGTGGATGCAAAGATCAAGAACCGCGCCGATGAGAAGGCGTCCGCTACCGCTTCGGTGAGCCCCTCGGCTACCGCATCAGCTTCTGCTTCTGTGGTGGCGGCCCCCTCCGCTTCGGCAACTGCTTCTGCGAGCGCTTCGGCTTCGGCAGCTGCTGATCAGCACGCATCTGTTGCGAACGATGCGAAGGATCAGCTGGGTGATTCCGCCTCCGCTACCGAGCAGGTGACCGCTTCGGCTGAGAGCACTCGCTTTGCGAACTGTGCAGAGGTTGCGGCTGCTGGCCTGGCACCCATGCCCTCGAGCCACCCGGATTTCCGCAAGAAGTTCGACAACGATGGTAACGGCCTGGGCTGCGAGGTCATTAACAGCGAGGTCACTGACGGTTCCTCCTCCAACGGTTCCTCGGGTTCTTCTTCCCGTAACTCCGGCGGCCTGGACAACCTGGGTGGCGGCTCCTCCTCTTCGAGCAGCTACACCTCGAGCCGCGCTCAGCGCTCTTCCCTGGCTAACACCGGTGCTTCTAACGCCTTCACCATTGCTGGTATGGGCCTGGTGGCTCTGGGCCTGGGTGTTGCTGGCGTGACCGCTGTGCGCAACCGCAAGAACTCCTAAAACTATTGCCGCCGCCCGGTGCGGTGCGTGAGAGTCCCCTCTCCTGAATGCTTTCGAGCGTTCGGGCGGAGGGGATTTTCGCGTTTAACGGGGTGGTTTTTGCTATTGGGTTGTGCTGATGGGATGGGGTATGTACCTGTTAGTTTCTTCAACGTCGGGTTGAGAGTTTAGGTATGCACGGCAGTGCAAAAGGCTTATATAGTTCAACCATGCCTTCAATAAACCTTCAAGAAAAATATGTTTTGTGAGTCAGGTCATGGCAAATTAGCGTCTTGGGAGCCGGTATCCCAAGCTTCGCTCGTTAGAATGGGTGGCATGAATATTCGAAACAACATCGCACGCATTGGTGCCACCGCCCTCATTGGCTGTGGCCTCGTTGCTACTTCCGTCCCCGCGACCTTCGCTGTTGAAGGTGCGCCTCAGGTTGTCCACACCTACGCAGACTCTGCACAGTTCATCGCCCCCGACGTATGGGTTGAGGGTCAGGGTCTGAACATTGGCGGCGAGGGCTTCAAGACCGCTGACGGCACCTCCGGTTCCGTTCTGGCGCTGAAGCTGAACAAGGGTGCTGTCAAGATTAACGGCCAGGACTACCTGGAAATCCACGCTGACGCGGCTGGCAACTTCTCCGTTACCATCCCCTGGCAGGAAGAGTTGCACGGCAGCGTTTCCGTTGACATTTACCTGCTGTCCGGCTCCCTGAAGGACGGCGACGTTCCCCGCGGCGGTAAGGCAGCTACCGTGACCATTAAGGTTGCAGAGCAGCCCGCTCCGGCACCTAGCGAAGAGCCCACCCCGGCTCCCTCTGAGAACCCGACCCCCGCTCCCTCTGAGGATCCGACTCCGGCTCCTTCCGAGGACTCGACCCCGGCTCCCACTCAGGACCCGACCACTGAGGCTCCCAAGCCTGCTGACGAGACCTCCGCACCCGCAGTTGAGGACGCTAAGGAAACCAAGCCTGCTGAAGAGACCTCCGCACCTGCTGAAGAGCAGAAGTCTGACCAGGCTTCCGACTCCTCCGCAAAGGACGAGAAGGCCTACAAGTACCAGAACTGCGCTGACGTGTGGGCAGACCGCGGTACCTCTATCTCTAAGGATGACCCGGACTTCCGTGAGAAGTTTGATGCCAATAACAATGGTGTGGGTTGCGAAGAGCAGCCGAACTACGAGAACTCCAAGAAGTCTGACAGTGTTTCGCTGAGCTCCGGCTCGAACGACAACCTGGACTCCGGTTCCTCGAACGCATCCTCTAAGAGCTCTTCTTCCCTGGCTAAGACCGGTGCATCCGATGTGATGACCGCTGCTGGTCTGGGTCTGATTGCTCTGGGTGCTGGTGGCGCGACCATCGTGGCAACCCGCATGCGCAAGAAGGCATAATAACGCCTAGTCGCTAAGTTTTTAGCTGCTTTTATGGGCTCCCTCCATATCGGAGGGAGCCCATTTTTTGTGCTTTTTGAAACTGTGGGATGCTCCGTCAAGGACGCGAGAAAAGAGAAAAAATTACGATTGAATAGCGCCACGATAAGGGTATTTATTAGAGACATATAACACTTATCTCTAAGTTAAGGGCAACACAGGGTAAACACAGGCTTGCACGGGAATCTAGATACTACAAAGAACGCACAGCCTGAAGCTGAAGAACAGACAGCAAAGAGTACCGCGAACATCACGACACGATACCTGGAGCACCCAATGACTATTCTGACCATGGCGATTGCCGATGCCATAGCCATCGCAGCTCTCTGCACCCTCTACATGGTGCGGCACCGCAACCGCGAGCTGATGATTTCCTACGCGGTCATCAACGCCGGCATCTTCACCGTCTCGGTGGCGCTGGTATCCGCCGGATCGAACGCATCCGCTATGGGTATGGGCCTCTTCGGTGTCCTGTCGATTATCCGATTGCGTTCCACCGCCCTGAGCCAGCGCGAGGTGGGTTACTACTTCGTAGCCCTCTCGGTCGGCATGATCGCAGGTGTGAACATTAGCCCGGCGTACATCGCCTTCGGCCTCATGGCTACCCTGGTCGGCCTCATCGCGATTCTCGACTCGCGCAGCGCCCCGGTCTCTACCGATCAGACTCAGACCGTTACCGCCGATCGTGCGATCAGCGACGAGGAAGAGCTCAAGGCATACCTGAGCGCTCGCCTGGGTTACACCGTCACCTCGGCGAAGATCACCGAGCTGGACATGGTGAACAACCTGACCCGCGCCACCGTCACCTACCAGCCCAAGGAAACCACCGAGGGCGGCACCCCCGCGGCAGTGGAGGCGGCACAGGCTCACGTAGCACCCATCTCGGCAGTAGCTCAGCCGGTAGCATCGCAGATGACCGCAACCCGCCAGCCGGTAGCATCCACCGCCGAGGCGCACACCACCCTGGACACCCGGATGGTTCCGCTCCAGCGCACCCTGGTGGGCAAGTAAGATCAGCCGGTATAAAAGCCTCCGATTCACTCCAACTGCACAAACATCTCCGATACCCACGACACGCCGCCCCCCCCCAGCGCCCAGCACGCAGGGGCGGCACCCCAGAAGGACGAAGACCCATGACTAACGCAGCCGCAAATATCATCCCCGCAGAGTGGAAGAGCATCAGCCTCGAAGCTATGAACGAGAAGGCAGCCATGCAGACCCGAGTGGACCGCAAGTACATTGTCGACGCAGAAACCGCCGCCAAGGTACTCTCCACGCTCGACGCAGACGCCTCCGTCATGGAAATCAAGGGCCAGCGCGACTTCGCCTACGACTCGGTCTACTTCGACACCCCGCAGATGCAGAGCTACCACTCGGCAGCCTACAGCCGCGACGACACCTTCAAGATCCGTACCCGTAGCTACCTGGACTCGGAGCTGACCTTCCTGGAGGTCAAGACCGACGGTGAGCAGGATATGACCGTCAAGAAGCGTATCCCGTATACCTTCGAGAACCGCGATACGCTCACCGCGGAAGGTCACGAGTACATCACCGCAGCACTCGGCGATATTCTCGCCGGCCCCGTGCACAAGCTGGAGGCGGTTCTGACCACCGGTTACCGCCGTACCACGGTCTTCCTGCCGCAGAGCGAGAAGAACCCGGTCGCCTCCCGTATGACCGTAGATAACGCCCTGACCTGGACCCCCATGTCTGAGAACATCCTCATGGCGGGCGTGAACTACCGCAACTTCCACGGCAACCTGGTCGGCACCACCTACGGCCTGCCGAACGCGGTCATCATCGAGACCAAGTCCGGCGTGGAGCCCTCCGTGGCAGACCAGCACCTCTGGGATGCGGGCATCACCCCCGCGAAGATTTCCAAGTTTGCAACCGGTATGGCGGCTCTGAACCCGCAGCTGGCAAGCAACAAGTGGGAAGAAACCCTGAAGATCTGGATGCACCTGGAACCGGTCGACGGCACCCGCCTGAACGTGGGCGACATGACCGAAGAGGATTACCAGAAGCTGCTGACCGAGCGTTTCGCAGCCGCCTAAAACGGCAATCTGGCTAAAGCAGCAATCTGGGATGCGCGGGTAGGGTAGTGCACCTACCTTACCCGCACCTCCCTAACCCGCTGAATCCCGAATCTAACCCCGAACGAATCTAATCCCCGAACCAAGCACAACATCGGCTTTATTCGCCCCACACAGGCAATAACCGCTCTCACACATATTCACATTTCACATACGTCTTACCCCTGTGGCGCTGGCTCTACGCGAGTGGTCACCCAAACACAAAGGAAAACCCGTGAAAAAGAGCAATATGATTAAGAGCGCAACCTCCATTACCCTCCTGGCAGCCCTGGCGTTGACCGGCTGCTCGGCAACCTCGGCATCGAATGCCAGCGCGTCGAGTGCAATCAGTACCTCCGCTTCGACCACTTCGGGCACCACGTCGAAGGTGGCAGACTCCTTCTCCACCGACGTGAAGAGTGGCGCGAAGCTCGCCGAGGACACCCACTACTCCGCAAAGGATCTGACCTGGGATTCCTCCAGCGAAGTTACTATCGATCTTTCTAACCCGACCGCGACCGACGGCGTGACCGTCAGCGACGGCGTCATCACCATCACCAAGGCGGGCAACTACAAACTCACCGGCACCTACGAGGGCCAGATCAAGGTTGAGGCAGCTGACAGCGACATGGTCCGCCTGATCCTGAACAACGCGACCATCACCAACTCCACCGGTGCAGCTATCAACGTTGTTGAGGCGGACGAGGTCGTCATCTACACCGCCTCGGGTACCACCAACACCGTCTCTGACGGCTCCTCTTACTCGGATACCGCCAGCGGTAGCCCCGATGCAGCTATCTACTCCAAGAGTGACCTGACCCTGGCGGGCGAAGGCACCCTGAAGGTTGAAGGTAAGTATGAGGAGGGTATCCACACCTCTGACGGCCTGGTCATTGCCTCCGGCACCCTGGAAGTGAACGCGGCAAACACCGGCATCAAGGGTAAGGACTACGTTGATATCCTGGACGGCACCATCACCGTGACCGCAACCAAGGACGGCATCAAGGCAACCAATGACACCGACGGCAACCGCGGCTGGGTACGCCTGAGCGGCGGTACCGTGAACATCTCTGCAGGTGATGACGGTTTCAAGGCTGAGCGCGTGCTTGAAATCTCCGGCGGTACCCTGAACATTACCAAGGCGAACGAGGGTATTGAGGCGCAGTACATCAACATCCTGGACGGCACCGTGAACGTGACCAGCTCCGATGACGGTATCAACGCCTCGTACAGCACCACCTCGACCAGCACTAGCTCGACCAGCACTGAGTCGACTACTGCAACCTCGACTAAGCAGAGCGCGCAGGGCGGCCAGAACTCTGCACCCCAGGCGCCCAGCGGTAGTGCGGGTCAGGCACCTGCAGGTGGCGGTCAGGCTCCCTCGGGCACTATGGGTCAGCCCCCGGCTGGTGGTGGCGCAGGTGGCGGCATGGGTGGTGGTGGCGGCACCTTCGAGGTCGTCGATGCAACCATCAACATCACCGGCGGTACCGTCACCGTGAACGCGAACGGCGACGGCATCGACTCCAACGGTACGGCAACCCTCTCCGGTGGCACCCTAATCGTGAACGGTCCCTTCACCGGCGGTAACGCATCCCTGGACACCAACGGCGACCTGCTGCTCAACGGCACGACCGTGACCGCGGGTAACTCCGGTGACATGTTCGAGGCACCCTCGACCAACTCCACCAGCGGCTACGTGAAGATCAGCAACGTATCGAACCTGAGCGCCGGCACCACCGTACAGGTGACCGACTCCTCCGGTAACGTGGTGGCGAACTACAAGGTGACTAACTCCAGCACCGCACTGGTCCTGGTCTCCAGCTCCAAGATCACCAAGGGCGAGAGCTACACCGTGTACACCACCACCGATAGCGTGGATGCCTCCAGCACCACCCTGGCTTCTAACGCCACCTCGCTGGGCTCCATTACCGCAAGCTAGCAGCTCCTTCGCCGCAGGCTCAGCGGTAGGGGGCTCTCCCTTAGACCCCGTGCGGGATGTCATGACCTGCACGGTACCCTCTCTGAATCCGGTCTTGTGAGTGAGCCGGAGGCAGAGACACTCGCCCCGCATCGGATGTAGTGATATATCCGGTGCGGGGCTACGTGTTATATAGGGAGTGTGGCGGCTGGGGTGTTGTGGAATCTGGAGTATGGGCAAAGAGCGGGGTTTAGGTGCTCGCGGTGGGGTGGACGCTACGCTGTGCTCACCGCGGGTGCAAAATAAAACGGTTGTTCCGGTGCGAAGAAGTGTCATGATACGCAAAATAGGTGCCGCTGAGCGAGACATTCAGGGCTGAAACAGGGTACTCTATAGTGTAGTAAAGACTGTTGAACGATCCGAGAGCGATGCGCCGCGCGTGCTGTTCGCCTCGGACAGGATGAAAGAGGGGGTCACGCCATGGGGCGCGGCCGTCAGAAGGCTAAAGCAACTAGGCAGGCTCGGGAGATGAAGTACTTCAGCCCCGAGACCGACTACAGCGCACTCGAGCGCGAGCTCAGCAGCGCGAAGAAAACGAAGTCCTCCGATTCGTCCCGCCGTCGCTATGACGACGAGGACGACTACTCGGCATACGCAGAAAAGTACGCGTCCTACGAGGATGAGGCATAAAGAATACGCGGAATGATTCGGTGCATATCGACCGAGCGTATTTCATAGATGATGAACCGGCTTGAGGCCCCGCACGGGGTGCTCAGCCGGTTTTTTCGTGCCTTCGAGTGGCTACGTGTGCGTGGGGGAGCGGGGATGCGGTGGGTGCTCAACTGCTTGGTACACACAGCCAGTACACATGTTTATACATAGATATGCATAGTGCTATCTGGTAATAAAGCCTGGGCAGTAATAAAAAAGCCTGAAATGAATAAGCATACATAGCTTCTGCACAGCTTAGTCATGCCTGGCGCAGAGAATAGCCCGGCATTCTAGAGACATGAACAACGAACAGAACATGACTCAGAACATTGACCAGGCCACCCAGACCGCAGCAGAACAAGCTAACGCAGCGCAAACCGCTGCAGAGCAGAAGCTAGCCAAGAAGAAGCTCACCCGTCGAATCTTCATCGGCGGCGGCCTCGGCGCACTCGCAGTAGTCGGCGGCGGCGCAGGCTGGGCGTACAACCGCTACCTGGCAGAGCACACCGAAATCGAAGATACCACCGCCTACGAGGCGGCAGCCGCCCAGGCAAACGCAAGCGCCTCCGGATCCGCCACCGCAGACCCCACCGAACTGACCGGAGTGAAGGTCAACGGTCAGAGCCTCACCGCTAACGAAGGCTCGATCACCATCACCTCCAACACCACCGGCAGCGGCTCGGATGCGGTCGTCTCCTTCGTAGCAGACATCAAGCTCGACAACGCAACCCTGCTGCGAAGCGCCTTCGCCAACAACAAGTTCGGCCAGAACATCATCGACACCCCCTCGAACATTGCCTCCGAACACAACGGCATCTGGGCGATCAACGGCGACTACTACGGCTTCCGTACCACCGGCATCGTGATCCGAAACGGTGTTATCTACCGTGACTCCGGCGCACGTGAAGGCCTTGCTTTCTACCGCGACGGCTCCGTCAAGCTCTACGACGAAACCGCAACCAACGCCCAAACCCTCGTCAACGAGGGCGTATGGAACACCCTCTCCTTCGGCCCCGCACTGGTCAAGGACTCCGCGGTCGTCGACGGCATCGACAGCGTCGAAGTGGACACCAACTTCGGTAACCACTCCATCCAGGGCAACCAGCCGCGAACCGGTGTGGGCGTGCTCGGCACCAACCACCTGGTCTTCATCGTGGTCGACGGCCGCTCCACCAACTACTCGCGTGGCGTGACCATGCCCGAGTTCGCCCAGATGTTCAAGGACCTCGGCTGCGTGAGCGCCTACAACCTGGACGGTGGTGGCTCCTCCGCCATGATCTTCAACAACAAGCTGGTCAACCGCCCGCAGGGTGGCACCAAGGAACGTGGCACCAGCGACATCCTCTACATTGCAGGGAGCGCATCGTGATTATCCTGATACCCGCCTATAAGCCGGACCAATCACTGGTCCGCCTTGCCCGGGCCCTGCGCAAACAGGACCCTGCCGCCGAAATCCTCGTGATTGACGACGGATCCGGCAACACCTACGCACCCATCTTTACCGAACTGCGCATCGACGGCGTGACCGTGCAGACCCACCCCGCCAACAGGGGCAAGGGTGCGGCACTGCGCACCGGCATCGCCTGGGCGAAAGCAAACCGCCCTGGCGAGGTCATCGTCACCGCCGACGCGGACGGCCAGCACCTCCCCCAGGATATCTTCCGTGTGGGTGTGCGCACCGAAACCGCTACGGCGGCAGGGCAGAGGAGCATCATCCTCGGCGTGCGTACCAAGCCCGACCCGAACGCCGGCGAAGAAGGCGCCAAGGTGCCGCTGCGCTCCAAAATTGGCAACAGTGCAACCGTAGGCTTCTTCGCCCTGGCGACCGGTGCCCGCGTGGCAGACACCCAGACCGGTCTGCGCGGCTTCACCCCGCAGATCCTGGACTGGCTGCTGCAGATTCCCGGCGATAAGTACGAGTACGAGTTCTCCATGCTGCTGCGCGCAACCCGCGCAGACGTGGACCTGGTGCAGGTACCCATCGTGAAGGTCTACGAGCCCGGCAACCCGACCAGCCACTTTAGGCCCCTGCAGGACTCGGCGCTCATTTATGCGCCGCTGCTCGCCTTCCTGGCATCGTCTTTCCTGACCGGCTTCCTTGTGGATGCTATCGCCCTCTTCGTCCTGGTGGGCATGGGCACTCCACTGCTGGCGGCCGTGGTTGGCGCCCGCATCATCTCGGCGCTGACGAACTTCACCGTCAACCGAATGCTCATGCACGACGGAGGCGCACGCCCCTCGGCATCCTCCTCGCTGGTACGGTACACCGTGCTGGCGGTGGGTATCCTCGCAGCCAACGCGGCTCTGATGGAAGCTTTGACCGGCCTGGGTGCGTCCCTGCTGGTCGCCAAGATCCTGACCGAACTGATTCTGATCCCGATCAGCTTCGCGGTCCAGCGCCGCTGGGTTTTTCTACCCACCCAGCATCAGGAAAAGCCGCGAGAGAAGGCAACAGTAACCAACGCCCCCTCGGGTCTGCGTGCGGTCAGCTACGAGTCCGCCCGCATGGAGGCAACCGGTATCCGTACCGGCGTGCGTGCCTCCCAGGTACGCCCCTAGCTCGTCTACCCTAGCGTCCCGGATGCTGGGGGGAGTGCCCCAAGATTTCTCCCACCTGTCAGTCGTGAGGGTGGGTGGGAGAAGCAAGCTGCAGCACCAAAAGCGGCAGCGTTCTGTTCACGAAAAGCCCCCGCTGAGAAAACTCAACGGGGGCTTTTTGTATATATCGGCCTTTCAGAAGCCTATTGGCTCACCGGCTTCCGAGCTGGCAACATGCCGATTACTGACCGGGGACCAGGCCGTGAGCAGTAATCAGGAACGGCGGGTTGTGGTTAGTGGTCGGGTTGGTTACATAACCAACACGAGCCGCACGGGTCGGGTGCTTGGGTGCACGCTTCGGCCAGGGCTTCACTACCGGGTTCGGGTCCTTCTTGCCCTGCACCATAGCCAGTGCGCTCGCCGCGTTCACAATGCCGGAGCCGCAAGCGTTCACATCGCAGGTGAGCGGCTTGGAGCTCTGCTTCAGGATCTGCTTTGCACGCTCAGCGTTCAGCGAGGGATCCACGGACTTCATCAGGGCAATCACGCCAGCAACCTGGGGTGCCGCCATGGAGGTGCCGTCGTACTCGGTGTAGCCTGCGCCGGTGGAAACGGTGGTACCCAAATCCACGGTGGACATGATGCCGCTACCGGGGGCGCTCACATCAACAAGCTTGCCGTAGTTGGAGAAGTCGCTACGCTTACCCTCCTGGTCGGTAGCGCCCACCACGATCGAGCCGCCGCAGTTAGCCGGAGCGACCTTGGAGGTGTCCTGACCATCGTTACCAGCTGCAACGACGAGAATCGCGCCGCGCTTGTTCACCTCAGCAATAGCCTTGGAGTAGGTTGCGGGGCAGGTGCCTTCGCCGCCGAGGGACAGGTTGATGATCTTGGCGGGGTTGGAGTTCGCGGGAACGCCCTCAACGGTGCCGCCAGCCGCCCAAACCATTGCATCCGCGATGTCGGAGTCGTAGCCGCCGCACATGCCCAGGGCACGCACGGGCAGGATCTTGGTGGAGGGCGCCACGCCGACGATACCGCGCTTATTGTTCATAATTGCGGCGATGGAACCGGCAACGTGGGTGCCGTGCCAGTTCGACTCGCTTGCCTCGGAGTCAGCACCGCAGACGCCCGCTTCTTCCCAGTTGCCCTGGTCGGTCGGGTCGGAGTCGCGGCCGTTACCGTCACGGGCGATAGAGGGCTCGGTGATGAAGTCGTAGCCGGGCAGAACGTTCGCGTCCAGGTCGGGGTGCTTGACGATGCCGGAGTCAATCACAGCAACGGTCACGCCAGCGCCCTGGGTGGTCTTCCACGCCTCGGGTGCGGCCAGGCCCTTGGTACCGTGCAGGTTCCACTGCTGCGGGTAGAGGGTGTCGTTCGGTGCTACAACTTGGTTTGATGCTTGAGCGGCTTGAGTTACTTGAGCCACCTTGGAGGTGGTGGCGGTACGAGTGCGCGCGGTGGAGCGGCGCAGCAGGTCGGGCTCAACCGATGCAACGGAGGGGTTAGAGCTCAGGGTTGCCATGTACTTCTCCGCCTGCTCTGCGGTGAGCTTGGAGGAGAGGGTCACCACGGTTGCCTTCTGAGCGGTGGTGCGCACGTAGTTGGTTTTGATTTTGAAGAGGTCGTCGACGCTCTTCACCTCGGAGGTGAGGCCCTGGTAGAGGGAGTCGCTCCAGGTGGCGACCTGGGTGCCTGCGGGGCTTGCCCAGTTGATGCCGCCGGCGTTCAGCGCGCTGTCGGTGTAGGTGATGACGAAGCGGTTGAAGCCTGCCTTCTGCTGTGCAGCGCTGAGGGAGGAGATGGTGGTGTGCGCCTTGGTACGTTCGGCGCTGTTGGCCTTTGCGGGTGCCGCGAAGGATGCGGGGGCGCCCAGGGTTGCGACGAGTGTTGCTGTAGTACCCAGGCTCAGCGCGGTGCGTGCGATGCCGCGTGCTGAGGGGTGAGTGGTAAAAGACATCGGGGTCCTTTGCGTATGTGAGTGCCGGAAGCGGCAAGTGGGTTGGTTATTCACTCACATAAATGCACCTTCGAGAAAATATCTGCATTCTTTTGTGTATTTGCTTGTGAGGAGCGAATAGAAAAAGAAAATGCACATCACTGCATTGATGTGTATTTTTCTCTAAAACCCCCGTGCGGGAGTTCTTCGGAAGTGGTTTATGTGGTGAGATATCGCTATCCTAGCACCTTTTTCCAGGTATATAGCGGCTAAAGCTCGATAGTGTGGCGTAAATAATGAGATTTTTCCTTCATGTAAATGCAGATAAAGAAATGCCTAGTCGAGGTATTCTGGCGCCTTAAAGTGAAGATTTAAATTTTGCTCATCTTTGCATAAAATGATCTGCATCACAAAGGTTATTTTATTCATAAAGTAACTCGAAAGGGTGCTAAAGTATCTCACGGTGCGTACCCGTGCATGCACATTGTGAAACCAAATCACAGCCCACACAATGCACCACACCTCACTCTTCCGTATTCACTCGTACCGAACGCACGCCCTCAACGCGAGTCGGCAACGCTACGCCGCATCGTGCGCACCCGGTACCACTCACCTCAAGGACGTCCATGCTTCGCATTGCTCGCCCCTCGCAGGCACGCTCCTCACAGCGTTCCCTGCTGAGCTTCGTCACCGCAACCTGCCTGCTCTCGGCAAGCGTGATCCCCGCCGTGGCGGCACCCACCGCACAGGCTACCCAGGCATCTACCGCCGCACACGCTTCTAACACTGCCCAGACTACTCAGTCTGCGCCGGTGGCATATAACCGCTTCATCATCACCTACACCGATGAGGCGAAGAACGCCGCCTCCACCGACGCCACCGCAGATCAGATTGATTGGTCCGCAGCCGCCGGTACCCAGCAGGCAACCTGGAACGACGCACTCTACGAGGGCATCAGCTCCGAGGTGCAGAGCATTGACGAGCTGCTGAACATTAAGACCAGCTACGTCCGCTCCACCGCGTTGGATGCCAGCGTGGTCACCACCTCCGCGGAGCTCACCCCCGCGCAGGCGCAGCGGTACATGGACGCCCTGAGCGCGAGCTCCAAGGTCGCCTCCGTATCGCCCGATATGCGCCGCTACGCCACCGTGGACAACACCTCGGAGACCGTCAAAATCAACGACCCGAAGATGAACCGCATGTGGTCCCTCACCGGCGAGAAGGGCGTCTCCGCCCTGGAGGCGTGGGGTACCACCCGCGGCAAGGGCGTAACCGTGGCGGTGCTTGACTCCGGCATTACCGCCCACCCGGACCTGGACGCTAACGTGCTGCCCGGCTACGACTTCATTGCCGAGTCGGCGTTCTCCAACGACGGCAATGGCCGCGACTCTGACCCGACCGATGCCGGCAACTGGACCGTAGATAACCAGTGCTTCACCGGTTCGAAGGCGACCGCCTCCGACTGGCACGGCACCCACGTGGCGGGCACTATTGCCGCTATCGCGAACAATAATGAGGGCATTGCTGGCGTGGCACCCGAGGCGAAGATCGTGCCCGTGCGCGTTCTGGGCGCCTGCGGCGGCTTCGACTCGGACATCACCGACGGCATTATCTGGGCTGCCGGCGGTAGCGTGCGCGGCGTTCCGGCAAACCAGAACCCCGCCCAGGTCATTAACATGTCCATCGGTAGCGAGGGCACCTGCACCACCCCGTACCGCCAGGCGATTGCTCAGGCGAATAAGCGCGGCTCCATCGTGGTTGTCGCCGCGGGTAACAACAACTTTGACGCCTCGAAGTCTAGCCCCGGCAACTGCGAGGACGTCATCAACGTGGGCGCAACCGATAAGAACGGCAAGCGCTCCTACTTCTCCAACTACGGCTCTCGCGTGGACGTGAGCGCGCCCGGTGGCGACCGCCGTTACTGGGGTGGCGGTATTCTCTCCACCCTGAACGCCGGTAAGACCGCTCCCGGTAAGGCTGACTACGCCGAGTACCAGGGCACTTCCATGGCGGCACCGCATGTTGCCGGTATTGTGGCGCTCATGAAGGCGGTCGACCCGAAGCTGACGTACGCTCAGGCGAAGAAGGCCCTGCAGTCCACCTCTCAGGGTGTTGAGTGCGACCAGTCCGCGTGCGGTTCCGGCATTGTGAATGCGGCGCGCGCGGTTCAGCAGGTCCGCTCCGACCGTGAAGCTGCGGATGCTGCCGCGGCTGAGGCGGCACGTAAGAAGGCTGAGGAGGAGGCCGCACGTAAGAAGGCGGCTGAAGAGGCAGCTCGCAAGAAGGCTGAGGAGGACGCTAAGCGTCAGCAGGCCCCCGCTCCTAAGGCGACTCCTGCACCGAAGGTGACCCCCGCGCCGAAGGCTACCCGTCCGGTGACTCGCCCGTCCCGCCCGGTGACCCGCCCCTCCTACCCGTCGCGTCCGCGTCACGGCCACACTCCGCGTTACCGCTCCTGGTACGGTGCTTCTGCGAACACCTACCCGAGCAGTGCTTACCCGAACAGCGGCTACCCGAACACTGGCTATCTGGGCTTCGCGACCGGTAACCGCCGCTAGCCATCTCCGCTAGTTGAGTAGGGTTTAGATACGAAAAACCCCCGATGAGTTCTCTCATCGGGGGCTTCACTATGCCCGTAAACCGAGCCTAGCTACATCATGGGTAGCTTAGCGCTGCTCTTCAGCCTCGCGGGGCTTCTGTGCGGGGTTGGTGACCAGCGGCTCGTCCTGGGTGATGGGCTCGGCGTCACCGTTCAGGTCGTAGACCTGGGCATCTTCGGGGATTTCCATGGCGGGGGCGCCGGGAATCCGGTCGTCAGGAACCTGGTCGTAGACGCCGGTGAGGTTCTTCTCGGTGGGGGCTCCGGTATCGTCCGCAATCTTAGTATTAGACGCTCCGGCGCTCAGTCCCTTAGAGATCACCTTGATGGTCTTGCGCGGTCGCAGGTAGGTCACCCTGCCGTTTGCGTCCAGGTTTCCAGCCTGTTTAGCCAGGTTGAAGCTGTTGATAATACCTCGGCTGCAGAAGACCTTATCGCATTTGATGCGGTTTCCCCCCGCGAGGGTGAACGCCTCCTCGACCTGCTTGGTGGTCATGGAGGTGCCGTTGACCAGCTGCTGCGCCAGCAGAGCGGAGACGTGCGGTGCCGACATGGAGGTGCCGCTCTCATAGTCGTAGCTGAACTTAGTGTTATCAGGGCGGTCGAGGCTGTTCATGGACAGGGTGAGGATGTTTTCACCCGGTGCCGAGATGTTAACCCTCGTGCCGTAGTTCGAGAATGATGCTCGCGTGCCAGCCTTGGTGGTTGCACCAACCGTGATGACGCCCATGCAGTTGGCGGGCGCGTACTTGGACGCCTCCGTGTTGCCGTTACCGGCTGCGGCGACCACGATTGCGCCCTTGGAGCGTGCAATGTTGATAGCGCGCTGGTACGCGGCGGGGCACGTGGTTACGGTGCCGATGGACATATTGATAATCTTGGCGGGGTAGGCGTTGTCCGGTACGCCGTCGACGTGTCCGCCGGCAGCCCAGATGATGGCGTCGGCAATGTCTGAGGTGCGGCCACCGCATCGGCCCAGTACGCGCACGGGCTGCACGCGGGCGAGGTCGGCAACGCCGACGATGCCCATGCGGTTATTGCCTCGGGCACCGATAATGCCAGCAACGCTGGTGCCGTGCCAGGTGGAGGTGTGGGCGTTCGCCTGGTCCTTGCAAAGGTTGTAGGGTGCGTAGTCGCCTTCATCCCTGGGGTTGGGGTCGCGGCCGTCGCCGTCGCGGGCGCTGAGCGGGTCGCTGACGAAGTCGTAGCCGTTCGCCATGCCGGTAACCAGGTCGGGGTGCGGCACGTAGCCGGTGTCAAGTACGGCGACCTTCACGTTTGCGCCGCGGCGCAGGCGCGCGTTACCGGTGTTCTGAACGCCGGTGGTGGGGTTGGTGAGGTTCCACTGCTTGCTGTACTGCGGGTCGTTGAACTGGAAGGTGATGTCGCCCTCTGCGGCGGGGTAGTTGATGTAGTCGGGCTCGACGGAGGCTACATCCGGATCGGAGGCGACCTTCTCCATGAACTCCTTCGCCTCGTTTTTGTTGAGGGTTTTGGAAGTCTGGATGACGGCGTCATCGGTGGAGGTGTTGTGCAGGAACTTGGTGTCGACGTTCAGCGCTTCGCTGACGACATCGACGGTGTCCATGATGTCGTCAACGATGCCGCGGACTGCGTCCCACTCGCCGTCGCGCAGCATTTTGCGCTGCTTGGCTTCGTTGGTGTAGGTGACGATGAATCGGTCGAAGTTCTGCTGGGGGAGCGTGCCGGGTGCCGCCGCGGTGGGGGTGTTGGGGCGTGCCGCGCCGTTGCGCGTGAGGGTGAGGGGGCTGACGGGCCCTTCAATCTGGGGTGCTGCCTGAGCTGCTGCCAGGATGGCTTCGTCGCTGGGTGCCTGCGCGAGGACGGCGGGTAGGTCGCCTCCGAAGAGGATGGCGCCGGCGGCGAGCAGGCTCAGTGCTGCGCGTGCGGGGCGCTTGCGGCGGGTGCAGGGGCGAGGAGGTGTTTCGGTGCGCTGCGCGCCGATGTATGGAAGCCTCATCTGGTTCTCCTGATGTAGGTGGTATGCGGACTGTGTGATGTGTACTGGTGTCTCCGTCTGCAAGTGCACGAGGCGCGTATGGAGTTTTTACGGTGCGGCGAAAAGGGGCCTGTTTTTGGGCGCGCTGAAGTAATGAATGGGGTGAGGGAATAGTGTTTCTTTGAACCCTTTTTCGTACCGGAAGAACTCTTTTTTGGACGGTGTCCAACGTACATTTCTAAGGTATCACCTCAGGGTGAGCTTTAGGAATGTTTAAAGCGGTTTTCTTGGGTTAATATGCGAAAAATCAACCTGTGGAGGCTGAATAGCGGCTCGTCATTGAGGGTTTATGTAAGTGAAGCTTGAAGGTTTAGGTATGCGAGGTGAGCTGCATAGTGCCCCTTGAGGGGTGAGGCAATTAGTAAATGTTTTAACACTATGGTGTAAGCACTGAAATGCATTAAAAATGCGGTTGATATTAAAAGATAAAAACCAGCCGAAATGCGCGTGAAAATAAATAAAAACCTGGTGGTACTCATAGCTGGCAGCGCTGACAGCACATTCTGCCGGCAGGCCCACTCTACCGGTAGGCACACAAAAGGCCGGGGCGGCCACCGCATGGGTGACCGCCCCGGCCTATCGAATCATCAGCACCAGCAAACTGGCGCTCGCTACCTACTGGAGAAAGCGTCCTTAGGAAGCGTAGGAGCCCAGCAGGCGAACCGCGCCGCCATCCACGCCCTTAGCGCCCTGTACGTAATCGGGGTTGTTAGCCTCGGGCTCGCCGGCGGCAACAACGTCACCCATAATCCAGGAGGGGATGCCGCGGTCGTTCAGGCGCTTGGTAGCAGCCTCAGCCACGGAGGGGTCAACGATAGCGATCATGCCCACGCCCAGGTTCAGGGTGCGCTCCAGGTCGGCGAGGGGCACGTTGCCCAGCGAACCGATCAGGGAGAAGATTGCGGGAATCTGCCAGGTGGAGCGGTCCACGCGACCCTCCAGGCCCTGGGGCAGAACGCGAGCCAGGTTAGCAGCCAGGCCGCCACCGGTCACGTGGGAGAAGCCGCGCACACCGCTGCCGGTGGTGCCGTCTTCGCCGTTGACGGGGAATGCTGCCGCCAGGTCCAGGCAGTCTGCCGCGTACACGCGGGTGGGTTCGAGCAGTTCTTCACCGATGGTGCGGCCCAGTTCGTCCACCTGGCGCTCCAGGCCCCAGCCGGCAACGTTCAGGACCTTGCGGACCAGGGAGTAGCCGTTGGAGTGAATACCGGAGGACGCCATAGCGATCAGCACGTCGCCCTCACGCACGCGCTCGGGGCCGAGCAGCTCGTCTGCCTCAACCAGACCGGTTGCTGCGCCCGCAACGTCGTACTCGTCCTCTGCGAGCAGACCGGGGTGCTCAGCGGTTTCGCCGCCAACCAGAGCGGTACCAGCCTGTGCACACGCGCCAGCGATACCGCGCACAATGTCAGCGATACGTTCGGGAACGACCTTGCCGGTGGCAATGTAGTCGGTCATGAACAGCGGCTTAGCACCGCACACGACAATGTCGTCCACGACCATGCCAACCAGGTCGTAACCGATGGTGTCGTGAATATCGAGTGCCTGCGCAATAGCGACCTTGGTGCCCACACCGTCGGTGGAGGTAGCCAGGTAGGGCTTGCGGTACTTGACGAGCTCGGAGACGTCGTACAGGCCCGCGAAGCCGCCCACGCCACCAACGACGGAGGAGTTGTGGGTCGCCTTGATAGCGCCCTTCATCAGCTCAACGGCGCGATCGCCAGCCTCTACGTCAACACCTGCGCTTGCGTAGGTTACGGTGGTGGTGTTCTCGCTCATTAGGATTCCTTCGGGGTAGTGGTAGCGGAGGAGTTTGCGGGGATGCGGTCCTGCTCGGTGAGCAGTGCCTCGAGGTCGGCGTCGGGGCCGGGGTTGCACATGCCGATACCGGCATCGTCTTCGGCAATCTGTACTGCGGAGGGGCCGAACTTCGTTTCGAGAGTTTCGGTTCCTTCGCGGGTTTCAATGGAGACAGCCTCGGCGTGCTCGGGCTTGGAGGGAACGGGACGTTCCACGGTCACCTCAGCGGCCTTACCGGCGAGGGGGCCACCCTTGCCCTTCTCCTCGGAGTCGAAGAGGGACTTGCCGCGTCGTTCCTCGCTGGGCAGCTCAATCGGGTATTCGCCGGTGAAGCATGCGGTGCACATGTTTTCGGCGGGCTGCTCGGTGGCTGCCATCATGCCTTCCTGGGAGATGAAGCCGAGCGAGTCGGCACCCAGGGAGGAGGCGATTTCGTCCACGGACAGGCCGTTAGCGATCAGCTCCGCGCGGGAGGCAAAGTCAATACCGTAGAAGCAGGGCCACTTCACGGGCGGGGAGGAGATGCGCACGTGCACTTCCTTCGCGCCGGCTTCGCGGAGCATACGCACGAGTGCGCGCTGGGTGTTACCGCGAACGATGGAGTCGTCAATGACGACGAGGCGCTTGCCCGCAACCACGGACTTGAGCGGGTTCAGCTTCAGACGGATACCGAGCTGGCGAATCGTCTGCGAAGGCTGAATGAAGGTTCGACCCACGTAAGCGTTCTTGACCAGGCCGTTACCGTAGGGAATACCGGACTCTTCGGCGTAACCGATTGCGGCGGGAACACCGGATTCGGGGGTGGGCATGACCAGGTCAGCTTCAACGGCGTGCTCACGAGCGAGCTGACGGCCCATTTCCACGCGGGATTCGTAGACGCTACGGCCGGAGATGGTGGTGTCCGGGCGAGCGAGGTAAACGTACTCGAAGACGCAACCTGCGGGCTTAGCTTCTGCGAAGCGCTGGGAACGCAGGCCGTTCTCGTCGATGGTGAGGAATTCGCCGGGCTCAACTTCACGCACGAAGGACGCGCCGACAATATCAAGTGCCGCGGTTTCGGATGCGACAACCCAGCCGCGCTCCAGGCGACCGAGTACGAGGGGGCGAACGCCCTGCGGGTCGCGTGCGGCGTAGAGGGTGTGCTCATCCATGAAGGTGAAGCAGAAAGCACCGCGCAGGGTCGGAAGCAGGTCGAGTGCTGCTTCTTCGAGGGAATCGAAATCGTGCTCCGCCAGCAGGGCGGTGACGAGTGCGGTGTCGGTGGTGTTGCCCTGGGCGAGTTCGCCGTGCTTGGGCGGCTTGCCGCCGTTCTTTTCGAGCACACGGTCGTAGAGATCAGCCGAGTTGGTGAGGTTACCGTTGTGCGCCAGGCAGAGCGTGCCGTGCGGGGTGGTACCGAGGGTGGGCTGTGCGTTAGCCCAGTGGGATGCGCCGGTGGTGGAGTATCGGGCGTGACCGATAGCGTGGTCGCCGGGCATGGAGCTGAGGGTGGATTCGTCAAAGACCTGGGAGACGAGTCCCATATCTTTGTACACGTGGATACGTTTGCCGTTACTGGTTGCGATACCTGCTGATTCCTGGCCGCGGTGCTGGAGTGCGTACAGGCCGTAGTAGGTTAGCTTTGCCACGTCCTCGCCGGGTGCCCAGACGCCGAAGACGCCGCAGGCGTCCTTGGGTCCGTGGTCAATCGGATCGAGGTCGTGAGTGAGTTTTCCGTCGGGGCGAATCAAGTCACTTCTTTTCGACGTTGGGACTGCGGATGCGTCTGTGCAGGCGCAAGATTGGGGGCGTGTTGCCGCACTCGCACCTGCCTGCGTGTGCCATAGCATACACCAGACCCTTAAAAGTGTACCGGGTTTCAGAGACGCTGTGGTGAAGGATACGCTAAATACCTCAGGATGGACGACTAGAACAGGCAACAAACACGCCAAATCACGAAACTGCGTGGGCTAGCGGGCTCGTAGCCTGCGAGCTTGTAGCAAATTCCTTGTAGCAAATTCTAGAAGAGCGGCAACAAGCCCGAAAGGTCACTGCGCTCGCCCGAGGCATCCAGCGCACCGGCACTCACCGCCTGCGCCCACGAACAGATCCCCAGCACCAGCGCCGCCCACACGAGCGGGCGCGCCTCCACCACGGACGGGGGAGTGCCACGCGTATGGCGAGGACCCGCCACGCACTGGGTCACGCCCAGCGGGGGTACGCGCACCTCCACACTATTGCCGGGGGCGAGGGTCGCAAGCTCCTCCAGGGTGAAACGCACGAAGGTTGCACGCACCGAGCGGGGGAGTGCGGCAAACGCCTGCTCCATCCCGGCACTGTTCAGCAGGTAGCTGTTCAGCAGGTACTCGCCTCGGGCATGCGAATCTGCGGGATCGCCGGCTGCCGTACGCTGCGCCTCAAAGAAGGCACGCACTTCGCGTACCGCCGCCATGCCCGCTTCCTCACTGGTCTTACGCCGAATCGCCACGACTAGCCCTCTTCCTGGGCGTTCTCTTCGGGGTCGCTGGGAGTCGGATCCTCGCGGGTGAAAAGCTCCTCATGTACGCGCAGCTCACCCACCTCAATCGGCTTGCCGTCCACGTAGCCGCCGGTCACCGGGTGAACCACCAGCGCGAGTAGGCGCTCGTATTCCTCGGCGCTCAGGTAGCCACCGGCAGCGAGAGCACGCAGGGCCACGGCGTACATGGCGCGGTGCGAACCGTCGCTCATCTTCACCACCACGGACGCGCCCGAACGCAGACCAATGCAGAGCACGCCCTCCGCGCCGCCCTTGACAATTGCGTCCAGTTCTTCGCTGAGCACGGTGTCGGGGGAGCCGGGCGCCTGAATCAGCTCGGGGTAATCCACCATGGCGGTCGCGACCGTGGAGGCGCGCGCATCCGCCCCGAGGTTGCGGATTGCCGAGCCGAGGGTCGAGTAGGCGCGTGCGGCACCGGCCAGGGAGACGGCGTGCACGGGCGCGCCGCAGCCGTCAACGCCGATTGCGGCTACGGGCTCGCCGGTGAACGCCTCAATTTCTTCGGTGATGACCTGCTGCAGCGGGTGTGCGGGGTCGAGGTAGTTGTGCAGGGTCCAGTTCTGCGAGCCCTCTTCGAGGTCGCCGCGCTCAAGCTTGGCGGTGCACGCCCACAGGAATGCGGCGTGCTTGCCGGAGCAGGGGTGCGCCAGGGTAGTAGCGGCAAGGTTCGCCTGAACCATTGCCTGGCGTGCCTGCTTGTCGGAGGGGAGCGTGGGCTTGAGCGCCAGGTTTGCCGGGGTGAGCGGGTTGGTTTCGGTGCTGCCCTGGGTGAGTACGTCCTGCACGGCGCGCATCTGCTCGAAGGTGCCGCGGTGCGAGCCGCAGGCGATGGCGACCTGGGAGCCGCGCAGGGGTGCGCCCGCCTTCATGGATCCGATGGCCTGCAGCGGTTTGGCGGCGGAGCGCAGGTAGAAGGGCTCGTGAATATTGCCGAGGGCAAGCTGTACTTCGCCGTCGGGGCCCAGCAGGATGAGGCGGCCGCGGTGACGTGCCTCAATGAAGTTGTTGCGGGTGAGCTGCGCGAGTTCTACGTCGAAGGCGCTGCTGTGGTCGGTGGTGTGAGTGGTTGCCTGTGGGGTGGTGCTGTTGGTCATTCTTCTAGTTTAAACGGGGCGTGCGGCTTGACCCTATTTGTGTCTGGTGGCGCGGAGCTAGGATGGGCTGGCGCGGTCGAGGGAGAGCCCTGTGAAGAGATTCACGTTTACTGCGAGTTGAAGTTATGAGTAACTCATTTTTATAATTGAAGTGTGCTCAAGCGCAACGGGTAAGACTAAGGTAAGTGAGCGAGGCACAGCCCGCACGAACCGAAAAACCCAGCACCGCATAGGACCGACCACGATCGACGCCCGACGAACCATTCCGGCGCCTCGACGTACCGCCTCATGAATACGGCGATGACCAAGGCAGCGGCAGATGAGCAAAACCCCACCCCGTCAATCGATGAGCTATGAGTGTATCCACGGTTCATCATCTCTGACATGCCCCAATATGCAGTCTGAGAACGGGCGTATGTATCCAGTTAGGAAATTGATGCGGCCCCGGGGTCCTATATCTAGGCGAAACTAGCCAGGCACAACTAGTCAGGCGCGTCCCGGTACGAGTATGCATCCTTGAACGCCTCTCACCCCTCAACTCACTCTTGATTGGTGAGCGGCAAACCATGTAAAGGAGTACATCCATGGCAGAGCAGAACAACACCTCCGCAAACACCTCCGCAAACACCTCCGCACAGAACACCTCCCCCAAGGGCGGTTTGAGCGCAGAATCTGAATTCCACGCAAAGTTCTTCCCCATCCTGGCTCGCGTTGCTTCTGTGACTGCAGTGCTCATGTACGTGTTCTACTTCCCGCAGATTATCGGTAACCTGAACGGCCACAAGGGTGACTGGATCCAGCCTCTGGTTGCTGCTGTGAACTGCACCCTGTGGGTTCTGTACGGCCTGTGGCGCCCCAAGAAGGATGTTCCGATTATCATCGCGAACCTCCCGGGTATTGTCTTCGGTGGTGTGGCTGCCATTACCGCCCTCATCTAGTGCTTTTAGCTTGATTCGGTAGCTTCGGTTACCGCGCTGTGCGGCTCTTCTCTAGCGTGCATTCTTGCGAATGTGCCGCTACATGAGAAGGGCCGCATTTTTAGTGTGCTCAGCTCACATTTTTGAGAGGGTACCGGGTACCCTAAATACTATGAAGGTTTTGGTACTGGGCCCCGGCGGCCGCGAACACGCAATTATTCGAGCGCTTCTGCGCGACCCTGAGGTAACCGAGGTGCACAGCGCCCCCGGCAACGCCGGCATTGCCCAGGATGTTCCCGTCCACGCAATTGATGCGAATGACCCCGCCCAGGCAACCGCCCTGGCACGCGAGCTGAACGTCGACCTGGTCGTTATTGGCCCGGAGGCGCCCCTGGTCGCAGGTGTATCCGATGCGCTGCGTGAGGCGGGCTTTGACGTTTTCGGCCCCTCCGCAGCTGCCGCGCAGCTGGAAGGTTCCAAGGCTTTCGCTAAGCAGGTCATGGAAGAGGCTTCCGTACCGACCGCCCGCGCCTACGTGGCATCGAACGCCGCGGAAGCGCAGGCGGCACTGGACGAGTTTGGTGCACCCTACGTGGTGAAGGACGACGGCCTGGCTGCGGGTAAGGGCGTTGTGGTGACCGAGGACCGCACCGCGGCACTGGAGCACGCTCAGGCTTGCTTCAACGCTGGCGGCACCGTGGTCATCGAAGAGTTCCTGGACGGCCCCGAGGTGTCCCTCTTCGTCATCTCTGACGGCAAGAACGTTCTGCCGCTGTCCCCGGCGCAGGACTTCAAGCGCATTTTTGACAACGACGAGGGCCCGAACACCGGCGGTATGGGCGCCTACACCCCGCTTCCCTGGCTGCCCGAGGGCTTCGTGCAGGAGGTCGTGGAGAAGGTTGCCCGCCCGACCGTGGCTCGTATGGCTGAGCGCGGCACCCCGTTCGTGGGTGTGCTCTTCTGCGGTCTGGCTGTGACCAGCCGCGGCGTGCGCGTTATCGAGTTCAACGCCCGCTTTGGCGACCCGGAAACCCAGGCGGTTCTGGCGCGTCTGCGCACCCCTCTGGGTCAGCTGCTGCGTGCGGCTGCTCGCGGTGAAATTTCTGAGGGTACCGAGCTGGATTGGGATCCCCGCACCGCAGTTGACGTGGTTATGGCTGCTGAGAACTACCCGGACACTCCCCGTAAGGGTGACGTCATCTCCGGTCTGGATGAGGCGAACACTCTGGAGGGCGTACACGTGATTCACGCGGGTACTGTCGCATCTGAGGAGGGTGTGCTGACTGCTGGCGGTCGTGTGCTGGCTGTTGTTGCTCTCGGCGATGACCTGGCTGCCGCCCGTAACGCCGCCTACGAGGGTGTTCGCGCTATCTCCTGGGCTGGCGCGCAGTACCGCACCGATATCGCGCTGAAGGCTGTGGAGAACCGCATCCACATTCCCGCCCCGCGCGGCTAAAACCTAAGGTGACCGGCTTCCCCGCTTGAGGGTGGGGGAGCCGGTCGCTTCTTTGCCACTCGCTTCTTTATTCCTCGCCGCCTCAGCTTTTCCCGGGTTCATTTCCTCGGCTCGGGGTGCTGTCGGCGGCGACCGGGGCAGGTTGGGCTCTCAAGATTGTGCCGTATTGATGTCTGATGGCACTATCGGGAGCCGTGCCTGTCGCGGTATTGTAATTACACAGACTTTTTGCATCCACATCACACCACCTCATCAGGAGAAATTCTCATGACTTCTCGTTCTAACCCCGTGGAAATCCCGGGCTGGACTCACATTTATTCCGGCAAGGTCCGCGACCTGTACGTTCCGAATGAGGAACGTTTTGATGCTACCGGCTTGACCGTCAATGATGACGCTGAGCTGCGTGCCGGTTCGGTCATGGTTGTTGCCTCGGACCGTATTAGCGCTTTTGACCGTATTCTGCCCACCGAGATCCCGGATAAGGGCAAGATTCTGACTCAGATGTCCCTGTGGTGGTTTGAGCAGCTTAAGCAGGTTCCGAACCACGTGCTGTCCACTGACGTTCCGGATGTTGTGGCTGGTCGCGCGATGATTTGCCGCTCCCTGAACATGTTCCCGGTGGAGTGCATTGTGCGCGGTTACCTGACCGGTTCGGGTCTGGCCGTGTACAACGAGACTGGTGAGATTGCTGGCGTGAAGTTGCCTGCGGGCCTGGTGGATGGTTCCCGCCTGGACACCCCGATTTTCACTCCGACCGGTAAGGCTGAGGTGGGTGAGCATGATGAGCTGGTGACCCGTGAGGAGCTGTACGCTGAGGTGGGTCAGCCGGTGGGTGAGCGCCTGGAGGAGCTGAGCCTGAGCCTGTACACCACTGCGGAGAAGATTGCTCGTGAGCAGGGCATTATTCTGGCGGATACCAAGATGGAGTTCGGTACTGATTCGTACCGCGGTGAGATCACGCTGGGTGATGAGGTTCTGACCCCGGATTCTTCGCGTTTCTGGGATGCCCAGCAGTATGAGCCGGGTCGTGCGCAGCCGAGCTTTGATAAGCAGTATGTGCGTGACTGGCTGCGTTCCCCGGAGGCGGGTTGGGACGGTTCGGATAATGTGCCGCACCTGCCTGAGGAGGTTGTGGAGAAGACTCGTGCCCGTTACGTTGAGGCGTATGAGCGTCTGACCGGCACGAAGTTCTAAACTCTATATTTCGGGCTGAAATAAGTCTTTGAGATAGCTAAAGGGCGGTGCCCCGGAAGGTCATTCTTCCGGGGCACCGCCCTTTAATCCATAAGCTCTTTTACATGCATTCTTATAGGTGCTATACGTCATAAATACATCTTGTGTGTCTATTGTACGGGGGGGGTTGTCCTCTATCATACTTAGTAATCGGCTCATGATGCTTCTACTCCGCAAAACGCAGGTTTACACCATATAGCTGGTCTGTAGATAGCCCTCACGATACGCTCGTATCACTGCCGGTTCTCGCCCATCAATGATGCTTGAGAAAGGTGAAGTCCATGGCAAAGAAGCCCTTCGCACCCCTCGCCCTTATCGGTATTGCCTGTTGCCTAGGCGTATCGAGTTGCTCCACCACCGTTGAAGTTAAGCAAGACATTCGTAATGTCCTGGCAAGCTACGAGAACCCCTCCCCGGATATTAACGTGGCCCTCGTCAACGAGGTCAAAAAGTGCATGAGCGAGAAGTCCTTCACCTACTCCGGTAGCCAGAACATTATTGACGGCTCCTCCGTTCATGAACTTGCGATGAGTGGCGCCCACTTCGCCAACGAAGAAGCGGTCGCCCAAGGATACTCGTCCACCCGGCAGGGCAACGCTAGCTCCAGCAATGCACCCGCGATGGAAAACCCGGCATATCGGAAAGCATTTCAAGGCGACTCCCAAGCCGCAGACAGCAAAACCGTTACCATCACGATGAGTAACGGCGCCCAGTTCGGCATGGCAACAGATTCATGCCTGGGACGTGCGGCAGAGGCTGTCTTCGGCTCAGCAGAAAACTACCTCAAGTACATCAACTTCGGTAACGAACTCATCACGGGCGGATCCAAGAACAACGCGGTAGAAGAAATGGGGAAATACTACCGCGATGACACCACCTACGGTGCCTGCATGAAAGAAAGCGGATACGCAGATATCCAGCACTTCGGAGATGCTCCCAGCTACGCAGAGAAAACCTGGGGTAAGTACAAGGCAGCCAATGCAGCAGCCAACGCGGAAGAGCAGTCCCTAGCTCACGCCGACTACAACTGCCAAAAGTCCACTGGAATCCTGACTAAGGCACAGAATATCTACTACGAAAAGGCCGCGACCTGGCTCAATGAGCATGAGCCGCTCATCCTTGAAGTACGCGATATCGAACGTCAGGCACAGGAGCGCGCCGCAGCTCTAGTCAACGGCAACTAGCCAACGGCAAATAGTAAACGCTGATTCCTCGTTGGACATTTTCTAGCGAGATTTTTCTACCGATCCTCTGCTCTCAACCGCTTTCACCCGCGGATGAGAGCAGAGGATACACCCCTTTATTCAGTCCCCGCCACGTTGTTACCCTCAGCAATTACGCCTAGTCCCACCCCATATTTCACCGCAGAAAGGTGAACCCATGAACACGCAGCAGAGTTCAGAAAACCCCCGCCGCGCCGCCACGACGGCAACCATACGCGCCTACCTGGTTCCAGTGCTCGTCATTCTGCTCGTCATCACCGGCGGGTTCTCCATCTACGCACTTAATACGGGGCTACGCACCAATGTTGAATCCAATGCGCAGCCGTCCCGCGCCGCGCAACTAACAACCCGAATCAGCACGCAGACTGTTACCCGCACCTACTCGGGAGAAGTCAGCGTGTCACCCGCCCGAAGCTACACCGTAGGAACCCCTCAAGGAGTGGTGACCAGGGACGGTGCTAAAGCGGGTACCCAGCTGAGTAACGGTTCAATTATCACCACTATCAACGAGCGTCCCATCATTGCGTTCAAGGGTAGTATCCCCGCCTACCGCGACCTTGCCGTAGGCGCACGCGGCGATGACGTTAAACAGCTCCAAGAAGCTCTAGAATCGCTCGGCTACAGCATCTGGGATGAGGAAGGAAACTACGGCGAAGCAACCGCCAACGCTGTCTACCGTTTCTACCTGGACCGTGGCTACTACCCTCCCGGGGATACTGACCGAACCGAAGAAGGACGCTACAGCACCGCACTGCCGCTCTCTGAATACCTCTTCGCTGACGGCAATGAATACACCGTAGACAACAGCTGCGGCACCAAAGGCCAAACCTCAACTCCGGCGCTGTGCACCCTATCCGCGGGTGGATACCGTCTGGTACTCTCGGCGGACGGTAGCGCTCTCAGCAATGAACTCGCTGAGGGACAGAAAGTCCAGATTCTTACCGATAACGGAAGTCCGCTCGAAGGCACCCTGGGTGCAGCCCTCACACCCGAAGGCTCAACTAACGCTGACGGCGGCGCTAACGCAGGTGCCTCCAACGGTGCTCAGAACAGCGCGCGACCTAACAGCGATACCTCCGCACAGGGAGCTAACGCACGGAAACGCTACCCCATCACAATCGACTTGCCGGAAAACACGACGGCATCAACACGTTTTCAAGCCACCGTCACTCTCAACCGAGGCGCTGAAAACGCCCTCGCGGTGCTCGAAGCAGCCGTCAAAACCGAAGAAAACGGAACGCACTCCATCACCCTGGAGAACGGTCAGAGCGTTCCCGTCACCCTTGGCGTCTGCTCCGCCGGAATCTGCGAGCTCGTCAACCCCGCTGCAGAACTCAAGGCAGGTACCGTCGTGAAGCTGAAGGAGCGCTAAAATGCCTCATCACGAGACAGAACGTGCCCTCCCCACGAGCGCTACCGCCACAAAACCTAATATCGAGTGCCACAATATTGCGCGTTTCTTCCCGCCCTCCACCTGGGCGCTAAAAAACGCGACTCTCAGCATTCATGAAGGCGAATCAGTGGCCATTACCGGCGCCTCCGGAAGCGGAAAATCTACGCTCCTCTCCATCATCGGGCTACTCGATCAGCCCTCCGAAGGTGAGCTGAAAATATTGGGCCAAAACATGGGCACCGCCAGCGACGCCGAGCGAACTGTAGCACGCCGTGAGCACATCGCTTTTGTCTTTCAGGCGTACCACCTCATTGCTCATCTGAACGCCACCGAGAATATTGCCCACACCCTCCGGATGCGCGGCGTACCGGGCCGTCAGGCACATCAGCGTGCGTTGCAGGCACTCGAACAGGTGGGTTTGGGGCACCGTTTGGAGGTTCTTCCACGCAATATGTCCGGTGGTGAACAGCAACGAGTCGCGGTTGCGCGCGCGTTAGCCTGTGCCCCGCGTATCCTGCTGTGCGATGAGCCTACAGGAAACCTCGACACTGAAAACTCTCACAAGGTGTTGGATCTGCTCCTCGCCGGCCGTGCGGAGAAGCAAAGCCTGGTCATCATCACCCATGAACCTGATATCGCGGCTCGCTGCGACCGGCAACTACATATGGTCGATGGGATGCTCGTTAGCCCGGAACTCACTCGTCCCGAAGAATCGGCCCACCAAACGCTCAAAGAACCCGTTGTCAGGGGAGGATAGATGCTAAGGAATAACCTTCACTACGCTCTCCTTGCAGTTGTTCGCCGTTGGCGCCGCAACCTGCTCACGGTACTGGCGATGCTCGCGGGAACAACCACCATCATCATGCTGGTGGGCGTCAGCGAGTCATCGGCGCTCAATACGAGCTCGCAGCTGGCCAGCTACGATTCCACCCGGCTCGGTGTGCGCCTCCAGCCGCAGACCTGGGATATACCGGAGGATGAACTGCTCTGGCGCGTTAACCAAGTTCCAGAGGTCAAAGCTGCCGGTACAGTCACCATTGATACGCAGACAACGCGTCCACAGGTCAACAGGCCGGGGCATGAGGGCCAACAGACACCCCTCGCAATTGTTTCAGAAGCAGGTTTGAAAGCACGAGGCGCGCACATTGTCGAAGGGCACTTTTCGGAGCCTGCCCGCGAACGCCCTGGTGAGCCTACCGTCTATCTGGGCGTTGCCCTCGCAAAAGAGCTAGGGGTCAGCACTGAGCCCGGGCGGAACATGATTGAGGTCAACGGAATGCGAGCCTACGTGCTCGGCATTATCCGTGACGGCGGTAAAAACGCTGCTCTCAGTAGCGCTCTTATCCTGCCGAGCACCTCCACTTTCTTGCCGCAAGCCCACACCCTGCAACGCGGTATGGACGTCATCGTGAATCCAGGAAGTGCAGATACGGTCGCGGAACAGCTCAAGCAGGTACTCGATCCGCAGCGCGCCCCCGTTGATACAAACATTGAGATTCCGCCTTCACCGGTGACTCTTCGTGCTTCCCTGACGAAGGATAGCCGAGCTCTTACGACCATCATTCTGGTGGTTCTTATCGCCTCGACAAGCTTCGGCATTGTGATGACCATGCAGATTTCGGTCTGGGAACGCCGCCGGGAAATCGGCATTAACCGTGCGCTAGGGTTGGGACGGCGAGATGTGGCGGTCAGCTTCCTTGCGGAGGCGGCTCTCCTCGGGGCCCTGGGCGCTCTTGGAGGCTTCATCCTCGGTATTCTCGGTTCCTGGGTTGTGTGCCTTCTCAACGGATGGGCGCTATCTCTGCCGCCCCTTATCCTAGGGATTCCTTTCCTCGGCTTGGGTGTGGGCATCGTGGCGGGTGCATTGCCCGCCTACGCGGCAACGAAGGTTCAGCCGCTTGAGCTGCTACAATAACTGCCCAGCGGATAAGGGCGGTGCCCCGGAAGGTCATTCTTCCGGGGCACCGCCCTTTAGCTATGTGGGTTTATGCGATTGAGGGGCGAAGCCTAGCCGGCGTGAACGTCTTCATCGTGTACGTTCTCATGGCACAAATCCTCGTGCAGAATATCCCGCGCCGGATGCTGCTGCGCCCGCTCCTCCGCAGCACGGTCAGACAGCGAATAAAACCACGTAATGTGCTCGCACACCCGCTCATAGGCTGTCTGCTCATCGTGAGAGGCAATCGCCTCAATAATGCCGTAATGCTGCTGCTGCAACGTGCGCTTGACCGCCTCCCAATCCTTTAGGAAAGGAACCGCCTCCTGCACATAACTCATCGTCGCCATGTGCAGAGAGTCAATCACCGTATCAAGCACAATATTGCCGCCGAGCTTCGACAGCTCATAGTGAAAACGCGTATCGCAGAAGTGGAAGCGCTCATCGCTGATCTGCTCATCCATCTCCGCCAGATGCACGCGCGCCCGCTCCAGCGCCGCCGCACGCTCCGGAGTGTCCGGCGCGGCAGCCGCCGCACGTGCCGCAGGGCCCTCTAGTAGCAGGCGGGTTGAGACAACGTCCTTCACCGGCAGGCTACGGGTCGCAATGTGCATGCGCAGCGCCCAGCTGAGCGCATCCGACGGCTCCGAAATGATAATCGCGCCCGACTTCGGTCCCGAACCGGTACTGGAACGAATCAGACCCAGCGCGTTTAAAACCCGGAGGCCCTCACGGACCGAGGGGCGGGAAATGCCGTGTCGTGCCGCCAGCTCACGCTCGGAGGGGAGCTTATCGCCCACACGCAACTCACCCAGGCGCAGGCGCCGCTCAAAGGTCTCCAGAATGATGCTGTAGCTGCGGTCCGCCAGAATCGGCTGGCGCTCAACCACAGGGGGCGCCTCTGCAGGCTGGGTGTCGTCAAAAGAACGAGGCATACTCTCTCCTGATAACGAGGCGGATAACGAAAAGAAGTCTCGACTCAGCATGTTCCCCCAAACTATTGGGGCAACCTATCGAGTCATAAGGGGCATAAAAAGCGGGGCGGCAGAACCGAGAAGGTTCGCCGCCCCGCCGTGGCCTCCGGAAAATACCGGGGCGAATGTCCTACGGCCCTTGAGGCTTTCACCTCAAGAACTCTCTAAGGGGTGAGCCTCAGATTAGGGAACCAGGAAGGACAGAACGTTGGTCTGCAGGAAGACCAGGACGCAGACGACCAGGAGCATAGCGAAGGACCAGGGGAGGACAGCCTTGAGGATGTCGGATTCCTTGCCTTCCATGTCCACGGAGGTAGCAGCAATAGCCAGCGACTGCGGGGAGATCATCTTACCGACCACACCACCGGTGGTGTTAGCAGCCAGCATGAGCTCGGGGGTTGCGCCGTGGATACCTGCGTGCTGCAGGTTCTCAGCAGCAGACACCTGCAGCTTGGAGAACAGTGCGTTTGCGCTGGTGTCCGAACCGGTCACAGCGGTACCGATCCAGCCCAGAGCCGGTGCGAGGAACGCGTAGACGGTGCCCAGGCCTGCCAGGAAGGTACCCATAGCAATGGTCTGACCAGAGAAGTTCATGACGTATGCCAGTGCCAGAACCGAAGCAATGGTCAGGATGGACCAGCGCATGCGGTAGACAACGGAACCGAATTCGGTGAAGATCGCCGGGAACTTGAAGGCGTAGCGGCCCTTCTCGTTGAAGAAGAAGTAGACGACAGCAACAACCAGACCGGAGATGATCAGCAGGGTGCCGGGGTTGGACATCCACGCGAAGTTGTAGACAGCGTCCTTGACGGGCTTGCCGTCAGCGGTGACGAGGCGGGAGCTCAGAGCCTGGATGTCGATCTTGATGACGAAGCTCTTCAGCCATGCCTTCAGGCCTGCGTGCAGGTTAGCAATACCGAAGATTGCAACGACGATGACGTAGGGCAGCAGTGCCATCCAGACGCGAACGGCGGGCAGAGCTTCCTTCTCTTCAGCCTGTGCGGGCAGGCCGTAGCGTTCACGAACGCCTTCGACGCCGCGCGGCTTCCAGAACTGCAGGAAGATAACGGCAACACCCATGGAGACGATGCAAGCAACAACGTCGGTCAGGTTGAACGCGGGGGTAGCAGCGGTGACCCACTGTGCAATAGCGAAGGAGACACCGATGATCAGTGCGGGCAGCCAAGCGTCCTTCAGACCCTTCATACCGTCGAGGATAACGAGCAGGATGAGCGGAACGAGCATTGCCAGGAACGGAGCCTGGTGACCAACGATAGTTGCGATAACGTGTGCGTCCTTGCCGCCGACGTCACCTGCGGTGGTAATCGGGACAGCAACTGCACCGAATGCCACGGGTGCGGTGTTAGCGAGCAGAACGGTGATAGCAGCCTTGAGGGGCTTAACGCCCAGGGCGAGAATCATGGTTGCGGTAATTGCAACGGGAGCGCCGAAGCCAGCCAGTGCCTCGAGCAGACCGCCGAAGCAGAATGCGATGAGGATAGCCTGGATGCGCAGGTCGCCGCCGCCAAGGCGGTCGAAGACGCGGCGCAAATCTTCAAAGCGGCCGGAGAGAACGGTGAGCTGGTAGAACCAGATTGCACCGAGGATAACCCAGCAGATGACCAGGCCGTAGATGCCACCGCGGACGGCGCCCAGACCGGCGAGGTCAGCGGGCATGTGGAAGCCCAGGACTGCTACGAGGATAGATGCTGCCAGTGCCACGAGTGCGGACCAGTGAGCGCGTGCCTTAACGCCCAGTAGCATCACAAAGAAGGTGAGGAGGGGAATGGTTGCCACGAGTGCGCTGAGGCCGAGGCTACCTCCCACTGCATTGGTTACAGCGGTATAAGTTTCCACTGGAACTCCTTTGGTTCAGGGTGTGTCTTGTGTGTGGTCAGACCATAGATAATCCCGCCGGGGAACGAGTCGTTGTTTCCCATGCGGGGATGTGGTCAGACCATTGATCGCATGTTTAGAAGAGTACCGGATAGTGTGGTGATTCACCAAAAGTGACCTGACTCATTTTCGCGACTAAGGGGTGTTCGGAGGGTTTGCGCCCTGTGAATTTACCGAAATATTGCGACCCTGACAGTTAATGCCAGCTTCTGAAACTCAGATATTTCTGAAGGCGTAATGAAATGGGTGTATGAGTGACTGCTTTATCTATTAGGAAACCTTCAACTGCGGGCACATTCTTGAAAAGAATGTTGCGTTAAAGAGGAGTCGCCCCACAAAACAATCATTAATGCTTCAGAAAGGTGGATTTCTAGGGGGTTTAGCCGCCGAAGATGTGCGTTTGATAAACGTTCAATAATTAAAGGGGTATAGGGGGTGGGGCGAGGGTAAAAACTAGATGAGGTCATATATACCGGAAGGTAGGGAAGTGTACCTTAAGGTCAGGGTGACCTAACCCGTTATTTAACAAGGAAAGTATGTGCTATTTCGACTAGAGAAAAGCCGCACAACGGTGTTAAATGGCAAGGAAGATAAAAGACATCACCACGGTTTCTGATCCCACCGCATCCCACCTCCACTTGGGGCGCGCACATCAGCCGGAACCTACCGGCCCAGCTTCCCCGGTTCATCTCTTTGAACCGCAGTACACGGAAGACCGAACTTATTCGGACTGTGCCCCGCCTGCCCCAGACGCAGGCGGTGAGACCGAGAAACTCTGAACACAGAGGAAAGGACGGACAAGTCATGCGCATTGCACTATTCTCCACGTGCATCGTTGACGGCATGTACCCCCGCGTAGCACGCGCCACCGTCGAAATTCTTGAGCGCCTGGGCCACGAGGTTGTCTTCCCCCCGAACCAGACCTGCTGCTCCCAGATGCACGTCAACTCCGGCTACTTCGATGACGGCTACGAAGTCATCAAGAACCACGTCGAAGCATTCGACTCCTGGGACTGGGACGTAGCTGTTGCACCCTCCGGCTCCTGCGTCGGCTCCCTGCGTCACCAGCAGGCAATGGTCGCACGTAGCCGTGGCGACGAAGCACTGGCTCTGAAGGCAGAGCAGATCGCTTCCCGCACCTTCGAGCTCTCCCAGCTGCTGATCGACATTCTCGGCATCACCAACGCAGCTGAGCAGCTCGGCTCCTACTTCCCTGAGCACGTCACCTACCACAGCTCCTGCCACGGTATGCGTATGCTCGGCCTGGGCACCCGCCAGCAGGACCTGGTCCGCACCGTTGAGGGCATCAAGTACACCCAGATTGAGGGCATGGACCAGTGCTGCGGCTTCGGCGGTACCTTCTCCTTCAAGAACGCTGACGTATCCGGCGCAATGGTCAACGACAAGGCAGACAACGTTGAAGCAACCGGTGCCTCCGTCTGCACCGGCGGCGACTGCTCCTGCCTGATGAACATCGGTGGCGCACTCTCCCGTCGCGGCTCCAACGTGAAGACCATCCACTTCGCTGAGATCCTCGCCTCCACCAAGGAAAACCCGCTCAAGATTGATGCCGAGCACCTCGAGCTCTCAATCGCCTAAGGAAAGATAAGACCTCATGACCGCTATTCAGCTTGGTATGCCCAAGGTCGTTCACTACGGCGAGGGCAACATTTTCGAAGAAACCCCCTTCCCCAAGTACGCGAAGGAAGAGCTCAAGAACGAGCAGCTGCGCTCCAACCTGCGCTTCGTGACCCACGCGATTCGTAACAAGCGCGCCAAGGTTACCGCTGAGGTGCCCGACTGGCAGGACCTGCGCAACACCGGTGAGTCCGTCAAGAACTACGTTCTGGCGAACCTGCCCGAGTTGCTCGAGCAGTTCGAGCGTAACTTCACCGCCGCAGGCGGCCACGTGCACTGGGCACGCAACGCCACCGAAGCAAACCAGATCGCTCTGGAACTGATTCGTGAGCAGGGCGTGGACGAAATCATCAAGATTAAGTCCATGGCAACCGCAGAGACCGGCCTAAACGAATTCCTCGAGGAAAACGGTATCAACGCTATCGAGACCGACCTCGCGGAAGAAATCGTCCAGCTCGGCCACGACCGCCCCTCCCACATTCTGGTGCCCGCAATTCACCGCAACCGCCGCGAAATCCGCGACATCTTCCTGCGCGAAATTGAGGGTATCAACCCGGACATCACCGATGAGCCGGCAGAACTGGCAGAGGCATCGCGTAACCGTCTGCGTAACAAGTTCCTGAACACCACCGTGGCAGTCTCCGGCACCAACTTCGGTATTGCTGAGACCGGTACCCTGACCATCGTGGAGTCCGAAGGTAACGGCCGTATGTGCCTGACCCTGCCCGACACCCTCATTACCTTCATGGGTATTGAGAAGATTCTGCCCACCTTCCAGGACTACGAGGCATTCCTGCAGCTGCTGCCCCGTTCCTCCACCGGTGAGCGCATGAACCCCTACACCTCCATGTGGACCGGTGTGACCCCCGGTGACGGCCCGCAGAACATGCACGTCATCCTCATCGACAACGGCCGTACCGCCGTTCTGTCCGACGAGCTGGGTCGCCAGGCACTGCGTTGCATCCGCTGCTCCGCTTGCATGAACGTGTGCCCCGTGTACGAGCGCGCAGGCGGCCACGCCTACGGCTCCACCTACCCGGGCCCCATCGGCGCGATTCTGTCCCCGCAGCTCTCCGGTATCGAGGCTGCAGAGAACAACTCCCTGCCGTACGCGTCCTCCCTCTGTGGCGCATGCTACGAGGTCTGCCCCGTGAAGATTAACTTCCCCGAGGTGCTCGTGCACCTGCGCGCTAAGGACGTCGAGTCCAAGCACGCTGTCCGCGAGTTCGAGGGTAACAAGAAGGCTCCCTTCTCGCAGATGGACGGCATGATGCTCGGTGCGAAGAAGCTCTTCACCTCCGGCAAGATGATGTCCATTGCAGAGCGTGGTCTGCCCATGTCCCGCCTCATTACCGGCCGCAAGCACAAGATCACCGCTGTTCCCGGTATCGTCGGCGGCTGGACCGCTTACCGCGACATCCCCGAGCCCCCCAAGGAATCCTTCCGCAACTGGTGGAAGAAGGAGAAGGGTCAGGCTCCGGCACGCGATAACGCACAGCGCGTTGACATTCAGGCCCTCATCGAGGCTAACAAGGGTAAGGCAGCTGAAGCGGCTGCAAACGCTAAGGCTGCTCAGGAAGCCCGTGAAGCTAAGGAGAACAACTAATGTCCTCTGCTAAGGAAGATATCCTCGCACGTATCCGCTCGTCCCTGGCTGACGCACCCGTCGCCCCCGAGCCCGTACGTAACTACCGCCGCGTCAGCGAGCTGAACGAAGAGCAGACCATTGAGATGCTCGTCGACCGCCTCATTGACTACAAGGCAAACGTGTTCCACGCGAACAAGGAGAACATCTCCGAGGTCATCGCAGAGCGCCTGGGTGAAAAGTCCACTTACGTGGTTCCCGAGGGCCTGAACATGGAATGGCTACCGGCTGACACCGCTGACCGCAAGCGCGTCACCGACTCCGGTAGCACCCTCAAGCCCGGTTGCCTGTCCCTGAAGGAACTGGACGCAGTGGACGCTGTGGTGACCGGTTCGACCGTCTCCTGCGCAGAGACCGGCACGATCTTCTTGAACACCAACCCCGATGAGGGTCGCCGCGCCATCACCCTGGTGCCCGACCACCACATCTGCGTGGTGCCCCGTTCCACCGTGGTGGAGCTGGTTCCCGAGTCGATCGAGCGTATCACCTACACCCGCCCCGTGACCATGATTTCCGGTCCGTCGGCAACCAGTGATATCGAGCTGATCCGCGTGGAGGGCGTGCACGGCCCCCGTACCCTGGACGTCATCATCTACGACGCCTAAGGTAAAGCGCCAGAAGGCAAACCTCTAAAGAAACCGCCCGAGAGCTAAGGCTCCCGGGCGGTTTCTTTATGTCCTCGCGACGTCTAGCTGCAGAAGCGAGGCGACAGCCATGAGCGCACAAAAACGGTGGCGGGCCCATGTTTCCCGCCACCGTTCTGTGCTTTATAGGGTGGTGTATCGACGGTTAGCGTCGTAGCGCCCTGTGAGGGTGCTTAGGCGCGTGCGTCGAAGTGCTGCAGACCGGAGTCCTCACGGCTACCGCCCTGGCCATCGCCAACATCGTGGTAGTCCTTAATCCACTCGATCTTCTGAACCCACTTGACCATCTTGTAGCCGTGCATGGAGTCCGCACGCAGACGGAGCGGGCCACCGTACACATCCGGCAGGGGCTTGTCGTTCATGCCCCACGCCAGGATGGTCTCATCCTCCATTGCCATGGAGATGTCCAGGCACTCGTAGTAGGGTTCGGTCGGGCGGCCGTCGTAGGTGTGGCCCACGTGGCCGAAGGAGGTCACCATAACGTAGCGTGCTTCGTCGGTCTTCTCGACCAGTGCGAGAACGTCGCGCAGGCGCACGCCCTCCCACTTGGCGATGCCGGTCCAACCCTGCATGCAGGTGTGCATGGTGATGTTGACTTCCTTGCCCAGCTGCTTGAGCTCGTCAATGCTCAGGGACTTGGATTCCTTCACCAGGCCGCCCAGCTCGAGGCGGTAGTCAACGAACTCGTGCTCCTTCAGGCGGTTCCACTCGGTGCTCTCACGCTCTGTCGGCGGGCGAGTGTTAACCCAGTGGAAGGGCGAGATGTCGGCATCGGTGAAGGTCTTCTTCTGCACCTGACGCGAGGAAATGCGGTCCAGCAGGACGTTACGAATCGGCTGGGTCAGACCCCAAATGAAGGTCTGGGTGAATCGCAGGTCGCGCAGGGACCAGTACGAAGCGAAAATCCACAGAGCCACAGCGAAGACAATGCCGCCAATGAGCATGGTGACTGCCTGAGCGAACTGTGCTGCGTCGACCTCGTTGTAGGGCTTGTTCAGCATCATGTGGGCGATGTTGTACTGGGGGTGAACCACGAACACCAGAGCCACGTGAATGACGGTGAAGACGCAGTAGAACGCCATGCCCAGGAAGTGGATGGAACGTGCGGTCTGGCGGTTACGGAAGAGACGCACGTAGCCGGGGAAGCGGCCGCAGAATGCCGGGCTCATAATCGGGCCGGTTGCAATCATCAGCGGTGCCACGATGAACACCACGGTGAAGTACATGATCTGCTGCAGAGC
>ERZ772979.78-NODE-78-length-84579-cov-9.584674_pt1 | contig 84579 bp, 72 predicted proteins | sample MGYA00511130_ERZ772979 | MGnify/ENA primary metagenome ERZ772979 (study PRJEB29015, sample SAMEA2738103) | human oral metagenome | biome: human oral; feature: human-associated habitat; material: saliva | place: China | collected 2186 ...
TATATGATATTTTCTTTATTATATAATTAATCGACACAATGCAGATAGCTGTAATTAGAAAAAATATATTTGGAGGAATATTCCAAGTTTCGATGTGCAATCTATCTAAATAAAATAGTAAGGTTGATACAATTCCGAAACCACCTAATATCTTAGCAATTAGTTCACGTCCCTTAGATTTCTCAGAGTAGAACGATTTATCTCCTTCGAATTTTTCTATAATACTTTTGCAAATTTTATCAAGAGAGTTTTCTAATCTTTTACTAGCATCATCTATACTAATCTGTTTGCCTACACTTACTTCATATATCGAATCAAATAAAGCTATGTAGAAATCATTTACATAACTTTCTTCATTCTCGGGAGGCTTTAAAGATGTAATCATAATCTTGCTTTTATCTTTGTTATCCTCTATTTTTATATATCCCTTTGATGCTAAATATAAGTAAAGTGAAACAATATCTTCGTTATCGATTACTTCGTCTGCTAAATATCCGAGCTCTGCTGATGTAATTCCATCTGGCGGATTAAACATCACAGGTATTATAAGATCTTTATTTTTGTGGTTTGTATACTTAAATACTGCAATAATAATTAAAATTATTAAAAGTATAGCCATGTTTAAATTGACACTCCATCTATTACTTGGAACATCAACCCAGTAGTTTTTAGGTGTATCTACTTGAAGTGTCACTCCGTAATTTGCCGGAAGCATAGTAGCCTTATAATTCAGCGTATTGCTTTTCTTATCGTATTTCCACTTAGTAGTCTGCTTAGTACTTCCATATTTACCTACATAGCTTTTCATCTTTGAATACGGAAAACCGTCAGGTAACTTAACCGTGACATTTGCATTCATGATGATCATTTCCCAGTTTGTTGGTATTACATTAATATTTATTTGCTTATCTGCATTTGTTGGAAGGTAATTTTCTATTATGTATTCAATTGTATAACTATTTTCTCCAAATACTGTTCTATCTGGTCTTCCGATTGTAATTACTTTATTTCCTTTCACAATATTCACATTGTAATTGTAATCGGAGACTTGTAAATCATTTATTTTATAATTGCCTGTAAGTGGAATAGACCTTACAATCCCATGCTTATTTCGATTTAGAATTACATTGATTTCCTCTCTAACATTATAGCTATAGTCTTTATTTACTGTGATTTCAACATCAAAATAATTTGTTGTTGCTCCATAACGCTTGAACTCATTTCTTGCAGCTTTGCTGTTTGGTGTTTCATCAAATAATTTATTGATTTCATTGTATGAATATTTATCATAATCGTAGTATTCACTGTTCCAAATATCGCTATCTTCTGCAAGCACCGATACGATGCTCAAAGCTGTAAGTAACATAAGCAATACTATAACTATCTTTACATGCCTTTTCTTATTTATCTTATGCACATACAACCTCCTTTGATATCACGTTCTAAAACAATTGAATCACTTAACAACACATTTAGGCAGTTTACGCTTCACTAAACACCGCCACTATCCGATTTACCCACATATAATCAATACTGCCAGCTCTATGTGAAGTTTAACTGCTATGATTAGGAATTTTGATGTTTTCAAACTTGTTTTATCTAAAATATAAATTCCAATATTTACTATAGATCCGTGCACACAGCATAGGCTGTGTTTCCCTTTGCCGCAATAGCATAAAGCTTATCATTATCTATTATCATTTGCTGATATACTGTTATTTCGAATTTATCAAATTCGAGTTTCTTATATAGGGTACCGTCATTTCTATTTATCAAAACAGGTTTGTTTTTCTCATTCGACAGAAGTACATAATCTTTGTAATAGAGAAAATTAGATGTTCCCCTGGTGTTATAGCTATACTTTATACTTCCATCAGACAAGTTAACAGCAAAGAACTTTCCGCCCATTCCATCCGTTCCGAAATACAATATACCCTCTTTCTCATCAACATCTGTATAAAGATACGCGCCCAGTTTAGTCTTCCAAATAACTTTGCCTGAATCAGCCTCCCGACATGCCATTATAAAGGATGAATGCATATAAACCTCAATGTTTCCGAAGCGATATACCTTGCCATCACTATAGGTATTATCTAAAGGAGCAGGCGCATCCCCTATCACTTTTAGTTCTTCATCAGTGACTTCTATCAACTTTTCTAAAGACTTGCGATATCCCTTATATTTCTTTGTATTAATTATGAATCTCCCATCTTTCTCATTAAGCTCACAATCGAGAGCCGATATATCGTCTAGATCCATAAGACGAATCTGTCCATGATTCATAAAATCAGTAGAAAAATTTGTAAGTATAAATCCCTGCATATAGTCTTTTGAATCATCTACATGAGCAGTATAAGATACACAGCTAAGCACAGCGATTTTATTCTTTATCTTATATATTCCAACAGTATTATTTGCTCTTAGTTCAATATCATCCCAAGTCAAAGGATATGCTATCAAATGATTCATATTTCTTCCTCGTTAAGTTCTCTAAAGCTATCTATATGATATCCAAAATAGCTTTTTCCAGACCTTCCGATAAATATTCCATGCTCCGGCATATTAGAGATTTCACCTAAGAAGATCATGGGTAAATCATCTGAAAACGGATATTCTACCTCTATATCATTCTTTAGCGTGACAAGTGCTTTTTCTTTAATCATCCAAATCACCAAATTAATATTAAAAACGATGAAACTTAGTGATGGAACAGTCTGAATCCTGTAAACGCCATAGCTATTCCATACTTGTTACAAGAATCAATAACTAGATCATCGCGGGTCGAGCCTCCAGGCTGGGCAATATACGAAACACCACTTTCATGAGCTCTGTCGATATTATCGCTAAATGGAAAGAATGCATCTGATGCTACTGATACGCCTGTAATCGCATCAAGAATCTGTCTTTTTTCTTCAACTGTAAATACCTCAGGCTTCTCCGAGAATAATTCCTTCCAGTCAAAATCCCCTCTAGCTTCAGGCGTATCCTCCATTGCTATATATCTATCTATAAAGTTATCCTTGTTGGGTCTCTTTATACCTTCCTTAAAAGGTAAATTGAGTACCTTTTCAGACTGTCTGAGATGCCAATTATCAGCCTTTGAACCAGCAAGACGAGTGCAGTGAACTCTTGACTGCTGACCAGCTCCTACTCCAATTGTCTGACCATCTGCTGCATATACAACAGAGTTTGATTGTGTATACTTAAGTGTTATTAGAGCAATTACCAAATCATCCTTAGCATCCTCTGGAATATCCTTTATTTCAGTCACTACATCATTAAGGCAAGTCTTGTCTATTTTTATATCATTATGCTTCTGTTCAAAAGTAACGCCAAATACCTGCTTTGTCTCAACTTCAGGTGCTCTGAAATTCTCATTCACTTTGAGAATCAGATAATTTCCATTTTTCTTCTGCTTCAATACCTCTAGTGCTGCGTCAGTAAAATCTGGAGCAATTACACCATCAGAAACTTCTCTCTTAATTAGCTTCGCACATGTTTCGTCACATGTATCACTCAAAGAAATGAAATCACCAAATGATGACATACGGTCAGTCCCACGAGCCCTCGCATATGCTGTTGCAATCGGAGATTCATCTAGGCCAGCGATATCATCTACAAAACAAGCTTTTTTAAGCTTATCGCTCATAACTCTCCCAACAGCAGCAGACGATGGGCTTACATGCTTAAAAGAAGCTGCCGCAGCTTTTCCAGTCGCCTCCTTTATCTCACTTACTAGCTGCCATCCATTTAAAGCATCTAGAAGGTTAATATATCCAGGTTTGCCATTTAAAACCTCAAAAGGCAATTCTGACCCGTCTTCCATATAAACAGAAGCTGGCTTTTGATTTGGGTTACATCCGTATTTTAATTCGATTTTTTTCATTTCATTCACCACTCGTAACTACGCTACAATTCTTACTCTTATAATCGAGATAAGAGGCTATTAAAACAGCCTCTCATCTTATATATTGCTTTAATTAAATAAATATGAAATTAATAACCTCTATAGGTTAATCTCAGTTTCGATATTTTTCTGAGGATGACGTTCGATAATTGGATCAATAACCTCAGTAATCAATTCTTCGACCTGAGATGGGCTTCTTCCTACATATAGAATTGGATCCATAGCTGATAGAATCTCTTCTTTAGAAAGTCCAAATGTCTTATCGGCAGCAATTCTATCGACGAGATCATTATTAAGTCCATCTCTCTTAACTCTTAGCGTAGCCTCATGAGAATGAACTCTTATCTGTTCATGTAAATCCTGTCTATTTCCACCCTTCTTAACTGCTTCCATCATTATATTCTCAGTTGCGATGAATGGGAGCTTTTCCATAGTACGGGCATTTATAACCTTAGGATACACCACCATATCACTTGTTATATTGATATACAGGTTAAGAATACCATCTAGTGCTAAAAAAGCTTCAGGAACGGAAATTCTCTTATTTGCAGAGTCGTCCAGTGTTCTCTCGAACCACTGCGTTGCAGCAGTAATTGCTGGGTTAAGTGAGTCAACGATTACATATCTAGCAAGAGATGTAATACGCTCGGATCTCATTGGATTTCTTTTGTATGGCATAGCAGAAGAACCAATTTGATTCTTTTCAAAAGGCTCTTCCATCTCCCCAAATGACTGAAGGATTCTAAGGTCGTTTGAAAACTTAGAGGCACTCTGTGCAACTCCAGAAAGCGACGATAATATATTAGCGTCCACTTTACGAGAATAGGTCTGTCCAGATACCGGAACACAACCAGATACTCCGAATTCTTTTGCAATAATCTCATCAAGCTTCTTGACCTTAGACTCATCGTTGTTGAAGAGGTCCATAAAGCTTGCCTGAGTACCTGTTGTGCCCTTTGAACCAAGCATTTTGAGATCTTCGAGCCTTCTTTCAAGTTCGATTACATCGAGCGCTAGTTCATACATCCACAGCGATGCTCTCTTACCTACAGTAGTTAGCTGTGCTGGCTGCAAATGTGTGTATCCAAGGCAAGGCATAGCCTTATATTCTCTTGAAAACTTCTTTAGATTTACAAGGACCTGAACTGTCTTCTCGATGATAAGTTCAAGAGCTTCCTTCATCAAAATAACATCTGTATTGTCACCAACATAGCACGATGTAGCTCCGAGGTGAATTATCGCCTCTGCTTTAGGGCAACGCTTTCCATATGCATAGACATGGCTCATTACATCGTGACGCACTTCTTTTTCCCTAGCTTCTGCTACCTCAAAATCAACGATGTCCTTGTTATCAATCATTTCCTGGATCTGTTCATCAGTGATATCAAGACCAAGTTCTTTTTCAGCCTTTGCTAGAGCTATCCATAGCTCATGCCATGTTGTAAATTTCTTCTTTTCGGAGAATATATACTTCATCTCCTTGCTCGCGTATCTAGAAGATAGTGGCGACATATACTGCAATCTATTGGTTTCCATTAATCCCCCATTCTCTTGTTATAAATATTAACTTCTCTTTCTAGAGTCTCCGGATTGATCATCATAGTGCATAGAGAAATTTTATTATCATCATTAAGGCTATTCCATATAGTATCAGTAAACTCTTCTATAGTATCTGGAATTTTAAATAGCTTAGGCTCACCTTCAAATGTTGGAAGAGGTTTATCGTTACCCTCATATGTGTGTATAAAATGTGCGTAGTTTGGACGCGAAGGATATTCGTAGAAATATCTATGACAATCTGTCCCCTGTCCATCAGAATCCTTGAGAATACTCAGTTTATATGAACCATCTACAAGGCTTAAAATACCACTAATTCTCGGTGTAAAATGAGGCGCATCAGGTTCGAAACATCTAGTTCTCAATGCATCCTCAAATGTAAGGCCTTTGTTAAGGAACTCCTCGACTGTATCCGTCTGATCTCCATTCGTTACAATTAAATTCTTGCCATTTGTCTTAATTGGATAATAGATGATGAGAGTTGGGTCAATATCTGCCTCCTTATCGTAAGGTGCAATTGCTACTCGATCATCTTCCTTATAAAAAATTCTATTTCGACTATTTTCACTTCTTCCCATTATAAAATAGGCAACGGCAATCTTATTTGATGTTCTTCCAATAAGGATGCCCCTGCCCCAATAGTCATTAGAAGCGAGAAAACTAAGTTCATTAATTTGTGTCTTATTCATTACTCACCCTGTCTAAATAACTTTGTAATATTAAAATTGCTGCCTGCTTGTCAATAACCTTCTTGCGATCACTTCTTTTTACATCACCTGCAATAAGGATATTTTCTGCTAACTTCGTCGTAAATCTCTCATCTTGCCACTCGATATTTACATGAGCAAGACCAGAGCTTCTTAATTTATTTTCAAGCATAGTACGGAAATCACGTACCTTTTGAGTCTGTACGCTATCGGTTCCATCAAGGCTTAGAGGAAGCCCGACTACAACTGTATCACACTCATATTCGCGCACTAAATCAAGCACCTTGGTAGTATCCTTTCTAATACCAACACGCTCAATTGTAGTGACTCCCTGTGCTGTAATATCTAGTAAATCGCTTACCGCAACACCTATAGTTTTTTCACCGACATCAAGTCCTATTTTTCTCATCTAATATAAAACCTACTTATCAAGCTCTAGATAAGACTTTAAAATCTCCTCGAGTAGCTCATCTCTATCAATCTTAAGAATGAGGTTTCTCGCATCATTATGGCTTGTTATATAAGATGGGTCTCCAGATGTTAAATATCCAACCATCTGATCGATAGCATTGTATCCCCTCTCCTGAAGAGATGAATAAATCTGATGCATCGCTTCTTTGTTGGAAATCTGTTTGATCTTTGCACTTTCGAACAAAATTGTATCCTTGCTCATATCTTCCTCCTATTTTATAGAATTTAGCGAGATATATTTAGTTATAATAGGTGAATTATAAGCCATTCACCTATTATCTACCTAACTTATTTATTTGCAACTAGAGTCTTTGCTAATTCGAATGCTTCTTCTAACTTGCTTTCATCCTTTGCTCCAGCCTGCGCCATTCCAGCCTTTCCGCCTCCATTACCGCCGGCAACCTGCGCGATTTCCTTAACTAGCTTTCCAGCATGGAAGCCTTCGCTAACAAGCTCATCGCTTACAGAAACAAGAATTGCAATCTTACCATCATTTACAGATGCAGCAACGAAAATAGACTTAGTCTCGCTGGACTTTATTGCATCTGCCATCTCTCTAAGTTGAGCAACATCTGTATTGTCAAACCTCTTCGTTATTAACTTGATACCATTTATATCAGAACCAGATGCGATGATCTCATCAAGTGAACCTGCGATTTCATCTGCCTTTAAAGATTTAATTGTCTTCTCAAGTTCCTTATTGTCGGAAACGAGCTGAGCTGCTTTCTTTTCAATATCACTAGCATTAGACTTAAGTGTTGCACATACATTTGAAATTACTGACTCTTTGTCTTCAGTATAACCGATAACCTGAGTTCCAGTAATTGCTTCAATTCTTCTGATACCAGATGCAATACCAGCTTCAGAAATAATCTTGAATGCACCGATTTTACCAGTATTGTCGATATGAGTACCACCACAGAATTCTACGCTATAATCACCCATGCTTACAACGCGGACGATATCCCCATACTTTTCACCAAAGATAGCAGTAGCTCCCATCTTCTGAGCATCCTCGATTGGCATTTCCTGCATAAGAATCGGAAGGAATGCGTCAATCTTATCGTTAACGATATCTTCTACCTCTTTAATCTGATTATGAGTCATAGCCTCGAAGTGATTAAAATCAAATCTAAGATAGTGATTATCAACATAAGAACCAGCCTGTGATACGTGCTCTCCGAGGACATCCTTTAGAGCTTGCTGAAGAATATGTGTTGCACTGTGCCCTCTAGCTGTTCTATTTCTATTTGCTACATCAACCTTTAGCTCTGCAGTATCTCCGACGTTTACATTATCAACTGATTCATCAACAAAGTGTAAAAAGATATCATTTTCTTTAGTTACATCATTTACGTGATATTCCTTATCAGCTATGATAATCACTCCTATATCATGAAGCTGGCCACCGCTTGTAGCATAGAAGGGAGTCTTGTCGAAAATAAGCAGATTCTTACCCTCACTACTGTTTACATATAAAACTTTAGCGTTAGAATCTAATTCCGTATAGCCTAGGAATTTACTCTTTGGCAATTTATCGTAGTCAGCTGCATCCTTCCATGCTACATCTTCTGTGGATTTTTGCCCCTGACGTGCGAGTTCCTTCTGGCGGTTCATATTTTCCTTGAAGCCCTCCATATCAACAGAAATTCCTCTCTCAGCCAGGATTTCTTCAGTCATCTCTACAGGGAATCCGTAAGTATCATAAAGTTTAAATGCATCTGCACCATCTAATACCATCTTATCGTTTTTATCCAGCTTTGCGATGTATTCTTCAAGAATTCCCATGCCATTATCCATGGTATTTGCAAACTGCTCTTCCTCGATAGCTATAAGCTTCTTTATGTAGTCATGCTTTTCGACTAGTTCAGGATATGCCCCACCAGAAACTTCTACTACAGAATCCATAAGCTTAGCTAGAAAATTATTCTCTTTAATTCCTAGGAGTCTACCATGTCTAGCCGCCCTTCTGATAAGACGCCTTAAAACGTATCCTCTTCCTTCATTGCTCGGCATAATTCCATCTGCAATCATAAATACCATAGATCGCAAATGATCAGTAATTATTCTCAAACTTACATCATTCTGTTCATTTCCAGCTTGATAGTCAACTCCTGCCATTTGTGCAACTGAGTCAAGTATCTTTCTAATAGTATCTATATCAAATATGGAATCTACATCTTGCATAATGCAGGCAAGTCTTTCAAGTCCCATTCCAGTATCAATATTAGGATGCGCTAAATTTGAATATGACCCGTCTTCTTCCTTAGAAAACTGTGAAAATACATGATTCCAGAATTCTATATACCTGTCACACTCACAGCCTGGTTTACAGTCAGGTGCACCACATCCATATGCTTCACCTCTATCATAGTAAATCTCGGAACAAGGTCCACATGGACCAAGACCTATTTCCCAGAAGTTGTCTTCTTTCCCGAGCCTTACTATCCTTTCAGCAGGCATTCCTAGTTTTATCCATATGTCATATGCTTCATCGTCATCCTGATATATAGTAGCCCAAAGTTTATCCTTAGGCATATTCAGATGTTCTGTAATAAACTCCCATCCCCATGTTAATGACTCTTCTTTAAAATAATCTCCAAAACTGAAGTTTCCTAGCATCTCAAAAAACGTACCATGACGAGCAGTCTTTCCAACATTATCGATATCTCCAGTTCTTATACATTTCTGACAAGTAGTCATCCGTTTAGACGGAGGTGTCTCAACTCCTGCAAAATATGCCTTTAATGGTGCCATGCCAGAATTAATAATAAGCAAACTTTTATCATTTTTGGGAATCAAAGATGCACTTCCCGCTGCATAGTGACCCTTACTAACAAAGAAATCACGGAATAAATCTCTTATTTCATTAAGACCAAGTTTTTCCATTTAAAAAAAATCTCCCTTTATATACAATGCTTATATTTTATACTGAAATATCGATATTCACAAGTAATTAGAGCATTAAGAATTATAATTAATCAACAATTTCTATGCATTCAAGTTGACTTTTTACATCTTTTTTAATATCAGCCAGAAATTCCTTGCGGAGTTCTGCTTGTTCCAACGTCTCTTCAACTGTTAAACCTTCGCTCTTGCTTTTTTTTGCGAGCTCATTAATTCTATCAATTTTTTCTTTTTTCATCATGCACCTTTTCTTTTTTTCTAATTAGATAAACATGCCATACCCGCATAGCAAGTATGACATGTAATTTGTTTAAACTATTTATTTAAATCCCTTGCTTCGTTTCACAAGATCTTCGTATCTCGCTTCAGCTTGTTTAGCTGCCTCGTCAAATAGCTTCTTTGCTCTTTCTGGATTCGATTGCTCTAATGCCCTGTATCGAACTTCTCCATCTAAAAACTCTTTATACTCAAGAGTTGGTTTTTTACTATCAAGAGTGAACGGATTACCATCACCTTCAATAGCTTTTCTTGGATCAAATCTGAAGAGGTTCCAATAACCAGACTGAACCGCTTTCTTCATCTCGTTCATAGAGCAGTTCATTCCGGCTCTAATTCCGTGATTTATACAAGGTGAATAAGCAATTACAATTGAAGGTCCATCATATGCTTCTGCTTCTTTTAGAGCCGTCAAAGTCTGTGTAGGATTAGCACCCATTGCAACTTGTGCCACATACACATAACCATAAGCCATTGCAATTTCCGCAAGGTTCTTTTTGCCTACAGCCTTACCAGCTGCAGCAAACTGTGCTATAGCACCAGCCGGAGTAGACTTAGAAGCTTGTCCTCCAGTATTCGAGTATACTTCAGTGTCAAATACCAGAATATTTACATTTTCACCGGAAGCGATTACATGGTCGAGACCACCGTATCCGATATCATAAGCCCATCCGTCACCACCGAATATCCATATAGAAGGTTTTGGAAGTAGATCAGCATTTTTTGCAACAAATTTAGCATCAGCATCATCACTATCCTTGCAAACTTCTATTAGCTTTCTAGCGGCGTTTTCAGCCTTACGGCTATCTTCCATTCCATCAAGCCATTCCGTTGCGACATCACAGAATTCACTCTTTTCTGCAAGTCTCTTAACTGCCGACTTCATTTCTTTACGGCGAGTATTCATCGAAACAGCCATTCCAAGTCCAAACTCAGCATTGTCTTCGAATAATGAATTGGACCATGCTGGCCCTCTTCCTTCACGGTTTATAGTGTAAGGGGTACTTGGTGCACTACCACCCCAAATTGAAGAACATCCCGTCGCATTTGCGATAAACATTCTATCACCGAATAGCTGTGTTACAAGTCTAGCATATGGCGTCTCACCACAGCCTGGACAAGCACCTGAGAATTCAAGCAGTGGCTTAATAAAGCTTACGTTACGAGGAGTATCTACATTGCCATCTAATACATTCTCATCTGTATGGTCATTAGCATAATCAAACACCCTCTGCTGTTCCGCTGACCTCTCATCTTCATAAGGTATCATCTTAAGAGCTTTTTCCTTAGCAGGGCACACCTGAACACATGAGCCACAACCCGTACAGTTCACTGTAGATATGGAAATCATAAATTTATGATCTGGGTTGGCTTTTGATTTTAAAGTCGTTGCCTGCGCAGCCTCTGCGTCAGCTTCGCTTAAAGCAAATGCTCTAATAACCCCATGAGGGCAAGAATATGCGCACAAGTTACACTGAATACAGTTTTCAGAAATCCACAGAGGAACATCTATGGCAATCCCACGCTTTTCGTATGCTGCGGTTCCTGCTGGAATCATTCCATCTGCAACATCTAAAAATTTGGATGTAGGTATCTCATCACCTTTCATCGCAGCATCAGTCGTTAAAATATCATTGAGATACTTCTTAAGGTCTGGCCTATCAGACTGAAGTTGTTCCCTATTATCTGAAACTGCAATGTTCTTCCATCTCTCGGGTACTTCAACCTTATGAACATGAGTAACTCCGGCATCTACAGCATTACAGTTCATATTAACTACATCTCCACCTTTACTCATGTAGCTCTTCTTAATTGCAGACTTCATGTACTCTATAGCTTCATCAATAGGCATTATATTAGCAATCTTAAAGAAGGCTGCCTGTAGTACAGTGTTAGTTCTTCTTGAGCCGAGCCCCACCTGATTAGCAAGTTTAACTGCATCACAAGTGTAGAATTCTATATCATTCTCGGCAATATATTTCTTTGCTGCATCAGGAAGATGTGTTTCTAACTCTTCATCTGTCCAGCTACAATTCAGAAGAAATTTACCACCCGGATTAACGTCTTGAACGATATCATACTTATGCATGTACGCTGCACTGTGGCAAGCTATGAAATCTGCAGAATTCACATAATAAGTTGATCTAATCGGTTCATCTCCAAATCTAAGATGGGAAATAGTTACACCACCAGATTTTTTAGAATCATACTGGAAATATGCTTGAACGTACTTGTCAGTATGATCTCCGATAATCTTTACGCTGTTCTTATTAGCACCGACTGTTCCATCTGCACCAAGTCCCCAGAATTTACATGCAACTGTTCCTTTTGCAGAAACAATTGGATTTGAAGTTCTCTCTAGAGAAAGATTTGTAACATCATCGGTGATAGAAATAGTGAATTCTTTCTTTGGATTATCAGCAGCCATGTTGTCGTAAACAGCGATAATGTCACCCGGCTGAGTATCTTTAGATCCAAGTCCATAGCGGCCTCTTGTTAATCTAGGATTTAAATCATCCGAATCTGCAAGTGCAGACACAACATCGAGGTAAAGTGGTTCTCCATTTGAACCAGGCTCCTTAGTCCTATCAAGAACTGCGATATTTTTTACAGTTCTAGGAATCTCCTGTAGCAAATACTTGCTAGAGAATGGTCTAAATAGCCTAACCTTTATTAGTCCAACTTTTCTACCATTTTCATTTAGATAGTCAACCACTTCAGCAGCAGTTTCGCATACAGAACCCATAGCAATAATTACATCGGTTGCATCTTTTGCCCCATAATAGTTAAATGGCTTGTAATCAGTACCAATACTCTCATTAACCTGATCCATTACGCCTTTAATTATATCTACAGATTCATCATAAAATACATTTCTAGCTTCATTATGCTGGAAAAATGTCTCTGGCTGTTCAGCAGAACCCATCAGATGTGGATGACATGGGTTATTAGCATGCTGCTTGAATCTATCTACAGCATCATGATCAAGCATCGAATCAAGTGTTTCATAATCCCATACTTCAATCTTCTGCTGTTCATGACTTGTCCTAAACCCATCAAAGAAATGTACAATTGGCAGGCTCGCTTTAATAGAAGCTAGGTGCGATACAGCAGCTAAATCCATAACCTCCTGTGGGCTATTTGCAGCAATCATACCTACACCAGTTGCCCTTGCAGCCATAACATCAGAATGATCACCAAAAATAGAAAGTGCATGCGTCGAAACAGCTCTAGCAGCAACGTGGAAAACGCCTGGTAATCGTTCTCCAGCAATCTTATACATATTAGGAATCATCAGAAGAAGACCCTGAGATGCTGTATAGGTGCTGGTCAAAGCGCCCGCATTAAGTGAACCATGAACTGCTCCAGCAGCTCCACCCTCAGATTGCATCTCTACAACGCGTACCTTCTCTCCAAATAAGTTTTTTCTTCCTTCAGAAGCCCATTTGTCGATTACCTCAGCCATAACAGAAGATGGTGTTATTGGGTAAATCGCTGAAACTTCAGAGAAAGCATAAGCAACATGGGCCGCAGCCGTGTTGCCATCCATAGTCTTTTTAACCCTTTTTACTCTACTCATACTTACATACCTTTACTTTCATGTACTAATAGCAAGTTGAACAATTAATATAATATTTACAGTTTATCACGATTCAATAGTGCATTCAACGAAATTAAAGGTTCTAAAGATTGTACTTTATATAGCTACAGCCTCTAATAGTTTCTGTATTTCAAGCATTTTAATAGCCATGAAAACGATGGTATCTTTATTTGTAGGTGGTGAATTTAAACTAGGAAACACAAAATTATAAATAGCAAGACATTTAGTTTTATCTTTACAAACCATCCATAATTCTTTTGTAAAGTATCGAATAGCCTTTTCCACAGCCTCAGGAGATACATGAAATTGCTCCGCAACTTGTCGATATATCTCTCCAGCAATAATAACGTTTTGACGTGCTAGCAGTTGCTTACATACTATGACTGCTTCTACTAAATAACTTGCCCCCATTCCATCTTTCATAAAAACAGAACCAGCAAATGCACTTCTCAAAATGTGATCATCTACTAACTGACTTAGATCATAATCGCCTTTATCCATGCAATTAATTATCTTTTTAATTTCAGCATACAAAATTCTTAGTTTCAAATCTCTGAAATAGTTGAACGATGTGCACTTACTAACTTCACAATCATGATTTAAACAGGAAGCAAACACTAATGATAACGCATCTTCTGCGTCAAATGATATAGATTCATTATTTTTAATAGAGTAAAAATTTTTCATCGGATTATGCTTGTTATTCATAATAATAATTCCCTCTTTCATTAATATTAATGCCCACACTTAAGCATTAAACAGTAATCATATTTTTTAACTTCTCAAATGTAGCGTCTCCAATACCTTTAACTTGCTTCAAATCTTCAACTTTTGAAAACCTATGGTCCTTTCGATAATCAATAATCCTCTGTGCAATCGCATCCCCAACGCCTGGGAGGCTCATGAGTTTTGACTTATCTGCCAAATTAATATTAATCATCCCACCATCATTATTCGATTTATCTTCAATTTCCCTATTTGAATCCCCACCTCCATTGCTCGGTATAACGATTTTCTGACCATCTTGAACAAACTCTGCTTGATTTAAGGCATCGAGATTAGCATCTGATTTTAGACCACCTGCCTTTTCAATAAGTTCGAACACTCTCGTTTTTTTCTTGACCTTATATACTCCCGGTGAATTAACTGCGCCGCTTATATCTATGTAGAATTCGTCTGTTCCCTGCGGGCGTTCCTTTTCTTTGACTTTTTCTGTCTTATCAAGCTTGATCGTATCAGCATTGCTAGATTTCATATGTATTCCTGTAGCTCCAATGAAGATAATAACAACAAGTGCAATCTTGTATTTAAGCTTTCTATCCTTAGCAAATTGGAATCTAATACAATCAATTAAGTGGTTTTTCAGGTCATTATTTGTTTTTTTCATATATTACCCCTTCCGGGGGGTAGATTCAACTACATAGATAATACAATTTAGAAAATTATTTTGCAACAGTCTATCAGAAAGTCAGTAACATGTAAATACATAATATTTATAATTATTTTACAACACAAAACCCCATATAAATCAATGTACTCTAGATTGGCAATACAGTATTAAATATTTTTTATATAGGTTTTTAATGTAAAATAGGTGAATACATACTGCAAATAATGCAATTATGTATCCACCTATTTTTGCTTATAATATCTTAAGTACATCATGTAGTGTCTAGATATAATTTTAGCCACATGAAAGATTTAGAAGCTTGAAAGAAAATTAATTACCTAGTCATCGTAATATTCAAACTCATAGTCTTCTATTCTAACCGTATCTCCCTCTTTCAAACCAATCTTCTTTAGCATTTTAATGCCGCCTCTATCCACAATAAATTTATACAAATATCGCATTGAACCTGTATCCGTAAAATTAGTAGATCTAAAGATTTTAGAAAGCTGCTTACCTTCGAGAACAAAAGCGCCGTCATACGCTCTATAGGCCTTAAGTTTCTTGAAGTCTTCATCGAGCTCATCCTTCTCAAAATCAAAGTATTCAACTTCTTCCGCTTCTGGTTCAACATAATTATCTAGCTCATTGATTGTAGCATTAAGAAGTTCTTGTATACCTTGTCTAGCCGCAGCAGAAATCTTGAATACTCTTTTGCCTTCATTTTCAACAAATTCAATAAATTCTGTTAGCTTTTCCTCATCGCAAACGGCATCTATCTTGTTTGCAGCTACAAGCATAGGCTTTGCCAGCAGCCTTTCATCGTACTTTCTTAGCTCATCAATTATCTTCTTATAATCATCTATTGGGTCCCTGCCTTCACTGCCAGAAACATCAACTACATGAATAAGAACCTTTGTGCGCTCAATATGCTTTAGGAACTTAATTCCGAGCCCCATACCTTCATGTGCACCTTCTATAATTCCCGCAATATCTGCCATCACAAAGCTTTTGTCATATAGATCAACTACCCCAAGATTGGGATCTATAGTCGTGAAGTGATAATTTGCAACTTTAGGTTTTGCACATGTAGAAACGGAAAGTAACGTTGATTTTCCAACATTAGGGAAACCAACGAGTCCTACATCAGCGATGAGTTTAAGCTCCAGAATTACAGTTCTAACTTTAGGTAATTCACCGGCCTCAGCAAAATTAGGTGCTTGTCTGATGGAATTCTTAAAATGAACGTTACCCTTTCCACCTTTACCACCTTTTGCTGCGACAAGCGTATCCCCGTTATGCGCCATATCCTTCATCAGAAGTCCTGATTCTTTGTCAATAATCATGGTTCCAACAGGAACTCTTATCTCCAAATCCTCCCCGCGCTTACCGTATTTCTTACGACGCATACCGTTTTGACCATTTTCAGCTTCATACTTGCGCTTGTATTTAAAATCCATTAGTGTGCGAAGGTTATTATCGGCAACAAATATAATATTACCTCCATCGCCTCCATCGCCTCCATCTGGACCACCTTCTGGAACGTATGGCTCTCGTCTAAAGGTTACGGCTCCATCTCCACCTTTTCCAGATGTAATAATTATTTCAGCTCTATCTACGAACATTTATTTCTCCAATATATTAAAAATGACCCCTTGAAATAAGGGGTCAATAAGTTTAAGCTTCTTCGCTGTATACGCTGATCTGCTTTCTCTTCTTGTCAAATCTCTCAAACTTAACGTTGCCATCGATCTTTGCAAATAGAGTATCATCTCCACCGATACCAACATTGTTACCAGGGTGGAACTTTGTTCCTCTCTGTCTAACAAGAATGCTTCCAGCACTTACATACTGTCCCGCACCTATCTTAAGTCCCAAGCGTTTGGACTCGGAATCACGACCGTTCTTGGAACTACCTACTCCTTTTTTACTTGACATGACTAGTCACCTCCTATATTGAAATTCTTAATTACTTAGATTCAATTGCTGAAAGAATATCAGCCTTAGTAGCCTTTGAAGGAACCTCAACTCCAAGATTCTTAGCAATCTCTAGAAGCTCTTCCTTCTTCATTGATAGCGAAGCCTTCACTTCAGACTTCTCTGCCTTCTCTGTAGTCTTAGCCTTAGCTGGAGCTGCCTTCTTAGCTGCTGCGCCAATGCCTGTAACCTTAACTAGAGTGTATGGCTGTCTGTGACCATTCTTTCTTCTGTAGTCCTTCTTAGCCTTGTACTTAAAGATAATAACTTTTTCGTTCTTACCCTGCTCGAGTACCTCGGCCTGAACTGCACAACCTTCAACAAATGGTGTACCTACCTGAAGTTTGTCTCCTCCAACAGCTACAACCTCATCAAAGGTAACTGTCTCTCCAACTGCAGCGTTAAGCTTTTCAACCTTAAGTACATCATTCTCCTGTACTCTATACTGCTTACCGCCTGTTTTAATAATTGCGTACATATTAATTCCTCCTCAAACCAGACTCGCCAGAATTACGGGTGCTACGCTTAAAACCCATTCTGTGCGGCTAACCGTCTAAATATAACATGTTCCAGGACTTATGTCAAATCCCAGAACATTATAAATCATTATTATTCGATTACTACTCCATCTTCGTCAACTTTAAGCTCTTCTTCATCATTACCGTGAATTGCATCCATGATTTTAGTCTTAAGAGTCTCAAGAATCTCAGGATGAGAAACGAGAAATTCTTTCACATTCTCACGGCCTTGCCCTATTCTTTCACCCTCATAGCTATACCACGAACCCGCTTTATCAATGAATTTCATAGCTGTAGCAGTATCTAGCACATCACCTGCAATAGAAATACCTTCTCCATACATTATATCGAATTCAGCAATTTTAAATGGAGGTGCTACTTTATTTTTTACAATTTTAACCTTAGTTCTATTACCAATGGTCTCATCACCACGCTTGATAGAATCAGCACGTCTTACGTCAAGTCGCATGCTAGCATAGAATTTGAGTGCTCTGCCACCAGTTGTCGTCTCTGGATTACCAAACATGATTCCGATTTTCTCACGAAGCTGGTTGATGAAAATAACACAAGTATTAGTCTTGTTAACGGTTCCTGCAATCTTTCTGAGGGCTTGTGACATAAGTCTAGCCTGGAGTCCAACGTGAGAGTCTCCCATATCCCCCTGAATTTCAGCTTTTGGAACTAGTGCAGCCACAGAGTCTATAACAATAAGATCAATAGCTCCACTTCTTGCAAGCATATCGCAAATCTCTAGTGCTTGTTCTCCAGTATCAGGCTGTGACACTAATAAATCATCTACATCTACACCTAAATTCTTAGCATAAACTGGATCTAGCGCATGCTCAGCATCGATAAATGCAGCTTTACCACCAGCCTTCTGAGCCTCTGCGATGCAGTGCAATGTAAGAGTTGTCTTTCCTGATGATTCAGGTCCATAAATCTCAACAATACGACCGCGCGGAACACCACCGATACCAGTCGCAACATCTAGTGATATAGATCCTGTGGAAATCCCTTCAATGTTGTTATGAAGACCTTCATCTCCAAGCTTCATGACTGCACCTTTGCCAAATGCTTTCTGAATCTCATCTAGCGCATGTTCCAAGGCCTTTTCTTTATCACTAACGTTACCAACCACGCTCTTATCTTTACCTGACTTAACTGCCATAGTCCCTCCTGTATATTTCCGAACATCTGTTCGTATTGTATATAATCTTCTTTTGTTTGTCAAGATTATATATTCTTTGCATGATAACGGTCAAATTAAATATCGATATAAATCAAGATTAGAACCACTATTTCAGTATATTTTCACACCTTAATACGTTTTACAAATACTAGTGATATTACATAATAATCTAGCATTATCTATTATCGATTTAACATTTAGATCGCTTTTTATCCAGCACTTAAATTGTACCATTGATGATATTATAAACAACTAAAAGCATCCTAAGCTTGAAGAAGTTACGATTCCATTTTCTATCGTTTCTCTTGGTGTTAATCTCAATAAAACCGCTCTTGTTACCTAGTTTATTGCCACAGGCATACCCGATGAAAGCATTTCCATTTTCTCGTCCTTCATCAGCTTCTGGTCCTGCGTATCCTGTTATTGAGATTGCAATATCGCTATTCGAAGACTTTTGTGCTCCTTTTGCCATTAAAATCGCAACTTCTGAACTAACGACAGAGCATTCTTTTATAATTTTACTATCAACGCCTAAAACCCCTGCTTTCGCAGCCTCGCTATACGTGACAAATCCATGCGAAAAAACATTAGATGCACCTGGCACATCAGTTATACAAGATGCGAACATACCTCCCGTACACGATTCTGCAGATGATAAAGATAATTTGTTTTCTCTAAGCTTCCTAACGACAACCTCAGCAAGTTCCTCATCATTATAACTGTATATATATTTCCCAATTAACTTGTCGATCTCAATAATCATGTTATCCACAGCTAATTGAGCTTCTGTCATAGTTTCTCGCTGTGAAGCTACACGCAGTGTACACTCACCTTCTTTTGCATACGTTGCAATCGTAGGATCATCCTGATTATCGATAATTGGAAGGAGCTTAGTCTCTAGGTCAGATTCACCTATCCCTATAGTCCTAATAACCCTGTAATACATTTGCTTACTTGAAAATCTTTTTAAATAATCCACTACACAGTTTTCAAATAACCATTTCATCTCACGTGGTGGACCGGGTAGACAAATTGCACATTTTCCGTTCTTTTCAATGCCAAAAGCGGGTGCCGTTCCAGCTTCGTTATGAAATACTTCCGCGCCTACAGGGATATATGCTTGCTTGCGATTATTTTCAGCCATAATTCGATTTCTATCATCAAAATAAGACTTTACTTCCCTATAGCATCTTTCATCAAAATACAGATCTACACCCATAGCCTCTGCAACTATTTCCTTTGTAAGATCATCCTGAGTTGGTCCTAGTCCACCTGTCAGTATAATCATATCACTTTCAACAAAGGTAGAAATAATTAACGCTTTTAACCTTCCAGAGTTATCGCCAACTACATGGTGATACATGACATTAAACCCCATCAAGTTCAATTGATTTGAAATATATGTCGCATTTGTATTTACAGTCTGACCAAAAAGTAATTCAGTTCCAACCGCTATTATCGAGACGTTCATCTTGATTACCCCTTATTACCCCTCTAAGCAATTACTCGGCGTACCTGAGCACCCCGAGTAAGTTTAATATATTAAATATATGTTTTGATACTAATACTAATGACATTTTGCATTATATTTGAAATGCAAAATTTACATTGAGAATACATCTTTATTTTTGATTATATACTCGCATCCCGAATAAATTGTTGCTGCCAAAGAGGCCCAGAAAAGCGCCATACCTATTGTCATCAGCACGTATACTGAATCAAGCGTGAGCGCAAGAATTAGTGTAGGGACTGCCAGCATCTGAAGAACTGTCTTTATCTTACCGCTCATTCCAGCAGCAACTACTCGACCTTCTGAGGCTGCAACTGTTCTCATTCCACTTACCGCAAACTCTCTAGCCAAAATAACAATAAGCGACCATGCCGGAATCGTTCCTTCACCTATTAAAAGACAAAGCGCTGAGTATACCAGTATTTTATCCGCTAGGGGATCCATTATCTTCCCGAAGTTAGTAACAAGGCCTCTTGCTCGAGCAATCTTCCCGTCCAATAAATCAGTAAATGAAGCAGCAATAAATATAATGAATGCTATCATGTAATACTGAATCATAAATGCAGCGACAAAAAATGGAACAGCAATCATTCTGCCAACTGTAAGTTTGTTAGGTAAATTCATCTAAACCTCCTCACCTATGAGATCATATTCATAAGCCTCTGTAATCTTAACCTTTACAATATCCCCTGACATATGAGCAAGCTTACTAGTGAAAGTAACCTCATTATCAATCTCTTGTGCATCATACCTTGTTCTACCTATGTATTCACCATCAGATTGAACCTCATCGACCATAACCTCGAAAATCTTTCCAATTTTATTTCGATTGAGTTCCTCACTTATACCAACCTGTAGTTCCATTATAGTATTTCTGCGATTTTCTTTTACTTCTTCTTGTAGCTTTCCATCGAGTCTATGAGATAGAGTGCCCTCTTCATCAGAAAATGCAAATACACCTAATCTATCGATCTTAGCCTCTTTTACAAATTCTACAAGTTCATCAAAATCTTCTTCGCTCTCTCCCGGAAATCCTACAAGCAAAGTGGTTCTAATATGTACCCCTGGGATATTATCGCGCAATTTTTTGAATGTATCCCTGATGGAATCTCCTGTTGAATTTCTCCTCATTCGGCTAAGCACGTTATCTGAAATGTGTTGGATTGGTATATCTAAGTAATTGCATATTTTTTCATTTGCAGCAATTGTATCGATGAGCTCATCAGTAATCCCATCATCGTAAACGTACATGATTCTAATCCAATTGATACCATCTATATTACATAGCTCTTCTAGGAGTTTTGGCAACATAGCTTTGCCATAAAGGTCTTTGCCGTAATAAGATGTATCCTGTGCTATGATTGTCAGTTCTTTAATGCCTTGCTCAGCCATAACTTCCGCTTCTCGAACTACATCCTCAATTTTTTTACTTCGATATGGTCCGCGAATTTTTGGAATGGCGCAAAATGCACATGTATTATTACAGCCTTCAGCAATTTTTAGAACGCCAGAATACGAATTCTTCGGAAGAACCCTTTCTTTATATGGCAGAACTCTACCAACCTTCCCCTTAACACTATCTGCCATCACTTCTTCAGCTGATAGCAATAGTTCAGGAAGTTCGTCGTAGTCATTAACACCTGTAAAAATGTCAACCTCAGGAATCTCTTTTACCAAATCTTCATGATAACGTTCTGAGAGACAGCCTGTTACTACAAGCTTCTTAGTCTCTCCTTTAATAGCTGCCATACTGAATATATGTTCAATTGATTCAATCTTCGCCGATTCAATAAAACCACAAGTATTTACAATCAGAATATCCGCCGATTCTGGAGAATCTGAAAGCGTACACCCTCTACTCATGAGTTCAGCTGCCAAAACCTGCGAATCATAGTCGTTCTTCGCACACCCTAAGGTATCAATATAGAACGTCTTGTTCGTATTTGTCATTAAAAATCTCCGTTACTATTTACCACTTCATCGTCTTTAGGATCCAAATCGTCATTTTGTGCTCCGCTATCAAAGGTCGTCTGATCAGCTGGTCCATAATACTCCTCCTCGGTCATTAACACTTGTCTAGGTCTTGAACCATCAGACGGACCAATTATGCCCATATCTTCTATCTCATCAATGATGCGAGCTGCACGATTATATCCAATTCTAAATCTACGCTGTAACATAGAAACCGATGCTTGCTTTTGCTTTAAAATAAATTCTATTGCATCTTCAGTTAGTTCATCTTCTGCTGACTCCTGTGCAACAGGCTTGTCTGTTACTTCAATGCTCTGAATCACATCTTCTCGGTATTCCGTTTCGCTTTGCGATTTTACGAAGTCAATTACCGCAGCACTCTCCGTCTCTGATATGTATGGACCCTGAATTCTGATAGGCTTATTAGCCTCAACCGGTGAGAAGAGCATATCACCCTTACCGAGAAGTTTTTCAGCTCCAGCAGTATCGATAATTGTACGTGAGTCAAACTGCGATGATACACTAAATGCAATTCTTGAAGGAATATTTGCCTTAATCAGACCAGTTACAACATCAACAGATGGTCTCTGAGTAGCTACTATAAGATGCATACCAGCGGCTCTTGCCTTCTGTGCTAGTCTACATATAGCTTCTTCAACCTGAGATGACGCCGCCATCATGAGGTCTGCAAGTTCATCTATGACGATAACAATCTGAGGCATAACCTTTTCTGCATCTCCAGAGTTAGAAACAGAATGATTATATGATGCGAGATCCTTAGCTCCAATCTCAGCAAATTTGTTATATCGTTGTTGCATCTCGTTTACTGCCCAGTTAAGCGCAGCAGCTGCTTTCTTGGGATCTGTAACAACAGGTATTAACATGTGTGGTATTCCATTATAGCTCCCTAGTTCAACCACCTTAGGGTCGATAAGTACAAGTTTAACTTCATCTGGCGAAGCTTTGTAAAGGAAACTTGTAATTATGGTGTTTATACACACACTCTTACCAGAACCAGTTGCACCTGCTATAAGCATGTGAGGCATGCTGTGAAGATCTGCAATGACATTCCTTCCCGAAACATCTTTTCCCACGACGAAACTTATCTTAGACTTTGCATGCTTAAACTCATTAGATTCGATTAGCTCTCTAATAAGTACAGGTGCTGCTTTTTCGTTTTCGACTTCTATTCCAACAGCTGCCTTACCCGGGATTGGAGCCTCTATTCTAATGCTCTTTGCCCTCATATTAAGAGCAATATCATCAGCAAGCCCTGTAATCTTGCTAACTTTAACGCCTGTAGCCGGTTGAACTTCATATCTCGTAACAGACGCACCTTGTGTAACATTTAGGACCTTCGCTTCTACATTAAAATCATTCAAGGTCTGTTCTAACAATCGAGCTCGTTCTTCAAGTTGATTGCCACTCATCATATTGTTATTAGGCTTAGGCCTATTTAGTAAATCTACCGAAGGGAATACATATTTGCTTTCCTTCTTTGCTTGACCTTCTTCCACCTGCTTTACAATTTCGTCATGGTCAGCCTTAGTCGGTCTAGTATCTTCTTTTTGATTATATACGGCATCTTCTGTAGATTTTCCAGATACAAGATTTCCAGCAGCTGTTGCCACGCCTATTCCTGCACTTGTACCAAGACCGGATTTCAATGCGGATTCCTGGGCCTTTAATCCATCAAATTCAGGCGTTCCTGGACCACGATAAGTTGCAATTCTAGACCTTGAAGTTTTTCCTGCATTTGAATCATCAAGCCCTAATCCTGACTTAGGAGAAATGCTTCTATCATCACTTATTCCATCATATCCACAAAGACCAGTCGATCCTGAAGATGATGATTCTATAGCACCATCAAGCCCATAGCCAGCTTGCCCTCGCGATGATAAATCATCTCCAGTACCTAGGCCAAGGCCAATATCGCTCGCATTCTTCCCTCTATACCCCTCATAGGCTCCACTTTCATCTCCACCAAAGTCAGATCCATTATCGAGCATATCCGCTAGTTCTCTCCTAGTATCCTCATCTGGAAATCCTGCGGCAGTTTTCTTTCCACCTGCTTCGCCAATCTGCGAAACACCTATGCTTGAGCTCTCTTTTGTAGGTTGTATTCTAGAATCTCCGGTATCATTCGCCTGAGCTCTTTCCTTCCTTGAATTAAGGTGTTTGGCAAGCATTCTACCAAATAAACCTGATGTTGGTTCTTCTTCCAATTCGTCATTATAGACATGACTCGTATTTCCAGAGAGGCTATAATCAGTTACGGCTGAAGAGGCTGCAGAAGTAGCGCTCACGCCTACTTGCTCGTCCTCTCCAAACTTCATTTGTTTATTGTTATCAGTTCTATCCGAAGTAGCCCCTACATCATTCGTTATATTCACTCCAAAACTTGATGACGGTCCAATGCTCCCTCCTGAACGTTCAAATTCTCTAATTAGACGTTTCTCTTCTCGAGCTTCTCTAAATGCGTGTATTTGCTTAGAAATAGGGGTATTAGCAACTAAGAGCACAGATATAAAAATCAAAGCTAATCCAAGAATGATCAATCCTGGTTTTCCGATAAGCTTAACAAGAACATTTGCTAACTCCATCCCGACAGCTCCGGCATTATACCCTTTTACGCCATCTCGATAAAAAATCAATATATCACCAAATCCGATTTTGATGTTATTAGAGTCTACAAATCTGTATCCATTAAGTGCACACATCATAAAATATATGAGCGTAGTTAATGATGCTGTCCTAGCATTTAAATGCTGTAACTTCTGAAGGAATAAGCAAATTGCAACCAATATCAAAAAATATGGAAGCACATAAGACATCCCGCCGAATAGACCTCGTAAAATGTTATGTATTCCGTGACCGAAACTTCCAGTACTATCACTCTTCATCGTAAATATCAAAAAAACACCTATTGCAAATATGGCAATTCCCCATATCTCATCAATAAGCTTTCTATGTGAATTCCTTTTTTCCTGCATCTCACGAATCTGCTTCTGTTCAGCATTCTCCGCATTACTGCTACTTCTCTTATTATTAGAAGTAGATGCAGAATTTTTTGACTTATTCTTACTTCCGGGCGGTCTGCCTGGACCACGTTTTTTCTTATCCTCTGCCATAATTCCCCAATTCGTGTTTATACATTATATATTCTTTTAATTATACTATTTGTAAAGTATATTTGCAAAAAAAGAAAAAGACCCGAGATATCTCGGATCATGGGCTTGTCTTAACTATTCAGCGTTATTTACGACGTCTTTTCCATCATAAAATCCGCATGTTGGGCAAACTCTGTGTGGAAGCTTTGGCTCATGACACTGAGGACAAGTTGAAAGTCCTGGAGCGCCCATCTTCATGTTAGCAGCCTTTCTGCTAGCAGTCTTTGCTTTCGATGTTTTCCTCTTTGGTACTGCCATTGTCGACACCTCCTTACAAATGTGATTATCTCAAATATTGAAATTACGTTTCACGCATTACAAGTCAATATTATATACGTAACATCTATCTATGTCAATGAAATTTAAAGCATTATCGGACTTTTTACACGATCCGATTCTTTGTACATATCATTTATTGCTACAATATTGTAAGTATCCGCAGCCTTAATGTCAAGCAGCAATTGATTCTTAGCAAATATTGGTAGATTCCGAGCTTCCCTATTGATATTCGTCAATATGGGCAGCATATTTAACTCTTCGTTCTTTGCCATTCTAACAAGCTTTCTCCCCATCTCATTAGCAGCAAGTAGCCTAAGGTATCCCGGATCCATTCCATCAAACTCGGTGCGTTTAATCCCTAGTATAATCTGCATCAAAAGCCTTGAAATGCGGGTATATGTATATCTCTTGCTCTTTGCCGCCATAATAAGTTCATCTGCCGACTTGCATTTGTTAATTGCATCCAGAAGCTTTGATCCGATACCTTCTCCACCTTGTGGGAACTCGTCAATTTCATCAGACGAAAGATTTAGAAGAGCATACCTCACTAAGTTGAATAGATTTTCATCAATTCTATCTCGAATAGCAGCAGATTTATGGTTCATGTAATTCAGTGAATCTCTCGGCATAAAATCAGATACATCGATATCATTTCGAATGGCTTTTCTTATTCCAGATGCACTTTGAAATTTCATGCGATTGTCAAAGGCTGCTGAATACCCAGATGACTCGCGTTTTACAGTATGAAGAACAATATTTGAGTTCTTAAGGGCTGCATTTGCTTTGATATACTCAAGTGCAAGTGTATCATTTGGTCTACTTAAAATTTCATTAGAACTATCACCAAATAGCTCCTCGTACGCAATTAAACGCGCCTTTGGATAACTGTATCCGTCTTTTGACAGTTCATTAATCCTCTCGCCTATCCTTATGTCATCCAGATTAGAGGCAATCTCTGTCAATTTTTCTAGATTACCCGATTCGCTACCAAATGATATAACGTCTATAAAACCAGTTGCAGAGAGAAGTTTAATTGCCGTAGACGCATAAACAGACGCATTGCCTAGACACGCATAAACAGGTATCTCAAACACTGCGTCTATTCCATTCTTAATTGCGGACTCTGCTCTAACCCACTTGTTAGTCACAGCAAGCTCACCGCGCTGCACATAATCTCCGCTTAAAGCGACTATTACTGCATCAGCACCAGTTTCTTGCTTTGCCTTATTGATATGATACAAATGTCCATTATGAAGAGGATTGTATTCAGCAACAATTCCCAAAACTTTCATCGGGTAATTATTGCTCCTCTTCTTCTACTTCGGGAGCTGTCTGCTGACCTTCGCTGTATGAGGCTCCGCCCTGAATTCGTTCAGCAAGCGCTTTCATTTCCTGACGGTTTCCATTAACTCTTCCATTCATCTCGCCGAGCATATCAGTGAAGTAATCATTCATTGGCTGAATGTACCCTGTAGCAACCTTCGCAATGTCATTCTGCATGTCGAAAAGAAGCTTATCTACATACTCATAAGAACGAAGCTTAATATATCTGCTATGATTTTCAGCCTCAGAGATAAGAGCATCTGCTCTCTTTTCAGCTTCCTTCTTGATAATATCATTCTCAACAAGATATTCAGCCTGCTTTTTTGCCGCGATGATTACCTTATCGTACTCACCTCTTGCTTCGTTAAGAATTCTGTCCTGCTCATCCTTAACCCACTTTGCCTGCTGAATGTCCTTAGGCATACTGAGCCTGATGTCATCAACAATACTCCTAATTTCATCGCTATCTACAATTGCCTTCTCCGAAAAAGGAACCTTAGATGCATTAGCCAGAATTTCCTCGAGATCGTCAAGTAGTGTCATAACTCTAATTGATGCGTCGCTCATAACGATTTCCTCCTAGTTTATTGATTATCAACTTTTGTTTTAATCATTTCGTTTGCATAGTCTGGTAGCAACCCATCTACATCGCCACCATAAGATACCACTTCTTTGATGAGAGATGAACTAATGAACGAATACCGAGGGTCTGTCATCAAGAAAACAGTCTCTGTCCCACCCGTGTATAAGCGAGCATTCATCTGCGCCATCTGAATTTCATATTCAAAATCAGTAGTTGCTCTAAGCCCCCTAACAACCGCTTCGAAACCGTGCTTGTTAACATACTCTGCGAGCAGTCCATCGAATACATCGATTTCGATATTAGGTATGTGTTCCGTCACCTTGGAAATTATCCTCTTGCGTTCATCCAAAGTAAAGAACGGAGTCTTAGAACTGTTAACGGCTATGCCGACAGTCAAACTATCGAACATATTAGCTGCGCGTTCAATTATATCCAAATGACCATTGGTTATCGGATCAAAAGAACCCGCATAAATTGCAGTTCTCTTCATATTTATCACCATCTCTCAACGTATTTTAACAAACAGATATTGTATTTGCAAGGCTTTAAGCTCTTTCGAAAAAGTCTACACCTATAGTTCCATACCTTTTATGCTTAGTTCTAGAGAAGCCAAGTATATTGTCAGATAATTCATTATCGTTTAAATGCTCAGCTACGATCACTCCACCATCTGCCAAAAGCCCATATTCCTCAACGAGTTCGAAGACTTCACCATAATACCCTTCACGGTAAGGAGGGTCTACAAATATTATATCAAACTCTCTATTTGCAAGTATAAGAGCTTTTCTAAAATCATTATTATATGTTGAAGAAATTTCGTCAGCCTTACAATTTGCAATATTATTTTTTAGAATCTTATAGTTTTTTCTATCACCTTCGTTAAAAACGCAGAACTCAGCCCCTCTTGATAGAGCTTCGAGTCCTAATGATCCCGAGCCCGCAAACAAATCAAGCACGGTCGCACCTTCTACCTTGCCTATAAGCATGCTGAAGACTGCTTCTCTAACTTTCTCTGTAGTGGGTCTAGCGCTCTCAGGAATCTCCAATTTTCTGTATTTGAACCTGCCGGAATTAATCCTCATTGATATCTCCTTTGCTATTTCCTACTATATTATATTACTATTATCTTGCATCATGATATTGTTTGTTCTAAGCTGTAGCTGCTCTATGTCTACGAGCTCTTTAATCTCACTTTGATCCTTAGACAGAATCTGTTCTGCGTCAGAAGTTGCAAGTTTTAATATTTTATCATATCCAAATAAGTCATAAAAACTATTACCAGAATACCCGTGCTGCATTGTCCCCATCAAATCACCCGCACCACGTAGCCTATAATCTTCTTCGCTAATCTCAAATCCATCGCTCATCTCTACCATGGCATTCATCCGTGATATTGCATTCTCAGAATCACTATAACAAATTAGATAGCAAAATGACTGTAAATCATTTCTTCCAACTCTTCCCCTAAGTTGATGCAGCTGAGCTAAACCGAATCTTTCTGCATTTTCAATTACTATGACAGTTGCTTCAGGAACATCTATACCAACTTCAATTACAACAGTCGATACGAGTACATTGATAGACCCATCAGCAAATTCATTCATTATTCGTTCTTTTTCTAATTTATCAAGTTTTCCATGAATAAGCCCTACTTTTAAACCCTTAAATTTTATTTTCAGTTCTTCATACAGCGCTTCCGCTGATATTAAATCGCTTTCTTCATTATCCTCGATTGACGGTGCTACAATATACGCTCTATTACCGCTCTTTACTTCGTTATAAACATTTGCATACACACGTTCTCGAGATTTTTCGGTAGCATATCTTGTTATTATATCCTTGCGATTCGATGGTTTACTCTTTATTACAGAAAAATCCATATCACCAAAGACTGTAGCCGCGAGCGTTCTGGGAATTGGAGTTGCCGACATTACCAGTACATTAACGGCTTCTGACTTTTCTGACAAAATCTTCCGCTGGTTAACACCAAATCTATGCTGCTCATCGGTTATAACTAGACCAAGCTTTGCAAACTCTACATCAGACTGAATGAGAGCATGTGTCCCTACAATTATATCAATATCACCGCTAGAAATACCTTCAAGAATTTCTCTTCTCTCAGCTGCTTTAAGTCCACTGACAAGAAGTGCTGTTTTCATTCCGAACTTTGCAAGATCCACACTTATCCTAGCAAAGTGCTGTCTAGATAAAATTTCGGTTGGCGCCATAAACGCAGCTTGCCACCCCGCACTAACAGCATGAAAGATAGCCGTTTCAGCGACGACAGTTTTTCCGCAGCCAACATCGCCTTGCACTAGCCTGTTCATGGCTCTTTTATTCATCAAGTCAAGTTCTATATCATCTATTGCACTCTGCTGTCCTTCAGTAAGACTAAAAGGAAGTGACTCCAAGAATTTGCTTATATCTACTTGAGCAATCTTTGAGTTTTCACATTCTTCATCAAGTAGTCTACGGTTATACAAAACGGAATATTGAAATGCCAGCAGTTTATCATATATTAGCCTAAATTTTGCCCTGTTGTAGGCTGCTCCACTTTCTGGAAAATGAATATTCCTGTATGCATAGTCCTCGGGAGCAAGATTATTTTTCTCAATAAGCTCATCGCCCAACCACTCGCAGGATTCGTCTAGCCTTTCCAGTACATTTCGAATCAGTTTAGATAATTCATTAGAGGTTATTCCTGCAGAGCGCCTATAGACAGGAATAATGCCACGAATGTCTCGAGGACTATTCACAGGATACATTTCAGGATTGACAATAGTCTTTGCCCCATTTCTCCACTTCATCTTACCAAATAATGTGTAATCAGTGCCCAATCTTAAATTCTTATCAAGAAAAGGCATATTAAAAAAAATTGCATGAAAGATACCGCTCTCATCTCGGAGCGCACATTCAAGCATTGTTCGACCTTTTCCTATAGACCTAAGCCTCTTATTAATTAATATGCCACCTATCAAAACATCTTTACCTTCAGGAACATCCATAAAAGGCTCCCTACTCAGTCTGTTCTGATATCTAAATGGCTTATGTTCAAGTAAGTCGTATATAGTGGATATTCCCATAGCCTCGAGCAGTATTTGCTTTTTAGCACCCACACCTTTGATTGTCGTTATACTATCACCTAATCTCATATTCTATTCATTCGTCCTAATCACTTCAAAATCTCTTCTCGTAAGATGCTCAGCTTGTACACCCTTAATGCAGGCCTTTATCTCTACAGGTTTGACGAGAGAAAACATCTCGAAGTCACGCTCTATACTATCAAAAATAGCATTGCTGATCTCATTAATACTTTCACCAAACTTTACTATAATATAGAAGACTATGTAAGTCCCATTAGCTGCCTCGTGAATCTCAATAGAAGAAAGCAGTTCATTTATACCGGAAAAGAATCCTTTTTTTAAGGGTTTTCCTGTCTGGCTGCATGGGAATACAATATCTTCATATTTAAGTAATTCATCAAGGACAAGTTTATTCATAACTTGTTTAGTGATGTTTATAGCTCCATAATGAGATTTATTAAGCACCTGCATGACATCCTCCACATCGCATTAACTACCCTTTCTTCCGTGAACCTATATTTAAGATTATATCCGATTATTTAATGAATAGCGATTATATATCGCTTTAATTCAAAAATAAAAAAAAGCCTTAAACGGCTAGCCGTTTAAGACAAGAAATCGGGTATATAGACTAAATGGCACGGTCTACTTTGCCAGATCTCAGGCAACTCGTGCAAACGTTTGCCTTTCTGACCGTACCGTTCTCGCTAATCCTTACAGACTGAATATTAGCATTCCACTTTCTCTTCGAATGTCTGTTAGAATGAGAAACAGCGTTTCCCGAAGCCTGACCCTTACCGCAAACTTCACATTTTCTGGACATTTGCCGCACCTCCTTGTAGTTAATATAGTTGCATTCACTAGTAACGCGATGAAAATTATAACACAACAATTGCACTAGGTGCAAGGGTTTTGTTATCATTTTTGTATTCATTTAATTATAACAATACTATTACCGAAATCAACTTTAATTTGATCTACACTTATAAGATTAATTTAGAAATTAATTAAGTATCATAATAGTAGATTTTCTTGTTCTAATCTTCACACTTACTCTGTATAATGAACTCTATATAAGATATAAAAAACTGAAAGGATTTCCATGCGTAATTCTAATAAAAAAACCACAGCTATTGTGCTCGTAATTGTTTTAGCATTTGTCGGCATTATTGCATATTATAAAATGACGAAGACTCGACTTGTTAATAAGGAAAACTACATGAGTTTTCGCGAGCAGCTTTTAGCAAAATCAAAAGATTTTAAATCTAATTCTGACCTGCAGAAATTTATCGAAAGCGAAACTGCTAAAGATAAGGTCTTATTTATAACCGACGAACACGGTAATATAATTATCACCAAGACAGCGTCAGATGTTACGGCTCCTGCCACTGTTGTTATCGCCGATTATAATTATAAGACTGCTGCTATTGATGCTGATGCACTTGCTACTCTCCATGAAGTATCAACATCCAAGACAAATGGAGGCAGCGTAATAGCAATCTTTATGAATAACGAAAATAATGATCATGTCGGAGCAAAGAATATAAACAAATCATATATACCTGCAAATTCCAATGTCATATATGTAAGTGGCGGAAAGAAACTATATATATCAAATAATTCATTCGCAAGTGGTATGAGTGATATATCTATCCCATATACTACAGAAGCGAGAACACAGAATACTGGTATCAAAATTAAGATTACTGGCATCAAAACCGATGTTCCTAGCTCCTACATCTCACAGCAACCAGATGTATTTGATGTATTCAGTTCCATAGTATCTAAATATAAAAATAAATCTGTATCATACCAGATTGCTGATATGAAGGTTGGAAATAACGGCAATATGTATCCTAGTTCTCTTGAATTTACACTTCTTATAGATTCATACAACCTAGATGATACAAAGGAGTACTTTGACGGCCAAGTTGAGAAATTCATGAAGGCAAACAAAAAGTATTTCCCAGATGCTAAGATGACCTATTCCGTCATAACAGATGAATCAAAGTTACCGGACACTGCAATATCCCAAAGCACGATTGAATATTTGACAACTTATCTTTATATAGATAAAAATAGCAATTATAGGTTCGGTGACGATGATAAGATTCCTCATAAGTATTCAAAGGGTGATGTATATGCGACAAATACGATGGAAGATCTATATGTAGAAGGTAATATTATGCATCTTAAAATGAATACGACAGGTGTTACCAATGCATATCGTGACCAAATAATGAAGGATAATGCATCGGCAGCATCACTGTCTGGTTTAGAAATTAAGACCTATGACCTATATGATGCATATGAAAATAAAGATCAGAAACTTTCTAGTGCTCTCAGTTCTATTTACTCAAATGTAAATGATAAAGCAGCACAGACAATCGCTATTCCAATTGATAGAGATCAAAAGTTTACAACCATGTCACTGCTTAAGAGTGTTCAGTCCGATGCTAATATTACTCATATTAACCTAAATGACGATGATCAAGATGCAGGTATAAAGGTAACGAATACTATACTGAACTATGTAAATTCTTATACAAAATCTGGGTTAATAAATTTTTAAAATGCATTTTATTAGCATGTAATAGACTGTAATTTTAAGCAGTTCTATTTAAAAAAACATTTTTAACGCTTCTGTCCTATTTGATGAATTTCAGATAGAATAGAGGCGTTTTTATATAATAATTTAATTTAAGCTTCTATTAATATTTTTCATACGAATATATGTGATATAATGATATGAATTATATAATGTAATAATTTGCTTTATATTTATTATTTATAAATTGGAGGGTTTCTAATGAAGTCTGATAATGACAAGATTTCTAATAAAGAACGTGAAATAGATGAATTTCTATCTAAGTTCGAAGCGCTTGATAGCGATGATACATCACAGGCATCTGCTAATGTCGGAGATGCATCGTCTGATAAAGGCAGCAAAAGAAACAAAAAAAATAAATCTAAAACCAAAGGCTCTAAAAACCATAGAGGTTCTTTTCTTGCACGATTAATTAAGGGAAATGGTGAGCCTCTCAAAGATAGGCTGTTTCTTAAGGAAAATCCCTACTATAACAAAAGTCTAGGCGCATCGGTAGTTATCAATGGAAAAAAAGTAAAAAATACACCGAAAGTTATAAGCAAAGGAAAAATTGCGAAGGATCTTATAATTTTATTTGCCATCTTGTTTGTGATTGCAATCCTATATACATTCGTTGTAATCAGTACTGCTCCTAAGATAGATCCCGAGAATATCTATGATTCGGTAGCTCAAAGCTCGGTAATCTATGACGATCAAGATAAAAAGGTTTCAACTGTTTTCTACAATCAGGATAGACAGCTCATATCTTATAAAGATATGCCAAAGAATATGATCAATGCCTTTGTAGCACTAGAGGACAAGACTTTCTGGAAGCACCACGGGTTCAACTGGACGAGAATGGCGGGAGCTGTAGTTCAGTCTTTTACAGGCTCTGGTCATATAAGTGGAACAAGTACTATAACGCAGCAGCTCGCACGTAATGTATACCTACCAAAGATTAAGAGTCAGCGAAGCATTAAGCGTAAAATCCTTGAGATGTACTATGCTAGTCAGATTGAAAGATCTTTATCAAAGAAGCAAATCATCGAAGCGTACCTTAATACAATTTACCTAGGTTTTGGAAGTTATGGTGTATATTCAGCATCGCATGCTTACTTCTCTAAGGATCCTAAGGATTTAACTCTCGATGAGTGTGCAGCGCTTGCCGCCCTACCTCAGGCGCCTGATACTTATGCGCTAGTTAAACTTGTGGGTAAAGACTCTGTAACCGAAGGAAATACCAACATAATCCTTCGTGACCCAGATACTTATATAGCAAATGACACATCTAAAAATCGTCGTGACACCGCCCTTAAGCTGATGCATGAACAAGGCTATATAACAGATAAAGAATTTAAAGCCGCTTATAATAAAGACTTAATTAACTTCATCAACCCATCTGTTAAAAGTAACAAGAGTGTGAATTCATATTTCAATGAATATGTAATTGATGAAGTATCTCACGACTTACAGAAGAAGTACAATATTTCACCAGAAGAAGCTGAAAGAATGATCTACACCGGAGGACTGCAGATACACTCCACTATGGATTCCACAGCACAAAGTGTAATAACAAAGGAATTCGAAACAGGATCTAATTTCCCTTCCCTAGTAAGTATACGCAAGGATTCTTCTGGCAATGTGATAGGTGCCAACGGAACTATATTATTATATGACTATAACGATAGCTTTAACTCTGACGGTGACTTCACGCTAAAGAGTGACGAAGTAACCATTAATAAAGATGGTTCAGTTACTATTAAACGTAACAAAAGGCTAAATATATTCACTACAAAGGCTGGTGGAAAAGTAAATTATAGCCTTGAGTTCAAAAAACAATATGTTCAAGAAAACGGTACATTCTACATATATTCAGGTGGATTTATAAATGTGCCAAGCAAGTATAAGAAACTGGATAGCGACGACAATCTGGTTATTGATAAGAGTTATTTCAAGGACTTCCCTAAGGCTATGGTAAAGTCTGGAAACACATTGATCATTAAACCAGACGCATACTCTTTAAATGAAAAGACCATTCAGCCACAAGCTGCAATGGTTGTAGTAGAAGTTGGAAGTGGCAAGATAAAGGCGATGGTCGGTGGTCGTGGTCAATCCGGTAGCAGATTGTATAACCGTGCACTTAACCCAAGGCAGGCTGGTTCATCAATAAAGCCACTCTCCGTATACGGTGCGGCACTCCAGAAGAGTTTTGACTATGCAGAAAAAGGTGAAACATGGCCGTTTGTCGATTACAAGCATGATAAGCAAGGAGTTAAGAGCTACGGTAGCTATTTAACTGCCTCATCTACTATTGTCGATGAGCAGATGACATTTAACGGAAAAGTATGGCCTAAAAATGCAAGTAACAGCTTCACCGGTCCAGTTACCATGCGTAAAGGATTGCAGCAATCCATCAACACTATTGCTGTCAAGATTCAGCTTCAGGTGGGAAATGAATATTCTGCAGACATGCTAAAGAAGTTTGGATTAACCACAATTGTTACTAAAGGCGATACTAGCGATATGAATTCAGCAGCTCTTGCCCTCGGTGGTCTTACAAATGGTGTAATTCCTCTCGAGATGGCTCAGGCTTATGCAACCTTCCCTAACGGTGGTGTGCGTCAGTCCTCAATAGCTTACACTGAAGTTACAGATAGGCACGGTAAGGTTCTGCTAAAGAGTAAGTCTAAGAAAAAGAAGGTTATGGACGAAGGAGTTGCTTTCATCATGACTGATATGCTTAGAACCGTAGTATCGAACGGTATTGCTGGAGCAGCATCTATAAGTGGTGTTCAGGCCGGAGGTAAGACCGGTACTACAAACAGTAATTACGATATTTGGTTCGATGGATTTACACCTAATTACGCTGCTTCACTATGGATTGGTACTGACGTTAATATCAAGCTATCATCCATGTCCGGTATGGCCGCAAGACTATGGGGCAGGATTATGAATCAGGTGCCTAATGCTAAGAATGGCAAGTATAAATCAATGCCAAACGATGTCGTGAAGGTAGGAAGCGAATACTACACTAAGGGTACAGAAAAAGGTCGTTCCACATATGTGCAACCTAAACCTACTCCTCAGCAGAAGCAATATGAAGAGGATGATGATACCGATGATGACACCAGCCAGTCATCATCAAATACTAATTCTGGACCTACCATCCCTGGTGCATAAAGCTTGACTAGATTAGTTGTTGAAATTTTATAATAACTGAATAATTACTTTGTAAAAACAGCTCCGCAAACACTGCGAAGCTGTTTTTCTCTATACATAGAAACACTTTATCATCACCTTTTATATTAATAATGATGTTACAAATTCTAGCTATTTTCTAAAATATTTATTGATGTAACAAAAATTTTTAATAATTAAAATTATATCAATATCTCTGTATTAGTTGAAATAAAAGGCTTATGCCATACGAAGTGAAAAAGTGTCGAATTTGTGATGATGAAGTCATATTGACAACACAATACACCAATTCTATAATCAAACTGTACTTGTAATAGGACTTTGATTATTCTATGTATGGAGGTTATTTAAAATGGAACAGGAAAACAACAAAGGCCAATTTAATTCCAATTTTGGATTTTTGATGGCTGCACTTGGTTCCGCTGTAGGTCTTGGTAACCTATGGTCCTTCCCTTATAAGCTAGGACTTGGTGGCGGATTCGCATTCCTAATTATTTACACAATTCTTGCTATCGTAGTAGGATATCCTCTGATGCTATCCGAGATTGCTCTTGGACGTAAGACTCAGAAGGCTGCTATCGAAGCATACAAAGAAGCTGATCACAGATTCAAGTTCAACGGTGTTCTTCAGACTATCGTTCCTTGGTTCCTAATCTGCTTCTACTGCACATTTGGTGGATACATCACTAAATACTTATTTGAGTCAATTCAGGCTCTATTCGTGAAAAATTCAGTTCTCAACACTGGGGATCCTGGTGCTCTATTCGGCGGCATGATCGGAAATGTTGGAAACTCTGTAGCATGGATGACTGCATTCCTTCTACTCACTATGGTAATCGTATTTGGAGGAGTATCAGGCGGAATCGAGAAGTTCTGTAAAATCGCTATGCCTGCACTATTCTTCCTACTAATAGCTGTAGTTATCAGATCTTGCACACTTCCTGGGGCTGGTCCTGGACTTAAGTTCCTCTTCTACCCTGATTTAACAATGTGGAAGACTGACTTCTTCGAAGTAGTAAGACTTGCTGGTGGACAGATGTTCTTCTCACTGTCACTTGCTTCTGGCTGTATCATCGCTTACGGTTCATACCTCGGTAAGAAGGAAAACCTCGAGTCTAACGCTGCTATCATCACTGCAGGTGACTCCATAGTAGCTGTTCTCGCAGGAATGGCTATCATGCCAGCTGTATTCGCATTTGGTCTAAAGCCAAGCGGTGGCCCTGGACTACTATTCGTTTCGATGACTACTGTATTCCAGTCGATGGGTACTACTGGAAAGTTCTTCCAGCTAGCATTCTGGCTACTAGTATTCTTCGCAGCTCTATCTTCCTCAATCGGAATGATGGAAGCTGGTATCTCTGCTATCCTCGACTCCAGAGTTAAGGCTGGTAAGCCTGCAAGCAGAGTTAAAGTTTCTGTTATCATGGCACTTGCAGCATTCGTAGGAAACTTCCTAACAACTGCTGACAGCCTAGGCGGAAACCCTAAGATGAACTGGTTCCACCTATTTGGACAGGCTGACGTTCTCAGCGTATGGGATTGTCTGGCTGAAGGTATCTTGATGCCACTAACAGGTCTCATCATGGCTATCCTACTTGGATGGGTTGTACCTCACTCCCTCGATGAAGAAATCGAGAACGGTGGAGCTCGCACATTCAAGACTAGAGGATTCTACAATTTCTGCATCAGATGGATTGGACCTCTCTTCATGGCTATGATTGTATATGGACAGTTCAAGGATTTCTTTGGTGCGAAATAAGATTATAATCTCATAATGAGGTAATAAATTATATGATCAAAGTCTCAAAGGCCCTCCCTATTGGGAGGGTCTTTAATTTCTACTATAAACGACAAAACTAAAAGCCGCTCAAATTATGCGGCTCAAATTGGGTAATCTATTTGATAAAATTCTTTCATGTGGTCAGTCTATTATGCTGTCAACAAATGATGAGAACGTCTTCTCATATTCATCTGGCTGTAAAACATACGAACACACATGCCCCGCTTCTTCTACCATAAGTAACTCCTTAATCTCTGACTTACATACTTCATATAATCTTAACGAATTATCAGGCAGTACATATCTATCGTCTTTTCCGTGTACAAACATAACTGGGAGCTTTATATGTGACATAGATGTAATCGGAGATGCATCACTAGCATTAGCCTTTGCTCTAAGCCGCATATTTGCCTTAAATAGGCCTATAGCTATCTTTTTGGTAATATTACTCCTCTCTCCCAATAAATACTCTATCTGGCCAATTATATCGTCATATGGGCTATCTGCTATACAGCAGATTATATTAGGTTTGCTATTATCTACAAGATTATCATGTATGCCCGCAGCTATTAAAACTGTAGCCGCTCCCATTGATACTCCATGTAAAATTATCGGAATATCAGGTGCATATATCTTGCGCACAATATCGGCCCAATCAAGGATATCAAACGACTCCTTTGCACCAAAAGTTAGATATTCGCCTTCTGAATCAAAGTGACTCCTCTGAGAAATGATTAGATAATCAAATCCGTTCCTTGAATACATATCAGCGAATCTTCCCATATCCCTCAGACCTCCGCTGTGGAAGCCATGAACAGCAATTACAACAGCTCTAGGCTTATTTTTTTGCTTCTTATAGAGCCTCCCCTTTAGCACTAGTCCATCTCTAGATTTGATATGAATAAGGATAGGATCTCGGAGAGCTTCACCTTTTAGAGCTTCTTCATACTGAAACAAATAAGCTCTGTCTCTCAGTTTACAATTGTCAGATGTTATATTGAGAGCTCTGTCGCTTCTTTTCATAAATTCAAAAATAGCGATACCTCCTATTTGAGCGGGAGCCTTAGCTAATCCCAAAACTTCTTTATACATTATGGTAACAATAATTGTTACTTCGCATATTTTAACTTAATTTTAAATATTTGCAATAATAGATTTATCTATCGTGATTATGAATCTCATTACAGGATTATGGCACAATAATACCCTCATCACTCAAATTAAGCAATGAGGGCAATTATTAATGATGTTGTTTTAAAAGTTAATTAATTAGCTTTCTTTCCACGTCTATAGCCTAATAGTCCAAGTGCCGAAGCAGCTGACCCAAGCATCAATATATATAGCGCTAGATGGCTATCATCACCAGTTCTCGGTAAAATATGTTTCTTTGGAACAGAAGGCTTTTTAGGTGTTGGTGTTGTCGTCGATGGAGGGTTTTCTTTCTCATTTGTAACAGTAAATCCGTCCATAGCATTTCCCTTATAACTAACAGCATATGACTTACCATCGAACTTGATCAGATTTGCATCTTCTCCTACTTCTTTTACAGTATATTTAATCTCTTGATTGCTGTTATTGTATTTCTGTAGGCCTGCAAATACATGTTTCCAGTTGTTAGCTTCATTAAGCTCTGTTTCACCAACTTCTAAACCATCTGCGAATAGTTTAACCTTTGTACTAGCAGCAGCCTCGCCGACCCACTTCTTCTCAACAGGTATTGAAATCTTTTCAGTTGAGGTATTTGTTACAACGAATCCTTCATTCTGATCGCCAGTAATAGCCGTGTCATATCCGGCAACATTCACTTCCTTCACGTAGTATTTGTAGATAACTGGATTTTCGCCATCTTCTATATAGAATTCATACATATCCTTAAATGTATGCTTCCAATTATTAGAATCGTTAAGTACTGCAGAATCTACTTCTTCGTCTATAGTTGTTGTTACATTCCTGTTAAGATTATAGTCATACTTTGTAACCTTGCAGGTCCTATAAAGCTTGACTTCCACTGGACCGCTCTTCTTACCTACCCATTTCTTCTCTACGGGAATGTCTATTATGGATTTATTGATCACTACATCGATAACACTTGTATGAAGATATTCTGTCTTATAGCCGAGTACAGGTGTTTCCTCTATTGTGTACTTAATCTCGTGGTTATCTCTTTCATCATACCTTGGAAGATCTTCGAATTTGCCAGTCCAATTCATATCCTCTGTGAGCTGCATCGAATTCACTACTCGACCATCAGCTAAAAGCTTAACCGTGATGGACTCAGGAACCGCAACCTTTGATTTCTTTCTGTCATCAGGTTGCTCGCCATCATCAGAATCATCAGAAGAATTGTCAGGATCATCATAATCTTCATCTGCTGAATTAGTTTCAGTAGCAAGACTAGTATCTAAAGAATAGCTCATAACTTCATTAAAAGCATCAGCAACATTTGTCACAAAAAGCATATCTGGCGGATCCGCAGGACTTGGTGTACCTGGAATTACAATATTAGGTACCATGTTCCACGACTTACCTACAGTTATGTCGATTAACGAGAAATTCTTGATAACAAAACCACTTGTCGCATCGCCAGAAATGGTAGTCTTATACTTAAAACTTCCATAAGTAACGATATTAGGCTGAGTTACTGTGTATTTGATTTCATCCCCATTTTCATCATACTTAGGCATATCTCTAAAGGTATGCTCCCAGTGTTTCTGATAGTCTAGATAAACAGTCTGCTTTCTAACACCGTTAGCCCACAGTGTAACATCAACTGGAACTCTATCTCTACCCGTCCACTCTACCTTAAGAGGGATATCGATTTTTTCATTTGCTACACTAGGAGATACGCCGTTAGCTACACCGCTGCCCGCCGTTGCTACAACTCCAGCTGTAGATCTAGTTGCTGGTTGCGTCTCATTTGTTGCCGCATAGACAGAAATTCCTGCCGCCATAAACAGAACAAAAGAAAATAGCACAGCCATAACTCTTTTTAGTCCTCTAGAATTCATTCAACCTCTCCTTCTACGTCTTCCTTCTTCGATGAATTATACATACTGAATCAATTTTAACAATTATACTAAAATTATAACTGTAAGTCTACTTTTATAGTCCAATATTTTTAATTAATATTACAAAATGCAATTGTGCTATAACAACTTTAACTTTATTTTTTTCCCATCAAACGTTAACATCAATTAAGCAAATCTCTAAATTTTTTGATATAATGTATTGGTTATTGAGAAAAGGAGTTTAAAATGACTGTAATTTTGCAAGCGATTTTCTTTGGTATTGTTGAAGGCATTACAGAATGGCTACCAGTTTCTAGCACTGGTCACATGATTCTTGTTAACGAGATTTGGCCTATGCAAGTCAATAAGGATTTCATGAGTATGTTCTTGGTGGTGATTCAGCTTGGAGCGATTCTAGCCGTAGTAATAACATTTTGGAATGACATATGGCCTTTTACATCAGATAAAACCAAAAAATATATCCGCAAAGATGTTTGGTCTATGTGGTTCAAAGTTATCGTGGCATGTATACCAGCTGTAATCGTCGGTCTCAAGTGGGATGATGCGATTGAAGAGCATTTTTACAACTACAAGGTAGTAGCAATAATGCTCATATTAATAGGTGTTCTCTTTATCATTGCTGAGAACCGCAATAAGCATCTTAAACCTACTACTAATTCGCTGGATGAACTGACATATAAACAGGCGTTTATCATCGGATTATTTCAACTCGTGGCAGCTGTATTTCCTGGTACATCACGCTCGGGATCTACAATTCTCGGTGCATTAGTTATAGGTGTTAACCGTAAAACTGCAGCGCAGTTCACATTCTTCATGGCAATTCCTGTAATGTTTGGAGCTAGCCTACTAAAGCTTCTAAAATACGGTTTCGATTTTGGAGGAAACGAACTGATAGTTCTGCTCGTCGGAATGATAGTAGCATTTGTAGTATCGTTATTCATCATCAAAATGCTCATGAACTATATCAAGAAGCATGATTTCAAGGTGTTCGGTTACTATAGAATAGTGCTTGGAATCGTTGTACTATTATATTTTTTATTTAACTAGCATTTGATTTATCTAAACACTAAAAAATCCACACGCGAGCGAGATTTCCATATCTATGGAGTATTCTGCACCGTGTGGATTTTATATTATTTTCAAAGTATATTATTTAATTGTCTAAGAATGACGTTATTGTCCTATAGAAATTAGGATAAGTTTCTTTTAGATATTTAGCATTTACTACCCAGTTTATAAGTAGGAGTTCCAATACCTGGGCAAAATCACTATTTAACTCCGTCAAATCATTTGGCGTGAGCTTAACGTAATCGCCTCGTAATCTAAATTCATCCATTAAGTGTAGAAGCTCCCACAACAGATCAGAGAAGTACTCGTGGTCATATAACATTGGATTTGAAGAAAGGATCAAGATGTCTGTCTTTGATGCTATGATTACATCGCTGATTATTGTATAAATCCCCATATCAGCATTGACAGTAAGACCACTATTCTTGATGGCGGTGATTTTATCCGAATCAGATAACTCTGTGTCATTTATTGTGTGAAGTAGTTCTTCATCTATATTGGATACAAGAGCAAGCATACTCATAAGCTCAAAACCTATATCGCTAAAGAATGTGCTCGTTAACATTCGCGTCTTTTGACGACTGTCACGCTTATTATTGATATCGAGGAGCTCCCCGACTACAACAGTTGTAATTGCAATACTTATAGGTATGAATGCCATATCTTGAAATATATAGAACTCTGTATTTCTCACATCCTTAAATATGAGAATCTGCATTCCATATATACAAGCGGATATTGCGAGCAGTACCGATATGATAATAATATTTTTCTTATTGAACATAATATCCTCCCGCTTATAACACCCAATGTAAAGCTATACTTATGCAAACACTAATCTCTTCTATACTAATTTATCATATAAATGGTTCGTTTTATCTTTTAACGTAGTATCTTTTGATAAAAAATCACTTAAAGCGCTATTAAATTTCTTATAGTTCCAACGCGCAACAGTATGTTTTCCAGGAATAAATTCAAGCTGTGCATCGGGTATGTGTTCAGCAATAAACTTTGTATGACTTCCATACATTAAGTCAAATGTACCAGCAATAACAAGCGTTTTAGACTTTATCCCCTTTAGTTCATCGGCACTTACTACCGGTTCATTCTTCATTAGTTCAAGCCTCTCAGCTCTAAGCCTCCTCTTTTCAAGGCTCACGCTAAATGTTGCATTGATGAGCTCGAGCAGTTCAATTCCAATACGAACAGTAAATCTAAGTGCCCTATACTTGATATTCGCTCCGTTAAGTATGAGCTTATCAACACGTTCTGGATGATCTATAGCGAAACGAATTGCGACATTTGCCCCATCTGAGAAACCAAGGATATGTGCTTTCTTAATATCATGCATATCCATAAAGGTTCTTAAATCTTCAGAGAACTGCAAAATTGTGAGAGGCTTATCACCACGCGGAGTCCTCCCGTGACCTCTCGAATCAACAGCTATAACCCTATATTTAGTTGAAAAATAGTTAATCTGGTGATAAAAGTAGCTGCTATCTAAACCATTTCCATGGAGCATAATCAGCACTTCACCTTCACCTTTTTCTATATAGTTATGCTTAATCATGATATTTACATTGTATCAAACTAGTTTTGTTTTTGAATATCATTTTAGTGAATTTTTTGAATAAAATTAAACGTATTTTCACATTTGAATCAAGCAAACAACAAGTGAACTCTACCAGATGCATTGATGGTGCGCTATAATTAAACTATGAAGAATAAGTATTTGCTAAGAATGACTATCTCGATGGTGGGTTCGGTCATTTTATTTATGTTTGTCGTTAATAATTCCTGGATGTATAAATCTCCAGTCGCTAAAGTCCTTGCTGTCCACAACAATGGTAATAAGCAGTCTATTGAACTGCGCCTTGAAAATGGCAGTGATAAAGGAAAGACTGTCTATGTAAAAAATAAGTACGATAAATCGCAGGTTTACGACGAGAGATACTTTAAGCACGACTACGTATTTCTTAATGATGAATATACAGGTATAACAGGAGTAAAAAGAGACTACTGGGTTGCGGCTATATTCTTAATCTTGCTTTCTGCTCTGATCACAGTTGGCGGAAAAAGAGGTGCTTACACATCAATATGTATCCTCGGTAATATAGCGCTTTTTGGTATTATTATCTATATGAATATGCGCGGCGTCGATATTCTCTATATGACAATTGCTGGTACTGTGGTATTTACATTCTTCGTACTACTTGTGGTAGACGGATTGTCTCATAGGATGATGCTTTCCTTTGCCGCAGCATTACTAACTACCCTGTTACTCTCTAGTCTTGTCATGCTTCTGATATGGAATACCGATATTGATTATGATTTTCTTCACTTCTTGCCTGAGCCATTCACAACTACAGATGCAAATCATTTTTTCCTAGCTCAGATAATAATCGGTTGTCTAGGAGCTGTAATTGATGTATCAGTTACCATTACAGCAGCTTGCATGGAGCTCATCGAACGGACGCCTAACATCAGTAATAAATCGCTTCTTAAGTCAGTGCGAGAGGTTGCAGATGATATAAATGGAACCATGATAAGTGTCGTTCTTCTAACGAATATCGCCTCTACCCTTCCGATATTCTTGATTTCAATGTCCAATGAAATAGGTTTTAGAACGGTAGTAAACCACGACGCATATTTTTATATAGTTCGTTCACTTACCGGAATGCTCTCTATAGTTGTTGCCATACTTGTCTCAACATTCGTCACCTCTCTTGTAGCTAGAAAGGAGCTTAAACATGATTAAAGTTCTTATCATTGTATTCGTACTCCTCTCTCTCCTTGCAGGAGGTGATCGAACTGCCAAATCACTTATGACAACTGCAATTAATGTAACAATATTCGCCGTGCTCATAGAACTCATCTATCTTGGATTTAACATCGTGTTTACAACAGCCGTTGCTGCTATTCTTATCACTGCTACGACAATATTTTACCAGAATGAGAACAATATCAAGACAGTTTCTGCATTTATTTCAGTTGTTATAGTTCTTGTTCTGTCCTCATTTTTTATAGCTTTTATCATAACGCATGCTCATCTTCAGGGTTTTGGAATAGTCGGTGATGTCAAAATACAACCTTCAAATGGATACGAGGAAGACATCGGAATTAATATGAGATTAGTTCAGGTAGCAGTCTTTATAGTTATTCTTATTGGTGGATTGATAGATACTGCCGTAGCAATATGTTCAGGGACTTATGAGATTATAAGACATAATCCGAATGCAAACCGTTCAGAAATCATTGAGTCAGGCATGAACATCGGTTGCAAGATACTAAGCTCTAATGTTAATACACTATTTTTTATATTTGCAGGAGAGTTCATGATTATGTGCATTAGTTTTCTAAAATTCTACTCTTGGGGCACATTAATCAACTCTAAAGATTTTACCCAAGAACTCATTGCAATTATGATTAGCGCAATAGGAACGGTTGTAATAATCCCTATTTCTTCATATGTTGCTTCTCGGTTCATGTGCCATAAGGATGTAGCTGATTAGCGAGTGCGTGTATTTACATTTATTAACACTCATGTAAAATAAATATATGGAGACTAAGATTAAACGTAACAAAATTCAATTATCAGACCATTTCACTTATTTTAAGTTGATAAGATTCGTCCTTCCTTCTATAGGTATGATGGTATTCACTTCAGTTTATGGAATAGTAGATGGTCTTTTTGTGTCTAATGTTGTAGGAAAGACGGCTTTCGCTTCTATAAATCTCGTCATGCCAGTCGAAATGATTGTAGGTGCGATAGGATTCATGATTGGTACTGGTGGAGCAGCACTTGTAGCTAAGACTCTCGGTGAACAGCGAAGAGGCCGCGCAAATCAATATTTTTCTATGCTTATAGGCGCTACCACGATAGCAGGAATTTTTATATGCATCTTAGCGTATGTGTTTATGGAGAATATATGTTTAGCACTCGGTGCTGACTCTAGCATGATAAGTGACTGCGTTACATATGGAAGAATAAGCATGTACTTTAATGTATTCTTCATGCTACAAAACTGCTTTCAGGATTTTCTAATCGTTGCTGAAAAGCCTCACCTTGGACTTCTATGTACTGTAATCGCAGGCCTCTCGAACATCGCCCTGGACGCACTATTTATATATGTGTTTAAATGGGGCGTTGCAGGTGCTGCTATTGCTACAGGCATTAGCGAAGCTGTGGGTGCGATTATACCTATAATTTACTTCATCAAACCTAACTCCAGTCTTTTGAGTCTCGTAAGATGCAAACTTGAAATTAAGCCTATCCTTAAAGCTTGTGGCAACGGAATTTCGGAAATGGTTACGAGCATCACTTCTTCATTTGTAAGTATGTTTTATAATGTACAGCTTATAAAATACATAGGCTCTGATGGTGTTGCTGCTTATGGCGTTCTAATGTACGTGTTATTTATATTTGCAGCGATTTACATCGGTTACTCTATGGGGTGTGCTCCTATCATTGGTTATCATTATGGTGCTAAAAATCCAAGTGAATTACGAAATATACTTAATAAGAGCTTCAAGCTATTAACGTTCACAGGATTCGTAATGCTGATAGTCGGAGAGGTATTTGCTAGACCCCTTTCAAGCTTATTTGTTGGTTACGATGTTACGCTAACGGATATGACTGTTCATGCTATGAGAATTACCACGATATGCTTTGTAATCCTTGGCATTAATGTGTTTTCTTCGTCGTTCTTTACTGCACTTAGTAACGGATGGCTCTCAGCGATAATATCGTTCCTTAGAACTTTCGTATTTAAACTTTCGTTTGTGATTTTCTTGCCTGTGATAATGGGGATTGAAGGTATCTGGTGGTCAAATCCACTTTCAGAAATCGTAGCATTTATAATTTCAGTCGTTTCCTTATCATTAATGCGTAAACGATACGGCTATTAGATTTAAAATTAAGTTGAACAAACAACAATCCTGGTCTACAGATTACTGTATGACCAGGATTGTTTTAGTTTAGATGATATAGTTAAACATATCATCTATAATTTACTTTGAGTGTTAGTAGCGTATTCTCTACTTCTCGTTGCTCTTTCTTCTAGTATAAACTGTAACAGCAGCGAGCATTGTAGCAACAAGCATACTTAGTGAGTATAAAATTACTGAGCTTGAATCACCAGTCTTAACTACTCTGCCAGTTGACTTTCCATGCTTTGTAGTCTTTGCAACATGGCCTTGATTTGACCTATGAGCAGAAGCATTATTAATTGCTGATGAGCTTGCTGGCTTCTTATTTGCAAAGAAGAAGTTCGAGAAATGATCAGCTTCAAACTCAATCTTCTTTCCATCGATAATCTTGAAGTCCTTGATTTCCTCAAGCTGCTTATTTCCCTTATCATGGAGAATAACAAGCTTTTCAGGATCTACCTTCTTAAGCTCAAGCTGAACCTTAACCTTCTTACCAGCCTCTGGCTGAACCTTGTTATCTGAACCATCTCTTAGAGAAATATCATATGCCTCGTAATCATACTCGTTTAGATTATATCCAGCAACATTGTAACCGAGGAAGATTTTCTTAATAGCATGTTCAGAATCAAGCTTTTTAACCTCAATATCCTTGGTTCCAGGAGCAACGATCATTTCCTTTACGCTAGGATGTCTATCTGATTTGAGTTCGATAGTATAGATACCAGCTGCACCTTTCTTGAAGATTGGAGTCTCAGAACCGTCTTTGCCCTTTAGCTTACCATCAAAATTAACTGTGCCATCTGCATTAAAGATAGCCTTCATTAAATCACGGCCTCTAACTCTCTTTCCATCAATAAGAACTGTACTGATTGATGATGCATAGTCTTCCTGTGAAAGTCCTTCTGGAAGAGTTAGTTTATTATCTACTAGCTTAACTTCACCATCATGGTACTTAGATCTCAAATTGAAAGATGTTTCGATATCAGCAAAGTTGTCATCTTCATAAACAACTGTATATGTGCCCATTCCAGTTTTGTCTGTTTCCTTGATGGATATCTTGTTACCAGATACTGTGTAGTCTTTGCCCTGCTCAAGAGTATTCCTACCCTTATAAATAGCTGCTAGCTTGTAGTTGCTTCCAGCAGGAGTCTTAACATCAGATGTTACAGTAACACCGTCCTTGAACTCAGCATCATTTATAGTAGCTCCATACTTTTCGTCTAGAAGTGTCTTGCAAAGTACATTAGTGTTGATAACAAGATCAGCTTTATCTCTTACTAGGTAGCGAATCTGAGTGATTCTCTTACCCTGTAGATCCTCGTGACGCTTATAATCAACTGTGTTACCGTGTGGTTCTACGAAATCCTTCTTTACAGCGAACGAGAATTCATTTGGACGAAGCCAGATGTTTTCAAGGTGCTCCATACCATACTGTTTGCCATCACTGGTCTTAACAATAATCCCTTCGATTTCATCAACCTTAGGAATCTTTTTGGAATCAACGTTTACTAGATAGTGACCCCAAGCGCTTCCAGTCTCAACTGTTACCTTTGCATCAGGATCAAGCACTTCCTGTGTGGTTGTAGCTGATAGTGTTCCATCACCATTAAGAACCTTGTACTCATAGGAAGCTGCTGCAGGATCTTCGTTTGCCTTGAAATTCTTAACAAGATTTAGTAGAGGGTTGTTAGAAGACTTGCCTTCTTTGATTGCCTTCATCGCCTCAACATATAGGCTCTTTCTGATTGCAACATTAGCATCCTTTATGCCAAGGATTTCAACGCCGTTTTCCTTTTCCTCAAAATAGGTAGTTGGGAATCTCTTTGATTTAACCTTAGTAGCACTTGTTACTGCATCGTACTGCCCTGCAGCTCTCATGCTTGCTGCCTTGTCTTCAGCATTCAAATCCATACTCTGAATTCCATTCCTAAGGTTGTTAAGCTCACCATAGTAGAAATCCGCATATGCCAGGTTAATCTTGCCGTATATATAGTCATTATCGGCTATCGCATCTATGCCTGTCTTTGGATCTGTGTTATTTCCTGGTGTTGGGTTATTATTTCCAGGATTTGGATTAGGGTTTGGATTCTCATTGTTACCAGGATTTACAGGTGTGGTTCCGCTCTCCTTAGCTTCGGCATCCTGCATCATCTTAACAGCGATTCTCTTCGCTCCCTTGAGCGAATATGTCGCACCAGTATTAGAATCAACTAACCCGTTGACAGAACTTAACGTAGCTGGCTTACCAACAAGTGTTCCTAGCTGCATTCTTGTTAAATCCACATATCCTCTGTTCATTCGATCCATATTTGCAGCGGGAGTGCACTCTATAGACTTGATAACTCCATCTTTTACTTCCATCTTAAGACTGATATCGTAACCACTCCATATAGAATGCGGATCCTCAGTTACTCTACCGGAGCCCGTATATACTTTGTCCTTAGCAACCTGGTCACCTGTAACCGCGAAAGAGTTAGCGGCACCCATGCTGAACAACATACTGGACGTTAAGGCTGCGGTAAGAAGCTTCTTCGACCAATTTTTCTTCATCTACTTATTCCTCCTTAATGAATAAATACATGCAATGCAAAAGCGTGTTAAATAATACTGCTGGGTTAATAAAAGAAAATCAAGTTAGTTCACTTAAACTAACCCATGAAAAATTTTAACACCATATCAGTAAAAAATCTACACATAATTTATTTAAATTTATTACAATTTTTCAACAATTTAACTAAATATTACAATGTTATTATCCAGTCCATTTTATGACACATACCAGATTATTGTTATTTACTGTATATAAAAAGCCTAAGCAGTCAACAAAGTATAACTCCCTGTTAACGTTCAGGCTTTCATCAATCATAATGATTCGAAATTCTCATATGGCATATTTATTCAATATACCCTACTATCTCTACCAAAGTCCCAAGAAATACTGAAGAATGAGGCTAACTGTTGTTATGCCTGACCAGCAGATTGCCCCAAGAGCAAGTGGTTTTCCCCCTGTCTTTATAAGCTTCACTACATTGCTATTTAGACCTATTGCTCCCATGGCCATGACTATAAGAAATTTGCTGAGTGTCTTAAGTGGTTCGAAAACCCTTGCATCTACTCCAGCTGATACAACTATAGTCGTTATCAAGGAAGCAACTATAAAGTACAGCACGAACATTGGAAATGCGCGCTTTAAACTAAATGAATTTCCAGCTTCAGCTTTGCCACAAATGCTACTTTTCTTTCTCGCTGTACAAACTGCAAGTACTAGTGTAATTGGAATTATCGCTAGTGTTCTAGTGAGCTTAACTGTTACGGCTTTATCTAGTGACTGCGTTCCGAGGTGCCACATGCTGTCCCACGTAGACGCGGCTGCTGTAACCGAAGATGTATCATTTACAGCAGTTCCGGCAAAAATTCCAAATGCTTCTCCACTAGTCGTGCTCATTCCAATCATATGTCCAAATATTGGAAATATCAGCGCTGCAATAACATTAAAGAAGAATATAACCGAGATTGACTGCGCTACCTCATCATCAGTAGCATCGATTACAGGCGCTGTTGCTGCTATCGCAGACCCTCCACATATAGAGGAACCGACTCCTACAAGCATAGCTGAATTTACATCTACCTTCATCACCTTTTGCATCATGTATGCTAGTACAAGGGATGTCGAAATTGTGCAGACAATAATCGGCAGTGACTGGGCACCAGTATCGAGGATGACTCCTAAATTAAGTCCAAATCCTAATAACACAACCGCCATCTGCAGGATATACTTTGAAGTAAACTTTATCCCTTGACCAAATCTGCCTTTATCAGTCCAAAAAAGAGTAATAACCATACCTAGAAGAATTGAAAAAACCGGTCCGCCAACAACCGGTATAAATTTACCAAGTAGCCAGGCTGGTATGGCAATCGCAAGGCATACGATTAGTCCCGGAAATTTGGTTATAAATGAATTCATGTAAATCTCCTTGAAAAGCTGTCAATAAGCTATAAGTATACTAATAATATATCACAAACAGTCTCAAATTTCATAATCGGCGAGAGCTATTATGCCATATCTTATCTCGGATTTGCTTCAAGCCCTGCATCACTTGGATTAAGAGATATACGTCCATTTTCTAATACAAAGCAAGGAATTCCAACACCTCCCGCTTCTTTTACATCTTTAAAGATTTCTACATTTTCATCCGAATCTCGCAGTCTAAGAAATTCCTTCATCTTGAGCACGTGTTCACCTATCTCTACATACTCATATTTATCTTTAAGACCAGCGATTTGGTCCATTAGATAAGAACAATCTGGACAAGTAATCATACCGTAAATCTTGATCATTTTACACCTCTCTTAAAATACTTTTGTAGTCCACTCGGTACAGTCCCATACCTCTGTAGCTAAATCCTCATAGAAGAACGGATCGTGACAAACCATCAGGATGCTACCCTTATATTCGTTAAGCGCTCTCTTTAACTCGTCTTTTGCATCTACATCTAAGTGGTTTGTAGGCTCGTCAAGCACTAGCAAGTTAGAAGGTCGATTTAGAATTTTGCACAGCCTAACCTTTGCCTGCTCTCCTCCAGACAGCACTTTAACCTTGCTCTCGATATGCTTAGTCATCAGACCGCATTTTGCAAGAGCCGCACGCACTTCCGCTTGTGTGTATGAAGGAAATTCTTTCCACACAGCCTCAATACAGGTATTGTCATCATCAGATCCGTCTTCCTGCGCAAAGTAGCCGATTTCAAGACCGAATCCCCTTTCCGAAGTTCCAGAAAGTGGACTGATAAGCCCGAGTAGGCTCTTAAGTAGTGTCGTCTTGCCAATTCCATTAGCACCTGTGAGAACCACCCTGCTGCCCCTCTCGAGGGATATATTAAGCGGCGAGGATAAAGGTTCATCATATCCGATAACTAAATCCTTTGTTGTAAAAATAAACTTTCCTGGCGCCTTGGAGTACTCAAAGTGAAACTCTGGCTTAGGCTTCTCGACAATTTTCTCAATAAGCTCCATGTTATCGAGTTTCTTCTTGCGTGACATCGCCATATTTCTAGTGGCAACCCTGGCTTTATTCCTATTTACGAAATCCTGAAGCTCGGCAATCTCCTGTTGCTGCCTGTTATATGCAGCCTCTCGCTGAGCCTTCTGCATTTCAAATACTTCAAGGAAATGATCGTAGTCGCCGACATATCTGTTAAGCTGCTTTTCATACATATGATAGATTGTATTAATAACACTATTCAGGAACGGTATCTCGTGAGAGATTAAGATAAATGCATTCTCATACTCCTGAAGATACCTCGTCAGCCAAGTTATGTGTTCCTCGTCGAGATAATTGGTCGGCTCGTCGAGAAGCAAAATTTCTGGCTTCTCTAGTAAAAGCTTACCAAGAAGAACCTTTGTACGCTGTCCGCCTGAAAGCTCTGATACATCACGGTCTAGACCGAGATCCGTTAGCCCTAATGCACGCGCAACCTCACTTACTTTGGCATCAATCATATAGAAATCATGTGCGGTAAGAAGCTCCTGGAGTGTGCCCGCTTCCTCCATATAAGAGTTCATGGTTTCTTCATCCACGTCAGCCATTGACATATACAGCTCGGTAATGCGTGATTCCATATCATATAGATAGTCAAAAGCGCTAGCTAAAACGTTTTCAATCGTCATGCCCTTCTTGAGTACAGAATGCTGATCAAGATAACCAACACGTACATTCTTTGACCACTCAATCTTGCCCTCATCTGGATGTAAACTGCCAGTTATTATATTCATAAAAGTAGACTTTCCTTCACCATTGGCACCGATTAAACCGACATGCTCTCCTGGAAGAAGCCTAAATGAAACATCCTCAAGAATTGCTCTATCACCGAATCCATGTGAAACGTTTGAAACAGTTAAAATACTCATTAATCTCTTTTACTCCTGTATATGCAGATATATATTATCAAAATTCACGTCCCTAAATTATACACTATCACTACTATATTGTAATGCTTAAGCTGATATTAAGATTTAGAAGTTTATGCAAAATAATAAGGGTACCCATAGGCACCCTTATCTGAATATTGTGTTGGTTATACGGCTTGGCATATCGCCTTTATCAGCTATTATTTTGAAGGCGATGGAGTTGGCTCACAAACTGATGTATAATGTGCCTTCCTCGCTTTGAAAGTCTCATCCTTAAACAGGTTCATGAGTCTACCTTCGTTCTCAAAGATATCCTGACCATGTAATGCTTTTCCAGATAGAATATCGTGAGCATGATGAAGTGTAGCTGGATCGAACTTGAGTCGTAATGCTCCGTCCATCATAACGAGCTCACCCTTAAGTCCGCAAAGCTCGCATTCAGCTTCGTTGGTATCTGGGTGGATATAGAAGTTGTTACCATAACAGTGAGGACATGCACCCTTGTGTCCCTTAAAATAGTCAAGCTTATCGTTTTCTGGATCCATAATCATGAGATTTCTCTCCTCGATGTCCTTCGCAGCTTCAACCAGATTCCTTCCGATTTCCTTCACGCGAGCAACCTTGTCATCCTGCATGAGAACATCCTTTGACCAAGAGAAGTAATCGTTATCCACAACCTTCCAGCCAGGGCTCATAGCCAGCATTGCGTGATCAGTCTCAGTACGCACAGCCCAGTCAGATCCGCCGATTCCGAGGAATGAAATCGCTCTCTGCTTAAAATACTTCATTGGTAGTGGCTCCTTGCCCTGTTCCATCATCTTAGCCTGACATCCGAGCATTAAACCAGTATCATGACCAGGTCCCATTCTATCCATTAGATTATGGAACATACCTGTACCACCTGACTCAAATATTGGGTCTACAACTAGTATTCCGTCTGAATCGGTCATCTTCTCATATAGCGCTGCAAAGTCGTCCTTCTGCGAACAGACCATCCCCTTGCCCATTACGAGAGCTCTTGAACAAGCGACACATCCAGTACATGGCTTGATGTTCCAGTCAAATAGATGGATAAACTCTATATCGCACCCCATCTCATTTGCCTCTTCAAGTGCAACGCGACACATAGTGTCATTATTACCGTTCTTTGTTCCTAGAGAAATTCCTAAAATTTTCATACTCAATCCCCCAACATTTACCATAAATCATCCATTTATAAGCACTTGTTAAAAACAAAACACTGCTTACAACTAGATATTACAATAGGAGGATTCATTTGTATAATTGATATATACACATAAGTATCATAACTGTTATGTTATGAACTGCTAGCCTATAAACCCATTACTTTTAGTCCATATCAGCTTCGAATTACGTTTAACTACATTAAACTCCCTTTTATATCTTTCAAGATTAAATTCATCTTGTGGTATGTTGTAAATAAGAACCTCTCTTTCCTTATACCTCTCCCATGCATCTGATGACATATAATAAACTTCCTCTATATTAGCTAACTTTTCTTCACCATTCTTATCTTCATACGAATATTCCCGATTTGGTCCTTTCCAAATTACTCGGTCAGAATAACTGCTATCGTTACTAGTTCTATGTGTTCGATTCAAAACTATAATTAGTGATTTTCCGTCAGTTGAGATTACCTGATTAACGTCTCGATACTTCTCACTAGTTTGCATACTATCTTTTACCCACTTTATTTTCGCCTCTTTGTATGGCATATAAATCCTGTGATTATCGTAGTAATCCCAAGCACCTACAGCTACGATCGCTGTAAATATGACCGATATCAAAACTGTTATCTGTATCTTAAAGCTTATCCTCTTCCGTATTTTATTAAGGGAATCATAGATACTTTTATTTTCAATTTGGTTAACTGCACAGCTATGTACTTCATCTCCTGATAGTTTTTTTAGCTCATCCCTACAGCTTTCACATTGTTCTATATGTTCATCAACTATATTCTTGCTATCATTAGACAGCATATCTTCGACATATAAAGGCAGTAAATCTCTAATCACGTCACAGCTTATCTTCATTTTAAAACCTCCAAACTATCCTTTATCTTTAAACGACTTCTGTGGTAAGTAACGCGCGCCCATCCATCAGATTTACCAAACAGTGTCCCTATGTCACTAAATGATAAGTCGGCATAAACTCTAAGCATAAAAACTTCTTTATAGGGTTCCTCTAAAGCATGGATTGCGGCTCTTAATTCCTCTGACTGTTCCTTGCTTAGGATAGCGCTCTCAACACTTTCATCCACAAGGTTATCTGATTCATCGAATTTAAACTCACAGAGGCGATTATTCTTATTGAGATAAGAGAAATATATATTCTTAGCAATTTGGCAAAGCCACACCCTAGCACTCGCTTCTCCGCGGAACGAATCAAGATTTTTAAGCGCTCTAAAGAAAGTCTCCTGTGTAATTTCTTCGGCGAGCAAAGAGTCTTTACACATAGAGAAAATGTATCTATAGACCGAGGTGAAATATTCACGATATAGCTGGTCTAAATCCATCATATCCTCCTTTAGTATTTGCGTTTCTATATATAAGACTCTGCTTAATCTAAAACGTTACAAGATACTATCTTGTATTTTAAATATATTGAAATAAAAAAAGAAAGTCCATGAGTATAACACCGACTTTCTTAGAATATGTGAAAAATATTTAATTAGCTTAGCTTTTATCCTTTAAGCTCTTCAAGTAGCTGCATGACTGTCTTGTTAAGTGCAGGATGTCGGAGATGAGGTGCAATCTGAGCTAATGGAGCTAGCACAAAGTCTCTCTTATGCATCTCGATATGAGGAATTGTAAGGTTCTCTTCCTCCACTATATAGTCATCATACATGATGATATCGAGGTCAAGTGTCCTTGGTCCCCAGTGCACCTTCCTCTCGCGATGTGCATCAAGTTCAATTCTCTGTAGCTCGCTAAGGAGCTCTTTAGGAGATAGTAGCGTATCAACTTGCAGCGCTCCATTTAAGAAATCATCCTGCTCAACACCACCATAAGGCTCTGTTTTAATATATTCAGATACTTTATTAACTCTGCACCCTTCGATTTCTCCTATACTCTTAACTCCGAAGTCAAGGTATGCATCTTTATCGCCCATATTTGATCCGATAGCGATGTAAGCATTGTGCCAGAAGCGCTCAATCTTGACAGAAGCCTCTCTAAGAGGAAGTCCAATCGGAGCCCATGGCTTCTTGATCTCAACAGAGACACCCTTCACCATATCATATCGGAGCAGCATTGCCTCAGCTAACTCTTCAGCAGCAGTTTCAAGAAGCTTCACGGTATGAGTTTTAGTGTATTCGGTGACAAATGACGCCACATCACCATAGTTAATAGAGTCCTCTAGATCGTCTGTCTTGCCCGCAAGTCTAGTATCCGTATATAATTTTATTGTAAATACAAACTTCTGCCCTAAGGTATTCTCTTCAGGGAAAACCCCATGATTTGCAAAGACTTCAAGGTCAGTTATTTTAATCTCATCGTACATTTTCCGTCTCCTCGTGTACGTTCAAGCTGTGAAAATTATCGGTCAGCAAGTAGTATTTGTAAACCTATCCTAGATATGCTCCCTTAGAATTGCCTGCATAGTCTTCATAGCACGATAATTCTCTTTAACATCATGAACTCTAAATATAGACGCACCCTTAGCCACACCGTAAACAGTAGTTGCAACTGTTGCCTCAACTCTCTCTTCAACAGGAAGGTCAAGAATCAGCCCGAGAGTAGACTTTCTAGAAGTTCCGAGCAGAATCGGTAGCTCTAACTCCTTCATCTTGTCTAGGTGATGCATAGCTATAAGATTGTGTTCGGGTTTCTTACCAAAACCAAATCCAGGATCCATTACAATCTTGTCCATACTTACGCCGTGAGCCTTAGCGATATCGATACAACCACACATATCATCTAGCCACTCTTTAACAAAATCAGTGTATTCGGTATTATTTCTATTGTGCATGAGGCAAACGGGGACATCATACTTTGCTACTGCCTCAGCTACCTTCTCATCGTACTTAAATCCCCATATATCATTAACCATATCAGCTCCGCATTCAAGAGCAGCCAGAACAACTGATCCCTTGTAGCTATCGATTGATACCGGAACATCAAATCGCTCTTTGACTGCTTTTATTACAGGCATTATTCTCTCGATCTCTTCCTGCTCCGTAATCTGAATGTGTCCAGGTCTAGTCGACTCACCGCCGATATCAATAATTGCAGCACCTTCATGAATCATCTCTTCAACGTGACGCAGCGCACTATCCATGTCGTTCCACTTGCCTCCGTCAGAAAATGAATCGGGAGTGAAGTTAAGAATTCCCATGATGTAACAGTCGTTTTTTAAATCAAAGTTTTTATTTCCAATTTTCATTTTATTCCTTATCCTTTCCACATAACTATTGTGGAATTACACTATTAACCCAATTAGTACTTGATGTTCATATTCTTCTTATCATCAGGCCACTTACAGGTATCGCGTGCATCACAGCTCAAGCATAGACGCGACTCCTTATCCGCACGTTTAATTACGTATGATAGTCTCTCTATTAATCCGCTAGCCTCTTCTGGTACATAATGACCTCGATGATCACGAATTGCAGTAATTATCGCTTCTCGCTCCTTTTCGCTGTATGATGACCTCTTTAAAATTTCCTCTGCGATACTAGCGCCCGCTTCGTCATGAGGAATACCATCAGTATACTCCTTACTTCGTCCAATATCGTGAAGTAGTGCTGCAGCGTAGATGACATCCTTCTGTATACATAAAGCCTCTTCAACCGAAAGAATATACGCTATACGAGCCACATCCATCAGATGAGTAAAATCATGCCTACAGTAAATTCTGCCACTTTCAGCGGCTTCTATCTCTTCCATACAAATCAGCCAAAGTTCGTCATGATAAATATCCTGAAAGCGGTCTATAAACCCTCTCTCATGCGGAAAAGCTACATCAATCGTGTTCATACTTTTTACAGAATAAGCCATTTAATCTACTACCTATGCTCTAACATTCTAAAGAATGTATTTTGTAGGCATTCGTCGTTCTCGAAGCTTCCGCGCGCCATAACCGTAACTGTCTTGGTTCCTGGTTTCTTGATTCCGCGCATAGTCATACACATATGTTCAGCCTCAATCATAACCATAACACCCTTTGGATTTAACTCCTCCATGAATGCATCAGCTATCTGCGCTGTCATTCTCTCCTGAAGCTGCAGTCTCTTGGCAAATACCTCAACCGTTCTAGCCATCTTGCTGAGTCCAATTACCTCGCCGTCAGGTATATATGCGATGGCAACTCGTCCATAGAACGGGAGCATGTGATGTTCGCATAGTGAGTAAAACTCTATGTCCTTTTCAAGAACTATGTCATTGTTCTCAACTTCAAAGCGCTTCGCTAGGTGTGTGCTAGCAGAATCAGTATATCCACCTGCTAACTCTTCATACATTTTGGCAACACGTTCAGGAGTCTCGAGCAATCCCTCTCTTGTGACATCCTCACCAATTCCATCGAGTATGAGCCTCACACCCTCCATGATTTTTTCTCTATCCATTGTTCGTCTCCCTTGTTTCTATAATCCTTTTTACATCCCCCAGGAACGATAGTGACCCGCACACTAGTATCACATCATCCCTACTAGCGTATTCATACGCTTTATCAATTCCCTGATAAATGCTATCCGATGCCTCGACATGCTTAGAATAAGCACGGGCTTTTTCAGCGAGTTCTCGTGCAGGCATAGCCCTATCGTTATTCGGCGTCTCAACAGTTATAACCTGCTTTGATAACGGTACTAAGTGCGAGAGCAACTTATCGTACTCCTTGTCTTTAAATACACCTATAACCAGTATAACTTTCTTATCCCCAAAATACTGGCGAATTGACGATTCAAGTGCCATAGCTGCACCCTCGTTATGTGCACCGTCGATGATTACCGTTGGGTCCTTTGCTAGTTCCGTAAATCGTCCAACCCACCTTGCAGCTCTGAGTCCATCGTATATCGCTTCATCTGGTATAATGACGTCCTTATCTCTTAAAGCCTCAACCGCAAGTAGAGCGAGCGAGGCATTGCTGAATTGGTGCGTTCCCGCAAGCGATATGGTCACGTCCGCCCAGGAGCCGTAATTAAAGCGTTGTTCTCCTATTCCATATGAAATCGGTTCAATAGCAGCTTCATCAACCACTCTAAGCTCAGATCCGAGTTCAGCGCACTTAGCAGCTAGCACTTCTTCAGCATCAGCATGCTGCTTAGCACTTACTACTATGGTATCAGGCTTGATTATACCAGCTTTCTCACCAGCGATTTCCCTAATAGTCTCTCCAAGAAATGCCATGTGGTCCTTAGAAATTGGTGTTATCACTTCAACCAGGGTTGTACCAACGACATTCGTCGCATCCTCTCTGCCGCCTAGACCTGTCTCTAGCACTACGAAATCGCATCCTCTGTTCTTGAAATATAACATAGCAAGAGCCGTTTCAGCTTCGAATAGCGTCGGTGAATTAAGCCCATCTACCACCATGCTGCTAATCGCTTCGGCTATCTCTGTAGTATGGCGTGCGAGCTCATCATCTGCGATATGAACCCCATTCACCTGAAACTGCTCGCCGTATTCAAAAAGCCACGGAGAGAAGTAGCACCCCGTGGTATATCCTGCTTGAATTAAGATACTGGATAGATACGAGAGAATCGACCCTTTGCCATTGGTGCCAGCGACATGAATAAACTTTAGCCCGTCTTGTGGATCACCCAGTCTGTGGAGTAGCTCGCGCATACTGTCCAGGCCAAGTACACTTCCGTATCTGGATAGTTCATCCAGATATACTCTTGACTCATTGTAATTCATTTATTGCTCCTAACTTGTTTTAACTCCATATATTCTAATGCAGTTAGTAATTTCTATCAAGTGATAATCGCAACATAAAAACCTCCCTATTTCAAATAGAGAGGTTTTCATCAGTATTAATCTTTCAAAATTATTTTACTATCTTATAGTATGTGCGTGACGTCATCTTAAATATCACGAAATATATCACGAAGAATACACCGATTACCAAGCCGAAGTATGTTCCATACTGCGTAAATTGGTTTACTCCGAACATCTTTAAAAGTTGATATACGATCTTAGATGCCACCATACAGTGTACAATCGCTACCATAAGCGGTGCGTATAACATCCATACAATCTGAGAAGCTCCAGTTTTTTTAATCAGATCATCATTAAGTCCTATTTTCTTCATGATCTGATACTTTTCTCGGTCTTCATACCCTTCACTTATTTGCTTATAGTAGATTACGAGGATAGTTCCAGTTAAGAAGATTATACCGATAAGTACTCCAAGAAATAGGAATCCGCCGTTTAGTTCGTATAAACCCTTTAGTACCTCTACTCTACTCTCAAGTGTATATCCATTATCATTCTTTAGCTTACTTAGGCTTCTATCATACGAATTCTTATTTATCCCAGACACATTCCATTCTATGCTGCACTTTATTGAAGAATTTTCCATGGTTTTATTCTGGATATTATACGTCTTCAGCACGGAAGCTATATACTGCATAGTAGATAGATCTTTTACAACAAGTGCATAACTATCTACATTTGCACTAGAGAGGATTTTATTATCAATTTCTCTCACTTTAAAGGTGCGGTCACCGATTTTAAGGCTACTCATATTGAGAGCACCTTTTCTATTAGAAGTCATTAGCACTTCGTCATCTTTAAGAGAAATATTTTTGTTTAGCTTTTTATTATAACTAGCAAGGTCATATGTGAACATGAAATACGGCGAAGTTTTCGCATCTCTCGTATATGTCTCAATTGAATTTCCTTTTTTAGCTACAGCAGGATTCATGCTGAGCTCTATAAAAGAGTCCTTTATCTTCGCTTTACCTGTAACAGTCTGACTCACTCTGTTTTCAAGATTTTTCTGAATATCTTTGAAGTTATTCTCATATACAGCAGTATCACTTGTTAGAATGTAATCTCTTGAAAATGCGATAAAGCTATCTCCATTTTTCTGAATATTAGAATAGATAGTTGCCGTAGCTGATAGCGTGATAATAATACCAACACTCATAACAGCTATACTTGCGAGAGATACTGCATTGCTCTTCATCCTATAAAGTAGACCACTGACACCGAGAAACTTCTCTGGCTTAAAGTAACTTTTTCTTCTTCTCTGCATCTTCAATATAATAATTGAAAATGAGATGAATAATAGATATGTAGCCGCTATAACCAGTAGTGATGCGATGAAGAAATTAACCAGTGCGGATAGCGTTCCTTCTGTTGTTAGGGCAATTCCATATCCGCCGCATAGAGCTGCTAATCCTATAATTGTTAAAACAAATCTTGATTTTGGTTCACCTTCGCCACTATGTTGTTTTCCTAGCAGCTGCACTGGTGTCGTCATATATATTCTATAACTGCTTCTTGCAATAGTTATGAAATATAAGCCAAGCATCGTAATAGAGCATACAATCATCGCAGTTATACTGAATGGATAATCCATGATTCTGCCCGTTACATCATGCATTAATCTATTGAGTCCCAAAAATGAAATCTGTCCAAAAATGTATCCACCAACCATTCCGAGTATCGCTATGATTGAGAATAATACGAAGAACTCAATGCTTATGATTTTACGAATGTGCTTCTTCTCAAGGCCAAGAATTGCATATAATGCAAACTCTTTATTGCGCTTTTTTAGTAAAAAATTAGTCGTGTACATTACGAAGATAATCGTAAAAATTCCAACTACCACAGCTCCCATAGTGATAAGTTCGGGAAGAGTTTTATGTCTCGTCTGAACATACTTATTGTTGATAAGTGAGATCATGATGTTGAAAAGCATCAGCATAATTCCAGATGATAATACAAATGGTATCTCCAAAATTCTGTTTGCCTTTAAATTTTGAAAAGCAAACTTTCTTGCCATCGAAAACGTCATTAGTTATCACCTCGATTCAGCATGAATTGAGCCTGATTAATGCGCTCCATGAACTCCTCTTGCCTTTCGTTCTCACCTCGATAGATTTCGTGATAAACGATACCGTCCTTTATAAAAAGTACCCTTTTTGCATAAGATGATGCCCTCAGCGAATGAGTAACCATGATGATGGTCTGTCCAGCTTCATTTATATTGCAGAACATCTTAAGAAGGCTTTCTGATGACTGCGAATCTAGTGCGCCAGTCGGTTCGTCAGCAAGAAGGAGTGCGGGATTAGTTATTACTCCCCTAGCAACTGCGATTCTTTGCTTCTGTCCGCCTGAAACTTCATAAGGGTATTTTTCAAGAAGCTCGCCGATTCCAAGAGCGGATTTGAGTTTACTTAGTCTGTCCTTCATAACGGCTTCTTTTTCATTAGATAGAACAAGTGGAAGAAATATATTATCCCTATTATTGAATTGATCTAGCAAGTTAAAGTCTTGGAATACGAAGCCTAATTCTCTTCTACGAAAATCGGATATCTCACTGTCCTTAAGGAGACTTGTATCTTGTCCATTTAAAATAACTGATCCTGAGGTTGCTCTATCGAGAGTTGCAATTATATTAAGTAGCGTAGTTTTTCCTGCACCTGATTCACCCATTATGGAAATGAATTCGCCACTATCGACCGAGAAATTTACGCCCTTTAGTGCCTCTGTTGTCACTTTTCTAGTTTTATACGTTTTCTTTACGTCTTTTAATTCTAAGATTGCCATATCTTTAGTCACTCCTTTTTTCTTTATGCTCTAATTTTACATATCGTAATCGATTGCTGCATTTATCTAATATGACAATCGATAATAACAACCTTACAATTCTGAAAGATTAGTTCGAAGGAAATCTAATCGAGAACACACTCCCGACATTCAGGGTTGACTCAACAGTTACTTCAACGTTAATTACGTTCGAAATAGTTTTTACAAGATATAAGCCGAGACCGCTAGATTTTTCATTAATTCTTCCGTTAAATCCAGAATAGCCTCTGTCAAATATTTTACCTAAATCCTCCGAACGTATTCCAATTCCAGTATCACGGATTTTAAGTGTGTTTGAATCCTCTTCAAAAGTTATCTGTATAGTTCCTGATTCGGTGTATTTAATCGCATTTGCTAAAATCTGTTCTATCAATATCGATAGCCATTTTGTATCTGAAATAACATTAGCTGAAATATGATTGTAATCTAAGGATATGTGTTTCTCAATGAACAGCATCGAATACTTCTTAAGTAGACTTCTAATTAGAGAATCTAGGCTAATAGATGTAATATCCATATCTGCATCCCTATCCATGAGTTTCAGATAGTTTATAGCCATATTAGTATATTCTTCGATATAGAACATCTGCTCTTTAAGTTTATTCTTATCTTCAAACTCGCTCTTTTGTAATATTAAATTTGAAACAGTTATGGGTGTCTTAATCTGATGAACCCATAATAAGAAATATTCTTCAAGTTCTCGCCTATCAATTGTGGCTTGATTTAACAGCCTTCTGTTTTCTATTTCAAGCTCCTTCGATATTGTCTTGTAATTTTCTTGTCTTGTATAGTTTGTCCATTCGATAAAAAGGAATATCGCACTAATAAAAGCAACACCTTTTACTCCAAGCCAAAAGTATTCTCGATTAAAATTTGCAAATTCAAAGACTACTCCGAAAACACCTGTTGTGTAGATTAACGTTGAAATTATCTTATATTCATTTTTTAAAAAATCGCTTACTTTACTCATATTCTCTCTACCTTAGGAAATACCCAATACCCTTTTTTTGTTTGAATTAAATCTTCAAAGCCAATCCCGTTTAACTTTTTTCTTAGCCTCGTCATATTTACCGCAAGTGTATTGTCATCTATGAAGTCATCACCTTGCCAGCAGTGATTAATTATATCTTCTCTCTTGGCTATCTGTCCTTTCATATTAAACAAACTTTCAAGTATCAGTAGCTCTGTTCTAGTCAGTTCAACTGTGACGTCCTTACCTTCAAGCAGTGCAGCTGACAGATTTAAAGTCAGTTCTCCATATGTTATCTTTTCGGAATCCACCGTGTAATCATAAGCTCTTCTCAGTACAGCCTGTATCTTAGCCCTGGTAACTGCAATATCAATAGGCTTTGTAATATAATCATCCGCACCAAACTGAATCGCTTGAATCATATCCATCGATTCTGAATGAGATGAAATGAAAATTATAGGAACATTAGATTCTTGTCTTATCCTTTGTGTCCAATAAAACCCGTTATACTGAGGAAGTGTAATATCCATTAGGACTAAATCTGGTCCAAACTCTATAAAATCATCATATACATCATTAAAGTTATCAATTCCACGAGTCTCGTATCCCCACTGGGAAAGTTCGTCACTTATAATTGAACTGATATTCTTATCGTCCTCAACAATTAATATCTTAAACATATTTTTCTCCTGTTATTATGAGATATCTATTTTTGTGATGCATTAACACTATATTCATGCTTTCATAATAAAAAATAGCCCTGTAGTCGTATAATTTCAAGGGCTATATCATTAAGTTCTTTTTTTAATTCTTACTCATTTAAGTGCATTAACAGGGCAGACCTTAACGCACTCAGTGCAGAGTATGCACTCTGTACCATTCGCCCTTTTTCTGGAATTGTCCGTCATCTCGACATCCATCGGACAAACCTTCTTGCATTTCCCACATGATATGCACTTATCAGTATCACACTTGATGCGAACTAGCGAGTAGTAGCTCATCGGTTTCATGAACACCGTTATCGGACAGACGTATTTACAAAATGCTCGGTTATCCTTAAATGCAAAAGCCATACCTATTCCAACTGCGTAATATAACGCATTGCCGATTATAAATGCAAAGAACATTATTCGTTCGATGTTACCTACTTTAGCTAGGAATAAAGCCGATACGAAGAAAAACGCTGCTACAAATGTAGTGTATCTAATCCATCCTACCCTTTTCCTTCGTGGTCTAGACGGCACCTTATACGGCAAGAAGTCTAACACCATAGCGGTCCAGCACGCATAACCGCACCAGCCTCTACCGAATATAAGTGGTCCAAAGATCTTCGCCACAGCATAGTGAATCGTAGCTGCCTCAAATACGCCGGTGAACAAGTAGTACCAGAAGCCTTCTATTTGCATGTTCTCGTTATTTATGAGTCCAAGATAGATGAGCATATATAGTCCGATGAGTAGCTGCACAATACGCCTTGCATGTTTATACCTGCATATAAACAACATCTGCCCTATGAATATAGAAATACCAATATAGCTGAAGTTGAGAAGATAAAACAGGTTGTCCTTAGCGAGCCATAGCGTCACTGCTATCGTCTCAAATGTTACCAGCATCAGCACTGGTAGCCAGTATTTTTTCATCTCTTACACCTTTGTACATTCATATAATTCAAATTGACGTTACTCATGTATGATAACACTAGTAACGTCAACCTCTCAACGAGTGCATAGTCTTTTATTCAATTAATTAAAGTTATTAATATAAAGAAAATCGTTTTAATCTTATAGAATAGTGTTTCTTAGCAAAGCAGTGATATAAAAGTATTATTGGAACAAGCGGTAACGCTATTATAGCTACGAGACAAAAGCCTTCAACGCATCATCAATCATACTTCTCATATTGTCACCTACTTATATCCGATGATATACCTTTCCGTTACCGTTTCATATTTAGTAACATATCCACCAACATATACACGTTTTGTATTATTAGGTTCTCCCTTTTCCATATGAGCCACAATATGTTCATGACTTGGATTTCTGCATCCGCAAGCACATTGTATATACGACTCTTTCATTGGATCATATACCTGAACAGCCTTCTGTACAGTTCTAGTTCCATAGATAGGTTCTTTAGGCTTGCTTGCCTGAGTGCTGGATGAGCTTCCGCTAGAAGTAGCTACACTCCCGCTTTTCGCAGATGAGTTTTTCTCTGCTTTCTTTTCAGCCTTGCTAGGCTTTGAGTTCTCAACAGGCTTATTTGCCTCGCTAGATCCAGTAGCAGACTCGCCAACAACAGACTCGCTTGAAGCTTCTGGTTTATTCTCTTCCTTAACCTTATGAACTGCCTTCTTAGCAGGCTTCTTCTCGATAGGCTTATTATGGTTTACTCCATATACAGCACCACCGATAATTAATACAAGCACAAGTATGCTTGGGATAATAACCTTTTTCTTCTCATTTAAACGATTTACAAAATTTCCAAACAATTTATTTTCTCCTTTAATTAAATAACTGTATATAATACAACACACATATAGCAATTCTAATTAATTATTTTAAGAAAACGGGAAGGTGATATATATCACCTTCCACATCTTAGTATCCTTTAACGTGTGCTTCTCTTGCGTCTTAGCAGTTTAACAAGTGCTAGATTAGAAAGCATGAATATTAGACCTTCAGCCATCGAGTTGTTTTCATCACCTGTCTTTGGATGATTGCGATTAATTCTGCTATTCACTCTTCCTGTTCTTATATTTCTTGCTACCTGAGATGGGTGCACAACTTTCAAGCTAGTTGTAACCACTTCTCCATCTGCAAATGAAATAGCTACATTATGGTTGCCAGCAGACAGCTTATTTAGGAAACCGCTATTTAGGTTAAGTATAAGGCTTCCTTTTGCCGATGAATAGCTACTTGCATCTACTTCTACACCATCAACAGTAACCTTTGTAAAGTTGTCGAAGATTTTCTCATTCTCTACAGCATTTCTACAAGTTACTCTATATGTTGCCTGTCCATTCGAACCGAGTGTCCACACTTGGTCAGCACCTCTTGAAAGAGTATAAACAAATTCTTCAAGGTCAGTCTTTGCCATGTTGTATGAAACAAGAGCATTTTCATAATCTCTCTTTGCATTTTCTAGCACTGTCTCACTAGCATTTGCAGTTGCCTGTGCAGCAGCAAGTGCAGTTTGCTTAGCTGTTACTACATTTTCTGCCGCCTTATATGCATTCTCTGCAGATACTAATTCTGGGAAATCAGCGTAAGTAGCAGGGTTAGTGCGTACTATTGCCTGTGCCTTTGTCAATAGAACTTCTGCTGCAGACTTATTAGCTACCGCATCGTCATGTGCTGCTGTGGCTTCTGTAACAGCATTATTAGCTGCATTTAGCAGAGTTTGAGCTGCATTTAACGTCGCTGCTTTCTCCTCTACCACCGCCTTTGCATCAGTAACCTCTTTAAATGCTGCTTCATCTGTCGCTAGTTTATTTGTAGCTGCTGTCACTGCATCATCTGCATTATTCTTATCTGTTGCTGCCTGATTAGCTACTGTCTCTTTATTATTCTTCTCTAATGTCTTAGCAGCTACATCTGCCTGTGCATCGTTGTCTGCCTGTGTCGCATTAACTTCTGCTTGTGCTGCCTTAGTAGCTCTATCATTAGCTTTATCAAGTTCAGCCTGTGCTTCAGTTACCCTATCCTGAGCTTTAGAAGCATCTTCATTTAGCTGTCTAAATTCTTCCTTCGCTGCAGCAAGTTCGCCTTCTCGATTTGCCTTTGCTTCCTGTGCTTGTTCTAGGCTCACCTTTGCAGCATCATATGCTGCTTTAGCATTATCTCTAGCCTGCTCTGCATCTGCTACTTTAGTAGCTACATCAGGATGCGCTACTTCATAAGCTGATACCACGTTCTGAGCATTAGTATACGCATCATTTGCATTATTATATTTTTCAGTCGCCTTATCCAGTTCATTAGACGCATTAGTCAATGTTTTGTTAAGATTTGCTATATCTGCTTTCTTTGTTTCTACTGCTTGTTTTGCTTCAGCTACCTTTTTATCTGCTGCCGCCTTTGCTGCCTGCTTCTCTACTACTGCCGCTTTTGCTGCCTTGTACTCTGGTATCTCGTCTTTGATTAACTTTTCAAGCTTTGCTGCTGCATCGTCTATGGCTTTCTTTTTAGTAACTATTAACGCTTTTAGACCAGCTCTGAACTCGTCAGTAGTCATGCCATCTCTATAAAGATTATCGTTTCTGCTGAAATTGATAGTGTGATCGCCAAGATCTCCAGCCGAAGCACCAATGACAGAGTCGTTTCCTCCAGCAGCTCTGATAATCAGATAATGGCCAACCTCGCCAAAGTTTCTATTACCAGCATCATATTTAGCCTTCTCTTCTTCGTACCATGCTTTTACTGCGGAATCTACACCATTGAATCCAAACGCCTGACACTCGGATAGTGCATCTGGACCATCAAGATTATCATCTTTTGACTTTACAAGGGAATGTGCATCCATATTTAAGCAGAGTGCATTTGAAATCATAGAATACAGCATCATATCTGCATTGACTTTAGATGGCGTCTTAGAACCCTTTGGCTGATCATTTCTAGCAATTCTTTCATTAACCTGATCAATCATATCCATAGCATTTAGTAGAGCCTCTGGCGAAGATAGACTTTCAATTCTATACTGCCACCAAGTCTTTACACTGCCATCTGGATTCTTATAAGGATTATCGTCATCATCTGTATATGGCTGATCTCCACGAAGTCTAAAATACTCCTTAATGTTTGCGTCAGTAGTGTTCTTTAATGCCTGATTCCACTGTTCTAGTGTCTTATATGTAGCCTTGGAGTTAAGAAACTCAATTCCAGCATTATTTAGAGCAAGCTTCGCTGCTTCAAGTTCTGACTTTGCATCAGCCTTAGCTTTCTCATAATTAGTCTTTGCAGTCTCTAGTGCCTGATTCGCATTGTTTAAATCAGTTTCTGCTTCTGCCGCTTTCTGTGTAGCTTCATTCACCTTGTCCTGAAGCGTATTTAGTTCTCCATTTGCAGTATTTACTGCACTTTCAGCATCTGCTTTCGCCTGAGTCTTTGTATCTTTCTCTCTAGAAGCTGCATCTTTTGCTTCTTTCTTTTTTTCTAGCTCTGTCTTTAATGCCTGATACTCTGCCACGCTAGCAAGAGCTTCAGTATACTTTTTATTCGCTGCTTCGTAGGTTGCTTTCTTTGCTGCTTCGTTATTCTTTGCATTTTCTAAAGCTGAATTCGCATTGTTTAGTGCTTCCTGTGCATCACTTACCTTCTTAGATGCTGCCTGATACTCTGGAGAGCCTGCTGTCAGTGCAGCTAGCTTTGCCTTTGCATCATTAAGTTCTGCCTGCTTGCTTGCAACATTAGCATTAGCAGCCTGAACCTCAGCCTTTGCATCTGCTAATGTCTTTGCTGTTCCTTCTTTCTTAGAGGCAGCTTCTGTCAGATTTGCCTTCGCTGCTTCAAGGTTCTTTGTTGCCTCTGCTAACTTTTCATTAGCCTTTTTCTGTTCAGTCTTTGATGTTTCAACATCTGTCTTATCTTGTGCAAGTGTTTCTTCTGCATTAGGGTGTTTTGCTTTTGCTTCATTTAAAGCATCTTCAGCAGCAGTTTTATCACTTACTGCCTTATTATATGCTTCTTGCTTCTCTGTCTGAGTCTTCTTTGCTGCTTCGAGTTTAGTTTTAGCATTAACTTCAGTCTGAGCAGCCTCTTTAACAGCTTTTGTCTTGTCTGCTACAACATTAGCAAATAAGTTGTCTGCAGTTTCTTTTGCTTCGTTATAGGTTGAAACTGATTTATCGTATGCTTTCTTCGCTGCTTCATACTCAGCACTATTTTCTGAATGGATTGCCTTAGCATTATCCATAGCCTCTTTTGCAGCTTTCATTTCACGTTCTGCTTTATTGAGGTTTTCTTTTGCCTGAACCTTGTTTTCAGGTTTTACGTGATTAGCATTAACTGTAGCTACTCCGCTTGGTACGCCAGCGGTAGTTCCTGCATTAGGTACGCCATCTGCAAATACCACTGCTGGTGCTGTGGTGGTGAGCATCGACGTTGATAATGCTGCTGTAATACCAATTTTCTTGACTTGTTCCTTCTTCATATAAACTCCTCCTTTTGGTTTGGGTGATAAAATAAATTATAAATAAACATACAAAAAATAGCACTCAAAAAGTGCTTACCCTCACAATATAGATTAATCAAAAATTCTATCAATACATTTATACTTAGTCTATTATAATAGATCAACTTGATACCCCCTCTTTTATAAATCACTATCACACTATTTGCTCACATTAATTTTCTTATTAAAATATATCACATTATAATAATATTATATTGTTTTTTATAAATACAAAATTTAAAATCCCCTTTGTTACTTGTATATCTTTTAAAAACTCTTTCATAGACTTTCCTTTTGCAGTTGTATTGGATAGGGACTTTGTTAACGCTGCACCTGCTGTTTCAAAGTCTGTTATAATGGAAGTAACAAGATTTTCATGTTATCTTGCATTTCTTTTATAGCCCTACCAGATGCTCCTTTCTTTTGCGTAATAATATCCATTCCTTTTTCCACTTCATTAAATAAAGATGCTGCAACTATCGCTACGATAGTTGCTGTTACATTAGTGGATAGACCTTTACCAAATTCAGTAATCTTATCTCCAACTTCTTTAATTTTATCTACAGCTTATTTCATAGAAGCTAATAAGGCTGAAGGTACTTTTTTGCTTCTTCCTGAAGAGTCTTTAGGTTGTTTTCCGTTTCAATAATTTCTCTTTTCAGTGCATCATATTTATCTTGACCTAGTTCTCCATTTTCAAGCTGCACTTTTGCTAGTTTATCTGCCTCCTTTAAGGCATCTATCTTGCTACTTGTTTCAGCGATTTCCTTTTGTAGTAACTGCTGTTTTTGAGTAAGTAACTTGGCATTAGAAGGATCAAGTTTTAATAGCCTATTTACATCACGAAGCTGTGTCTGCGTATTTTTAATGGTTGAGTTTACACCCTTTAAGGCTTTATCAAGACCAGTTGTATCTCCACCAATCTCAACAGTAATGCCTTTTATTCTATTGGCCACTTGAACCTAAAAATGGGTATGAAAAAAGCCCAGATTTTTCTGAGCCATCATAAAATAAAAATTTAGTATATTCCCAAAATGACGCAATTAATAAATTGATCATCCATCGAAATAATCTTTAACCTTGCACACATTTGAATAATCACTTCATAGTAAATCTTTTCCTCATTACTTATATTCCCAACATAAAATGCTGTTGTACCTTTTGGAACAAAGATTCTCAATTGTTTTTCTGATTCAATATGTTTGCCCTTTACTATGGATGTGTTTAAAAATCCACGTTCAAAATAATCTACACCTTTTATCCTTTTTGCGTTGTTAATCATTGCTTTATATGGAACACTTGAAACTCCACGGTAAACAACAATATTATTTTTTAACATATACTTATTTTTAATATCTTCCGCAAGATAAAAAAACTGTTTACTTCCGCTTCTTAAACTATCATTTATACTCTGACCAGACATAGCCAATAAATACTCTGTATCTGTGAATCCATTAATTTTAGGTTCTTCGTTTATAAATTTATGGGCGAATTCTATTGCATCATTTTCATTAGGGGCTAATGCATCCCATTTTTCGCCATATTTAAATATTTTCTCTTTGATTTTATAAAAGCATTTTTTTATCATCTATAACCTCACTTATTATGCATATTATACCCAATATCGTTAGAACCTATCAAATTCATCCTGTCCTGCCACCTTGCTATATTTTACTCCATCATTTGATTTTTCAGTCCAGATATCCAGTACCATCCCTATGGTTAGTAAATCAAGTTCAGAAATGCTTATTCCTATTTCCACACATCTTAGTAGAAATAGGGCTGTTGTCATTTCCCTGCTACTCTTTGGAAGTTTTTTAGACTGAACTTCCGTCCCAAGATTTGCACCCAATAGCTCAAGTATCTCTGGAAGAATCTCATAAATGGAAAACATCTCAAACTGGTCAAGCCAATCATCAATATTTCCGGCAATACTCCTATCTGCATGGTAAGCCGTTATGTAGGCTACATTTTCAAATATTTCAAGGTCATCTATTTCAAATGAACCCTCACTTGCTTTGAAAGTTTTTTCTAGCTTTGATAGGTCCTTAAAAATATCTCTCTTAAATTTGATTCTATATAACCTAGGAATTGTAGCTGACGAACGAAACTTTACATCAACCTCTCCTACTCTTACTGTTTTTTCTAGCATAAAAATCCTCCTTAATGTCCTGTAGGTTTAGGTGCTTCACCTTTAGCCTGTGGAACATACACATTCTTATACCAATTAGCATAAGTATCTGCTGATGTAGTATCTCCAGTTCTTGATTTTACAAGACCGTCCTCTCTTGGATCCGCTGTAAGTGATAGTGTTTCTGTTCCAGGCTCAATCTTATCTTCTTTAGTTTCTGATTCAATAGATGGCCTTGATGCTGAACAGTTATATAGAACGTGTCTAATTGCATTGACATCACCATCAAATTCAAATAACAGTGCAAACTTTTCTGTTTCAGATATGTTTGCCTTTTCTACAAGCACACCATTTCTATCAAGTTCTTCTTTTAGATTTTCTGTTCTAAACCACTCTGGGATAAGTGCAATCTCTAAATCCCCGCTATATCCGTTATTGGCAGTTGATCTAAAATACACAATAACATCAGCGTAAAAAGAACTAAACTCCCCTTCAGCATCAAGGCTGATACTGACAGCTCCCGGTATTGCCTTTGGATTCTCATAAGTTAACGCACCGCTTGTATCTTTTTTCAGCTTTGCAGCATGAACATTTTTAAGGTTATACTTCACCTTATTTCCCATGATTTTCTTCCTCCATTTCAAAAATATATAAGACTTTATAGAGCTTTTCAGACTCTATATAAATTTCCATTTTGTTATAAAAAATACCATAATCATCTAGTACGACTTCTACCTTCTTTTCTATATCTAGATTTTTGTAATCTGTATAAACTTCAATATGAACTTCATTTGCTTTAAAATACACCCTTCCATCCGCTGAAAAGTTATCGCTTGCCGGCAAGATATAAATAAGAAAAGGCGGATTAGGTGATTCACCTTCTGCAAAATGGTGATAAGCACTCGGAAATCCAATTTTTTCTATGATTTCTAGTAACTTATCCATTTCATAAATTGCAATTGCAAATTGAACACTAACTAACATTTTGAACCTTGATAACTGAATACAATTGATTGAGAAAAGCTTCAAACAGTTCTTCCGATGTCATATATCTAAGTATCTTCCGAGAAAGATAGTTCATGCTGTCAGCATATTCGAGGATCTGCTCGGCAGTATATCTATCAATAGATATTCCCTTAGGTACAAAGCGTCTGAAAATGCGGTTATGCCTTTCATTTTGAGGGCGTTCCCAAGATGAATAAACTACACAAGCCCCCATACTTTTCAAGGTTGCTGAGCTCAGAGAATGCTGTTCCGTTATCAGTTGTAATGGTCTTGAATACAGTGGAAAAATTTTCTCCATACTCCTCTCTCAGGACTTCCATTGCCGTCATAACGGATAAAGAATCTTTACCGAGAATCTTCATCGTTATATAGAAGTCTGTGACCTTTTCGACGATGGTAAGGACTACAGATTCGCTACTGGATTTCTTTCTGACGACTGTGTCGATTTCCCAGTGAACAATTTCTTCTCGCGATGTAGCAACCTCAGTCCGTTCATCTAAACTACGCCCGAAGATACTCTTGTTTTTACGGATTCTAGTCTTCTTGGATCTGCGCTTTAATGCTTCAGGAATGTCAAATGGCATAAGTGATATGATTCCGTTCCACACGGCGTTGTAGAAAGTCTTTGTACAGATAATGTCTTCGCCGGGAAACGAATCATGTGTCTGCGCATAGCCTACGCATGCAGCAATGGATCAGTGTTCGCTGCGAATCACACTGAGATTCCAAACAACAAAAGGGTTATCTGCTGTAACACGAGCATGCTTATAGCAACATGAGCGATTAGCTTCGTATCGGTTCTGACCAAGTCTGGCTGGTAAGTGCCCACGAGCTCCATTAAATTCACCCGCACCTCTTCTGAGCTCATACATAATAGTTGATGGTGAACAATTCAGTTCATCGGCAATTCTGCGCATAGAATATTTCAACTTGCGAAACACCTTGATGCTGCATCTATCTTCAAAATTTAAGTGTTTTCCTCTTTTCCAATCAGTGTTAATAGTAGTAGAATTGATATGACCCATGATGGACTCCTTTGATAGATTTTGTTTTGTGATGATTCAATTCTGCCAAAAAATCCACCGTGGGTCTTTCTATATTCAGTTGTTCAAGTTTATTTTACAATTAGACTTTATTAATAATTAATAAGAATAATCGATTAATGCCGAACAATTCGTAGATTTATATATAAACTCTTTATTTTTTTATACAAACAATAATATTAACATTCTTGTATATTATTTATAAATTATAAATTGATTGCATGTATTGATTATGATACAATAACTAAAATTAGTTAGTTCTAATTTATGTTGTTGTGCATTTAATTAAGAAGGAGGTCAAATATGAAATGTATTAAATGCGGTAAAGAGTATGGTTCCGGATTAAATTATTGCCCACACTGTGGTAATCCGACTGAAGGCACGAACTCTAATAAAAATTCTATTAATAACCACAAAACTGCAGATTACAATGCTAAGAGTGATATTGATTCAAAAACTACTATTACAATCAATGTTCCTGAAGTTAAAACAGACATACTAAAAGCAAAGATAAATTTGTTTTCTGAAGCTCGTATATTTTCAATTATAGGTCTCGTTCTTGGAGCCCTTTTTATCGTAATGTTATTACTTACACTAACGACATACGATTCATTTAACACCTCTAATCTCAGTAACTACGATGCATTTTTAGGAAGTATGGGGACTTTTTTAAAGGTTGTTCCTATTCTTTTCTATGTTGCTTTGTTTTTGATTATGTGTTTATTTACTTTATCTATTATTAATAATGTACGGTATAGAGATATCAGAATAGTTTTATACTCTATCATTATCAGTATTACCTTATTGATAATGTTATTAAATATGAAATTTATGCATGTTCTCCGTGTACTTATTAATACTGATGCTAGTACATTATTTAGTAAAAATATCTCTGCTAGTTTTATCGCAGATATGTATAAACTTGCTGAAAATCCAGACTCAGCTACGCATAAATTTATGATAATGCTTATTTGTGGAATTGCCATATTTGTGTATTCAATCTATTTATTCATCGTATTCAAAGGCAAAACGCAAATCAAATGTAATAAAATTTCATTAAAAGAATTAAGTCAGCCTGTACCACTTGCAGAAACAAAACTTACTAAATCTTATGGCAATACAGATAATATGTGTAATTCTGATATTTTAGATTCCACAGTTTCTAATGAAGTTACATGTGATGAAAAGAGCATAGACACTATAATTTTAGAAAAGAAAACATCCAAGAAACAAAAATTTATTGCATTTACAATACTGGCACTTATGATTGCTAGTATTGGTGGTTATATACTCTGGGATAATTTCTTAAATATAACAAAACTAGATTTAACATCAAATATCAAGCTAACATACTCTGGAAGATCAGGAGAAGCATCAATTTCGAATATAGATAATAAAATTAAATACGATAAGAGCGACGCACAGATTGCAAATTTCGTTAAAAGCGTGAGATATGACTACACAAATTCTTCAAAACTAAAAAACGGTGATAAAGTTACAGTTACTGCTGTTTACGATAAAGCTAAAGCTAAAGAATTGAAACTAAAAATTTTAAACCCATCAAAGAAGATAAAAGTTGCAAATCTTCCTCATCGTTTTAGTAGCGCAGATAAAGTAAGTTCTGAGATTGTAGATATCGCTAAAGAATACGGTACGTCCAAACTTAAGGATAATTATATTAGCGATGAATATAATACATACAACTTTAATTATTATGGAACATACTTCTTACAATCAAAAAAAGAGGATATGGTTGTTGCTGTCTTCAAATTAACCAATAAAGAAAAAGGGGTTGATGATAGCATCACTACCTCAACAAATTACTATTATTATGCACTTAAAGATGTTGATTCTGGTTCAAATAAAAAGAACCTTAAAGAAGATGAATTCTTCCTTAATTATGGTCTTTTAGATATAGATGGTACATACATTACAACTGAACAAGAAATTGTCCCTGCTCTCTCCTCGTGGTACGGAGAAACAGTATCTAAAGTTACAAAATTAAAATAGTTCCATAAAGCATATAAGTCTCGCCCAAATGAGGGCGAGACTTTTCTCATAGCATTACTTTCTTAATATGAAGATTTCCTCTCACCGTCTCAAATTAATTATATTCGTGATCAGATGACGTAGAAACAATCTTCCATTTACCATCATATTTTGCAAAGGTGAAATACATTAAATTCTTAACCTTTAAATCACCATATTGTCGGGTACAGCTAATACTAATAGTATTAGCCATATCAGTTTCTTCTACAAATTTAACAGAATCAAAATCATACTCTTCTTGTGTATAGGCTTTAGTATAATCTAATCGATATAATTCATTCTTTCCCTCAGCGAATCTAGCTTTTATATAATATTCAGCCATATCTCCTACCACAAATCCTTTGTAGTACTTCATCAATTCATCGATTGATGAATATTTTTTTACTTCTACAGCCTCAATCACACTAATACCTTCGTTTTGATAACCATCATATTTCCCTGATTCAATTACTTCTGTATCTCTATTGGTTCCTTGTGGCAAATCGGAGTAGCTTACCACTATACTTTTTGTTCTTCCTTTGTCTGGGTCACTCTCTTTTGTTAAAACTGCATATTTGCCTAAATCTAGCATATTATCACTAAAAGAAATTTGTTTATATATACCAGAATCCAAGTCGGAATATGCTAAAACTGCTGGCTTTATATATTTCAAACTGCTCTTATCTTTATTAAGAGATTCTCTAGAATTCTTCTTCATACCTGTAAATTCTGAACAAAACATATAATCAGTCTCTTTATTTATAATTGCATAAGAAGGCATATTCTTTAATTCATTCTTATCAACATACGAGATACTATTGATCCAACTTCGCTCCTCATCATTTAATTGTTTACAGTCATAGCCTGGTGCAACTATACTTAACGTACTTCCAGCTTTAATATTCTCAAGACCGTACGGCTCACTATAAATATATCTAATACCATCTTTTATTTCACTTTGATTTATTTGCTTTTCCAATTTAAGAGTATCTTTTACTATTAACTTGTATTCAAATTCCCCAACTTTTTTTATTGATTTTACATTGCCACTAAAAGTGCTTTTATATATCGTACCCTTAGGATAATTGGATCCCGTTTCTCCAAGATTAGAGTCAGTATATTCCCCTTTAAAGGTTCCATCTGACTTAAATTTCAATATAGTACGCCATCCACCAGCTCCACTTGTAAAGGTAAATTCGACACCATCTAACTTTTTCAATACGCCAAATTTATTATTCGTATTTCCCTTATTACTGTAGTCTTTTCTACAACCACAAGTAGCTACAAGTATTGACACAAGCAATAAAATAGCAATTACTACTTTCCTATTTCTCTTAATCTTCATGCCTATTTCCTCCTTATTTATTAAATACAAATCGATTAAACTGTAGAGATGCCTATATAATATTAAAATTTTTATTTCTTCCCGAACAATTTTGATAGAAGTCCCTTCTTCTTCTCTGGCTTAGGAGCACTCTCTTCTGGTATCTCGTGTTCTGTCTTCTTATACACGACATTCTCAGCTATTTCATCATCGCTCATACCAGTCGCTTCTCTAACCTGTGCTAAAGCCACCTCACGGTATATAAGAGCACCTCGAGGATCGCAGAATCGTATATCTGAATAGCAAGTTGATTTATTTAAGTCAAATGGTTGAACCTCCATTACCTCAGTTGCCTCGATAAGACCACTATCTGTATTTGCAGCATCTTGTAAAGCAAACTGAAATACCCCCAGGTTGTCCGGTCCAAATGATTCTGTAACAATGCTGCGGACAGCTTCATCACTTTCTATATCTCTTAGTAGCTCCTTTACGTGATCAGGACCAATGAATATACCTGCAGAGTAATTCTCCTCAATCAAGTCGCTACTAGGAGCAGGAAGCCACGAAGGTAGCACTTCAGACCAAGGGGTGCGGTATCTATCCATCTCGGGATGTCTTTCTATTACAAACGAAAAAGCAGCACCGCGTACATATTGATAGTCGCGGAAGAATCCACCGATTATAGGTAATCCGTATAGAAGTCCCTTTTCCGATGGCTCTCCTTCATCTATCGATGTGAAGTATTTCATGTGATCAACAAACTTTTCGTGAAAGAATTCCTCTCCTTGTGATTCCATTAAAGCATTTAGAACACTCTCATCTCCATCTCTAAGAGCCTTGAGCGGAGCAAAGTACCACTCCTCCATCTGAGTTCTGCTCATAGGATGATAGCTAATATCAAAACCCATATATATCCTCCTTAATAATATTACTTATAAATTAAAACTGTACAGATATCTTCATACAAATAGGTGTTTTCACCACATGCTTGTTCTCAGGATAATCCGAATAATTAACTACCGGATACTGATCCAAATACGACCTTAGAGCCTTTCGGATCACCTGCATATTTTCGATAACACCTGTCTCATCACCCCAATTAAAGTAACGCCTTAGAAGAACTCCATAGTATCTTTCTCCATCAAGATTCTCTTCTCCTTCTACTTCTAAATAGCTTGAAGAATCATATTCACTCGCTGGAAACTTAGATGCCAAATTATATATCATATCTATGTAAAGTGTGTCTGTCAGCTGACCTCGCTTACCCTGCTTAGTACTGGTTGCAAGGTAGAAAGGCATATCCGGATAAGCATTCAGTTTTACCTCTACTTCACCTTCATGCGAAACTTCATCTGATGGAACTTTTCTGAATGTGTAAGTTCCACTACCATACTTAGAGTCTAAATACGAAATAATTTTAGACTTGCTAATTTTATCTCGCATAGCTGGTTTTTTATATTTGGCAACAGCTGGAACAGCTCCCCGTGGCTCCTTGAAATAAGCCAAAACATATGCATCCTTAACGACAGAACTATAGTGTTCATTCATGTATTCGCACATTGCCTGCAGCTTAGAACACAGAGCTTCAACATCCTGATCACTTTTTACATTGCATTTATACTTAATTATTGAATCCGAGAATTCTATATTTTTTATCTCTTTTCGGCTGAAGAACTTATGCAGGACAATTTTACCTAATATTTCCATTCTATTATCATCATCCGTATATGCAGGGACTGGAATTACACCTCCATGACCAATTTTCTGCTTAATGGTGTACTTGATATCAGGATAATCAGTAGGCGAAATTTCCCAAGTCTTCCTATCAAGCTGTTTAACTTTTACCTTACCTGCACCGTAACGCTCTTCGGCCTTCTCCGTTACACTCTCAGTGGTTAATGGTTTACCATCAGGCAGTATACATCCAGAGCACAATATCATAATTAATGTTATTACCAGCCCTAATAAGTATATTTTTTTCATATATTAATATGCCTCTTTCATATAACATTTTTAATACAGCTTTGATCTAAGATAGTAGTTCTATAATCTTCTCACGTGTTTGAGAACTTAATTTATTGTTAGTTCTTAGATGAATGGCCGCATCGATATCCTTTTGATCATGCAATATATATGCACTCTGTACGGGGCTATTACCCTCTACTAGAAATGCATACCCTTCCACCCATATATTTATACCATTTGCCTTTAGGTAATTAGCAAGTAAGTAGACTTGCCGTCTTACTTGGTTTATAGGATTCTTAACAACACTCGTATACTCATTACCAGAAGCTGTAGTCTTCGTCTTGCTCCACTCATAGTCATTAAGCCCGCCTGTGATTCTCCCGACGTAATTCTTAACCTCGATTATGTAAATGCCTCGTTTATTTAGAATCACATTGTCTATCTCAGTCTTTTTGCCTTCAAAGGAAATACTTACGTTACAGAGCAGAGTGTCGTCATTACGCAGAGTTTCTCGTATCAGCTTACTAGTGAACTTCTCGCCTCTTATACCGGCTCTTTTCTGGCCGGATTGTGCAAGATCTCCCTTAAGCCAGATAATTATTATCAGTATTATTACAATTATTGCAAGTAATCTGATTTCAAAAATATAATTCATGATAGGTATATCTCTATGTGTTACATTATACAGAACCTCTTCCATTATAAATTAAAATTATAAGAGTCCCAACAGTTCTTTTCGCATAATATATAAAAAAATATCTAAGAACAAAGCGAAGAGCTATTTTATCCATCTCCTTGCAGTTTTTTATCTTTCATATTTATATTAATTTAGTCATAGTTGCAACTGCACACGGAATCCTTCCATCTGCCAGCTCTACATTTACATCATCATATCCAGCTGTTTTAAAAAATTCAATATAGCTAATGACATTAAAATATTGTTTAAAATCAGCCCCTGCTTTTCCGACCGAATCAGTCAATGTGCTCTTTTTATCATGTTTATCACGATTCATATACGTTGGAATTATTAAAAGTCCTCCAGGTTTGCAGACACGATTTAACTCGGCAAGTGCCTTTAGTGGTTCATCTAGAAGATGTATCACGTTACCAGCAATAACCTTATCAAAGCTATCATCCGGATATTTAAGCGACATGATATTCGCATATTCAAAAGTGATATTAGTATATGATGAGCAATTCTTCTCAGCGCGCTTAATCATCTTCGGTGCAAAATCGGTTGCTACAAGTGTACTACACCTTTCAGCTATAACAGCACTAAGCATACCGGTTCCTGCCGCACACTCGAGTACTTTGTCATTTGAATCTATGTATTTGCCAACTATCCCCTTTAGCTCGTTATGCGTCCTTCTGTTTATAACTTTAACGAATATGTCATATACGCCTGCTATATTATTCCAGAACATTTTTTAACTCCTTTATCACTTCTGAGTGTAAATCAATCTTTCTCAGCTTAGTTAAGCTTCATTTTTATTCATAGCATAATTAAATTATGACAATCTGCCATTATCCATCTCATATACTCTATCGGCAAGCGAAAGTGTCGATTTTCTGTGTGATACGAGTACCATTGTCTTTCCTATCTTTTCATTTTCAAGAGACTTCAGGATAATCCCCTCATTCAGAATATCTAGATTGCTGGTCGGTTCGTCAAGGAGCAAGAGCTCTGAGTCATGAAGAAATGCTCTTGCAAGCCCCACTCTCTGCTTCTCACCATCAGATAGAGTGCTACCGAGTTCTCCTACATTTGTCTCATAACCGTGCGGGAGTCTCATTATAAATTCGTGAATACTTGCCTTCTGGGCTGCTTCCTCAACTTTAGCGAGCTCTGCGTCTGGATTAGCAATCCTAATATTATTTGCTATGGTATCACGAAACAGCATCGTATCCTGTGTTACATATGACGACATTGAGAGAAGGTCATCTGTGTTGATTTCCTTGATATCCTTTTCAGATATCAGCATCTGGCCCTCTTTCACATCCCAAAATCTCATTATGAGCTTTAAGAGCGTTGATTTTCCAGAACCGCTAGCACCATGTATTCCGAGCACCTTACCCTTTTCAATATCTACCGTTACATTTTTTAATATAATCTCGTCTTCATATGAGAAAGTTATATCGTCTGCCTTAGCCCCTTCAAAGTCAGTATGCTCCTTGCCACTTACTTCCTCGACCAGAGGTGCTTCCTCGAGTAGCGCCAGGACTCTCTCCCCGCAGGCAAGTGTCTGATTTAAACTATTAGAAAGCGATGCAAGTGCAACGACTGGTCCGAAAGAGCTCATCATGGCAAGTGTTGAAATTAGTACTTCAGAAAAGGTAGCAGCGCTTTCCATATAAAGGTAAATCATCGTAAATAACATGCCCCAAGAGAATAGCTGGATGACAATATTAGTTACTGCCCTCTGAGAGCCTTCGAATTTGCTCAGATTCTCCTGATCCTTGGCAAGTGATTGTGACTTTTCATTCATCTTATTTAGCTGCTGCTCACCTTGACCATACTGCAGAATCTCATCTACACCGTACATGCTATCTAGTACGAAGCCATTTAGTTCACCGACGCCGTTACGAAACTTCATTCCAGCACTAGCACTTCTCTTACCGTTCCATATCGGTAGTACAACTCCAACTACAGTGTATCCTATACATGCTATGAACCCAGCCACCATGCTTTGAGCTCCTATGAATACCACCATAATTAGCGAAGTTAAAAATGCAATTACAATTGGAGATATGGTATGTGCGAAGAACACCTCAAGAAGTTCGATATCACCCGTGATTATAGAGATAAGGTCGCCCTTGTTCTTTCCTTCAAGCTTCGCCGGACAGAGCTTTCTAAGGCATTCAAAAACCTTATGACGTATAATCGCAAGAATTCTGAACGCTATATAGTGATTGCAGTATTGTTCTCCATAGTGAAGAATGCCTCTCGCTATTGCAAGTCCAATAAGTAGCACAAATATCTGATTCCAAGAAATCACTTCATCGAGTGCAGTGCTGCCGAACATGACGTCTCCACCAAATACGGATAGACCCTTTATAACTCCAATGCCACCTACAATAGTTAGGAATATAGCACAGAGGAATCCGGCTACACCAAGGATGATGCCTGTTATCATTACGCCTGTAAGAGGCTTTACTAGTACGATAAGATTGCGCATTATCGCTATATCAGACCTACGCCTATATTTGTCCATATTTATGCCTCCTCTCTTCCTCTTGAATAGTTTTCAAGCTCTGCTTGTTCAGAGAAAAGATTTGCATATGTTCCCTTGATACCCATGAGTTCATGATGCGTTCCTTTTTCGATGATCTTCCCATCTTTAAGCATATATATTGCATCGCTATCTGTGACATTTGCCAGTCTATGGGATATTAAGATTACGGTCTTCTCTTTTGCAATCTGCTTAACAGCTGTCATTATAGCTTCCTCACTATCGGCATCGATGTTAGATGTTGCTTCATCAAATATGTATACTGGTGTGTCATGAAGGAGAGCTCTAGCTAGGGCAAGTCTCTGCTTCTGACCACCTGAGAAATTAGAAGCATTGGATTCCACCCTAGTATCTAAACCGCTCTGTGACTCAAGAAAATTCTTTAGATTTACATTATCCAAAGCATCTAACAGTTCAGCGTCAGTTGCCGCAGGATTTCCCATAAGCAGGTTCTCACGCACTGTCCCCTTAAAAATCCAGCTGTTATGACCAATCATGGTGAAATTCTCCATAAGCGACTTGCTGGATATATTTCCATGCTCAGTACCATTAACTTTTATACTGCCACTATAATTATGATTCTTACCGAGCAAAATACCTGCAATTGTAGATTTTCCGGATCCTGAAACTCCAACGATTGACACAAGAAAGCCTGAATCTATATTCATACTTATATCATGTAAAACCTCTCTGCTCTCATCATAAGAAAATGAGACATTATCGAGCGATATATTTATCTTGTTCCCAGTAATTTCCTCTTCTCCACGTTTCTGCTCTGGCAGATCAAGAAATGCAAATATTCTATCGCTTGCTTTCATACCGTTCATTCCGATATGGAAGAAGCCACCAAGGAGGCGCATTGGAAGAAAAAACTCTGCAGCAAGGAATATACACATTAACACTCCCGAAACATTGATGTTACGATTAGAAAATTCAATTAGCGCACTGATGATTCCAGCAGCTGCCCCACCATAAGCGATTATGTCCATAATCGAGGTGCTGTTAAGCTGCATCATCAGAACCTTCATCGTTATCTTGCGGAACTGCTCTGATTCACTATCTATCTGCTCTACTGCCCTCTGGTCAGCTCTATAAATCTTCAGAGTTGTCATTCCCTGCAGCTTCTCGAGAAAGCTGTCTCCAAGGCCATAATATATATCGAAGTAATTCCCGAGAATCTTTTTAGCAATAAACATTACTAGCATGATTACAATCGGAATAAGCGGAACTGCAGCGAGTAACACGACAGCTGTTTTAAAGCTTATCCTAGAAATGACAAAAAACAGTGTAGCTGGTGCCAGAAGTGCATAAAAAAACTGGCTTAGATACCTGCCAAAATAAGTCTCAAGCTGTTCTACGCCTTCACCAGTCATCTGCACAATTTCAGATGTTCTGATTTGCTCGCGGTATGATGGTCCTAGCCAAAGGACTTTTCTATATATCTGATCTCTTAATGCACGTTTAACATCTACACTTGCCAGATAGCAAGCACGAGAGTATAGGCGGTCGCAAATAAACCTAACGATAAGTCCAGCCGTTACAATTCCAAAAGTCGTAAGAAAATCGGAGTTTGTAATGCTCTTTTGCCACGCTCCATCGATTAACTGAGTTACCTGCCATACTATCGCAATCTGAGCGAACAGTGAAAGCCACTGCAATGCAATCTGATAGATTATGTATTTTCCAGAGCCCTTCAATAGCTTAATAAGCCTCATCTTAATCACACCTAGTTCTCCTCTTTTCCTTCGCTCCTGTTATAACATGTCTTAGACACAGAAGCGGATGATATATGATAATTCGCGGTCCGCTATAGCGCATGACCTTCTGAATCCTTTTCTTCATCTCAGGCGAGTAGCATTGTATCCTGCAGTTACTACAAAACGTCTTGTTCTTCATAAAACGGCATTTCTCGCTACGTTCACATGCATACTCAATCAACTCTTGACATTCATCGCAAAGTTCTTTTCCATTCTGATTAGTATGATTTTTATGACAATAAAGCTTGATCATCTGTGAAACTAGCATTAT